>RBWB01583784.1_pt1 | contig 11171 bp, 11 predicted proteins | sample 2014201 | NCBI WGS metagenome assembly RBWB01 (sample SAMN10133834, study PRJNA383868) | Human oral metagenome, whole genome shotgun sequencing project. | isolation source: supragingival plaque isolated from 88 juvenile twins | host: Homo sapiens | place: Australia
AACACGCAAAAGTGCATGGTGTTCGCCTGTCATTCCCTGAAATATCCGAGGCAGCAAATCCACCGGCAACATATCCATTGCATTCATCAGAAAAATGCTGACGAACAACGCCAAACCGATTGGGGCAACCACTTTGCGGGATTGTTCATTTGGGATGATGCTCTTGCACATATCGTCCACAAACTCAAACAGTATCTCCACGGCAGCCTGAAAACGCCCCGGCACTCCCGAAGTCGCATTTTTTGCCGCCAATCGCAAAACATAGCAACCTAAGACACACAATGCGATTGAAAAAAACAGAGAATCAAGATTGATAAATGAAAAATCCGCGATATTCTTCAGCCCCTGCCCTTCGCTGGGGTCAGCAACGCTGGTCAGATTCTGCAAGTGGTGCTTGATGTATTCGGCAGGAGTTATTTCACTTGCCATAACGATGAACTCTCAAAAAAAATAACGGAATCAGATGGCTGGCGCAAAGAAGCCCGAAAAAATAAGGTATAAACCTGATTTCGCGGTAAAGCGCGAACGATGCTGCCATCAGCAGCAATGCCAGTATTATTTTTAAACCTTCCGCTGCTGCAAAACCTATCCCAAGCATCGCCGGATACATGCGCGAAAATTTTAAAACCAATACCGAAACAGCCGTCGGCACAAGGTATGACAAACCGCCGAAAATTAGTGATATGGCAGCCTGAAATCCTAAGCCTGCATATACGACAATGCCCAACACCGCTGTTGCAGCAGCTTGCAGCCAAACAACGCGAACCATCCGAGAACCTGCCGAAATGCTTACATACAGTCGCGAAATGTAATCAAATGTAGAATTTGTGTCAAGCTTATTAAGCGCTCTGATGCGGCATTTTTATGATATTGAAACACATATTTTTTGCCTGATTTACAAAACCGTATTTTCAGGCTGCCCGATAACATAGCCGTGCAGCCTGAAAAAATCATTAACGCTTAGTTGGCGGCAGATACGGCGGAAGCTTCTGCCACTGCGCTTGCAGCAGCGTTCTCACCCCATGCGGCGGGATATTTGTAGCCTACGAACTTCTGACGGGCATAGTTTTTGAATTCGTCAGAGTTATAGGCATCGGTTACGTCTTTTACCCATTTGCTGTCTTTGTCGGACGCGCGGACGGCTGACCAATTCACATAGGCAAAACTTGGTTCCTGGAACAGGGTTTCGGTCAGCTTCATGCCGCTGGACATCGCATAGTTACCGTTCACAATCGCAAAATCAACATCTTGGCGGCTACGCGGCAGATTTGCAGCCTCCATTTCCACCAACTTGATGTTTTTGATGTTTTCGGCAATATCGGCTTTGGACGCTTTGAGCGGGTCTATGTTGTCTTTCAATTTCAGCCAGCCCAAGTTGTCTAACATCACCAAAGCGCGGGCAAAATTGGAGGGGTCGTCGGGCACGGCAACGGTGCTGCCATTTTTCACCTCGTCCAGCTTGGTGAGTTTGCCCGGATACAGACCAAGGGGCGCGGTGGGCACTTGGAATACTTCCACCAAATCCAAATTGTGTTCGGCTTTAAATGCGTCCAAATAAGGCTTGTGCTGGAAGATGTTGATGTCAATCGCACCCTCTGCCAAGGCTTTGTTGGGCGTAACGTAATCGGGGAACTCGGTCAAGGTTACTTTGTAGCCCTGCTTTTCCAGCATCGGCTTGATTTTCTCGGTAACCATTGTGCCGAAGTCGCCAGGTGTTGCACCGAACTTGATTTCAGTTTTTTCAACGGCCGGCGCAGAGGCGGGCGATGATGCGGCTGGGGCGTTTGTACCCCCTTGTCCGCCGCAAGCTGTCAGCGCAAGCGAAATGGCAGCGGCAAGGGCGAGTTTGTTGAATATGGTCATGGTATGCGTCTCCAAACAAATGAAAAGAAGGTCTTTCAGGCTGCCTTATTGCCTTCAGGCTGCCTGAAAAGCGCGGGATTATAGCGGGGTTTTCAGGCAGCCTGAAAAACTCATTCAATCTCCCAATCCTGTTCGACTATTTCCACGTCGTCGCCAAACGGGCGGTCATTGTGCCTGCGTTCCCGGTCAAACACTTCCAAAAACGCGGCAAGCTCGGCGCTGCTGACGGGGAAATGCGCCAAATCTTCCACAGAATAACCTTCCGCATAACGGCTGACCGGGGCGGCAGGGGCAGCCTGAAAAAGCTCAGGGCGTTGGTTTTTAAACTTCTGCCAGCTTTCATCCAGCAAATTCAGCAGCATCCTGTGTTCACGGGCAAATGCTTCCAACTGTTCTTCCGTGGCATCAGGCTGCCAACTCCGCAAACGCTCGCAATCCATCACAAAACCTCCTGCCAAACAGGCAAAAATGTAAGCATACATAAAACAATGATAAAATTACAACACGCCTTGTCAAACAACCGTGAAAACATTGCGGCAAAAGGCATTTCTCTGTTAAAGTACGCAAGTTTTCCCCATGTTTGGGCAAACGAGTTACAAACCAACCGAATCATAAACAAAGCAAGGAGTAGCGATGGATGATCCGATAATGCTCGTCCTCATCGCCGTTGCCGTGTTAGCGGTAGCAGGTGTTTTTCTTGCCGTGAGCCGGAAGAAATCCAAGGCATCCGGCAACGACAAAGAAACCCGCGCCAGCAAAGGCAAAAAAGGCGGCAAAGCCCAAAGCAGGCTAAGAGACGACGAAGACGAAGAAGAGGACGATCGCAACACAGACGGTAACTGGGACTGGGGCGCAGCACCCGCTGCCAACGTGGTAGACAACACCAAAGTCTCCGTTCAGGATGTGGACACGCTGACTGAATTCAACGTTTACAAACAATTCGGCTACTTTGACAAAGCTGCGGAATCGCTTACCGCCTATTTGGACAAAACACAAAGCAACGACAAAGAGCTGGCGAGCGAACTAGTTAGCCTTTGGTTGCAGGCAGGCAATCCTGATGCGGCTGCCGAAACCATGTCCAAATACCAAAATCTGCTTTCTGATGAGGAATTTGCCAAATACATAAAAGAAGGTTTGGCTTTAGACGAAAACCATCTCGGTCTGCGCGTATTGGCAGAAAGCAAGTTGGGCTGGTCCGTCAAAAAAACGGCAGAAGAAATCGGCGAAAAAACAGGGCTGCATCCCGAACCGGAAGCGGCAAAACAAGCTCCAACTCCAGCCCGCACGGCCGAAAAAGCCAAAGAAGAATCACGCCCCCGTAAAGCACTGGTTGCCGGCAAGGGCTCGTTGTCCGACATCAGCACAGACGAAAAAGGCGCGGTACTGGCGTTCATGAACCCCGAACAAAGCGTCAAACTGCTGAAAGATTCGCTGAGTTACGATGCAGCAGTCAAATACCTAAACAAAGCCATCCGCCGCTCCAAACGTCCTGCCTCATTGTTGATTGACGCACTGTCGCTAGACTATCGCGCCCGCAACATTAACGGCTTTGCCGGCCATCTGTGGAATCTGTATTACACACTGGGGCAATATGGCCGCCAAGTGAAAGAACGCATGCTCGGTTGGGGCTACACCATGGGCTCGCACCCCGTGTTTGACCGCTTGGAAGCCGCACCAAATGAAGCCGCATTGCGTGACTTGGGTATACAACAGGGCTGGCTGGACGGAGGCAGCCTGAAAAAGGCACGTTACCAAGCTTTGGTAACCGAAACGTCAGATGCCAACGCAGAGCCGCGAACCGCTGCCGAACGCATCCTGAAAGAATCGGAATCCCTGTTGATGTACGGGCAATTGGACAATTCCATGGACTTGCTGGAAAAAGCCATCGTAGAACACCCGCAAGAATCCCAACTTTATATTGCATTGTTTGACCTGTATGAACGTGCCGAGGAATGGGACAGACTGGAAAGACTGCTGCAAGAACTCCGCCCGAAAGTTCAGACATTGCCCGAAGAAGTAGTATTGGCGATGAGCCAACTGCTACAACGGTTCAGTAACGGCTCAATCGGATACAAATAACTATGAACCATGACTTACCCCACGTAAAAACGGTGAAGCTGCTGTTTGTTGCAATGGATGACCAGCAACAGGCCATGTTCAGAATGGCATTTAAGATGCACAACACCACCAACTACGAAGTAATTGGTGCACATTCCGGCGAAAAACCCGAACTTGTCATCGTTGATGGCGACAGCAACAATGGTTTGGCCGCATGGCAGAAGGCGAAAAACGAGTTTCCAAACAGCGTTATCGTATATTTCTCCAAAACCCCTCCCGCCGTTACCGCACCCTATTTGGCGAAACCGATTAAATTTGATTCGCTATTCATGAATCTGCGCAACCTGCTGCAAGGCAACGGCGTATGGGTTGTGCGTGCCGGCACAGCCCATACGTCTGCTGCACCCGCACAGCCGAAAACCGTTTCTACCGAACACTCATCACACCGTTCCGCCGAAGTTACCATTCCGCGCTTCGATCCGAGCACAGGCATCTTGGGCGCATTCCGCGAAGTTTTGGAAAGCCAGCGAAACACTGCTATCTTGGTGGACGAGAATCCTGTTTTGGCTGTTTTCCCCAGCACACAACGCGTTTGGATTGCAGTGGATTCAGACCATCTGAAAAGTCTGTGCCAACAGGACAGAATCAATCTCAAACTGAAACATATCCCCGATGAAAACAATGTTCAGGATCGTGCTAATGCAACCGTAACATCCAGCATGTGGCAGATTGCGCTGTGGACAGCGAATGGCCGCCTAGTAAATCCGCTCAATCCCGACACTGTTTTCCATCTGAAAAGTTGGCCCAATCTGACCCGTCTTGCCCCTCTGCCCGAAGCCATGCGCCTGTCGGCATTCCTAACCAAGACATCCGTCAATCTGAATATGCTCTACAAGCTATTGCCCTTGGATATGAAAGATATCCTCAACTATATCGCTGCCACCTATCTGACTGATTATCTGACGGTAACGCAGCAGACGGGTAGCACGGCAGCCACACAATCTGCCACTCGGGCAACTGTTGATACATCGGCCACACCGAAACCCGAACAGGTTCGCGCGGCACGTCCTTCTCCCGCACATGCGAAGCAGGATGAAGGCGGACTGTTGAGCCGATTCATGAAAAAATTGCTGAATAGATAGAATAGAAGAGGTACTCGCCATGATGGCAGAAAACAAGATTATTTTTACGGGGCCCGTCGGTGTTGGGAAGACCACTGCCATTGCCGCCCTTTCAGACGAACCGCCCGTGCAGACTGATGCCAGCGCATCGGATATGACAGCCGTACGCAAGGGCTATACGACTGTTGCGATGGATTACGGCGTTATCCGGCTGGATGAAAACACAAAAATCCACCTGTACGGCACACCCGGACAGGAACGTTTCGACTTTATGTGGGACATCCTAAGCCAAGGCAGCATGGGGCTGATTCTGCTTCTGGATAATACTCGCGCCAACCCTCTGAAAGATCTGAAATTCTTTTTAGATTCATTTGCCGATTTGTTGGAAACAGCCCCGCTGGTAGTCGGCGTAACCAAAATGGACATCCGTGCCGTTCCCGGAATTGATGTCTATCAGAAATATTTGGCACAGAACGGCTTTAATGTGCCCGTGTTTGAAGTAGATGCCCGCAATGAAGAAGATGTCAAACAACTGGTTACGGCTATGCTGTTCCAAATCGATCCAGGCTTAGAGGTATAACATGGAATCCACACTTTCACTGCAAACCAACCTGTATCCCCATATCACGCCGGCGGGCGCGTTTTATGCGGTAGCGAACAAAAGCGCGAGCGCAAGCCGCACTCTGCTGGCCAATATTCTTAAAGCCGACAGCAGCGAACCGATTACGCAGGCACGTCTGTTGGAATGGGCGGAAGAGATTGATATCGAATCCGCATTGAATCTGCTCTACCGCTTGCAGCGTTTGGAATTTTTATACGGTAGCGACACTCCCGACGCATCGCTGGTGCTGCAAGACGATACGCTGGCAAATCTGCTGCCGCACCTGTCCGACAGCCAAAAAGCGCTGCTGATAGACCAAGACGGTTTCTATTTCGCCAACTCGGGCTTTCATCACGAGGCCGCCGAAGAAGTAGCCATTCTCGCCAGCGAAGCCATACGCCTGTCCGAACGCCATGCCCTGCTGATTAAAAACAACCTGAATATCTACCAGAACGCGTGGGGATTGTGCGACCCGACCGGTCAGAGCGAACTGACATTCTTCCCGATTTATATCAACGATGCCAAATATATTCTGGTAACCGGCGGTGCACCGCAGCTTCATAAAGAAGCCTTCGTAACGCTGGTACGCGCACTCTATAAGACGGCAGAAGCCGCTGCCAATTTGGGCAACGCTTTCTAATATTTTGACTGGAACTGAATAAAATGCATGAACAACTCTTAACCTCCGTATTGAGCGACCTCAACAGCTCTTCCGTTGATATTACCGCTTCCGCCGTGATTTCCACAGATGGCCTGCCCATCGCACACCTGTTGCCCGAACACATAGACCCTGACCGCGTGGGCGCCATGTCCGCCGCGCTCTTGGCTTTGGGCAACCGCACCACGCAGGAACTCGCCTGTGGGGAATTGGAACAGGTGATTGTGAAAGGAAAACTGGGCTACACACTGCTGATTCAGGCAGGCGGCACAAATGTGCTGTGTCTGACCGCCAAAGAAAGCGCGAAACTGGGACTTATCCTACTGGACGCACGCCGTGCCGCGCGCAGCATTGTGGATATTACCAAATAACCGTTTTCAGGCTGCCCTTGTTTGACAGCCTGATGCTTTTTATGTTTTAATCCGCCGCTTATTCGGCCAGATAGCTCAGTCGGTAGAGCAACGGATTGAAAATCCGTGTGTCGGCAGTTCGATCCTGCCTCTGGCCACCAAATACCGCAAGCCCAAACACCGTTTGGGCTTTTTTTGCAGCGAAAGGACAGGCTATGCGTTGGCAGGACAGGGAAGGCAGTAAGAACATCGAAGACCGCCGGGGCAGCTCCGGCGGCGGGGGCAGAGGCACGGGCGGCATTTTGGGGCTGATTATCGTGCTGGTCGGGGCGTATTACGGCGTGGATTTGAGCGGCCTGGTCGGCGGCGGACTGCCTGTGGCACAGACACAGCAGCAGACACGTGCCCCTTCGCAGCAGGAAGAGCAGTTGAAACGCCTGAGCGAAGTAACGCTGCGTGAAACCGAAAAGGTGTGGGGCGCATACTTTAACCGCATGGGAAAAACCTACCAAGACCCCGTTTTGGTGTTCTACACGGGCGCAACCCACACAGGTTGCGGCACGGGGCAGGCAAACGCCGGCCCGTTCTATTGTCCCGCCGACAACAAACTGTATATAGACCTGTCGTTCTACAACACCATGAAAAACCAGCTTGGCGCAGAAGGCGATGCCGCGTTTGCCTACGTTATTGCACACGAAGTCGGACATCACGTCCAAACGCTGCTGGGCACCATCCAAAAAGTGCACCGCCTGCAACAGCAAGTCGGCAAAACAGAAGCCAACGCCCTATCCGTGAAACTGGAATTGCAGGCGGACTGCTATGCAGGCGTGTGGGGCTACTACGCGCAGAAAGACGGGCTATTTGAAAACGGCGACATCGAACAGGCCTATAACGCCGCCGAAGCAGTGGGCGACGACACCTTGCAGGAGCGCGCGCAAGGCTACACCGTGCCGCACACCTACACACACGGCACATCCGCCAACCGCAAAGCTTGGCTTCAACGCGGCCTGCAAACAGGCGACATCAACCAATGCAACACCTTCCAATCCTGATTTTCAGGCTGCCTACCCGCATACCGCGCGCCCAAAGGCAGCCTGAAAACATAATTTGCCGTTATACAGTGGATTAAAATAAGAGTGGGACAAGGCGGTGAGCCGCAGATTGGTACAAAGGCGGGATAACGCAGTCGCATTCTTATTTTAATTTACTATACATAACCTTACACCCATCATGCCACTATCCCATTTGCTCGCCGTACTGGCAGACGGCAAACCGCACCACATCACCGAACTCGCCCAAGCCGCAGGCATTCCACCCATGCAGCTCAACGCCCTTTGGCAGCAAACCCCGCAGCGGCTGCGCAGCCTGCTCCGGCAGAAAGACGGCGAATGGCATCTTGCCAAACCCATCGCCATGCTGCCTGAAAACTGGGCGCACCCCCTCTTCCAAACACAAATTCTTGCCGAAACCGAATCCACCAACACCGTGCTGCTGGATGCCGCCCGTTCAGGCTGCCCCATCCACACGCGCGCCGTCATCGCCCACAAGCAGACCGCAGGGCGCGGACGGCAGGGTAAAACATGGGAAAACGAAACCGGCGAATGCCTGATGTTCAGCATCGGTTGGACATTTGACCGCCAACAGGCAGAACTCGGCGCACTCGCCCTAGTAACCGCACTCGCCTGCCGGCACGCGCTCGCCGCCCTGTCCTGCCCCGCGCAAATCAAATGGCCCAACGACCTCGTTATCGGCATGCACAAACTCGGCGGCATCCTGATAGAAACCGTGCGCCATAACGGACAAACCCATGCCGTCATCGGCATCGGCATCAACTTTCTCGCCAACGGGCAGCCTGAACACAGCACATCGTTTCAGGCTGCCTGCGCGGAACGGCACACCGCCGCCGAACTCTTAACAGAACTGCTCAACCGACTCCACAGCCATCTTGCCCAGTTTGCCGAACAAGGCTTCGCCCCGTTTCAGGCTGCCTATGAAGCCGCCCACCGCGACCAAGGGCAGACCGTCTATCTGCTGCAAAACGGCAGCGTCAGCCACAGCGGACAAGTCATCGGCGTGGCGGAAGACGGCAGCCTGCGCCTGTACACCCGCAACGGCGAAACCCGCGTTTGCAGCGGCGAAACCAGCCTGCGCCGCCCCGAACAGATGGCCGCAGGCTCAAAACACTACCTGCTGCTGGACGGCGGCAACAGCCGCCTGAAATGGGCCTGGGTGGAAAACGGCCAGATATTGCGGACCGGCCACGCCCCCTACCGCGACCTGTCGCGGCTGGCGCAGGAATGGGCGGCATACGGACAACCGCACACCCGCATAGCCGGCTCCGCCGTGTGCAGCACCGCCAAAAAAGAAGCCGTCGCCTACCGCCTGCAACACCCGATAGAATGGTTCGCCTCCATGCCGGCCGCCCTCGGTCTCACCAACCATTACCGCAACCCCGCCGAACACGGTGCAGACCGCTGGTTCAACGCACTGGGCAGCCGCCGCTTCACCCAGCACGCCAGCGTCGTCGTCAGTTGCGGCACGGCGGTAACCATAGACGCGGTTACCGCAGACGGACACTATCTGGGCGGCAGCATCATGCCCGGCTTCCACCTGATGCACGAATCGCTGCTGCAAAAAACCGCCAACCTGCACCGTCCCGAAGGCCACCGCTACCCCTTCCCCACCACCACCGCCAACGCCATCGCCACCGGCATCATGGACGCAGTCTGCGGCGCCGTCCTGCTCATGCACGGACGGCTGAAAGAGCGCAGCGGCGAAGCCCCCGTTGATTTGGTCCTCACAGGCGGCGGCGCAAAAAAGATTGCCGAATCCCTGCCCGCCCAATTTGGCTTAGACAACACCGTGAAAATTGTAGATAATCTCGTTATTTTTGGCCTGATAGACTGGCTGGAACACACCCAGCCCAACTGAGGAACAATAATGAAATGGCTCTTTGCCGCCCTGGTGGCCCTCAACCTCATCGTTTTCGCCGGCATGGTTGCCAATAAGATTACCCAATCGCACCGCCGCGCCCAGCAACAGCAGCCGCAGCAACCCGTCATCGTTGCCCAGCAGCCCGCACAACCCCAAATCATCATCAACACAGGCAACGGCGGTCAAAATCCCACCGTTTCCACCAACGGCAGCATCACCGCCAACGGCATCCCCGCAGGCAGCACAATCGGCAGACTGGTCGGCAAAACAGGCAACGATGCCGCCCGCCGGCGCACCCGCACCGCCGCACCGCAAAACGGCGCGGAACCGCAAAGCAGCAGCGGCCGCCGTGCCGAAGCCGAGCAGCAGGGCCGCCCCAAAATGCGCGACTGCACCGCCCGCGTCAGCCTGCCCTCTGACGACTACCACCGCATTAAAGGCCTGCTCAACAAATACCCGCATGCCGCATCCAGCCAAGTTGTACAGGGCGGCGGCGAAGGCGACAGCCTCACCTCCACGCGCATGAACGTCGTCTTCATGTCCGTGTCCAACGGCGAGGCCATAGAAATCCAAAACATTGTCGGCCGCTACGGCAAACTCCACCGCAGCCCCTGCGACCACTAACCCCGCTTTCAGGCAGCCTGAAAACACCCGTTGTGCTTTTCAGGCTGCCTTTTGCCTTTTAACCACCAACCGCACGAAAAGGAAACCGCCATGAAAACGCTCATCCCCGTCCTGATAGCCGCCGCTGCCCTGTCTGCCTGCACATGGGAAACCTACCAAGGCGACGACGGCAGCACACACGTCCGCCAAAAATATCCCACCGGCACGAGCTTCTATTACACCAACGGTGCGGCATCCCAAAACACGCACTACCACAGCGGCCGCCCCGTCCAACACGCCGTGGTTCCCACAAAAAACGAATAACCGCTTTCAGGCTGCCTTTACAGCAAAAAGGCAGCCTGAAAACTATGCGGCACCGGCAATACGCGAATACCGTCTGCCCCGCATGCCCACACGTTTTCAGGCTGCCTTTGAACAACGCGCAGGCATAAATGCCCGCCCTACAAAACGGCATTGCACGCATCAATAACCTGCCCGCACCCGCCATCCATCCGAAACCATCCCCCGAAAGACCATTCCATGAACAATCTGCACATCGTCATCCTCGCCGCCGGCAAAGGCACACGCATGAATTCCAAGCTGCCCAAAGTGCTGCACCCCATCGGCGCACAGCCCATGCTGGAACACGTCATCAACACCGCCGGGCAGCTCGCCCCGCAATCGGTTACCGTCGTCATCGGCCACGGCAAAGACGAAGTAATACGCCGGCTTGCCCACAAAAACGTAAACTGGGTAGAACAAACCGAACAGCTCGGCACCGGCCACGCCCTCAAAACCGCCCTGCCCCACCTGCCGGCCACAGGCCAAACGCTGGTGCTATACGGCGATGTGCCGCTGATTGACGCCGCCACCCTCACCGAACTCACCCAAGCCGCAGGCAACGGCATCGCCCTGCTCACCGACACCCTAGACAACCCCACAGGCTACGGCCGCATCATCCGCAACAGCGCAGGCAGCGTGTG
>RBWB01583791.1_pt1 | contig 11161 bp, 16 predicted proteins | sample 2014201 | NCBI WGS metagenome assembly RBWB01 (sample SAMN10133834, study PRJNA383868) | Human oral metagenome, whole genome shotgun sequencing project. | isolation source: supragingival plaque isolated from 88 juvenile twins | host: Homo sapiens | place: Australia
AAAATATATTTAAAGAGTTAAACCCTTTAGGATTACGACTATCTCTTATTGCAGGGGCGAACTGGCTAATTAGTAAAGTTATTAAATTATTATATTTAATGATTCTAATTGTTACCAGTGCAATTCTTATAAAAGAATCTACAACATCATTACATGTTGACCCTGAGCCATTTGGGATTTTAATGATTTTGATTCTTTTAGTAGCACCAATTTTAGATATTCGTAAAGGCGTTCAAACAGTTATTAGTACGTTACTACGAAATACATTTCTTGCAATGGCTTTTATTGCAGGATATACAAAACAGGTGACAGAATCACAAGCAGGTATGTGGATTACTGTTGTGATGGTTAGTATTGGTGTTTATTATTTTGCTAAATGGTCACAACCAAAAGTATTTCAACAATATTTATTTAATCATGTATTAAATAAAGATTATTTGGGAATTCGAAAAGTAACAGATAAATTGCCACCTGAAAGTAATTTATTTGTTGATGTAAAAGAAACAAACCCACACCAACGAATGGTAACGATTAACAAACATGCAATAAAAGAAAAGTACCACGGTGTTGTAGAATTAAGTTTCTTAAATCAAGAAGTGATTACGGGTATTTCTCATTATCAACGTGCATGGAATGGTAAAGATGCTCCTGTTGAAAAAGAGTATATTGAAGTTGATACCATCTATCATCCGGTGTTTTATGTACGCCCATTTGGAGAGAAAGATGAATTAGACTTTCAATTAGTTCATTTTGATATTAGCCGTAAAGATGCTTTTACTGCAACTGGACAATCATTATTAAAAGGAACAGAATAAATATAATCCCTCTTAATTGATTAAGGGGGATTATTTTTGAAGGAAAATAAGATATGGCCATTATTATACCATTAACCGAAAAAGAATCAAAACTAATTTATGATGAGATTCCAAAAAATCTCAAAAAACCACTTGAACAATTAAATTATTTACAAAACTGTAATAACAAAAAAGTGAAACAATTATTAAAAGAAAAAGAAGCTGCAGTAATGTTACAGTTGATCTCAAATGGTGCTTACATTCAGACGGCATTACCATTAACAGATGACTATCACATTATCAGTGAGACATTATTAACTCCTGGATATGACTTAGCACAATCAACCTATATTCAAAATAGTAAGACAGACCAGGTTTTTGATCTTACCTTAGTTGATTTATACCAAGATTACGAAGATGATTGTGACAACGATTCTGATATTAAATATATATCTTCTTATTTATATGCCAATCCTCAATCAGAAGATTACCAAGAAAAAAGAATTGTTCAGATTAAAGATATGGATGAAATTATTAAAGAAGAATTAGAATGGGAGAAAAATTGATGACATCACTCGTTAAATTACCACCAATGATTGCATCGTTTATGGACAGTGCCAAACAACAAGAACTAACACTCTTTAGTGCAACTGATAAACTTCGTCAAGATAAGAAATTAAATACCTGGTTTGAAGATCATCAAGAAGATTTTGCAAATGCATGGGTACTTGGATTTGAAGTTGAAGGATTTTCTGAAAAAGATTCAAAACTACTAAATGATATTATTGATTTTGCAATCCAATTTGAGTTTTGTGATTATGATAACTATCATGAGTTAGATGATGATTTGATTTTAGAACATACTCAAAAAGATATTCAAAAATTAAGAACATTCTTAAACTATACATTAGGGGGTCATGAATAAATGTCAACGGAGATTTTAGTAAAAGAAATTATTTATAGTAGTTTTGAAGTAGAAGATACAATTACACCACAAAACTTTGACGAGAAGTATGATACTATCATTGAAACATTTGGTGAAGGTGACTCAAGTTCATTCGATTCTGAAACTGAATTTGCACTAAATATGGATGATTTTAACACTCTACCAGAGATTACTCTTCTTAATGAAAGTAACATATGTGATCAAGAAATTAGAATTGAACAAAATAGTAGAGTTTCAAAAATTCTTAGACTTCATAAAGATAATGAAGGACATATTGAACTACATATTCTTGATCGTAAAGGAAATCTTACTCAAGTTGTTACATTATAGAAAGGAAGAATATATCTTATATGAAATTAACCTACAAAGACGTTCCGTTTTCTATTGATGGGAATATACTTGAAGATTCCTTTACCCCAAGAGAATATAATATGATTGTATATTCCCTTCGATTGTTCAAAAATGTTCAACATATTCTAACCATTAAATCATCTAAAACCAGTACCGTCAAAAGCATGGCATATCAAATGATAAATAAAGCTATACCTGATTTTATTTACGATATTTGTAACTATCATACAGAAGGATATACCAAAGATGATTTTATACGAAATGTAGAAACTTTCACATGGATTTATAATGGAGATACAATTTCTAGACTGCGAACAGAAGAAGATCTGTTGAATCTAATCGATGAGTGGTTATTTGATACAATTACATTATCACAATTTGATGATTTTATGTTAGAACCAGAACAACTTGTTGAAGAATTGATTCGATTGATTTAGAATTAACTATCTATTCTCTTAATATTGAAAATAATGTTATTTTATATTATAATTAAGAAAACGATGATCACGAATGTAATTAATCGGGCATTAATATTATAATAAAAAAGAGGTAGATTATGACAATAGTTAGTTCATTAAATAATAAATTCGTAAAGGAAGCATATCCATTTGACGCATCAATACATACAGGGCCAGAAGGTCACGAAACGATAATAATGAATTTACCATCAGGTAAATCAAATACTATACAAGTGGAAGAACTATCTGAAATGGATAACATCTTAGAATTATTATCAGAGATTAGAAACTGCAATCCATTCTTATTAAACAATGTTCATAAATTAACACCAACACATTTTGAGATATTATCGGAATTAAAAAATGAGATATCACAAACAATTACAGTTAACATTACTTCCGATATTGATATCAGCATTGAAACCACTCAACAAAATGAACATATGATATCAATCGATAGAAATGGAAATATAAAACCTTATTTTATTGATGGCGATTCCAAATATATCTTACATCACATTGACATTGAAAATAAACAATATCAAAATAAAACAGCTAAAACACTTGATGACGCAAAATATCAATTAAAAAATATGCTAAATTCATCCAATGAATTTATAAAAAACACATTACATATAAACACGTTATCACCACAAAATACTAATCAACATAAAATAGAGTATAACTCAGAGTACTTCCCATATCCTTGTTATACAGGGGAGATACAGATCGACAAATTAAATAAATGGGTTGAATCTCAAGGATTGCCTTTTCATTATATTGAAAACTCTCAACAAAACAACGAAATCTCACTATGTAACAATGATAATGTCGTACTCGCAAACTATATAATGCGTGATGAAGAACTAATCGATGATTTAAACTTCCTAAATCAACTAAGTAATATTAACCCTCAATATATAGAAAAAATACATTGTATGCTTGAAGAAGGTGTAGTTCTATCATTAAATCAAACAGATATGCCTGAATATTTAGAACTACAACATAGAGGAGAAGGTCATATTTATTTGGCAGCACATGATACAAATCATGAACGTGTGCAACTAAATGAAATAGATAAAAATAATTATATTGAAACATCTGTGAATATGGAATCATATCAGGAAACAAATCTATCCCATCTAACTACTGATATTCAACATATTACACAAGCAGCAAGAAATATCAAAGCAGAAATCCATCATAACTTCTTACAATTGAAAGAACAAACATATGGTAATGTTTTAACATTAGATGATTTAAATTTCAAAGAACCACAAAAAAGCAAACAACTTTAGAATGATAACCGATATACTTATCATGACCAATAATCGTCCAAAAACAATAGGCTATATAGTCTATTGTTTTTAACTATATTAAGGTAAATCCCTAAATACATAATACTTGATCCTAGAAAGGAACAATAAATGGCAAATATTTCAAGCGCATTTGGGTCAGTAATGATTCAAGCACAAACACCCGAACTAATTAAAAAACTTTTACAACTTCATGAGGCATCTGAGAGAACAGCCTATTATGATACTACAATTGATTTTGATGAAAAAGAGTTTGATACTAAGATTTATAAAGTACCTAATGAAGATAAATATGCATATGAATCATATTTTTCTGCAAATGGACGTTGGACATTTGAATCAAATGTAAAATGGTTCTTTTCTCCGTTAAAAGGAAATTATGATGAAGAATTTGAAAAAGATAATGCAAAACTGATTCAATTAAAAAATGAAATTAAAGAACATGATTTTGAAGTTATCTTTAAATTTACAGATTCTGAATCTGGTTGTGACTTTATTCATAAAGGTGAAGCTATATTAGATTGGAATGCCGAAGAACAAGACGATGATGTTCAGTATAATATTATTGAGTCTCATGATTATACAGTAGAAGCACTATTAGACTGTGAAATTTATGATGAAGGTGAAGTTCTATCAGTTCAATACATTTTGGATCATTATAATGAGGTCATGCGTAATGAAGATGACATTTTCATGAAATATCGAAACAAATTCATTGAATTGCTAGAAGAATTACCATATAAAGATACCGTACTCTATGAATTTGATGAATTATATGACCAGTATACGGAATTTAATGACTTGGTAGACGAACTAAAATGTTTATAAAACCTAGTCATTAGACTAGGTTTTTTATAAGAAAGGAGGTAATTAAATGGATAAATTCATTTCTGACCCACATTTGAGTCATGACAATATTATAAAGTTTGAACGAACTCAGTTTAAAACCATTAAAGAGCATGACGATTACATTAAAAACTTGATCATAACAAATCTACATCCAAATGATACCTTATATGTACTTGGTGATGTTGGTGAGATGAGTCGAGACAATATTCAATTTTGGAAAAATTTAAAGTGTAAAACCATTCTCATTCGTGGAAATCATGACACTCAGAAGCAAAAACTTTTACAAGCATTTGATATTGTTTCTGATGTTCCAATCTTTTATAATAAACGAATTTTATTAAGTCATGAACCATTGCCAGTAACAAATGAAACGATTAACATTCATGGACATTTACACGGTGCCTATCTTGATTCAGATAACCATGTAAACCTATCTATTCACATGGCTAATTATAAAATTTGGACTGAAAAAATGTTAGAAAAATTGGTTATGCAACAACCAAAGATTTCGCAAAAATTCATGTTTGAATGGTATGCTAACAAATATATTTTTACTACTGAAAAATTAGATGTACTATTCAAAAACGAAAATGAAATTGATCTTGAAAAATCAAGATTGAAGCAACTAAAAGAAGGTTCTTTGAAACGAACTTATGAAAAGGCTATTCGAGATTTTCTAAACGAATATCCCGATTATAAACATTCCGATTATGAAGAATTCATTCAACAATTTTTCCTTTCTGAATATCAAAATCATGCCAACTTCAAACCAAAAGATATTGAAAATTTTATATTAAATACGGAGTAATTATAACAATGACTTATACGGAAATAGAATTAGATGAATCCATTTTAGATATTGATTCATGGCTACCAAAAGAAGCTATTGATGAAGTAGTAAACTTTATTATTGAACAGGAACAATTAGAGTCAAATGAATCTTCTAATAATTAAGAAAAGAGGTTTAATTTATGAACAATAACCAATTACAATTAGCCTTAGAAATTGCAACATTTGCACATAAAAATGTGACACGACGTAATGGGGATTTATACATTTTTCACGCGCTTCGTGTTGCAAATAACACAACGTATATTCAAACAAAATTACAAAAAACTGCTGCAATACTCCATGATGTCATTGAAGATACTCCCTATACTGAAAAATTCCTACGTCAACAAGGGATTTGTAGGGAAGTATTAGAAGTCTTAGAGTATCTCACACATGATAAAGAAAATGTATCTTATCAAGATTATATCCAAAATATTTGTAATAATGTGGATGCAATGCTTATCAAATTATCAGACTTAACTGATAATTTAGATCAAGGTACATTGGATACAATTACTGATCGTGATTGTGAACGATTTTTGACATATGAAACCGCACGATCAACCATCATGTCAACACTTGCACAAGATTATCCTGATATTTTCCAATACATCATGAATCATAGATAATAGGAGACAATAAACATGCCTTTATACGCACATATCAAAAATGAACAAAACGACGGTTGGTATCGCGTAGTACGACTTGAGGATTTGAAAAATCTAGAAATCGCACACGAAACATATACCTATTTAGATGATTTAGCCGACATGCATAAAACGGCACTTTCGCAACGACTTTTGAATATGCCTGAATTATTGATGGAAATGACCAATAAATTAGAGCATCCAGAACAAGTATTAGAAAAGAAAGGCATATTATATGTTAATCGTGCAGGCGGATATTACCCTGACCCTTCTGATGATGAAATTATTGAAATTAGAGAATTGCCACAACGACCAGTAGAAGAAAATACCGGTCTCACCGGTTGGTTGGACTCAGATGGTCATTTTTATGAATCCACTTATGGGACTCACCATCAAATTTCGTGGAATCATAATATTACTGATGATGATGGTGCCTTTTATTTTGCATATGCAATCTCACCACTCACAAAGGAATTGACTGATTTAGTTAAAAAAGGATTTTATGAACCAACCGAAAAACAGAAAGAATGGTTACATACATATATGTGTCAACTTTCTATCAAACAACAACAAATGGTTGATAAAATATTGAAAGGATATTAATATGAAATCTGAAAAAGTTAAAGACCGATTATTTATCTTTATGGTTATCATGGCTATTGGTGCAATCGTATATATTTATGTTGATGGTAATGCTCGCATCAAAGAAGAAAATACTCATTGGGAACAAGTTTCAGGAAAAACCTATACTTCAGATAGTAAAGAAGAAATTTATATCACTACACGACAAGATGAGTTATCTGCACTTGAAAATACCGATATTGATAAGTTTTATGTGGATCATCATTATTCAATGATCCTTAATTCAAAAACCAACTATTATCGCTCCCCAAAACCAATAATTATTGATATTTTTGGACAACTAAAGAATGCATTGGATTCAGATACTCTTTATTTAGCAAAGAAAAATAATGGTACATTATCCGTTACAAAAATAACCATTGATGATATTTATGACGAACGTGAAGATAAAAACAGCAAGTTTACAGTAACCATTAAACGATTGGATGATAAATTTCGAGTTTATTTAAAAAATAAGAAAACCAAGTATAACTCAGATGGATTACCATAAATAAATTATTATTAATTAATATAGAAAGGACAAACAATATGAAAAATTTCATTATCCTATCAAATCACAATACAAAGAAACTAACTGTTATGTCTAAAGATGAGTATCAATCGAATAGTCAAAATGTATATTTGTATGAACCTATTTCAGATGCAGAAACACTAACTGAAGCTGAAAAATTGAAACTATATATTGAAACAATTGGCATTCAAACTTACTTTAGTAATATTGTATCGCAAAAGGAAGACTAACAATGGATGAATTAAAGAATCAAATTGATTATATTGAAATCTTTGGATTAGATTATTTGTGGACACGAATTGATCCAAAAGACATCATTATTGAGGGTAACCATATTACCATTACATATAAAGATACTTATAGAATGGAAGATTACCATCTTGAAATTCATGGTGAAAATCAGCTTATTTCGGATCTTACGGCATCAATTATTGCAAAAATTCAACTATACGGTTCACAAATTAATGATAAAGGAATTTTTAAATTTCATATAACAGATGTGGAGTTTATCGATGTCACGATTAAAGGTTGTTCAAATGAACAGTTACTTGAACTTTATAGAAATGAACTTGAACAAGAACTAGAATATGATCTAATGGATGAATTCAATGAGAACACCATTAGTGTAACCGTACACCTAAAAGAAGATTAAAAAAGGAACAATAATGCAAACATTCACTAAAAAATCAATTAAACAGGAGTTATTTTATAAACTTGAACCAGATAAAGAATTCACATTAAAAGATGCGTATGAAGCTGTTACTTCAACCGATAAGAAGCACTCTATTCGTGCACGTATTTACGAATGTGTAGATAAAGGATTATTTCTAAAGGTTTCTAAAGGTGTCTACAAAATGGTTGACACAGAAGAGAATAGTGTCCTTCTGGTTCAAGGAAATGGACGTGATTTATCAATGATTCAAGATAACACCATTGATTGTATTATCACAGACCACCCCTATTCTGACACCAAATCAAATAAAGGCGGTAACCGTTCATTTGCTGAATATAACACTTTTAACTATACCAAGGAAGACTTTGACGAAAAATTCCGAGTTTTAAAAGATGGATCATTTCTGGTTGAATTTTTCGCCGAAGAAAATAGTAATAACTTTGATTATATCTATACATGTAAGAAATGGGCACAAGAAGCTGGTTTTCAATATTATTCAACGGTTAACTGGAAAAAAGGAAACTTTGTATCCAACACGGGTAGAAAAGCTAAGAATTCGGAACAAATGGTTTTCTTTACCAAAGGTAATCCTCGTTCACTAAAATTAGATGCTAAGAAAAATTTAGCTGAGGCGGTGAATTATAACATTGAAACAAAAGGATTAACATCCCATGATATTGTACAAAAACTACAAGAGCAAAATGCACCTATTCATTATATGAAAGGTACAAATGGAATGTTGCCAACTGTTTTTGATGTAGAAAAAACACCAAAGAAACTGCAAATTCATCAAGCAGAAAAGCCCGTTGAATTATTTGAACAGTTATTACATTATATTACCTTACCAAATGAAGTTGTACTAGACCAATTTACAGGTTCAGCTAATATTGGTAAAGCCTGTTTAAATACCAATCGAAATGCAATTTTGATTGAATATGATACAGAAACCTATCAAAAAGCAGCTCAAGCGTTAGAAGAATTTGTAGCGTAATAGAAAGATAACTATCAATGACAAATTATACTATTATTCCAAAAGGAACTATCATTGCAGGATTTGCAGGAATTGGAAAAACAACCGCAGCATTACGATATGATAATGTCATTGATTTGGAATCAAGTCATTACTTTTTCCAATTACCTTCAAACTTAGAACTTGAAGAATACGAAAAACTAAAAGGTGATTGTAAGAGAATACCAAATCCAAATGGCATGAATGACTATATTGATGCAATCATACGTGCAAAAGAAACATATGATTATGTTCTAATTGCTTTATTTCCACAATTAATTGAGGAATTAAATAAACGAAATATTGAGATTCAAATTGTATTGCCTCATATAGATGATAAAGTTCATTATCAAAGACGTTATCAGAAACGTGGAAATATTGATAATTGGATTAATAATATGATGGAAAACTGGGAGTCATATGTTGATACAACAAATTCAAACTTTATCACAAACTGTATTAACCTAAAAAATCCAATAAAAGAACCCATTATTCTATCAACAAGTAGTAATCCATATGACGACGATTATCATATTCGCGAATCATTGTCCGACATTATTTATGGGGAAATTCGGTTTAAACCTCAATACATAGTTAATCAACTAAAACAAAAACTATCAGATACTGATGTTAAAATTCAACAAAATGAAAATCTAATCACAATAAGATATCAATTTGAAAAATTACAAAGTAGGCTTAACACCTATAGTTATCATGAAATTCAACTTAATTTGACACCATTAGCGGATGATTTAAACATGAAAGCTAAGGTAAATGATATTGAAATCATGCGTACTAGTAAATATGAGTCATTTAATAAGTTTGAAGATTTTGCACCAACATTTACCTATTTTAGTATTAACTCGGAACAAGATATTGACGATTTTATTGAAATGATTATAAGATTAATAAATGCAGATATACAATTATCTACATTAATGACTGACATGAGATTTTCTCCATTACATTATACAATAGGTGCAATGAAAGACTTCTATCATTAATAGAAGAATAGAAAGGAAAAATTAAATGATTAGTTACAAACATTATTATTGTACAAATTGCTACTACCATGGTCCTGAAACTATACGAATGACATATAAATTCGAAATAATACTAAAACCACACTGTCCTAATTGTGATAAAGTTAGCACCTATAATGATATTTTAGAATATCACTTACAAGATAATGATACCGAATATGGCGGAATTGGGCATACTGATTATAGATTAGAAGAATATCTGGGTGAAACACTTTATAATTATGATGAAGAAAAATACGAAAAAGATGTCAAAGCCTTGTTAAATGATCCTAGTTTAACAAAATTAAATCAATTATTGAAAAACTCAGGAATTAAACCCATTAATGTAAATCTCTTATGATGAAAAGAGCCTAGGCTCTTTTTTTAGAAAAGTCTAACGACTTTTCTAAATCCTTGGGTCAAATTTCATTTGTCCCAAACCCTTCCCACTTTCGAATTTTATTCGAACATCTAAAGCAAATCAAAGTATATATAAAGGAGAAACAATATGACAAAAGCAGATACGATTTTTAAAGAAAATATCAAGCGAATCATGAATGAGGGTGTGTTTTCAGAACAGGCTCGTCCCAAGTACAAGGATGGAACAGTTGCCAACTCTAAGTATGTAACGGGTGTCTTTTCCGAGTATGACTTAGCAAAAGGGGACTTTCCCATTACAACTTTGCGTCCTATCGCTATTAAATCAGCTATTAAAGAAGTGCTTTGGATCTACCAAGATCAGACAAATAGTTTGGAAGTTCTCAATGACAAGTACAATGTTCACTATTGGAATGACTGGGAAGTTGGAGATACCGGGACAATCGGTGAGCGTTACGGGGCGGTCGTTAAGAAACACGACATTATCAACAAGATTCTCAAGCAGTTGGAAACCAATCCTTGGAACCGCCGTAATATCATCTCTCTTTGGGATTATCAGGCATTTGATGAGACAGATGGCCTTCTTCCATGCGCCTTTCAGACCATGTTTGATGTCCGTCGCGTTGATGGGGAAATCTATCTGGATGCGACCTTGACCCAGCGTTCTAACGATATGTTGGTGGCCCACCACATTAACGCTATGCAGTACGTAGCTCTTCAAATGATGATTGCCA
>RBWB01583800.1_pt1 | contig 11145 bp, 10 predicted proteins | sample 2014201 | NCBI WGS metagenome assembly RBWB01 (sample SAMN10133834, study PRJNA383868) | Human oral metagenome, whole genome shotgun sequencing project. | isolation source: supragingival plaque isolated from 88 juvenile twins | host: Homo sapiens | place: Australia
CCAGCTTGAGCGAGCCCTTGCGGGTGTGGTGGCGCTGGATCGGCACCGAGCCGCGATGGGCGAACTGGGCGATCGTGTCGTACATTCCGACGCCGACGGCCGAATACATGCGCTCAATGACCGGCATCTTCAGGGGCCACAGGAAAGGCTGGGCCTTGACCAGGTGCGGAGCCGTCTCCGTCAGGAGGAGGCCTCGCTCGCGGAGAGACTCGGCGACGAGCGCGAAGTTGAGCTGGTACAGGTAGCGCAGTCCGCCGTGGACGAGTTTCGAGGAGCGCGACGACGTTCCCGAAGCCCAGTCCTGCGCCTCGACGATGCCCACGCGCAGGCCGCGGGTGACGGCGTCCAAGGCGATGCCGGCTCCGGTCACGCCTCCTCCGACGACGAGGACGTCGACGCCGTCCGATGACATCGACTCCAGTGCGCGCTGGCGGCTTGCTGCTGAAAGGTGGGAATTTGGCATGTGTTCACTCCTCGTTGACGTGTATGCAGATTCGTAGGTTGTCGATGCAACCCACCCTTTACCTATCTTCTCAAGAAATCTGCAAAGAACGAAGAAATGGCCATGTGTGCAAATCGGAGGCTGTATGTTGAGCATCTGCACTGTTTGGAGCATAAGTCAAGCGGTAACTTAAGTGGAATGCATCTCGTCATATTCGGGAGGATCGACTATTTTGGCTGGATTGACTTTGAGATATCGTGCACAATGGGGGTGTGGCAACAAGATCTGAACGACGCAATCTCGCTTACGAAGCGGCAGTCCTGTACTTCGTCGAGCAACAGACCATGGAGGCGATAGCCAACAAGCTCGGCATATCGCGGTCGACGGTTTCGCGCCTGATCGCTTCGGCGCGCGACGAGGGGCTGGTCCGCATCTCCCTTCACGCGCCCGAAGAGCCCCGCGACTCCCTTTCGCGCCGCATCGAGGACCTCTACGACGTCGACGTCACAGTGGTGCAGGTGCCGGGGGCCACTACGGAAATCCGGCGGCTCGAACGAGTGGCCGGCGTGGCGGGGAACCTCGTCGGCGACGTCATAGAGGACAAGATGATGGTGGGCATCGCCTGGGGAACCACCGTCTCGACGATCTCCGAGCGGCTCATGCCCAAGCGCATGTCCGGCGTGACGATAGTCCAGCTCAACGGCGCGGCCAATCCCACGACGACGGGCCTTCCCTACGTGGGCGAGATACTCGGCAACTTCACGCGGGCATTCGGCGCGAAGGCCTTTCCTTTCCCCGTTCCCGCCTTCTTCGACTACGCGGAGACCAGGGACCTCATGTGGCGCGAACGCTCCATCCAGGTGGTCAGGGACATCGGGCGCAACGCCGACGTCGCCGTGTTCGGCGTCGGATCCTTCACATCGCCCCTTCCCTCGCACGTCTACGCCGGCGGCTACCTTTCGCCGGAGGAAGTGACGGAGCTGCGGCGCGACGGAGTGGTCGGCGACGTGTGCACGGTCCTTCTGCGCGCGGACGGCACGTACGAAGACATCGAGATCAACACCCGCGCGACCGGACCGACGCCGGCGGAGCTGGCCAGGATCCCGCGGAGGGTCTGCGCCGTCGCCGGGGCTGCGAAGGCGCCCGCCTTGGCCGCCGTGCTGCGCTCGGGCGCGGTGACGGACTTGGTGGTCGACGACGAATGCGCCGCCGCCCTGCTCGAAGTCGAAAAGGGCGGCAAAGCGGAGTCCGACTACGGATCCTGGGGCTGACGGCTCGATTCTGAGTCCTGTTCGATTCTGGAACTGCGGCTCGGCTCTGAGTCCTCTTCGACGCCTGACCCGGTTCGACCCTGAAGCTTGGCTGGCCTCCGATTCCGGCGCGGCGCCCGGGCTGCCCGGTACAAGGGGACAAGGCGCTTTGTGCGAGGACTTGTGCGGGACGGGCTCCGTCACGCGAGGCGGACGCGCGCGGGCTAGCGCTCTCCGGGGAGCGCGTAGCCGCCGGGGCTTAGACAGGCGAGGCCGTCGTCGAGCAGGGAGTCCAGCGCCGGGTCAAAGCGCGAAGGCGCGAGCGAGGCCGCAGCGGCCAGCTCGTCGCGGGAGACCGGCGACGCGGCGCCCCTGAGAACCGCCATGATCTTCCCCCGGGCCTCGCGGTGGGTCCCTGTGAATCTCTGTACGCGGCGAGGCGTGCCGCTTTCCGGTTTGCCGGCGGCGAACCAGGCGCAGTCGGGGCGGAGCGGACACTCCTGGCATGCCGGATTCTTCGCGGTGCACACGAGTGCGCCGAGCTCCATGAGCGCTGCGTTCCACTGCCAGGCCAGGCCGTCTTCGAGGGGGACCATCGCGTCTGCCCGCGCGATTTCGTCCTTGCGCAGATGAGAGGGCGGCGCCGCGGCTCCGTGCAGCCTGCACAGGACCCGCCGAGTGTTCGTGTCCAGAACCACCGATCGCTTGCGGTAAGAGAAGGCGATGACGGCGTCCGCCGTGTAGGGCCCGACTCCCGGCAACGTGAGGAGATCGTCGCGGGAAGAGGGGAGGACGCCGTCCCAGTCTGCGGCCACGGCGGCCGCGCACTCCCGCAGCCGGAGGGCGCGACGCGGGTAGCCGAGATTGCCCCAGGCCAGGATGACCTCGGCGGGCGAAGCCGCCGCGAGGTCGGCGGGCTCCGGCCAGCGTTCCATCCACTCGTGCCACGAGGGCATGACCCTGGCCACGGGAGTTTGCTGGCTCATGACCTCGCAGACGAGCACGGCCCACGCCGACGTCGTCGGCTCGCGCCACGGAAGCGGACGCGAGTTCGCCGCGTACCAGCGCAAAAGACGAAAGAGCACGGGCCAAGTGTGCCCCATTCGAAGCGTCGACGCGAGGTTTTGCGCTCCCGGTGATAGCGTGGTCGCGTGAAAAGCGATCCCAGGAAACGCCGTGGCGACGGACGCAACCGCTGGAAGGGGCCGCGTTTGGGCGCGGCGCGCCCGGGCCGCGGCGACGGAGGCTCCGCTCGGCCCGGAGGCTCCGGCAGGGGCGCGAGCCCGGGTCGCGCGAGCGGATCCAAACGCTCGAACGCCTCCGACGGCGACGCCGCGGACTCCGAGGAAGGCAGGGCCGCCTCCTCCGGCAGCGGGCGCCGTCCGGCATCCAAGGGCGGTTCCCCCAGCCGCTCCGACGCCGCGCGCGCCGGCCACGCGGGACGCGCGCACTCCGGCGCGGCGCACTCGGGCGGCTCGGGATCGCACTCGCGCACGTCGCCCCGCAACCTCAACGGCGCACGAGGAACCGACCACGCCGATCGTCGGCGTGGAAACGACGTCGCCCGGAAGGCGCGGCCCGAAGGCGCGCGAGGCGCTCGAGCTGCCGCCGAGCGACAGGCCGGCAAGGGAAAAGGCCCGCAGTCAGAAAGCCGAGAAGCCGCTTCCAGGGGCGCAGTGCGAGGCAAACGCCCGGCGGCGTCTCCGCACGGCGCCGGGCAGCGGCACGGTGCGCGCCGTGCAAGTCCTGCCGGCGAGCCGCGCGGCGGCTCCGTGAAGCGCCAGGGGACCCGGCCGGGGAGGGCCGGGACGCACGGAAAGGCAGTGCATGGAAAAGCCGGGGCGCAGGGGAGACCCGGGGCGCAGGGCGGGCCCGCCAGGCGGCAGCAGCCGCGGAGCAGACCCAGTGCCGCCGCCCGAGCCCGCTCACGGGCGGCCGCCGAAAGGGAGCGCAGAGCCAGGATCAACCGTCGACTTGGTTTCGGGGCGCTCGTCGCCGTCCTCGTCGTCGTGGTGGTGGTCGGCATGCGATTCGTCCTCGCCAGAATCAGCGAGCAGGACGAGACCGCCACGAAGGTTCCGACCAACGATTACAAGCCCGTGAAGTGCACGTCTGAGCTGGTGCAGACGACGTTGACGACGAAAGGCGGCTCCGCCGGGCGGCCGGTGGCCTTTCAGGCGACGCTCCGCAACACCTCCAAGTCCCATCCGTGTTACATCGACGTCGGTTGGTCCAACCTCGACGTCAACGTCACGAGCGGGTCGGCCCAGGTCGCCTCGATCGCCGCGTGCCGCCGCGGCGCGGAGAACAAGCGGCTGCTGCTCGACCGCGAATACACTGCGACCGTTTCGCTCACGTGGAATGGAGGAACGGCTGCGTCGGGCTGTGGAAACACCGCCAAAGGCGCCAAGCCGGGAACGTACAAGGCCGAGCTGAAGTTGAATGACAACGCGGCCGCCAAGGCGCAGGCGAGCTTCGCGCTGGAGCAGACGTCGCCCGCGCCGAGCGCCAGCGAGCCCGGGCAGCAAAATCCGAGCCAGCCCGGCCAGCAGAATCCCAGCCAGCCGGGGCAAAACTCAAACGAAGGCCAATCGCCGAACGGGGACGGGAACGCGGGCGGAGGCCAAACCCCGGGGAATTCGGGGCAGAATCCGAGCCAGCCGGGCCAGCAGAACTCCGGGGGCCCAGGGCAAGCGCCGGGCGGCGGGCAAAATACATCTGCGCCTGGGCGCTAGAGCTCCGGCGCCGTCCGGCGACCGAGCGAAGACAGGTCCAAAGGCCTGAGGCTCAGAGACGTTCGCGACAGGGCGATTCCGGCCTCAGGCGAGCCCTTCGCGGGCGGCGGCCTCAAGGATGTCGTCGCATTCGAGCAGCGCCAAGCCGTCGGGGACCTTGACGTTCGCTTCGCGCGTTCCACGAGGGACGATCGCCGCCCCGAAGCCCAGCCTGCGAGCCTCGGCCAGGCGCTGCTGAAGCCCCGTCACCGGCCGCAGCTCGCCGGTGAGCGAGACCTCGCCGATCGCCGCGGTTCCGGCGGTCAGCGGCCTGCCCAGCCGCGCGCTTGCCAGCGCCAAAGCCATTGCCGCGTCCGTCGCGGGCTCGGACGAGCGGGCGCCGCCGACGGTCGAGAGGAAAACGTCGCAGCGGTCGAGGTCGAGGCCCAGGCGCGATTGCAAAACGGCGATCGCCATAGCCGCGCGAGAAGACTCCAAACCCGACGTCGTCCGCCTTGGAGGCCCGGAGCTTGGAACGATAAGGGCCTGCACCTCGACCGGCATCGGCCGCCGCCCCTCCAGGGCCATCGTCACGCATGTGCCGGGCACGTTCTCGCGGCGCGAGGACAGGAAGAGCCCCGAAGGGTCGGCCAGGCCCCGAATGCCCGCCTCGTTCAGCTCGAAACAGCCGACCTCTTCGGTGGGGCCGTAGCGGTTCTTGACGGCGCGGACCATACGCAGGGGCGAGTGGCGGTCGCCCTCGAACTGGCAGACGACGTCGACGAGATGCTCGAGCACCCTGGGGCCGGCGATCGAACCTTCCTTCGTCACGTGCCCGACGAGCAGCACCGGCATCGATCGGGTTTTCGCGTCGGCGACGAGCGCGCTCGTGACGCCGCGAACCTGGGCGACGCCGCCGGCCGCCCCCTCGATCTGGGAATCGGCCGCAGTCTGCACGGAATCGACCACGAGCAGGCTGGGCCGCACGGAGTCCACGTGGCCCAGAATCGTTGCGAGGTCCGATTCCGCAGCCAGGTGGAGACGGTCGTGGAGCGCGCCGATGCGCTCGGCGCGGAGCCTGACCTGGGCGGCCGACTCTTCGCCGGAGACGTAGAGCACCGGGGCGCGGCCGGACTGGGCCGCGGCCTCGGCGGCGCGCGCGGCGACGTCGAGAAGCAAAGTGGATTTGCCCACACCCGGCTCTCCCGCGAGCAGGACGACCGCCCCGGGGACGAGGCCGCCTCCCAGGACGCGGTCGAATTCGTCCACTCCCGTCGGCTGTTTGACCGAGGCCGTCGTGGGGACCTCGGTGATGGGCGTCGCGGGGCTCGTTGGAGCGAGGGAGGCTGTGCGCGTGCGCGGCGCCCCGACTTCCTCCAAGCTTCCCCACGCCTGACACTGAGGGCAGCGCCCAACCCATTTCGAGGTGTCCCATCCGCATTCGGAGCACGTGAACGTGCGCGACGCCGCTTTGGCTGCCATGGACCGCTCCGCCCTTTCAGCGGTTGGCGAACTCTTCGAGGAGGGCGGAGTCGCCGGAGACGATGATGACGTCCTCGGGGCCGATCTTCGTCTCCTCGGTCGCGTACTCGAAGGGCTGGCCGGGCGCCTTCACGCCGATGATGGTCACGCCGAACCTCTCGCGCACCTTCGATTCGGCCATCGTGAACCCTTGGATGTCTCGCGGCGGGCGCATCTTGATGATCGAGAAGCCGTCTTCCATCTCGATGTAGTCGAGCATCTTGCCGCTGACCATGTGCGCGACCCGCGCGCCGGCGTCGTACTCGGGATAGACAACGTGGTGAGCGCCGATGCGGCGAAGGATGCGGCCGTGCGAACGCGACGTCGCCTTCGCCCAAATCTGCTTCATTCCGAGGTCGGCCAAGTTGGCGGTCGCCAAAACGGAGGCTTCGAGCGAGCTGCCGATGCCGACGACGGCCACCCCGAACTCGCGCGCGCCCGCCTGTTCCAGGGCGTCGGCGCTGGTTGCGTCGCCCTCGATGATTCTGAACCTGTGGGACCACTGCTGGACCAGGACGGGGTCGCGCTCAATGGCGAGGACCTCGCGGCCCAGGCCGTCGAGGGTCGAGGCGATCGCCGTGCCGAAGCGGCCCAGGCCCACTACCAGGACGGCGTCGTCGTCAATCTGTTTCTTCTTCATCCGTGCTCCTCCGTCATCCGATCGTAGGCCACTCTTCAGGGTAGTGGATGACGCGGCGGCGGGTGCGCAGGGCAAGCGCGGCCGCAAGCGTCATCGTGCCCGTGCGCCCGGCAAACATGAGGACGGCGATGATGTACTTGCCCGCCGTCGGCAGCCCGGGCGTCACGCCCGTCGACAGGCCGCAGGTGGCGAAGGCGGAGACCGCCTCGAAAAGGGCGTCGGCGAGCGGGAGGCCGGAGACCTCCATGAGCGCGATCGTGCCCACGGTGACGATGATCGAGGCCAGGAAGGTGGCCGCGATGGCCAGGCGCAGCACTTCCGACGGCAGACGGCGCCCGAACGCCTGAGTGTCTCGGTCTCCCCGCGCCTCGGCGACGATCGCCAGGAACAGCACGGCCAAGGTGGTCACTTTGATTCCCCCGGCCGCCGACGTCGACCCTCCGCCGATGAACATGAGCCCGTCGAGGAGGAACCACGTCGATTGCGTCATCGAGCTGACGTCGAGCGTCGCCAGGCCCGACGAACGCGCGACGGTCGAATGCAGGAACGTCGCCTGGATCTGCTCGCCCAGGGAAAGATTCGCCAGCGTCTTGGGGTTGTCCCATTCGAAGAGGAAGAAGAGCAGGGCGCCCAAGAGCAAGAGAACCGCGTAGGTGACGAGTGTGAGCTTCGTCGTAAGCGACCACTTCTTTGCATGGCGTCGACGCCGCCACATGTCGAGCACCACGGGAAAGCCGATCGCGCCGACGACGGTGCCGAAGACGATGGGCAGGGTCAGCGTCCAATCGCCCGCATACGGCCCCAGTCCGTCGCGCATGACGACGAAGCCGCCGTTGTTGAAGATCGAGATGGCCATGAAGGCCGCGTGCCACAGCGCGGACAGCATGGCGTCGCCCTCGCGGATGAAAAACGGCGTGAGGGTGAGGAAGAGGATCGCCTGCGCGCTGAGGGCGACGACGACGACGGCCCGCACGAGCAGGCCGACTTCGCCCAGGCGCGACTTGGTCTCCGAGGCCGCCAGGAAGCGCTGCGTCAGGCCGATGCGACGCGACACCACGATTCCCAGAATCGAGGCCATCATCATGATGCCCAGCCCGCCGATCATCATCCCTATGGCGATGAAGAACTGCCCCAGCGGCGACCAGTAGGTGGCGGTGTCCACAGTGACGAGCCCGGTCACGCACACCGACGAGGTCGCCGTGAAGAAAGCGTCCACAAAGGGGGCGCGTTGGCCCGAAGAGGTCGACGCCGGCAGCGAGAGCAGCGACGTCTCGACGAGGACGATCCCCGCGAACACGAAAAGGGCCAGGCGCGCGGGCGAATCGCGGGCGACGCGGTCCATTAGCTCCCGCGCCCGAAGGAAAGGGCCGGGCGCCGCGGACGGACGGCCCTGAGCCCGCACTCGCTTGCGCACGATGGTCGCTCCTCACTGTTGCCTGTTTCACGTCTCGCCTTTTTCAGAGCTCGAGGGCTCTGGGAAAAGGAGTCGATTGGCCAAGACTATCGCCATTTGGTCCCTGTTGGCAGCGTCGGCAGGCCTGACCCGGGCGTAGAATCCCGCCGTCCGAAACGCCGAAACGGTGCGACGCGCCCGGGTGATGGTGCCCGGCTGCTGTGACTGATGTGAAAGTTCATGTACCCTTGCGGTGTGACCGCCGCTAGCCTGTGCGGAAAAGGTTCACCACACGTATTCGCAGGATGGGATTCATGACGCAGTTGCCGAACAAAGCGCCGCAGTTCTACACGGTTGCCGAAGTTGCCGAACTCACCCGAGTCTCGCGCATGACCGTCTACCGCATGGTCCACTCGGGGGAGTTGCCCGCGGTTCGCTTCGGCAGTTCATACCGGGTTCCTAAGTCGGCCATCGACGCCCTTTTGGGCGTGCAGGACGAACCGACCGCCCGCGCAGCGGGCGAGTGACGGGTCCGTGTTACCGGTACGGCGCTCAAGGCGCTAGTATGTTCCTGAATATTTCGAGGGCACAAGCCCATTAGTTTCGGAGGTAACCTGTGGGTTCCGTCATCAAAAAGCGTCGCAAGCGCATGTCGAAGAAGAAGCATCGCAAGTTGCTTCGTAAAACTCGGCACCAGCGTCGCAACAAGAAGTGACCTAAAAGGCCCGGGCGGTTTCCGGGCCTTTTGTGTGGGAGGTGCGATGACTGACGTTCAGTGGCTTTCACCGGAGGAACAGAAAGCTTGGCGGGCTTTCTTGCGTGCTGTTTCCCTCGTGATGGAAGTGCTCAATCAGGACATAGAGAACGAAAAGGGTATATCCCTCAACGAATACGAAGTGCTTGCGCATCTTTCGGAGTCGCCTGGGCGCACGATCCGCATGTCCAATCTGGCAGACAGGCTCGTTCACTCACGTTCCCGGCTGACCCATACGGTGCGCAGGCTCGAAGACGCCGGCCTGGTCAAGCGCGAGCCCTGTGCCGACGACCGCCGCGGCGTCAACTGCATATTGACCGAGAAAGGGTTCGAATACTTGGTTTCGGCCGCCCCTTCCCACGTGAACTCGGTTCGCCGCGTGCTCGTCGACAAGCTGGGCAGGGAGGACATGCTCGAGCTTGGGCGCCTGTCGAACATCTTGGCCGACGTCGCCAGCGAAGTGAAGCCTGTCAAGCCCGCAGACTCTCCGACGGGCCCAGGGGGCTCCGTGCCGTCTCACGGGTCGGTTGATTCGGAAGATTCGGTTGTCTCCCCAGGGGCCGGAGGCTCGCAGCCATCTGACTGTTCGGCGGACTCCGAAGGCCCGGCGCCGTCCGGCGAATCGGCAGACGCGCCAGACTCGCGGGCGGGCTGAATCCCTCGGCTTCGGCAACGCTGAATCCATCAAACCGAGCTGAATCCATCAAATCGACGGCAGGCTGGACACATGAACGACAAACTCACGACCGTCCATTTTGTGCGCCACGGGGAGGTGGACAATCCCAGCGGGCAGCTTTATGGGCGGCAGCCGGGTTTTCATCTCACGCCCCTGGGGCGCGCCATGGCCGAGAGGGCAGCCGATTTCTTCGACGGGCGCGATCTGCGGCTCATCGTCTCTTCGCCGCTTGAAAGGGCTCGGGAGACGGCCGAGCCGACGGCGCAAAGGCACGGGCTGTCGGTCGTCCTCGACGAGGGCCTGATTGAAGCGGGGAACAAGTTCGAAGGCGTCAACGTCAACAAGAACCGGCTCATTCTTGCCCATCCGCGGTACTGGCCGTGGTACGTCAATCCGGCCGAGCCTTCATGGGGCGAGCCTTACACGGAGATCGTGGCACGCCTGTCCGAGGCCGTGCGCCGCGCCCTCCGTAAGGCCGAAGGCGGCGAGGCGATGCTCGTTTCGCACCAGCTCCCGATATGGACGATGCGACGCTTCGTCGAAGGGCGCCCGCTCGCCCACGACCCGCGCAAACGAGAGTGCGCCCTGTGCTCGGTGACCTCTTTGACATTTGTCGGGCGTCAGCTCGTAGGAGTCGGCTATGACGAGCCCGCCGCCGAACTGGTGCGCCGCGCCCGCGACGTCACGCCGGGCGCCTCGGAGGCCGCGGTTCACACCGGGCTGTGAGGGACTCCGGCCGGGGCGTCCGCCTTCTGCGGGAGGGCGGACTGCTTTGGCTCGTTCGGCGCAGCCGCACGTGGCGCGTGCGAAAAGGCCGTAGAGAGTTTCATTGGACGAAGCATAGGATGCGCGAGGCTCCGGTCGCAAAAGGCGATTGGGTCCCTGCGCCTTGACGGCGGAGGCGGGCGTCTGTACAGGGAGCCGATGTCGGGGCAGGCTTTGTCGGCTGCATACCGCAAGAATATTCCATTCGGTCGGGATGGCTTCAGCGTCAATGTCGGGATGGCCCTACTTGCGCATTGGCCTGGTAGCCGGATGTCTGCGCTGCTCGGAAGCCGCAAGACTGGTGGCATGAGCAAAACAACGAATAAAACAGTGAAATGGTTCCGTCGCGACGATTCCGATCGGTTTGCGGATCGCTCCATTGCAACGAGCGGCGCGGACGGAAGTTCTTTCTATCCTTCGGTTGCGCCGCGGTCTGCCTCTGCCGGCCGTTCCGCATCTGCGCCGCGGGCGAGGACGCTGCGGCTGGCGGCTGCCTCGCTTGCGGGGCTCATCGGCATCGGCGCGGCGTCCTTCGGCGCGGTCTCTGCGCAGGCGGACGAGGTTGCGCCGTCGTCGGCCTCGGTTTCATCCCGAAGCTTGGCGTCCGTGCACGGGGCGTCGGTCCTGACGCTGGATCGCCCGACGCCGTCGGGCCAATCGGCCAAGCGGGGGACGTCGAAGGCGGCCCAGAAGCGGGATTTGAAGGCGACCATTCAAACCCTGGTCGATAACGGTTACCCGGGCGCGCTGGCTGCCAAGACCGACAAGGACGGCAATACGGTTGGCGCGACGGCTGGAAAGGGCAACCTCTCTACCGGTGAGGCGCCTCCGCTTGACGGGGAGGTGCGGATTGGGTCGAACACGAAGACCTTTGTGGCTGTGGTGATCATGAAGATGGTCGAGGAAGGCAAGGTCAAGCTTGACGAGCCGATCGAGACCTACCTGCCCGGCATAGTCAAGGGCCAGGGCGTTGACGGCAAGAAGATCACG
>RBWB01583801.1_pt1 | contig 11144 bp, 7 predicted proteins | sample 2014201 | NCBI WGS metagenome assembly RBWB01 (sample SAMN10133834, study PRJNA383868) | Human oral metagenome, whole genome shotgun sequencing project. | isolation source: supragingival plaque isolated from 88 juvenile twins | host: Homo sapiens | place: Australia
CCGCGTCCGCCTTCTTCGGCGAGGGCATGAAGCGGATCGCCTACACGCACGGCAACTTCCCGCAGACCCTGGTGGTCCCCTCCACCCTCGAGGAGCTCGTCCTCACCACGGGCCTCCTCACCGCCGAGCAGCTCGCGGAAGCCCACGTGTACGTGGCCGCCGACAGGGACTCCGCCGCGTGGTCGGTGGCCAAGGCGGCCGTGGAGAAGGCCGGTTTGGATCCGGCGTCCCATCTGCACAGGTACGTGGATCCGGCCCTGTCGCTGTCCTCGCCCGCGATCGACCGGGCGGGGGACGCCTCGAAGGTCCAGGTGAAGGCGGGCGAGACCATTGAGGTGATGGCCACAATGACCGGCGGCGTCGCCGTCGGCCGCGAGGCCCGCGCCATCGAGGTCGGCCCCGGCGGCGCTGAGACCGTCGTGTCCGACTGGAATTCGGCCTCCGACAGTGATCCGTCGCTCGACGACGCCGACGGGGGGGCGATCTCCTCGTGGGTGCGCTTCACGTGGGTTCCGTCGGTCGATGGGGCGTCGTTGCGGGTCGAGAGCAGGGACATCACGTTCCGTGTGGTCACTGGTGTGTTGGGTTCCGCCCTTCCTCCTGCTCCGGAGCCCGGTGAGGGCCAGTGGGTGCAGGACGCCGGTGGCTGGTGGTACCGGTTCGCCGATGGGACGTATCCGCGTGGCCAGGCCCTGGTGATCGATGGTGAGACGTACCGTTTCGACCAGTCGGGGCACGCGCTCACTGGTTGGGTGCGCGATGGCGGGTACTGGTTCCACCACGGCGCTTCCGGTGCGATGTCCACCGGCTGGCTGGTCGATGGCGGCGCCTGGTACTACCTGGTCCCCGGTTGGGGCGCCATGGCGATCGGCTGGGTCGAAGACGGCGGCGAATGGTACTACCTGAACGCCGCGGGCCATATGACCACCGGCTGGCAGAAGATCGAGGGATCCTGGTTCTACCTGGGGGACTCCGGCAAGATGGCGACCGGTTGGCGCCACATCGACGGGTACTGGCACTTCTTCGAACCCACGGGGGAGTTGAGGCACTGACCCGCCGGGGAACCGGTGATGAAGGGGGGTCGGGGGGGGGGAGGCTAAGGAGCGGACGGCATTTGAGCAGGCTCCGCATTGCGCATGCGGTCCTCCGTCCAGTAGGACTGGGCGCTCTGGTCGTAGGGCACGTGGGTCGCGGTGGACTCGGACGAGGGGCCGGACTGGGACACCGAGGGGCTGGGGTCCGTCGAACCGGGCCCGCGTCCCCCCGCCGCGCTCCAGGCGTACAGGGCGACGAGGGCGCCCACTACGGCCACCGCCGAGACCAGGGCCGCCACGCGGCCGTATCGATGCCGTTCCATCGGTCACTCCAGTGACTGGTAGAGCCTGACGACGTCCGAGTCGAAGGGCCTCGAGATGATGCGCGCGGGGCCCGAGGTGGTAATACGCGAGGTGACGCCGAAGACGCGTCCGACAGTGGCCGAGGAGGTGTTGGTCATCCACGGGCCGCCGCTGGATCCGCCGTTCATCCTGCAGTTCATCGCCATGTCGCCCCCGGTGCCGTAGGCGAAGGTGTCCCCGTCGCAGTGGTAGGGGCGGCTCCCGTCGAAGGGCGCGGCGGCGGGCCAGCCCCAGATGCGGACGCCCTTGTTCGTCGTGCCGCGGTTGTAGGACAGGCCGTTGCCGCCCACGCGGTCCACCAGGTACCTGCCGTTGAGCGGGTAGACGATGAAGAAACCGTAGTCGTACCTGGCGTCCGACCTGTCCGTCCACCCGTTGAAGGCGGTCCCGGTCTTCATGTGCCACAGGCCGTAGGGGGTCGTGCCGTTGGAGTAGGCGGGCGCGTAGGCGATGCGCGAGTGCCAGGTGCCCCCCGCTCCCGCGTGGAGGCAGTGGCCGGCGGTGGCGACCATCGACTTGCCCGGGGTGTTGATCGACGAGCCGGAGCACACGTAGTCGTTGCTGCCCACGGAGTAGAACACCTTGCCCGTGGTGATGGGCACGTACACCTGGTTGCCGAGCAGCATCGTGGGGCTCTCGCCCGACGCGGGCTCCACGGGCTCGGTGAGGTCGACGGGCGGGGAGTCGGGCGCCACCGGCGCCGACAGCAGGGAGGAGCCCGAGGGGGGCTGGAGGAGAGCGGGATCCGGGGCGGCTTCGGGGTCCGAGTCCACGGGGATGGCGTTGCGCATCCTCTCCGGGGTCCAGTAACCGGTCGCGTCCAGGTCGTTGTCGGTCGACCAGTCGGCGGATTCCGATCCGGGGGCGTCGTAGGTGACGACGTCGGTGGGGGCCGCGGGCGCGGCCTGGGCCATGCCGGCGGCGGCGAGGGAGGAGGCGGTGGCGAGGAGCGCCGCCGCGAACGCGCGGAGCGGTCGTGTTGAACGCGTCATGGGGTCTTCCTTTGCTTCGACGGTAGGAGGAACAGGCGCGTTTCCCACGATAGACGGGGCGCGCGGCCCCGTCCAGACCCCCGGGCGGCCGCGTCAGCAAGTGCGGCGGGAACCGGCGGCGGCCGGTCAGATGAGGTCCTTGCGCTCCATGTACTTCATCGCCACCCACCCGAAGGGGATGCGGCCGTAGAACGTCACGAGGCGGTAGATGATCGCAGTCGGCAATCCGATGGACACCGACACGCCCGCCACCTGCAGGCCGGCGGTGAGGGCGGTCTCGACGGGCCCGATTCCGCCGGGGGAGGGGATGATGGAGCCGAGGGCGTTCGACGTCAGGTAGGTGAGGGCCACGTTCGAGAACTCCAGGGAGCCCCCCATCGCCGTCAGCGCGGACCAGAACGCCCCCACGTAACCGATGTTCATCAACAGGTTGCCGCACACCACCAGCGCGAGGCGGCGCGGCTGGCCGACGATCCACAGCAGGCGCGGGTACACCTGCTGCCACGTGGGCTCGACCTTGGACCACACCCACGCCCGGGCGCGCGGGACCGCCAGGACCGCGCCCACCACGGCGACGACGACGCCGACGACGGCCAGGATCGTCCCATAGGGGATGGACACCGACAACGAGGCGCCCGACACCACCACGACCAGCAGGAGCAGCGTGACCGTGATGAGGACCTGGGAGAGCTGCATGAGGGTCACGGTGGTGACCGCCATGGCGGTCGGCACCCGTTTCTTGCGCAGGTAGCGCAGGTTGAGGGCCGCGGGGCCGACCCCCGCGGGCGCCACGATGGTGATGATCGAGGCGGCGACCTGGGCGATGAGGGTGTCGGAGAAGCGCAGCCGCTCCGGGCTCAGGGCCATGAGCGGCACGCTCGCCCCCACCCAGATCAGGCACGCCAGGAGGGCGGAGGCCAGTATCCACCACGGGTTCGCCTGGGTGAGCGCGCTGATGATGTCCGAGAAGTTCAACGACCCCAGGACCACGAACACGGCGACGAAGAGGATGGCGAAGGTGAAGACCGTGCGCGGCTGGAAGCGCTGGATGTTCGCGGTGCCGGCCTCCTCGGCCTCCGAGTCCTCCACGAGCGCGCCGCGCAGCTCCCCCAGCAGGTCCGACCGGCGCAGCCGCTGGTTCACGGCCGTGGGCAGCACCGGCTTCTGGATGAGGGGCGCGCAGGCGGCCAGCGCCTCGTCCCCGACGCAGCGCCTGCCCGAGGCGAGCGCCCGCTCGGGGCCCGCCGCGAGAGCCTGCAGCACGAGCATCTGGGCCACGTCGATCGACCTGTTGAGGTCCGTTGTGGCGACTTCCCCGCGGTCCCAGTCGAGCAGCCACACGCGCCCGTCCGTGTCCACCACGACCGAGTTGGGGGCGAGGTTGCGGTGGGTGATGCCCCGGGTGTGGGCGGCCGCCAGCTGCGCCCACGCCTCGTCGAGGAGGGCGTCGGCCAGGGCGCCGCCCAGCTCCGTGAGCGGCGCGGTCGGCTCCAGCGCCTCCATGACGACGATGATCGAGTCCCCGGCGGCGGTGATGCCCACGTGCTCCTGGGTGCGCACCCCGGCCCGCGACGCCTGCAACGAGGTCAGTGCGGCGCGCTCGACGTTGGCCTTCGCGGAGGGGGACACCCACCGGGAGATGCCCCGCAGGCGGAAGTTGTTCCACAGCTCCACCAGCGTGCCGGTGAGTTCGCGGCCGGGCTCGACGACGACCAGCTCGAGGCCGCGGCCGCCTGCGTCCCACACCTGGTAGTGCCGGTTGTGGCCGGAGTCGGGGCGCAGGGTCACAGCGATGTCGATATTGCCCGGACAGGTCGCCTCCGAGCGCAAGGACCCGTCCTCGTCCTCGGACACGGACCACGTGCGCAGGGGCTCCGTCGTGGTGTCCAGGTCCGTGCGGACGATGTGGGTGGGGACGATGCCGATGTCCAACAGGGCGCGCACGATCTCGCGCCCCCGCGCCCTCTGCCCGCCGAATCCGAAGCCCCACCGGCCGGCGCAGCCGAATGCGCGGCCGATCAGCACGGAGACGAACGCGCCGGGCAGCGTCACCGACGAGCGCATCACCGACAGGAAGACGATCGCCCACAGCCCGGCCCACCCCCAGCGCACGGAGCGCATCGACTGCGCTTCGCCCGAGGCCGTGAAGAGCGCGGCGAGGACGACGAACAGGATGTTGACCCCGATGACGACGCCGCTGAGGGTGCCCTGGGTCGCGATCGCCCGGTCGACGCTGAGCGGCGCCGTCAGGGATTCGGGCAGCAGGCGCGCCAACGAGGAGAGGGCCATTCCCCCGATGGCCGCGCCGACGGAGGTCGCCAGCGCCTGGGTGATCGAGCGGAGCCGTCGCCGCAGCGCCAGGGAGGAGACCACCGCGATGGGCGTGGTGAGGACGATCATCCCCTCGATGAAGTTGACGGGCAGCAGCAGGATCCTCCTGATGACCTGGAACTGCATGACGTCCATCGTGACGCCGCGGGTTGTGGCGCTGGCCACGACTCCGAGTGCCCAGACTGCGACGATGCCGAGGGCGCACACCGCGACCTCGACCAGGTCCTCGCGCCTGCGGGTCGTGGTGACCGTGCGGTCGGCGACGTAGACCGGTCCCCGCAGGCGGGCGGCGCGCGGCGCGGAGGGAGCCCGGTCGGCGCCCTCCTCCCCGGCCGGGGAGCGCTCCTGCGGCGCCCCGTCGCCCGGCTCGGCGCCCACCGCCGCGGCCCCGGCCGCAGGGGCGGTGGGCGCGCGCTCGTCGGAGGGGGAGGCGCCCCCGGTCGCGGAGCCGGTCCGCGGATGTGAATCCCTGCGCTTATCCATGCCGGTTATCCTAGCTTTACCGGTGGGAAAGGTAGGGTAATGGGGATACGATTCCCCCGACGGAAGGGCCCTTCGTGACCTGGTCAACTCTGGCAGCAGCCTCCGCGCCCTCTGCGCTGGACACATTCATCGGGTGGTTCAAGGACCCCGAATCACTGCTCGAAGCCATGGGCCCCTGGGTCCTGTGGGGGACGCTGCTCATCGTCCTCATCGAGTCCGGGGTCCTCTTCCCCGTGCTCCCGGGCGAGTCCCTGCTGTTCACAGCGGGACTGCTGCACGACAAACTCGACTTGCACCTGCCGGCCCTCATCCTCGGGACGGTGGCCGCCGCCTTCGTGGGCGCCCAGATCGGCTACTTCCTGGGGGCCAAATGGGGCAGGCGCTTCTTCAAACCGGACGCGAGGATCCTCAAGACCGCGCACCTGGAGAAGGCCGAGCACTACTTCACCGATTACGGGGGGCGCTCCCTGGTCATCGGGCGATTCATCCCCTTCGTGCGCACCTTCATCCCCCTCGCCGCGGGAATCGCGCGCTACCCGTACACGAAGTTCGTCTTCTTCAACACCCTCGGCGCCCTCCTGTGGGGCGCGGGGTTCCTCCTCGTCGGAGCCCTCCTGGGCAACGTGCCCTTCATCCACGACAACCTCAGTGTGATCCTGGCCGTCATCATCGCGGTCTCCGTGCTCCCCGTCGTCATCGAGGTCGTGGGCAAGCGCCGTAAGGGCACCGGCGGACAGCACATCGCCGCGGACGCCGGGGCGGAGTAAGGGCCGCATGATCGGACAGTGGTGGTTCCTGGCGCCCACGTTCCTCCTCATGCTCGTCGCCCTGGTGCTGCCGGGCGTGTTCTGGACGCGCGCGGGCACGCGGTCGGCGCTGGTGGCCGTGGGCGCGGCCCCCGCCTTCACCTTCGGGGTCGTCACCGCGCTCTCCGTCCTCTACTCGCGCGCCTCGATCAGGTGGGAGGCGGCGACAGTGCTGCCGGTCCTGGGGATGTGCGCGCTGCTGGGCGCGCTCACCTGGTTCGGGCTGCACGTGAGGCGCGCGAGCGGGGGCGCGTGGCGGCCCGGGATGCCCCTCGCCGAGGCGATCGGCACGCGCTCCCCCCTGGGCGCCGTCCAGAGGACTGTGCGCGGGGCGACATGGGGGGCGGTCGCCCTCGGCTCCGCGCTGGCCGCCCTGCCCATGCTGGCGGGCGCGGACCCCGCCGACCCCGTGCAGCAGTGGGACTCGACCTTCCACATGAACGGCGTCCACGCGATTCTCATGGGCGGCGACGCCAGCCCCTTCGGCGGCCTCCACGAGCTCTACGGCGGCCGCGAGGTGTACTACCCGACGGGATGGCACGCATTCGTGGCGCTCTTCGCCACGCCGCAGACCGTGGTCCCCGCCTCGAACGTCTCCTCCCTGGTCCTCATGGCGGTGTGGGTCACCGGAGCGGCGGCCCTGGTGTCCGTGCTCACCTCCTCGCGCACTGCGATCCTGGCCGCGCCCGTCGTGGCGGGCCTCATGCCCAATATGCCCGCCGACGCGCTCACCATGTACAACCAGTGGCCCAACGCCACGGGGACCGCGCTGCTGCCCGGCCTCATGGGACTGGCGGTCCTGGTCGGGCGCCGTTTCTCCGATGACTGGCGCTCCCGGCCGCCGGCCAGGGCGCTGGCGCGCAGGGCGGGGCAGACCGTGTTCCTGATGGTGGGCGCCCTGGGCCTGATCGGAGCCCACCCGAGTGCGGTCTTCTCGCTGCTGGCGCTCCTGGCCGCCCCCCTGCTGGCCGCCCTGGTGGGCCTGGCGCGGAGCTGCGACTGGCAGGACGCCCGCGGGCGCGCCAGGGGCATCGCGTGGTCGCTGGTGGCCGCGGCGGTGGTCGTGGTGCCGCTGGTGGTCCTGGCGTCGCCGAAGATCCGCGCCATGGGCAAGTACCCGAGGCAGGGCGTCAGCTGGGGCGAGGGCCTGGCCCACATGTTCGTCCCCTTCCCGCCCTTCGCCCAGACGATGGGGATGACCTGGTGGACCATCGTCCAATTCGTGCTCCTCGTCGCCGGGCTGGTCGTCATCGCCGGGCTGGCGCGGCTGGCTGTGCCCGGGCGCGAGGACACCGTCCCCGCCTCGCCCGGCGGCGGCCGCATGCCCGTGTGGCCCCTCGCCTCGTACCTGGTGGCCGGGTCCCTCACCGCCCTCGCGTACAGCCCCTCCTCGCAGTTGCGCACGTTCCTGCTGGCGCCCTGGTACATGGACTCGCGCCGCATCATGGGCCTGCAGTCCCTCATGCTGTCCGTCCTGATCGCCGTCGGCTTCGCGTGGATCGCAGAGCTGGCGCGCGGCGCCGTCGCCCGCTTCAGCGGCCAGGGCGCCGATTCCGGGGCCGATCAGGAGGGGGACGGGCGCGGCGCCGACCACGGCACCGCCGACGAGGACGAGGAAGCCGCCCTCCTCCCCGGGCTCCCCCAGTGGACGGTGGCAGCGGTGCTGGCGGTCGCCGCCCTGGTCGTCAGCGGTTTCGGCGCGTTCGACGCGCGCGCATGGGCGGTCGACTACGTCTACGACTCCGACCACCTCGGCAAACCGGGAATGGCGACCACCGGCGAGTTGGCGATGCTGCGCCGCATGCGCTCCACCACCCCCGAGGACGCCCTGGTCGTCGGCGACCCCATCGCCGGCGAGGCCTACGTGGAGCTGCTGGGCGGGCGCAAAGCGGTGTTCCCCCAGCTCTCCGCCGTCAACCAGGACGGCGACTCCCAGAACGTCCTCACCAAGCACTTCAACGAGATCCACACCAACCCGCAAGTGTGCGAGGTCGTGCGCAAACTCGGCATCACCCACTACTACCAGGAGCAGGACGGCCAGTACTACAACTTCGCGCGCTCCTCGCGCTTCCCCGGCCTGTACAACGTCGACACCTCCACCGGCTTCGAGTTGGTCGACCGGGGGGACACTGCCGTGCTCTACCGGATCACCGCCTGCGGGGACGTGGAGCCGGGCGGCGGGCCCGACGCCTTCAAGTAGTCGGCCCCCGGGTCGCCGTCCGGCTGGATGGCCGCCACGGCACCCTCTCGCAGGACAGCCACGGCGCTCTCCAGCGGGCCGGTCCGGCGCCGTGTCGCAGGCAGGTCCGGCGCCTTCGGCCAGGCCGCGCCCTCCGGGCCCGGTTCCCACGGGTCAGACGCCCCCGCGCGCCCGCTCCGGCCGCTCGCTACCCTGAACCCCATGACGACCTTCATCCCGGGCCGGGCCCCCATCGGCGAGAACATGGCCATCGCGTTCCTGGGGCCCTTCGGGACCTTCACCGAGCAGGCCGTCCACCAGATCGCCCCCGCCGGAGCGGAGCTCATCCCCATGACCAGCGCCCCCCAGGCGCTCACTGCGGTGCGGCGGGGCGAGGCGGACCGCGCCGTCGTCCCCATCGAGAACTCCATCGAAGGGGGCGTCAACGCCACCCTCGACTCCCTCTCCCACGGGGAGCCCCTGGTGATCGTGGCCGAGATGGTGGTCTCCGTCGTCTTCCAACTGGCCGTCCGGCCCGGCACGCGCGCCGAGGACATCAGACGCATCGGCACCCACCCCCACGCGTGGGCGCAGTGCCGCAACTGGCTGGAGGAGACCTTCCCCGGAGTGGTCCACGTGCCCGCCACGTCCACGGCCGCCGCCGCGCAGCTGCTCTCCGGCGGGGACGCCTCCTTCGACGCGGCGCTGTGCAACGCGATCTCCGTGTCCACCTACGGCCTCGAGGCGCTCCACACCGATGTCGCCGACAACCCCGGAGCGGTCACGCGCTTCGTCCTCGTCTCCCGCCCCGGAGCAGTGCCCGCCCCCACTGGCGCCGACAAGACGACCATCCAAGTGGCGCTGCCCGTCAACGAGTCCGGGGCGCTGCTCACCCTGCTCGAGCAGTTCGCGGTGCGGGGCGTCGACCTGTCGCGCATCGAGTCGCGCCCCAGCGGGGACGGACTGGGCAACTACACCTTCAGCATCGACATCGTGGGGCACATCCGCGAGGAGCGGGTCCAAGCGGCCCTGGTAGGCCTGCACAGGTACTCGCCGGAGGTGCGCTTCATGGGCTCCTACCCCCGGATCGACGCCGTGCGGCCCACGATCCTGCCGGGCACAGCCGACGACGACTTCCGCGCGGGCCGCGCCTGGGTGGCGGACCTGCTGCGCGGCGGGGACGGCACGGGCAAACGCGGGGGCGCCGCCCCGGACTGGCCGCTCGCGCCGCGGTAGGGGACCGGTGTCCCCCAGGGCATGCGGGCCCTAGCCGGGGAGCAGCTCCATCCACGTCCGCTCAGCCGGAACCGCCACGTCGAGGGCGTCGGGCTGGATCCTCACCCGCATCGCCCGCGCGGTCCCCAGCGCATCGCCATCGACCTGGACCGCCTGCGCGGCCTGCGCGACCACCGACGCGCCCCGCGCCTGGCGGAACGCCACCGTTCCCGTCGACACCGGCAGGTTCAGCGGCCGCAGCCCCACCAGCTGCCCCAAGAACTTCCAAGTGACGTCCGCCCAGCCCAGCAGCCCCGCCTGGGCGTCGACTGCGATCACGTCGATCAGGCCGTCGCTGAGGTTCGCGTCCGGGGCCAGCAGCAGGAACTTCAGCTCCCCGCAGTTCGCGAACATCACCGAGCGCGCCTCCACGCGCGTCACCTCGTCGTCGCCCCGCGGAGTGCCGACCAGCCCGTCCCCTGCGTCGATGGGCGCGGGCTCCCACGCCTCGGGGCTGCGCAGCGTGAGCCGGGCGCTCAGACGGGGGGCCCCGAAGGAGCCCAGGCCCGCCAGGACGTAGGCGATCCACCCGAACTGCTTCTTGAGCGCGGCGTGCGTGCCCGCCATCGTCCGCCCGTCGAACCCCATGCCCGCCACGACGGCGCACGCGTACTCGTCCGGGGAGGGCAGGGGCGCCGCGCCGTGGGGACCGGGCCCGGGGCCGTCGGGCGCCGGGGCGGGCGCCCCGTCCCCGGGTCCAGGATCGGGCTCCGCCTCCGGAGGGCGGGCGGGGCGCTCCGGTTCGGTCGCGGGGCCGGGGGAGCCGGATAACGGCGCGGGCCCCGCCTCCAGGGGGCGGGCCGCGTGGGCCGCCAGCACGAGGCCGCCCTCAGCGGGCAGAGGGGACGCCTCCTCGACCCCGTCCAGGCGCACCCATGTGAGATCGACGTTGCGGTGGTACTCGCCCAGGGCGACCGCCATCGCGGCGGCAGGGTCGTCGGGGAGCCCGAGGTTCCCCGCCAGGACGTTGCCCGTCCCCACCGGCAGGATCCCCATGCGCACGCCCGACCCCGCCATTCCGGCGGCGACCGCGCGCACCGTGCCGTCGCCGCCCGCCGCGATCACGACGGCCGCCCCCCGGGAGACGGCCTCGACGGCCTGGCCCGCCCCGGGGTCCTCCCGCGTGGTCTCCAACCAGTGGGGCGGGCCGGCGCCCAGGTCCATCGCGGCGCGGTCCACGAGCGCGCGGAACGCCGCGGGGTCCTCGTGCTTCGACGGGTTCATGACGATCCAGGGGCGCAGCAGCCCCTCGGCGGGGTCGGCGGGGGGAGAGGGGACCGAGAGCGCTGATCGCCTCCTCGCCCGTCTCGTCAGGGCGACGGCCGCGCGCCCTGCACCGATGGCGCTGGCGCCCAGGACCGCCGCGACTAACCACTTGGGAATGCTCATGCGCCCAGAGTAGCCGTGGGGCGGGCTTCCGTGTGGAGATGGCCGCTGACGGCGCGTGGTCGTCGTCCACAAGATTACGCACCAAAGGTGGATAACTGTGGTAAGGAGTACGCACAGTTTCAAGAGTTGATTATATTCCGCGGAATACCTCTGGTTACCAGCAGGTAAGCCATAGGGGCGGGGGCAGCAACGCCTCCTCCTGCCGGGCGCCCGACCGCCCCGGGGCCGGGTGGACGCGCAATCGGGATCGCCACCGGGTGGCCTAGGATGAGTGCATGATTGATGTGCGTGC
>RBWB01583802.1_pt1 | contig 11142 bp, 12 predicted proteins | sample 2014201 | NCBI WGS metagenome assembly RBWB01 (sample SAMN10133834, study PRJNA383868) | Human oral metagenome, whole genome shotgun sequencing project. | isolation source: supragingival plaque isolated from 88 juvenile twins | host: Homo sapiens | place: Australia
GGCCAAAATTCGAAGATGCGCACGCCGCGCTCCGGCTTGCCTTCACAGGGGCGATCAGCGATACGGTCTACGACGTGGGGGGCGTCGTCTTGCAGCTCCTCCGGGTTCTGCACGCCGATTATCCGGCGGCACTGCGAGAGCGGTACGATCTCGCAGCGAATCTGCCCACGGGGGTGGAACTGTTAGAGGAGATCGGGCGGCGGCGCGGCTGTTTGGTGCGCGGCGGCAGGATCGATTATGAAAAGGCGGAGCAGATTGTGCTCACGGACTTTCGCAGCGGACGTCTCGGGCGCGTGACGCTTGACTCGCCGATACAGGCGGAGACGACAGATACTTCAAGCGACTGTATACGGTGAAGGATTTGATGAATTTGACGATAAAAGAAATAGAGAGCGTGTTTTTGCACGGCGATGTGACGGAGGATTTTTTAGCGTCGTGCCGCGCGGATACGCGAACGTCCGTCGGAACTCTCCTGCGCCGCTATGAGCGTATGTACCGGGAGCGGGAACGTCTTGCCGCGATGTACGCGTATGAGCGTGCGGCGGCGGCGCGCGGGCACATCCTTGTCGCGGGCGTGGACGAGGCGGGGCGCGGACCTCTTGCGGGTCCCGTGGCGGTTGCCGCCGCGATTCTTCCGCAGGAACTCTATTTGCCTCGTTTGAATGATTCCAAGAAACTCAGCGCGAAAGTGCGTGCGGAACTTTTTGAAGAGATCAAAGAGAAGGCGATTGCCTATCATGTGACGCTCGTCGATGCTGCGGAGATCGACCGCATCAATATTTTACAGGCGACGCGCCGCGGCATGTACGAAGCGATTGCGGCGCTCATGCCCGCGCCGGAGGAAGTCCTCGTCGACGCGGTGGAGCTGCCGCAGCTCAGGATGCCCGCGCAGTCCATCATCAAGGGAGACGCGAAGTCCGCCTCGATTGCGGCGGCGTCGATTCTGGCAAAGGTAACGCGCGATCGATTGATGGAGCGCTACGATACGGAATACCCCGGATATGGGTTCGCCGGGCACAAGGGATACGGGACGGCGGAGCATATCGCCGCGATTCGTGCACAGGGTGTGACGCCGATTCACCGCCGCACATTCGAACCGATACGATCTATGGTGATGGAACAGATATAGTTTAGGAAGGTTGTGTCCGTTATGCCGATGGAAGCGAATGCCGCAGCAGTCTCTGCGGTGATGCCCGCGGCGCCCTCCCGCATCTCGGACGGGCGTCCGGTGCAGGGCGTGCAGGAGCGCGGCGGCGGGGATTCGTCGGCGGCATTCAGTCAACGGACAAACGTGTCGATTGAAACGGCGATCGACACATTGGCAGACGTTCTGTCGAAAATCAGCGGTCGGCAACAATCGAGTGTGGAGCAGATGCCGCAGGAACTCAAGGCTGTGATTCAAAATATCATCAGGCAGTCTTTTTCCCTTGAGACGACCTTGGCACAAGGGCTTGGCAGTACGGCGGCAAGTCAGCGGTTTTCGACGGATCAGCTGACGACACTCTCGCGGATGCTCAATCAACTGGGCAATCTCGCGGAGGCGGGGGCGGCGCCGCAGGTGAGCGACGAGCTTGCGGCTCTTTTGACAAAGATGAAATCGGCGATTGCACGGGAAACGGGCGGCACGTTCGAGCCGGTCATGCTGACCAAAGCCGCGTTCCAACTGCTTGATACCGGGAATGCACAGCTCCTGCCGAAGGAACTGCGCGCATTTCTCGAAAATCTTAATATGCAGTCCGCACAGGGGGGCAATATACAGTCCGGGGGCACACAGGCATCTACTGAAACGTCCCTCGGATTCCTGAGCCGCCTCGTACAGTCCCTGATGCCGCGTGAACCCATGGGAACGAATACCGCCGCGCCGCAGAACGGGAACGCGCAGCTCCCGGGAGGAACGCCGGCACAGGCGAATACAGTGCCGACACCTGCGTCGCAGGGGACAAATCCCGTGACAGTGCCGGCGAACGCAGCATCTCAGGCAGAGCAGGGCGCGCAGCCCGCGCCGCAGGTGCAAATGGGCAGCGGTTCCGCACAAGGCACTGCTGCGGGACAGACTACACCGGAAACACCTAGCCAATCCGTCGTAGGACAAGAAGCCGCCGCACAAGGAACCGTTCGTACAGAACCACAGCAGGGGGCGCGGCAGGCTTCTAGTCAAGCTGCACAGCCGCAAGGTATGGCGGAAAACGGTTCCCCCGTGCAGCAAAGTACAGCCGCGCGCAGAGCTGCGCAAGTTCCAACGGATTCCGCACGGCCCGGGATGCAGGACGGGCGTCCGCAGGCGAGCACCCAGAACGCCGCCCCCGCCGCGCAGATGGGGCAGCAGGGCACACAAGGCAGTCCACAGACAGCAGAGACTGCCCGGCAAATGCCGAAAGATAATACGTCTCCTGCCGGAACGCCCGCCCCTGAGACCAACGGGCGCCAAGACGCGGCGACGACACAGCAGCGGACGGCGCAGCGCACGCAGAGCACAACACAAACGACCGGCGGGCAGGGGAACGCAGGCACACAGGTGCAGCCGTTAGAGAATACGCCGCAGACGATGCAGACCATGCGCGCAGCCGCGCAGGCATTACTCTATCAAAACGAAAATCTCTCCCAACGGGAAGTACAGCTCTTGCAAAATTTCGTGAACAGCCGGAACAGCACGCTGAGCGACGCCGATGCTAAGCAGCTGCAGCAGCTTATAGAGATCGTGCAGCAGAACGTCCCGGGGACGGTTCGGCAGGCGGCGGCAGAACAGCGTATGCCCGACCTGCCGCGCCTATGGGCGTTCATGCAGACGGCGGATATTGTCACCACGCGCAAGATGAACGCTGAGCAGTATAAGCGCGCCGGCAGGAACGTCGCGGCGCTTGCGCTCTCCATGCGCGGCGCACTCGAGGGGGAGAACGCCGCGCCTCAGCCGGGACAGCGCTCCATGAACTTTGTGATGCCGCTCTTCATGGGCGAGGCGGAGTATCCCGCGTATATCCACGTCTATGACGAATCCCACGAGGATGAGGGCAGCGAGCAAATCAAAAAAGAAACGTGGCTGCGCATCTGTGTGCTCACCGATCACATCGGTACGGTGGAGCTGATCAACCGCATCTATGAGGAAACACATGTCGATATGCGGCTTTATTTCTCCGATCCGGACGCCGCATGGGAGTTCCGCAGTCATCTGGACGACATTCGAGCCTCCGCCGAGGATACGCCGATCGTCATCGAGGGCATTCAGATTGGTGCGATCGGCGAGCGGCGATTCTTTACAAATTAAATGCGGGGAGCATTCTAATTTGCCGATATCGGCGTCTTGACGAAAAAAGAACACACGGCGTATAATATCAATTGGATTTACAACGCAAGGATGGGTGAGATATGCCGGAAAATTGGATGATGGACGCTCCGCCGGCAGACGACTTGTCCGAGGAACAGGAGCAGAAAGCAGTCGCGGTTCGCTACGATGTGGAAAAAGATCGAGCTCCGCGCGTCACGGCAAAGGGACGTTCGCTTGTCGCGGATCGCATTCTCGCCGAGGCAAAGAAGAACGGCATTCCCGTCTATCAAAATAAATCTCTCGTCAATATGCTCATGGCGCTCGAGATCGACCGGGAGATCCCGCCGGAACTTTATCGCACTATCGCAGAGGTGCTCGCACATGTTTATCGAATTGACCGGCATATGGGGGACAGGAGTTCATAAGCGTGAGAAATAAGATACTGGGATCGCAGGGCGAACAGCGAGCAGCGGAATATCTCACGGAACACGGCTGCACCATATGTGAGCGCAATTTCCGTGTGAAGACAGGGGAGATCGATATCATCGCCGACGATCGCGGCACGCTGGTCTTCGTCGAGGTGAAGACGCGCACCGGAACGCAGTACGGCACTCCGGCGCAGGCAGTGGACTTCCGCAAGAGAAATAAAATCGTCCAAACAGCATATTGGTATCTGCGGCAGAGACAGATCGACGATCGTCCCTGCCGTTTTGACGTGATAGAGGTATATGCCGTCCACGGCGATTGGCGGGTGCGCCATATTAAGGGCGCCTTTGAGGCATGATGAAGCCGAGAGATAAAAAAAAATAAATTTCATTTGCGCGGGCGGTGTTGTCGTGTTATACTGTTACACAGATTGTATGAGTGGGATTATGTTTGTCAACGGTTATTGAGAATCGTTACAAATTACGGTGAGGTATATGGAGGTCATCTTAGCAGAGCATTTGGGATTCTGCTATGGCGTGAAGCGCGCCATAGAGATCGCCCGGGAGAATGCCTCCACAGACGGTACGTCCAGTACGCTCGGACCGATCATCCACAACCCGCAGATGGTCGAACGTCTCAAGAAGGAAGGCGTCGGCACGGTGAGTTCTCTCTCGGAGATGGATGACGGACTTGTCATTATCCGCTCGCACGGGGTTGGTCCCAATGTATACGAGGAGGCGGAGTCACGCGGCTTAGAACTTGTGGATGCGACCTGCCCCCACGTCAAAAAGGCGCAGCTTTCGGCGAAACTGCTGTCCGACGAAGGCTACACGGTTATCATTATCGGCGAGAAAAATCATCCGGAGGTCAAGAGCATCTTCGAATGGACGGGATCTGGCGCTCATATTATCGAGACCGAGGCGGAGGCAGAGGCACTGCCAAAGGTTGGGCGACTCGGTGTTGTCTGCCAGACGACGTTCTCAGGTGACCGATTTCGGAGTATCGCCTCGTGTTTGCTCGAAAAATCCCGCGACATTAAGATTCTCCGCACGATATGCACGGCGACGGATGTGCGCCAAGCAGCGGCGCTTGATCTTGCCGAACAGGTGGATATGATGATTGTCGTCGGCGGGAAAAACAGTGCGAATACTTCGCGTCTTGCCCAGCTGTGCGCAAGCAAATGTACAACATACCATATCGAAACTGCGGACGAACTGCGGGAAGAATGGTTCAAAAATGTTAATAAAATTGGTATTACAGCCGGCGCCTCAACGCCGGACTGGATTATCAAGGAGGTTTATAAACAGTGTCAGAACAGAGCATGAAAGAACTTTTGGAACAGGAAGAAATGCCCGATTTCCAGGAGCGTACCGTTGTCAAAGGGGTTGTCGTACAGGTATCCCGCGACGAGGCGTATGTCGACATCGGGTATAAGCAGGAGATTCCTGTGTCTAAGAGGGATCTTGCCGTGCCAGCCCCGGATGATGCGCGTGATGTCGTGAAGGTCGGCGATGAGATTGACGTCTACATTAAGTCTCTCGGCGGAGATAACGGCGGCAGCCTTTCCAAGGTGGAAGCCGATAAGATGGCTGCGTGGAAGGATATCGAGGTCATTCAGGCGAACGGCGATACGGTTGAAGCGAAGATTGCGAAGGAAGTCAAGGGCGGACTCGTGGCATATGTCATGGGACTGCGCGGATTCATTCCCGCTTCGCAGATGGAGCTCCATTTCGTCAAGGATCTCTCGGTCTACGTTGATCAGACGGTAGAAGCGGAGATCATCGAAGTGGACGTTCAAAAGCGCCGTCTCGTGCTCTCGCGCCGCAAACTCCTCGAGCGCGATCGCGCCGAGAAGGAAGAGGCGGTGTTCTCTGCGATCGAGCCGGAACAGGTCGTGCGCGGTACGGTCAAGCGTCTCGTCGATTACGGTGCATTCATTGATATCGGCGGCGTGGACGGTCTTGCACATATCTCCGATCTCGCGTGGCACCGTGTCAAGCATCCGTCCGAGGTGCTTGAGGTCGGTCAGGAACTCGACGTCTACGTTAAGAGCGTAGATCGTGACGCAAAGCGCATCTCTCTCTCGGTGAAGGACACGCTGCCGGATCCGTGGGTGGAGAAGGCGGAGCAGTATGCCGAGGGCGACTTCATCGAAGGCAAGATCATCAAGCTGACGGACTTCGGTGCGTTCATGGAGATCGAGCCGGGCTTTGACGGTCTCATCCCGATGGGCGAGCTTGCCGAAAAGCGCATCGAGCGTGCGGACGAGGCTGTCCACACGGGCGACATCGTTACGGTCAAGGTGCTCCGCATCGACACGAAGCGCAAGCGCATCTCGCTTTCGATCACCAAGGCGAAGCGCGATGCCGATAATGCGGACATCAAGAAATATGTCGACGAAAAACAGGCTGAGAAGGCCGAATCCAGCGAGAATACGGAAGGTCAGGTCGAGGCGCATCTCGATTGGCTGAAGTAAGAACGCGGAGCGTTTACATAACTTCATAAAAAACGAAGGAGTGATGTAATGTCACTCCTTTTTCATGGAAAGGAGGGGAATTGTGGCAAGAATTTATCCGGGCGTTATCCTGCGTGTCCTAGAGGGCAGCATAGCAGAGGAATTAGAGCTCGTTCCGGGGGATAAGATCCTCAAGGTCAACGACACGGCGATGCGCGACATCATCGATTTCAGCTTTGCAATGGCGGAGGAGGAGATCGAACTGCTCGTCGAGCATGCGGACGGCACGCAGGAGATCATCGCCTTTGACAAGGATTATGATGAAGAACTTGGCGTAGAGTTTGAACGTGCTGTGTTTGACGGTATCCGCGAGTGCGCGAACCATTGCTATTTTTGCTTTGTGGATATGATTGCGCCCGATATGCGCCACAGTCTCTCCGTGAAGGACGACGACTACCGCCTCTCCTTTCTCTATGGGAATTTCGTAACGCTCACTAACATGGGGGATAGGGATTTTGAGCGCATTAAGCGTCTGCATCTTTCGCCGCTCTATGTTTCCGTACAGTGTACGAACCCCGTACTGCGCGCGGAGATGCTGCGCTATAAGGGGGCGTCAAATATCCTCGGTCAGCTCGCGCGGCTCGAGGAGGCGGGCGCGGAGTACCATACGCAGGTAGTACTCTGCTACGGGCTGAACGACGGGGAGGAGCTGGAGCGTACGATCCGCGACATTACGGAGCGGCGTCCTCATGCGCTCTCGCTTGCCATCGTTCCCGTCGGTCTGACGAAACATCGGAATGACCCTTTTCCCCTCGTGCAGTTCGACCGTACGGGGGCGGCTGCCGTCATCGATCAGGTCGAGGCGTGGCAGCGCCGCATCCGTGCGGAAGAGGGACGGACGTTTATCTATCTCGGCGATGAGTTCTATTTTCTCGCGGGGCGTGAGGTGCCGCCTGCCGAAGTATATGATGGCTTTCCGCAGCTCGACAACGGGATCGGACTGACGCGGAACTTCATCGAGGAGTGGCGGCGTGCAGCAGAAGATTTTTCTTTGCATGACGAGGGTTCTGTGCTCTGTGTGATCAGCGGAACGGCAATCGCGCCTGTGATGGAGCAGCTGGCGCGGGAACTCGATCCCGACGGGAAGAGGATCCGCGTGCTCGCCGTTGAGAACCGCCGGTTTGGAGAGACGGTCAACGTATCGGGACTGCTCACGGGCAGCGACATTGTGGACGCCGTTAGCCGCGCGGGTTTTAACCCTGACGGCATTGTAATCCCTGCGTCAGCGCTGCGCGAGGGGGAGGATGTTTTTTTGGACGATATGTCGCTTGCCGACATGCGCCGCATGTTTTCCCCCATACGCATCGAACCGGTCGCGACGGGGGCAGACTATCGGGAAGCGCTCGCGGATTGGAAGAGTTACCGCCGGCAGCGGGCAAGCGGCGGCTATACATGGCAGAGCAACGCGGGGTACACGAAGCCCGTGGCGGGCGCGGGGCGCGCATAGAGAGGAGTGATCGGAGATGAGTAAACCGATCGTCGCCGTCGTGGGGCGACCGAATGTTGGAAAATCGACGCTGTTCAATCAGATCGGCAAAAAGCGCGTGTCCATTGTGGACGATATGCCCGGCGTGACGCGCGACCGCATCTATATGGACGCCGAGTGGCTGAACCATGAATTTACCATCATTGATACGGGCGGGATTGAGTTCGACGAGAGCGATCACATTCTGCGGTCGATGCGCAGTCAGGCGGAGCTTGCGATGGAGGAGGCGGACGTTATCCTCTTCCTCGTCGACGGGCGTGCGGGGCTGACCGCTTCGGACGAGGAGGTCGGACGACTCCTGCGCCGTACGAACAAGCCTGTGATTCTTGCCGTCAATAAGATCGACAGCTTTGAACGGGAAAATTTAATCTATGATTTCTATGCGCTCGGGCTTGGCGACCCGATTCCCATTTCCGCGTCGAACGCGATGAATCTCGGCGACCTCCTCGACGCCGTTGTGGCGGCTTTTCCCAAGGAGGAGACGGAGGAACGGGAGCCGGACGAGATCGCGATCGCTGTTGTGGGACGCCCGAATGTGGGGAAGTCTTCGCTCGTCAACCGTCTGCTCGGCGAGGAGCGCGTCATCGTCAGCGATGTGCCGGGGACGACACGCGACGCCATCGACACGCATTTTACGCGCGACGGAGCAAAGTATCTGCTCATCGATACGGCGGGAATGCGGCGCAAGGGCAAGATCACGCTGCCCGTCGAGCGCTACAGCGTCATGCGGTCGCTGCGTGCCATCGACCGTGCGGGCGTCGTGCTCATGGTCATCAATGCCGCCGAGGGGATCCTCGAGCAGGATACGAAGATCGCGGGATACGTACATGAGTCGGGCAAGGGCGTCATCATCGTCGTCAATAAATGGGATATTTTCCCCGAAAAAAATGATAAGTCGACGCTCCGGTTTACCGACGATCTGCGTGAGGAGCTCGGATTTCTCCAATATGCTCCCGTTCTCTATACGTCGGCGCTCACGGGACAGCGCGTCGAACGCGTTACGGAGCTGGTCAAGTACGTCGCCGAGCAGCAATCGATGCGCATCAAGACGAGCGTGCTCAACGAGCTGATCCGCGACGCGGTGTCGGTCAATCCGCCGCCGACGAAGAAGGGGAAGCAGCTCAAAATCCTCTTCATGACGCAGGTCGGCATCGTTCCGCCGACGTTCATCATCTTTGTCAACGATCCCGACCTCATGCACTTTTCCTATCTGCGCTTCATCGAAAACCGCCTGCGGGAGAGCTTCGGATTCGAGGGAACGCCGCTGCGCCTCGTCGTGCGCGCGCGCAAGGAGGAAGAGTGATGACGGAATATATTTTGGCAGTCCTCGCGGCGTATGTGATCGGTTCCATTCCGAGCGGGCTGATTCTCGGCAAACTCGTTTGGCATACGGATCTGCGCGCGTATGGCAGTCATAACATCGGCGCGACGAATGCGTGGCGCACGCTCGGCAAGGCGGCGGGCATCGCTGTATTCCTCGCGGACAGCTTGAAGGGGCAGGCGGGCGTCTATATGGGGCTGATGCTTGTCGGGACACCGCTCGCGGCGGTGCTCTGCGGGCTTGCCGCCATCGTGGGACACAGTTTCTCCGTGTTCCTGCGCTTTCGCGGCGGCAAGGGCGTGGCAACCTCCCTCGGCGTGCTGACGATGCTGATGGGGAACGTGACGCTCATCGTTTTCCTCGTGTGGCTCGCCGTCGTCTATACGACACGCTATGTGTCGCTGGGGTCTGTGATCGCGGGTTTCCTGACGCCGATCCTCGCCGCAGCGTTCGGATACCCGCTCGAATACCTGCTCTTCACTGTGCTCGCCGCCACACTCGTGATTGTGCGGCATCGGGAGAACATCGAACGTCTCCTGCACGGTACGGAGAATAAGATTTAGCGGCAGGGGCGACTGTGCATCGAACCGTGCGTCGCTGAACGGTCATTGTCTTTTGCGGCGTTGTGTGGTAATATTTGACTGTGATTTTTTCGGCGGTCGCGGAATCGGAGGACGCCCATGAAACGCGGTGCGATTTTTGATATGGACGGTCTTCTCTTTGATACGGAAACCGTTTACCAAACGGCATGGACAGTCGTTGCCGACGATTTCGGCGTGCCGCGCAAAAAAGCACTCGGCACTGCCTGCTGCGGTACCTGCGGCGATCTCACACTCAGGATCATCAATGAGTTTCATCCAACGGTGGATGCACGCGCATATATGGAGCACGTACTCGCTTACGTCGCGGAGGAAGCCGCGCGGCATCTTCGCGTAATGCCCGGCGCACGGGAAATCCTTGCTTATTTTCGTGCGGAGGGCGTTCGGATTTCCACAGCGAGCAGTTCCACGACGGTGCAGATTGAGAAAAATCTGACGCAGAGCGGGCTGCGAGATTATTTCGATGTGATTGTCGGCGGAGACCACGTTGCGCACGGGAAACCGGCGCCGGATATCTTCTTGCTTGCGGCGGAGCGCATCGGCGTTCCGCCCGCGGACTGCTACGTCTTTGAGGACGGATATAACGGGCTGCGCGGCGCGGCGGCTGCGGGATGCAGTCCCGTGATGATCCCGGATACACTGCCTGCAACTGAGGAGATGCGCGCCCTTTGCACCGGGATCTATCCTACCCTCGACGACGCGCTCGACGCGCTGCAGGACGGCAGACTATAGTTGCTTGTGCAGGATTTTTCGTGTAAAGGGGTGAATCATTGTGGATGAACAGAAAACAATGATGTTTTCCTTCGGTGCTGACAAACCGAAGGCGGACGTTGTGATACGCGAGGCGAGCGCCGCCATGCGAGAGAAGGGGTACAATCCTATCAATCAGCTGGTCGGTTATTTGCTCTCGGGCGATCCCGCCTATGTGACGAGCCATAAGGAGGCGCGGAGTAAGATCCGCAGTCTTGAGCGTGACGAGCTGCTGGACGAACTCGTGAGTTTCTACTTGGAGCACGAGAAGTGAATCGCTATATGTCGCTCGACATTGGCGATGTGACCATCGGCATCGCGGTGAGTGATCTCCTTGGGTTGACAGCGCAGGGAGTCGAGACGATCCGCCGAACGACGCCGGCCGCAGATTTTGAGCGTCTCGGCACGCTCATGCGGGACTATGAGGTCGACGCGCTTGTCGCGGGGCTGCCGAAGCATATGAACGGGGATGAGGGGACACGCTGCGAGATGGTACGCGCATTTATGGCGGAGGCAGCGCAACGCTTTCCGGGCGTCAAGATCCATTATTGGGACGAGCGGCTTTCGACCGTTGCCGCGACCCGTACGCTGCTCGAGGGGGACGTCTCGCGGAAGAAACGCCGCAAGGTCATCGACAAGATGGCGGCGGTTTATATTTTGCAGGGATTCTTGGATCGACAGCGGAATTTACACACATGAATACTGCACCGAACATAAAAAGAGGTATACACATGGAAAAGGACTATAAGGAAAAATATAACAACTTGAAAGATGCCCCGGAAA
>RBWB01583804.1_pt1 | contig 11139 bp, 3 predicted proteins | sample 2014201 | NCBI WGS metagenome assembly RBWB01 (sample SAMN10133834, study PRJNA383868) | Human oral metagenome, whole genome shotgun sequencing project. | isolation source: supragingival plaque isolated from 88 juvenile twins | host: Homo sapiens | place: Australia
GCCTCGTCGAGCCGGGCGTCGAGCCACGGGGTGCTCTTCTCACGGGCCTTCCCCGCCCGGGTCCGCTCAGGGTATGCGGGCCCGTACGCATCACGGTCCGCGGCCACCCGCGAGCGCAGTTCGGTCGCCTCCCGGACCGCCTGCAGGCGCCTTGCTTCGAGAGTCGTCACTTCCTCCGACAGCCGGCGCGCCCGTCCGTCGAGGTACTGCGCATGGTCGCACGTCTGCCGCCAGTGCTGCTCCGCCGCTCGCAACCGGCCCTCAAGCGGCTCCAGCCGCGCCCTCCACTCGCGGACGGCGCGTCCCAGGGTGAAGAGCGTCTCGAGCGCCCCGGGCCTGGTCTCGACCTGCCGGTCCCGGACCGTGCGCGCCTCGGAGCACTCCGCCGCCGCGCGCTCGACGGCGGCCGCGTACGCGCGGCTCTCGCCAACAGCCGCAGAGACCTCGGCCCCCCGCCCCTGCGCCTGCGCGGCGAGCTCGTCCTCCTCCCGGAGGATGGCCTCCAGACGGTTCAGGCGATCCTGGGCGGCCCGCCGCTGCGCGAGGAGCTCATCGACGCGCCGCTCGGCCCGGCGGAAGTCCTCCCGCGCCCGCGACCAGTCGGTGCGCGGCGCCGTCCCATCCCGCCACTGACTCAAACGCGTCTGCATGCGCGGGGCAGCTGCCGGGACGCGCTGCCTCGTGCGCGGGTCCACGGCGTCGAACCAGAACGCCGACCGGAAGTCTGCCCGGTTCCGTTTGTTGCCCAGTCGGGCGGCGACCAGCCCCCAGGCCCTCCGGTCTGATCCTTCTGCTCCTTCTGTTCGCTCTGCTCCTTCCGGCGTCTCCCCCTCTTCTGCACCGGCGACGGCGGTCGCCAGGATCGCGGAGGCGATATCCGCGAAGTAGTCGGCGTCGTCCCTCCACCGGGCGGCGATCGCCTCTCGGGCGGGGATCTCGACGCTGATGTTCTCGACGGCGGCGTTGTTCGCCGAGGCGACGACCATCTCGAATCCGGTGAGCTCCGGGCGCAGCTGGCGGATCGTGCGCGAGTATCCGTCGCTGGACGACCACCGGTGCGTGGTCGCCGTGAAGGCGTGCTCGGGGCGCTGCAAGGAGGCGAGGCGTCGTGCGCGCTCGACGACGTTGCCGGCGAGGATGTCGCGCAGCATCGTCGTCTTGCCGGTGCCGGGCGGCCCGTTGACGCCCATGAGGCCGCGAGTCCCGGACAGGTCGTCCAGTGCCCGGTTGACGGCGAACTGCTGCCGCAGCGCCAGTCCGTGCTCGGGGTTGGAGGGCCATCGGCCCTTCGGCAGCCGGTCGATCCCGACCCCGGCGTCGACGACGGCGTGCTCCGTCATGACGTCCGACCGCAGATCGGTGGGGAGCAGGGCGTCGGCGGTCAGGTACTCCGACAGCGCCGGCGAGCAGCGGCCGTCCGTCAGGGCCACCTGCACGGCCGCGAGGTCGTCGAGGAAGAAGCTGTTGAGGAAGTCGATGTCCGCAGCGGCGTCGCCGGTGCGGCGATCGGAGACGGCGACCGATGAGATGATGATCCGCTGGCCGGCCAGCCGGGGCGTGCCGGCGATCCCCGAGGCCTCGTGGGCGATGTGCAGCAGCGTCCACAGGGAGTCCTCGTCCTGGGGCGGGGCCTTCTCGGCCCGGGCCGCCTCGCGGCGGAGTCCCTCGACGACGTCCACCTCCTCCTTGAACTCCTGGGCGGCCAGGGAGAATCCGCCGGTCCATTGCGGGCTCGGCGCCGCGCCGGAGTCCCTGATCCGAGCGACGGCCCACAGCGCCGTGGAGAGCGTCGCGGAGTCGACCATCAGCACCCCGCGGTCGTCGAGCATGACCGCCGCGCAGGCGCTGACCCCGGCACGGCGCTCGTCGTAGGCGTCCCGGTCCTCGGCGAAGGCATGATGCAGGTACTGATAGACGTCCTCGAGGTCGTACAGGCCGAGGTAGACGGTGTGCTGCCATCTCCGTTTCGTTTTGCCCACCGGCGCCGGCGGGCGCAGGTACTGCCACGGCAAGGGATCACCTGGCCGCCACTCGATGACCTGGCGGCCCTCCGGACGTGTCGATTGTTTGATCGGCTTCGGCACCTTCTGCGGGCTGAACAGCTCGAGCATCCACCAGTACTGCAGGGTCCGAAGGCGGTCATCAGGGGCAGGGTCCATTCCCATACCAGGATTCTGCCTCGCGACCCCGGCCCGAGGGGACGATTCGCGTGGTTCGGATGCACTGGACCGCATGATGACCGGCCCGGGGATGACGACCGGCCCGGGGCGGAGCGATGCACCGCTCGTCGCCGCCCACCGATGCCGCCCGCCACGCTGTGCTCGCCGTCCAGGAGCCGGGAATAGATGGCCGTCAGATCGCCTCCCGGCTCAATAGACGTTCGGGCTACCCCTTCCCGCCGACCCGCTCGTAGATCCTGACGTCCTCCAGGGCGCGCATCTGGTCCTCGACTGCGCGAGCGAGGAGCGGATCGTCGATCCGCAGGCCCAACTCGACGTTGCGCTCCTCTGCGCTCAAGGAGAGATTGGCGCCCGTCACGACGAGGATCTGGTGGTCGACGACGAGGAACTTGGCGTGGTTGCGCATGCGCCGGCCCTTGTCATCGACGGCCGGGCGTAGGATAACGGCCTGCTGCATCGGTTCGGGGCGAGGCGCACGCCTGCAGCTCTGCGGCGGCGAGCCCTCGAAGGCGAAGCACTGGCGGTGATCCGGCCCCGAGGCCGCATTGGGCGCCAGAATCGCTCTGGTGTCCAAATCTGTCACAAAGGCCACGATTGGGCGCGGGCGGACGACGTGAAACCGCATGATTCCGCGGTTCCGTCGGCGACATGAGGGGCTCGTGAGCCCCTTTGTGACAGATTTGGACAATCACCGCCTAATCACCGCCTGCACGACGAGGCACGGCTCGACGGCACGCGACTCGTAGCACGAGTGCGAGCGCTCCCGACCCCGATCGGAAGCAGAAACCACCGCCGACTCCTCTTCGCCGGCCCCCGCCAGTTCTCACCGACTCGGAGAGCACAACCACGCAGACGACCTCGGTGCCTCGCTCCTGCGCATAGGATCCCTCGCCAATCCGACGGAAGCCCGCACTAAACGGCCCGCACTAGTCTTGAGTCTTCATGATTGGCGGAAGACCCGCGCCCCGAGGTCACGGATCGGTTCCGCCTCAGCAGCGGCTCCGCCGTGTCGGTGGTCCTCTCTAGGATCATGCCTGTGACTACAGCCGTCCCTCCCAACGCCGCCTCCACTGCGCCGTCCCCCGCAGCTCCGCCGGCGCCCGGCCCGGCTGCGCCCGCTTCGCCGTCGCCGGAGACCCCGTCCCTCGACGTCGCCCCGGGTTCGGTGGTGCGAGTGCGCGATGAGGACTGGCTCGTCACCCAGATCTCGCAAACCAGCGACGGCACGCTCATCACAGTGCAGGGCCTTTCGGAGCTGGTCCAGGATACGACCGCCCAGTTCTCCGCTGGCATCGACCGCATCGAACCGGTCGATCCGCGCCGCACGCGCGTCGTCGCAGACACCTCCACTCGCCACCGCCTCTCGCGCCTGTGGCTGGAGGCGACGTTGCGCAAGACGGCACTGCCCGCTTCGTCCACCGATCTGGCGGTAGTCGGCGGCGTCCTGGCGGACCCGCTCCCCTATCAGCTGACAGCCGTGCGCCAGGCGCTGGACCCGGCGAGCCTGCGCCCGCGCATCCTGCTGGCCGACACCGTCGGCCTGGGCAAGACCCTGGAGATCGGGATGATCCTGGCCGAGCTGGTACGCCGCGGCCGGGGCGAGAGAATCCTCATCGTGACTCCCCGCCATGTGCTGGAACAGATGCAGCACGAGATGTGGTCCCGCTTCGCGCTGCCCTTCGTGCGCCTGGACTCGCTCGGCATTCAGCGGGTGCGCCGCTCGGTGCCGGCCACCCGCAACCCCTTCTCGGTCTTCCGCCGTTCGATCATTTCGATCGACACCCTCAAGTCGGACCGCTACCTGAACCACCTGCGCCGTCAGCGGTGGGATGCCGTCGTCATCGACGAATCCCACAACGTCACCAACCGCGGCACCCTCAACAATCGTCTGGCGGACATCCTGGCGCGCCAGACCGACGCCCTCGTCCTGGCCTCGGCCACGCCTCACAACGGCGACCCCACGTCCTTCGCCGAGCTCATCCGCCTCCTGGAGCCGACGGCGGTGCACGCGAACGGCACACTAGATAAGGAGGCGGTCCGCCGCCTCGTCATCCGCCGGCACCGCCACTCCGATGAAGTGCGCGACGTCGTGGGCGGCCGGTGGAGGGAGCGGTTGGTCCCGGTCAACCGGCTGGTGATGCCGTCGCCCGCGGAGGATGCGGTGGCCAGTGAGCTGTCACGCGTGTGGCTGCACCGGCCCGACGGCGCGGCGGCCCCGGGCGCAGTTCCCGGCGCCACCGCCCGGGCCGGCGACGCTCTGTTCTCCTGGACATTGGCTAAAGCTTTCTTGTCCTCACCCGCGGCGCTCATCGAGACGATCGACCAGCGTGTCAACCGACGCCGGCAACGGGCAGCCAGTGAAGAGGCCCTGACCACCTCGGAGCAGACCCGGGCGCTGACCCGCCTGCGCGCCCTCGCGGCTCGGGCGGACGCCGCCGACTCGGGCAAGTACCGGGCCCTGCTCGCCGAGCTGGCCCGCATCGGGATCGGGCCGCGGTCCACCGAGCGCGTCGTCGTCTTCGCCGAGCGCATTGCGACATTGACCTGGTTGGCGGAGCATCTGCGAGCGGACCTGGGGCTCCCGGAGGAGGCGGTGCGCATCATGCATGGAAGCCTGTCGGACGTCGAGCAGCAGGAGGTCGTCGAGGATTTCCGCCAGTCGCACACCCCGGTGCGCATTCTCGTGACCGGTGACGTGGCCTCGGAGGGCGTCAACCTGCACGCTCAGTGCCACGAGCTCATCCACTACGACATTCCGTGGTCGCTCATCCGCATCGAGCAGCGCAACGGTCGCATCGACCGCTACGGCCAGGAGACGAGCCCGCAGATCACGACTCTTCTGCTCAGCCCCTCGGATCCGAGCTTCTCCGGCGACGTACGCGTGCTGACCCGTCTCATGGAGAAGGAGGATCAGGCGCACCGGGCGCTGGGCGACGCGGCCTCTCTCATGGGCCTGTACTCGGGCGAGAAGGAGGAGGCGGCGATCCGCGAGGCCCTCGCAGCCGGCACGGACATCGACGAGGTCGTGCCGGATGCGGACGAGAGGTCGGCCCTGGATCCGATGGCGGCGTTGTTCGCCACACTCACGGGCACGGCCGAGGCCAGGGCCGACGGTGCAGCCGTGGCGGGCTCTGACATCGGGGCACGCCCTGGCGCCGCGGCGGACCTCGGTACTCCAGCGGGCCGCGACCAGGCCGGCCCCGGAGCCCCGGCCGACTCCCTCCCGACGGCGCCGGGCTCCGGGTCTGCCGCCCCGCTGCCGACCTCGACGCTGTACGCCACCCAGCTGGACTATCTGCGTCAGGCCCTCATCGAGCTCTACGAGCGTCCGGAGGAGAAGGAGCTCGCCCGCTCCGATGGTGGCGGCGTCTCCTGGCGGGAGCACCCCACCCAGCACATTGCGGAGCTGGTGCCGCCGGCGGGTCTGCGTCGCCGCCTGTCGGTGCTGCCGCAGTCCTATCTGCGTGAGCGCCGCGTCCAGGAGCACCTGTTGCTGGCGACGACGCAGAAGAAGGGCGCGCGCCTGCTGGCCGACGCGCTGCGGGACTCCTCGGATTCTTCCTGGCCGGAGGCTCATTACCTGGGGCCCCTGCACCCGGTGCTGGAGTGGGCGGGCGACCGCGTCCTGGCCAGGCTCGGGCGCTCCTCGGTCTTCGCGGTGCGCGGCGAGGTCGAGGCTCCGACGGTGCTGCTCATGGGGACGCTGACGAACCGTGCGGGCCGGACGGTCTCTCTGGTGAGCGTGAGCGCCGCCTTCCCCTTCCTGGATCTGGAGGCCGCACGGGCGGAGCTAGCTGCGGGGCGTCGGCCCGAGGCGGTGGCGATCGCCCGGGTGCATTCCTCTCCCGCGGACATGTTTGAAGCGGCGGGGGTGACTCACGAGCTGACGAACTCGGGTGTCACCGCGGACCCCGCCCTGCTGGAGTCGCTCATCGCCCCGGCCGTGGATGCGGCCGAAAGTCAGATGCGGCTGACCGTGGAAGCGGCACGAACTCAAGCGCAGGTCCGGGTGGAGGCGTGGGCGAGCCATGCGGACGCCTGGGACGACGAGGCCGGTTCCCTCATTCAGAATCGCCAGCTGCGTGCACAGCGCAGCATGGTCAAGGAGGAGCAAGAACTGATGACCCAGCACCTGCCGGCGCACACGCTCGTGCGGCCGCTGCTGGTCGTAGTGCCAGCGGACTTCGGGACGGCGGACTTCGGGACGGAAGAGGAGCGCTGATGGCGGCGTCGGATGCGCTCGTTGTGGGCGAGGACTGGATCAGCGAACACTACGTCACCACCGACGCCACCAAGGAGTCCCTCCTGGCACGGGTGCTGGAGCGCCGCAAGGAATGGGAAGCTCTGGAGAAACCGGCTGACCCTCGGACTGCGCCGGTGGCGACGCCGCGGTCGCGTTTCCGCGCCGAGCGGTCCCGTCTGGAGGCGCTGCTCGCAGCGCTTGCGGCAGCGGAGGAATCGACAACAGGGGCGGCCTTGGAGGCGACGGCCGAGCTTGATGCGCTCATGCGCGAGATCCTGGGCTTCGCCTCGGCCGAGTACCGCCTGACCGAGCGCGGGCCGGTGACCCTGGTTCGCCCAGTGGGGGATGAGGGACCGGCGCCTGCGGCGCTGCTTCGGGCCCGCCCCGCGGCGACCATCGAGGACCTGCTCGTCAAGGACGCGTGCACGCTCGCGCAGGCGTGGGAACCGGTGGATCTGGCCGAGCCGGCGGCCCAGCCGGTCGAGGGCGCCGAGCCGGTGGAGTCGGTCTCCCGGGCGCTATCGGCCCTCATGACCGACGAGCACGGCCCGGCTTTCGCCCTGGTGCTGGCCGGCCAGTGGGCGCTGGTGGTGGACAAGGAGCGGTGGCCGGAGGGTCGGTGGCTGGCGGTGAATATCCAGCTCGTCGTCGAGCGCAATGAGACCACGCGCGGCGGGGAGGTGGAGCGGGCCCTGACCTGCCTGGACGCCGCCTCCCTCGTGCCGGGCCCGGAGGGCGAGACCTGGTGGGCGGCCACTTTGGAGGACTCGGCGGCCCACACGGTGGGCGTCTCGAAAGACCTGCGTGAGGGCGTGCGCGCCTCGATCGAGATCATCGCGAACGAGGTGGTGCAACGCCACGCCGCCCGAGGCCTGGGCCCGCTGCCGCAAGAACAGGCCCAGCCGCTGGCGCTCCAGGCACTGCGTTACATCTACCGGATCATCTTCCTGCTCTACGCCGAAGCGAGCCCGGAACTGGGTGTCCTGCCGGTGGGCGCGGCCGAGTACGACGCCGGCTACGGCCTGGACCGCCTGCGCGAGCTGGCGCTCACGGAGCTGCACGAGGAATCGGCACGCGCAGGCATCCACATCTACCAGTCCCTGGACACACTATTCCAGCTCGTCAACCGCGGCCTCAACGCACTGGTGGACCCCGAGGCGGAGGAAACCTTCGACGGGCTGGTTTTCCAGCCGATGCGCGCCGACCTGTTCCGGCCTGAGGCGACGGCGCTCATCGACGAGGTGGGCCTGGGCAATGCGGCGCTGCTGCGCGTGCTGCGCCACCTGCTGCTGACCACGGAGAACGGGAAGACCGGCCGAGGTTTCATCTCCTATGTGGAGCTGGGCATCAACCAGCTGGGCGCCGTCTACGAGGGTCTCATGAGCTACTCGGGGTCCTTCGCCACCGAGCGCCTGTGGGAGGTGGCGCCGGGCGGCGACGCCTCGAAGGGCTCGTGGGTGGTGCCCGAGGACGTCATGAAGGGCCTGGAGGAGAAGGACTTCGTGACGGTGGAGGATGAGGTGACGGGCGAGCGCCGCAACGTCACCTATGAGAAGGGCCAGTTCGTCTACCGGCTCTCCGGCCGGGACCGGCAGCGCTCGGCCTCCTTCTACACCCCGGAGGTGCTGACGCGTTTCACGGTGCAGCAGGCGCTGGAGGAGCTGCTGGATCAGGACGGGCGGACGACGAGCGCTGAGGAGATCCTGCACCTGACGGTGTGTGAGCCGGCGCTGGGGTCGGGGGCCTTCGCGATTGAGGCGGTGCGCCAGCTGGCGGAGCAGTACCTCTCGCGGCGCGAGCGCGAGCTGGGCCGGCGCGTGGATCCTGAGGAGCGGCCCCGGGAGCTGGCGAAGGTGAAGGCGTATCTCGCCCTGCACCAGGTCTACGGGGTGGACCTCAATGCGACGGCGGTGGAGCTGGCGGAGGTGTCCCTGTGGCTGGACACGATGGTGGAGGGGCTGGCGGCCCCGTGGTTCGGGCTGCGGCTGCGGCGCGGTAACTCCCTGGTGGGGGCGCGCCGGGCCCTGTACTCGACCTCCCAGCTGAAGAAGCGGGCGTGGCTGTCGGCCGCTCCGGTGGCCGAGCCGCTGAGCCAGGTGGCGGCCGTGCTCGACGACGCCGATGCCGCCTCCCGGCACCGGATCGGCGGGGCGCTGGACGTCTCGGGGAGCATCCATCACTTCCTGCTGCCGGCCAAGGGCTGGGGCAGCGCGGTGGAGGTCCCCAAGCAGGTACGGGACCTGGTCGATGCCGGCAGGCTCAAGGCCCTCAAGACCTGGCGCAGGGAGATCACGAAGGCACCGAATAAGACCCAGACCAAGCGGTTGACGGCCCTCGCCCGGCGCGTGGAGGTGCTGTGGGAGATGACCTTGCGGCGCCTGCGGGTGGCGGAGGCGGAGGCCTCACGCCGCATCGACCTGTGGGGCCGCGAGGCGCAGGACGACGCCGGTTCAACGGTGTCCCGTGAGGACATTGAGGCCTACCTGGGAGCGCCAGGTTCGGCGTACCGGCGACTGCGGCTGGTGATGGATGCGTGGTGCGCACTGTGGTACTGGCCGTTGACCACTCAGATGACGCCGCCGAGTCTGGAGGAGTGGTTAAAGACGTTGGAAGCGATTCTCGGCTACGGCGGTCTAGCCTCTGCGGCCAACGAGCCGACGTTGGCGGAGGCGACCACGTGGGAGGACCTGGATAGGACCGAGAAGTGGGATTTCCAGTTCGCCAGCGCTCGCGAGATGGAAGCGGTCATCGACGAGCACCCGTGGCTAGAAGTGGTGCGGGATGTGGCCAAAGCGCAGGGCTTCTTCCACTGGGAGCTGGACTTCGCCACCGTCTTCGCCCGCGGCGGCTTCGATCTCCAAGTGGGAAACCCGCCGTGGGTGAGGCCCCGCACCGATGTGGACGGCCTTCTCTCCGAAGGCGACCCCTGGTGGTCACTCAGCAACAAGCCCTCTGTCACGGTCAAGAAGGAGCGCATGCCACTCACCCTGGCTCGCCCCGGAGTCCTGCGCACAGTCCTCGACGGGACGGCCGAGGTCATTGTCCAGTCCGAACTGCTGAGTGACCCGACCGTCTACCCACTGCTCAGCGGTCAGCCGGATCTCTACCGAGCCTTCATGTGCCAGGTCTGGGAGCACCAGAGGAAGCGCGGTATCTCGTCCCTCATTCACATGGAGACCCACTTCACCGACGCCAAGACTCCGGGGCTCCGTGCCGCCACGTACCGGCACCTGCGGCGACACTGGCAGTTCATTAATGAGCTTCAGCTCTTCGACATTGATCACCACAACGCATATGGCATCCACGTCTACGGAGACGAGCGAACTCCGTCGTTTCTCAACGCTGCCTCGCTCTATTACCCGGACACCATCCTGCGCTCGCTCCAGCATGATGGGAGTGGCGAGGAACCCGGATTCAAGGATCCGCACACAGGCACTTGGGACCTGCGGCCGCACTCGGCGCGGATCCAACACGTCGATGAGTCAGTCCTCCGAACGTGGCAGGCGGTGACCGAGGCGGATAACTGGCGTTCGACCCCCATGGTCTCGGCGGTCAACTCAGCGGCGATTCGTACGTTGGAAACTCTTGCAGACCAACCGCGCATCGCCAGCCTTGGCCTTCATTTCTCGCGTGGCTGGGACGAGTCCATCGATCGCCAGAAGGGAAGATTTGTCCAGAGATGGGGCAAGGCCTCACGGGAGGACGCTATTCTCCAGGGACCACATCTTCACGTCTCGACTCCGCTGTACAAGCAGCCTAACGAGTCCATGAAGCACAATCTGGACTGGACCTCAACCGACCTGGAAGCGCTTTCCCCGAGCGCACAGCCCGTTACCCAGTACAAGCCCGCAGGCGACCGCGCCACCTACGACCGTCTCTACACCCACTGGGACGATTCTCCTGCCCGCGACCACTACCGCATCGCCTGGCGCGCAATGGCCGCCAACACTGGCGAGAGAACACTCATCCCGGCCATCATTCCACCTGGAGCCGCCCACCCAAACGGCGTCTTCTCCGCAGGGGCTCCACGCTTCTCTGCATCAAGTCTCGTAACCCTCCAAGCAGGCGTTTCCTCGCTTCTCACCGACTTCACTCTTCGAGCACTTCCCAAGTCCGGCATCTACTTCCCCGACTTCTCTCGGCTACCCGCTCTACCCCACAATCATCCTCTTACCACACGCGTCATCCTGCGCACCCTCCGTCTCAACTGTGTCACCGACGCCTATGCGGATCTGTGGACCGAGTGTTGGGATGAGTCGTTTGAGGCCGATTCACCGATTTTGGAGCGTTATGACGAGCGCTTGATTGGACCGGAGTGGACGGCAGACACGCCCCTACGTCGGGCGGAGGATCGGCGTAATGCTCAGGCGGAGATCGATGTCATGGTGGCGATGATGCTGGGGGTGCCGATCGAGGATCTGTGCACGATCTATCGCACTCAGTTCGCTGTCCTCTACGACTACGACCATGGCCGTGGCCAGGGCGCGTACGTCTATGACGCGAATGGTCGTCAGCTGCCGACTCCGGTCCGTCGGGCCTGGGAGAAGCGCCAGCGTCCGGAACACAATGAGGACATGCCACTCTCCGAGCGCACCCACACCCACCCTGACTCGGGTGTAAAGTATGTCTACGGTCTTCCCTTCCGCATCCGCGACCGCGAGTCCGACTTCCGCCGCATCCACACCGCCCTCACAAACCGATAGATAGGCAACAAAT
>RBWB01583805.1_pt1 | contig 11139 bp, 9 predicted proteins | sample 2014201 | NCBI WGS metagenome assembly RBWB01 (sample SAMN10133834, study PRJNA383868) | Human oral metagenome, whole genome shotgun sequencing project. | isolation source: supragingival plaque isolated from 88 juvenile twins | host: Homo sapiens | place: Australia
AGTACTACTTCCTCTCGGGCTTCACCTCGAAGCTCGCGGGCACGGAGCGCGGCATCACGGAGCCGACACCGACGTTCTCGGCATGCTTTGGACAGGCGTTCCTCGAACTCCATCCGACGAAGTATGCAGATGAGCTCGTCCGCAAGATGGAGGAGCACGGCTCGCGTGCCTATCTCGTGAACACGGGCTGGAACGGCACGGGCAAGCGCATCTCGATTCAGGACACGCGCGGCATCATCCACGCGATTCAGGACGGTTCGATCGACAGTGCGCCGACGAAGAAGATTCCGTATTTCGACTTCGAGGTTCCGACGGAGCTGCCGGGTGTCGATCCGAAGATCCTCGATCCGCGCGACACGTATGCGAGCCGTACAGAGTGGGATGATAAGGCAAAGGATCTCGCTGCACGCTTCATCAAGAACTTCAAGAAGTATGAGGGCAACGAGGAGGGCAAGGCGCTCGTTCCTGCGGGTCCGCAGCTCTAAACTGTATCTGTACATGGAGGAAGCTGCCGCATTTGCGGCAGCTTCTTTTTTGGAGGTGCAATGAAACTTTCGGACAGCATCAACAAGGTGCGCGGTGTCGGTGTGAAAAAGGCGGCGGCGTTTGCGCGCATCGGCATACAGACGGTCTATGATCTCCTGACGTATTATCCGCGTACGTACGAGGATCAGAGCCGGATTACGCCCGTTGCCGAACTGCGTGCAGGAGAGCGTGCAACGGTGCTCGGCGTGATTCAGACGGTGACGGAGAAGCAGACGCGGCGGCGGGGCTTTACCGTGCTCACGGCACTTGTCGGCGACGGTACGGGCTACGCACAGGCGGTCTGGTTCAATCAGCGTTTTTTGAAAAACAAACTGCGCGCGGGGCGGCGTATCCTTCTCACGGGCAAGGCGGAATACGCTTACAACGGCGGCGGCCAGCTTGCTCTCTCTCCGATCACCTCCTTTGAGATACTCGATGCGCAGGAGCCGGCAGAGGAACACCTCGGGATTCTGCCCGTATATGCGGCGACGGAGGGGCTGACGCAGAAGCAGCTGCGGCAAATGGTGGCGTATGCCCTCGCGCAGACGGAGGGGGAACTCGCTGAGACCCTGCCGCAGCGCATCCGTGAGGAGTACCGTCTCATCGGGCGCACGGCGGCATTTCGCCGCATTCACTTTCCAAAACAGGAGGAGGAACTGCATGCGGCACGGCGGCGGCTTGCATTTGAGGAGCTCTATCTCATTCAATGCGGACTGCTTGCGCTCAAAAAACGTACCGCAGAGCAGCAGGAAGGGATCGCTCATGCGGAAAATGGGGCGTTGGTCGCACGCGTGCTTGCAGCACTGCCCTTTGCACTGACCGACGATCAGGAGAAGGTGTGGGCGGAAATCACGCGCGACATGGAGTCGCCGCTGCCGATGCGCCGTCTCGTGCAGGGGGATGTCGGCTCGGGCAAGACGGCGATTGCGCTGCTCGCGCTCGTCAAGACGGTGGAGAACGGCTGTCAGGGTGCACTGATGGCACCGACGGAGATTCTCGCACATCAGCATTATGACACGCTGCGCGAACTCCTTGCACCGCTCGGTGTGCGCGTGGGCTTCCTCTCGGGGCGGCTCACGAAGAAGGAGCGCACGGCAGCAGCGGCGGCACTTGCCGCGCATGAGATTGACATCGCCGTCGGGACACACGCGCTGATTCAGGACGGTGTATCATTCGATTCGTTGGGACTTGTGGTGACGGACGAGCAGCACCGCTTTGGTGTGGCACAGCGGGCGGCACTGGAAAAAAAGAGTGCCGTGATGCCCGATGTGCTCGTTATGACGGCGACCCCGATTCCGCGCACAATGACACTCACGGTGTATGGCGATCTCGATGTTTCGCGCATTGAACACCTGCCGCCGGGACGGCAGCCGATTCGGACATTTCTGCGCGATGAGTGGGCGCGCGAGAAGATCTATGCCTTTGTGCGCAAGGAAATCGAGACAGGGCGGCAGGCATACGTCGTCTGCCCTCTCATTGAGGCGAGTGAGGAGAGCAGTCTGCCCTCGGTGGAGGAGGTCTATGAGGAACTGTCCCACGGTATTTTTCGCGGGATTCCCTGTGGGCTGCTCCACGGGCGCATGAAGTCCGCCGAGAAGGAAGCGGTGATGGAGGGGTTCTACGCCGACCGCATCAAGCTGCTTGTCTCGACCACGGTCATCGAGGTCGGCGTGAACGTGCCGAATGCGAGCATCCTCGTTGTCGAGCACGCGGAGCGGTTCGGACTCTCCCAGCTGCACCAGCTGCGCGGGCGCGTCGGGCGCGGCTCCTACGCCTCCTACTGCATTCTCATCGCGGGGCGCAGTGCCGCTTCACAGGAGCGGCTTCAGGTCATCGAGCAGACGAGCGACGGCTTTCGTCTCGCCGAGGAGGATCTGCGCCTCAGAGGTCCCGGGCAGTTCTTCGGTGCGATGCAGCACGGGCTCGGCGACCTCAAGATTGCCGATGTGCTCGCCGATATGGATCTCCTGCTGCTCGCCCGCCGCGCCGCTCTCGCAACGCTTGACGATCCCGCCGCGCTCTCCTTTGTCCTGCCGACACTCATGCGTCAGTACCGCGAGCGTTTCGCGCATATGCGGGAGGTCTGAGGGGGAAATGCGCTTGTATTCCTTGACATACGGGGATTCTCTGGGCTAGAATAGGTCATACTGTATTTGGGAGGAGATTGCCTTGACAAAGGTTTTGGTAAATGGCGCGGCGGGTCGCATGGGACGTGCGGTGCTGAAGGCTGTGATCGACGATGCAGAGTTGGAACTCGTCGGTGCGGTGGATATCACAGGCGGTGCGGACGCGGGAGAGCTTGCGGGGACAGCGAAGAACGGCGTGCTCGTGGAGACGGATCTCGCGGCGGCGCTCGATCGGCTGCATCCCGATGTGATGATCGATTTCACGCGTCCCGATGTCGTCTATGGAAATGTCCTCACGGCACTCGCACACAAGGTCTCGCCTGTGGTCGGAACGACGGGGCTGACCGAGGAGCAGAAAGCGGCGATCAAGGCGGCGGCGGACGAGAACGCTACGCCCGCATTCATCGCACCGAACTTTGCCATCGGTGCGGTGCTGATGATGCTGATGAGCCGCATGGCGGCAAAATATATGCCCGATGTGGAGATCATCGAGCTGCACCACGACAACAAGCTGGACGCGCCCTCGGGGACGGCGGTGCAGACGGCGGCGATGATTGCCGAGGTGCGTGAGGCACACGTACAGGGGCATCCCGACGAGGAGGAGAAGATCGCGGGGGCACGCGGTGCAGAGTACGATGGGATGCGGATTCACAGCGTCCGTCTGCCGGGCTATGTCGCGCATCAGGAAGTCATCTTCGGCGGACTTGGGCAGACGCTCACGATCCGTCACGATTCGCTGAACCGCGAGTCCTTTATGCCGGGAGTGGTGCTCGCGGCGAAGAAGGTGCGCGGACTCGCATCGCTCACGGTTGGACTGGACAAGCTGTTGTAAGGGATAGTAGGGGAGTACATTATGAAGAAGTATCGTGTCGCCATCCTCGGCGCAACGGGTGCCGTCGGGCAGGAGTTTCTGAATCTCATCGAGGAGCGCAAGTTCCCGTTCTCGGAGCTGCGCCTGCTCGCGTCCAGCCGCTCGGCGGGCAAGAAGATCGCCTTTATGGGCAAGGAGTATACCGTACAGGAGACGACGGCCGATTCCTTTGAGGGGATCGACATTGCCCTCTTTGCGGGCGGCGCGGCAAGCAAGGAGTTTGCCCCCCATGCAGTTAAGGCGGGTGCGGTCGTCATTGACAATTCAAGCGCGTTCCGCATGGATCCGGAGGTGCCGCTCGTCGTACCCGAGGTCAATCCCGAGGCAATCAAGAAGCATAAGGGCATCATTGCCAATCCGAACTGCTCCACCATCATCATGGTGATGGGGCTCAAACCCCTCTATGATATCGCAAAAATTCGCCGCATCGTCGTCTCCACCTATCAGGCGGTCTCGGGTGCGGGCAAGGAGGGCATGGCGGAACTTGAGGAGCAGGTCGCGGCACTGTCCTCGGGCAAGGACGCACAGGCGAACATCCTGCCTGTCGGCAAGCTGCCGAAGCACTATCAGATTGCGTTCAACCTCATCCCGCAGATTGATGTCTTCATGGACAACCTCTACACGAAAGAGGAGATGAAGATGATCGACGAGACGAAGAAGATCATGGAGGACGACAGCCTGCGCATCACGGCGACCACCGTGCGCGTGCCCGTCTACCGCAGCCATGCCGAGTCCGTCAACGTCGAGTTTGAGAGTGAGGTCTCGCTCGATGCGGCGCGCAAGGCAATTGCGGCGTTCCCCGGCGTCGTCCTGCGCGACAACCCGTCGGAGCAGGAGTATCCGATGCCACTCTTTACCTCCGGCAAGACCGATGTCGAGATCGGCCGTCTGCGCCGCGATGAGTCGACAGACAACGCACTGAACTTCTGGATCTGCGGCGACCAGATCCGCAAGGGCGCGGCACTCAACGCACTCCAGATTGCAGAGTACATGATCGCACACGAACTCGTTTGAGCGGTACACTTTAGGGGGGCTGTTGTGCGAAGGCAAATTTGTCTTCGCACAACAGCCTTTTTTGCCGGGCGTGAAAAAACGTTGACGCTGACATGGGAAGTATTTATAATTTGAAATGAGGGGGCGGTAGGAATGCCGATGACACCAAGGCAAATGATACGCCTGTTGGAGAAGAATGGCTTTCGCAAAGCGGCATCAAGTTCCGGCTCTCATCAAAAAATGTGGAATCCGCTGACAAGAACAACGACAGTTGTTCCGATTCATACTGGCACATTGGGGAAGGGCTTGGAACATAAGATTTTGAAACAAGCGGGTCTGATATAATGGTGAATGTTGGAGGTGGTGGTAATGAAGCATTATTATCCTGCAATCTTCGAGACTGCCAAAGAGGGTGGCTACACGGTGACCGTTCCTGATATTGAGGGGTGCTTCACAGAGGGGCGAACGCTGGAGCAGGCCATGTGGATGGCACAGGATGCGATTGGTTGTATGTTGGAGGGCACGGATGAAAAGGACTACCCGTGCGCCCGCAGTGTAAAGAGTGTAGATACATCAGAATTTGCGGATTGTTTTGTGACACTCGTGGAGTTTGATCGGCAAATCTACGAGCAGCGGTGTCGGGATATATCGATTGCGCGTGAGCAGCTGGCGGCACTGGCATAAGAGCCGTATAAAAGTACCATATTGTGCGGACAAGGGCATCTGGACAAGGTGCCTTTTTTATGTGCAAAAATCGTGAGAAAATCGTACGAAGAATGTAGGAACTAAGTCCTTTTTTGTGCTTTTAAACAAGGGCAAGTGTTCCGCGTACATCCTTTTATGGCGCGGGTTGTGGGCTGTTTTATAGATTGTATGCAAGGAAAAAGGAATGCTTGTTTTCTTGAAAAAATGGAGAGATTTTGCTATAACTGTTAGTAAAAGTGGTGAAATGTGGTGATCTGTGCCACATGGTGGTGATGAAGAATCGAAGGGTGGTGCGGCAGGATGTTCATGGGGGAATACACCCACAGCATTGATGCCAAGGGCCGCGTCATCCTGCCCGCCGATTTTCGGCAGGAGCTCGGTGTCTCCTTCATCATCACGAAGGGGCTGGACGGCAGTCTCTTCCTTTTCCCACAGGCGGCATGGGATGAGTTCGCGGCGAAGCTGCGGACGCTCTCGATTGCCGACCCGAATGCGCGTGCGTTTGCCCGCTTCTTCATTGCAGGTGCACGCACGCTCGAATGTGACAAGCAGGGGCGTTTTCTGATCCCCGCGAATCTGCGTGCCTACGCGAATATCGGTCTCAAGCAGGATGTCATCCTCACGGGTGCGGATGCACGCATCGAGGTCTGGGACAAGGAGAAGTGGCTGCGCTATGCGGGTGAGGTCGATCCGAACATCACGGAGATCTCGACGCAGCTCGCGGGCTACGGGATTACGATATGAGCGACTTTCATCACATCAGTGTTCTGCCTGAGGAAACGATTGAAGCACTCGCGGTGCGCCCTGACGGCATCTATGTGGACTGCACCCTCGGCGGGGCAGGGCACGCGGGGCGGATTGCACGGCAGCTTTCTGCGAAAGGCCGTCTCATCGGCATCGATCAGGACGAAATTGCGATTGCGGCAGCGGAGGAGCGTCTCGCGGGTGCCGTGTGTCAGGTGACGCTTGTGCGTGATAACTTCCGCAGCCTCGCGGCGATTCTCGCCCGCGAAGGTGTGGATGAGGTGGACGGTATCCTCTTCGATCTTGGAATCTCGTCCCCGCAGATTGACACGGCGGAGCGCGGTTTTTCCTATATGCAGGATGCGCCGCTCGATATGCGTATGGATCGTCGTGCTGCGCGCAGTGCCTATACCGTTGTCAACGAATACAGCGCAGAGGAACTTACGGAGATCTTTTACACGTACGGTGAGGAACGATGGGCAAAGCGCATTGCCGCATTTATTGAGGAGTCTCGAAAATCCCGTCCCATTGAGACAACGGGCGAGCTCGTCGCCGTCATCGACCGTGCCGTGCCGAAGGCGGTGCGCGCAAAGGGCGGGCATCCCGCGAAGCGGGTCTTTCAGGCGATTCGCATCGAGGTCAATGAGGAGTTGACGATTCTTGCAGATGCACTCAGAGATGCGGTACACGCACTCCGTACGGGCGGGCGGCTTGCGGTTATCACGTTTCACTCGCTTGAGGATCGCATTGTCAAAAGGACGATGCAGGAAGCGGCACGCGGCTGTATCTGTCCGCCGCACACGCCCGTCTGTATCTGTGGCCATGCGCCTGAGGTGCGCCTGATTGGCAAGGCATGCGCGGCAAGTGCTGCTGAATGTGCGGCAAACCCACGGGCACGGAGCGCAAAGCTGCGCGTCGCAGAGAAAATATAAGGAAGCAGAGACCAAGGAGGTGAGGGCGTATGCCGGCACGTAAATTGTATACCTACGAATACGAGGAAGCGACAGCGCCTGCACCGCACACAGAGATACCGAAGGAGCCGCTGATCCGACGGGAGGTCAATACGAATCTCAGGAACTGTCTGCGTGCCATCTTCTTTCTGATTGCATTTGGCGCAATGGTGGTGACGCTGCTCGGCGGCATCAGTGCGAACAACGGATATACTCTGCTCGAAACGCAGCAGAATGCCGACCAGCTGGAGCAGGAAAACGAGCGTCTGAAGATCGAGATTGCCCAGCTGAAATCACCCGCACGCATTGAGGCGATTGCGGTGGAGCAGCTGCATATGCAGGTGCCGCAGAATATGTATTTTTCACATGAAGGGGAATGATGGCGCATGATGAAGCGTTTGTCAGAGCTTGCCGCGCTCCTGAAGGATGCACGGATTTCGGGCGGCGATGCCGAGATTACGAGCATTGAGCGGGACTCGCGCCGCGTGCGGGAGGGGGCGCTCTTTGTCTGCATCAGCGGTGCTCATGTGGATGCACACAGCTTTATACCGAATGCGGCGCGGGCGGGAGCTCGCGCCATTTTGACGGAGCGGGAGACGGTGGATGTCCCCGATGGCATCACCGTTCTCCATGTGGCGGATCTCCAAGAGGCTCTGGATGTCATTGTGCCGTATTTCTACGACTATCCCGCGCGCGCAATGCGCGTCATTGGGATTACGGGGACGAACGGAAAGACGACGACGAGCTATCTCGTGCGTGCGATCCTGCGCCATGCGGGGAAACGCGTGGGGCTCATCGGGACGATACAGGTCATGATGGAGGACGAGGTGTTCCCGACGGCGAACACGACCCCCGATGTCATTGTCATGCAGCAGCTGCTGTCCGAAATGCGTGCACGCGGGATGGATGCGGTCGTGATGGAGGTCTCCTCGCACGCGCTCGATCAGGGGCGCGTCGCGGGCATTGAGTTCGATACGGCGGTGTTCACGAACCTGACGCAGGATCACCTCGACTATCACAAGACGATGGAGAACTATGCGCGGGCGAAGGCACGGCTTTTCGAGTATGTGTCTGCGCAGGGGACAAAGGCGGGCAAGACTGCGGTGCTCAACGCAGACGACACGGCAAGTGAAATTATGCGTGCACACACGCACTGCCCCGTCATTTCCTACGGTGTGGAACACGATGCGGATCTGATGGCAAAGGGCGTTCATTTGGCGCAGGACGGCATGGAGCTGACCCTTGTGCATCATGGAGCTGAACTTCCTCGCCTCCACATCGGCATTACGGGGCTGTTCAATGTCTATAACGTGCTTGCGGCGACGGGGGCGGCACTTGCCGAGCATGTGTCTGCGGCGGATATTGCGGAAGCACTCACCGTGTTCACGGGCGTACCGGGACGCTTTGAGCTTGTGCGCGAAGGGCAGCCGTTCTCGGTCATCGTGGACTATGCACATACGCCGGACGGCATGGAGAATGTCCTGCGCACGGCGCGCGCAGTCACGGCGGGGCGCATCATCGCCGTGTTCGGATGCGGCGGCGACCGCGATCGGACGAAGCGTCCCATCATGGGTCGCATGGCGGCGGAGCTGGCAGACATTGCCATTCTGACCTCGGACAATCCGCGCACGGAGGATCCGGCGGCGATTTTGGATGAGGTGGAGACGGGCGTTTTGCCCGTGATCGGTGCGAAGCCGTATGAAAAGCTGGTGGATCGCCGTACGGCGATTTTTCACGCAGTCGGGACGGCACGGGCGGGGGACACGGTCGTCATCCTCGGCAAGGGGCATGAGAACTACCAGATTCTGAAGGACAAGACGATTCATTTCGACGACCGCGAGACGGCACGCGAAGCAATCAGGGGGCTGTGATATGGAACTGACATGGAACGAGGTGCTGGCAGCGACCAATGCCAAGGTGCACAGCGGGAAGCTGCGCGGCAATGATGCCATCCCCAAGATCACGACGGATACGCGGAAAATCGAGATGGGAGATCTCTTCATCGCCCTGCGTGGAGAGAACTTCGACGGTGCGGAGTTTGCGGCGGACGCGCTCCAAAAAGGAGCGTTGGCGGTTCTGGTCGGTGCGCCGCTTTCCAAGTCGGTGGAAAAGGCTCTGAAGAATGCAAAGGGCGCAGTCCTTACGGTGTCCGACACCCTCGCCGCGTATCAGGCAATCGCGCACGCATGGCGCATGAAATTCGGCGTTCCCGTCGTCGCAATCACGGGCTCGAACGGCAAGACGACGACGAAGGATCTGACGGCGGCGGTGCTCTCGGCACGCGGTACGGTCTGCCGTACGGCGGCGAACTACAACAATGAGGTCGGGCTGCCGCTGACCCTGCTCGGCATGACGGACGGGGACATTGCCGCCGTTGTGGAAATCGGTATGCGCGGGCTGGGGCAGATCGCCGCACTCGCACCCGTTGCCGCTCCCTCAATCGGCATCGTGACGAATGTGTGCGAGGTGCACATGGAGCTGCTCGGCTCGATCGAAAACATTGCAAAGGCAAAGGCGGAGCTCGTGCAGGCGATTCCTGCGGGCGGGACGGTCATCCTCAACGCGGACGATGCACGCGTTGCCGCGATGCGCTCCCTTGCGGCGGATGGTGTGCGCGTCCTGACCTACGGCATCGGTGCAGATGCCGACGTGCGTGCCGAGGCACTGCGTCTGACGTCGGACGGTTCACAGTTCATGGTGACGTGGAACAATGAGCGGCACGACTACAGCATTCCGCTTGCGGGACGGCACAATGTCAGCAATGCGCTCGCGGCGCTCGCGGCGGGTTTCGTCCTCGGCTACACGCCGCAGGAGATGCAGACGGGGCTGCAGCGGCTCGCAGTGACGAAGATGCGCTACGAGATGCATGAGGTCGGCGCATGGACATTCATCAACGATGCCTACAATGCGAGCCCGTCGTCGATGGCGGCGGCACTTGAGACGACGGCAAATCTCTATGAGGGGCGCAAAATCGCCGTGCTCGGTGATATGTTGGAGCTCGGCGATGCCGCCGAGGAGGCGCATCGCAGGATCGGCCGCCGCGTGGCGGAGCTCGGCTTTGCGGCACTCGTGACCTATGGACCGCAGTCCCGATGGATACATACGGCGGCAGAGGCGGCGGGCTGTCCCGTCTGCCGTCACGCCGAGACGCATGAGGCGGCGGCGGAGCATCTGCGCACGCTTCTCAGAGACGGGGACACGGTTCTTTTCAAGGGGTCGCGCGGCATGAAAATGGAAGCGGTCATTGCCCTCCTGACGGGTGAGGAAGCGGGGCACTGATGGAACATCTCTTGGATCTTTTATCTCCACAGCTGCGCATTCTGCTGACCATGGTGACAGCACTTGCGATCGTTCTGTTCAGCGGGGTCTACTTTCTCCCCATGCTGCACCGTCTGAAATATGGGCAGAGCATCCGTGAGGAGGGACCCGCGAGCCACCAGGCAAAGAGCGGAACGCCGACGATGGGCGGTGTGATGATCGTGCTCGCCGTGACAGCGGCGACGCTGCTCTTTGCGCCGCTCACGGTGACGACGCTGCTCGCGCTCTTCATCTTCCTCGGGCATTTCCTGCTCGGCTTTGCGGACGACTACATCAAGGTGGTCAAGAAGCGCAACCTTGGACTGCGTGCCTACCAAAAGCTGCTCGGGCAGCTCATCATCGCCTTCGTTACGATCTTCATCGGGAGCACCCTGCTTGCACACGATACGAGTGTATGGGTGCCGCTCATGGGAGAGCGGATCGACATCGGTATCCTCTACTATGTGCTTGTCATCTTTGTGCTTGTCGGCACATCCAACGCGGTCAATCTGACCGATGGGCTCGATGGGCTCGCCTCTGGTACGGTTGCTGTGGCGGCACTCTTCTATGCAGTGCTCATGTACGGCGTGGACGGCGGTCTCATGGCGTTTTCGACGGCGATAATTGGTGCATGTATCGGTTTTTTGTGGTATAATCATCATCCGGCACGCATCTTTATGGGGGACACGGGCTCGCTCGCACTCGGCGGCGCACTCGCGGGTGTGGCGATTCTCTCGCACACGGAGCTGCTGCTGCCCATCGTGGGATTCGTATTCTTCTGCGAGGCACTGTCCGTGATTTTGCAGGTCGCCTCGTTCAAGACGCGCGGCAAGCGCATCTTCCGCATGAGTCCGATTCATCACCACTTCGAGCTCGGTGGATGGAGCGAGACGCGCGTGGTCTATACGTTCTGGGCAGTCGGCGCGGC
>RBWB01583806.1_pt1 | contig 11137 bp, 10 predicted proteins | sample 2014201 | NCBI WGS metagenome assembly RBWB01 (sample SAMN10133834, study PRJNA383868) | Human oral metagenome, whole genome shotgun sequencing project. | isolation source: supragingival plaque isolated from 88 juvenile twins | host: Homo sapiens | place: Australia
TCCTGATACAGCTTGGTTTTGGTCAGCGGATTAAAAATTGTGTCCCGAATAATGGTAGCCTGCCTGATGTCGCACGCGTGGGTAAAGGCAATTCCCTGCTCGGATGCCAAAAATCCGTTTATAATGGTTTGCAGCTTATGTGCAAGTGGTTTGCCGTGTTCAACGTTTTTAATAAACTCTCCTTGTCTGGATAATTCATTAGAAAAAGGTTTAATTTCTGAATCATCAATTTTCAGATGGAAACGGGTTGCTCTTGCCCATTGCTGCGCTTCTCTCACCATAGGTTCGGCAAAATATTCACGCTGACCTAAATCATTTTGTAACATACCAAAAGAATACCCACTATTTCCAGCAGGTTTTATCCTTACAACATCTTCTGCCGATTTTGCTATCCTTCCACCCTCATTTAATACTCTTCCATTTTTATCATATTCATTCCCTGCCAAAACCAAACTGTATGCTTTTTCTTTGGCTTCTGATGCCGCACCAATAGCAAAAAATGCAATTGCATAGAACTCTTTATCAGAAATATATTCACTTCTAACCATAATTTGTTCACCTCACATAAAATATTAGCACATTACGAACACTTTTTTGGAACATCAGGAATATTATCCTTCTTACCCACCCGATGAAGAGAATACCAACTCTTCTCAAACCAAAATCTCTTCCCATTTCCAAAAGATTCATACTTCAATAAAGTATTCTTCCCTTTTTTTATAAAATAGGCATCATATCGTTTCCCATATTTTGGACAAGTAGGATTATTAATACTTGGCTCTACGCTTTTATCACTGCATACACGGATAAAAAGTTTATTTCCTTTAACCACGCCACGCAATTTTCCCATCATCCCACCCTCCGGACGTGTCGTACCTCCCGAGTATGTACCTATCACCTTATTTCCCTTTTGAACAAAATCAAAATTATCTGAAAACTCATAAGAACACCGGTCTTCATAATGACTCCAAGAGCCGGAAAAATCGAGAATTTTGGCATGCAGCGCACCAGAAAAGAAAATACAAAATAATCCAAACCAAACACCTACTTTATTTTTATTCTGACCAACAAACATATCTATCCTTTTCTTTCAAGGCAAGGCAGCCTGAAACCGTGCGGGAAACACTATCTGCCTTACAAACTGACTTTTACCCTTTATCCTAACCGGCTCCATATCTTTCAGGCTGCCTCAATGCTGAACCACAATCAGCAGCCGTTCGTAATCCTGTTTCACATCGGGGTCGTCTTGGCGCAGTTTGGCAACGGTCTTGACGGCGTGCATCACGGTGGTGTGGTCGCGCCCGCCGAATGCGTCGCCGATGGCGGGCAGCGAAAGCGGGGTGAGCTCTTTGGTGATTGCCATGGCGATTTGGCGCGGGCGGGCAAGATTGCGGCTGCGCTTTTTGCCGAGTATGTCGCGGATGGAGATGTGGTAGTGGTCGGCAACGGCTTTCATGATGAGCTCGGGGGTGATGGGTTTGTAGTTGCTGGCAACGATGTCCTGCAATGCGTCTGTGGCGAGGTCAATGTCTATCGTGTTGCGTTTTTCAAAGCGGCAGCGGGCGATGACGCGGTTGAGTGCGCCTTCCAACTCGCGCACGTTTTGTTTGACGTTTTGGGCAATAAACAAGGCGGCATCTTCGGATAAGGCGATGCCTGCGGCTTGTGCTTTGCGTTCCAAAATGTCCACGCGCATTTCCAGTTCGGGCGGCTGCAACTGTATGGTCATGCCCCACGAAAAACGCGACACCAGCCGTGCTTCCATGTTTTCCAGTTTGGCGGGAAGCTGGTCGCAGGTGAGGATGATTTGTTTGTCGTTGGAATGGAAGTGTTCGAATAGGAAGAAGAATTCTTCCATGGTGCGGTCTTTGCCGGAGATAAACTGGATGTCGTCAATAATCAGCAGGTCGTAATGCAGGTATTGCTGCTTGAAGCTGTCCCATGTTTTGTTGCGGACGGTTGCCATAAAGGTTTTGAGGTATTCGTCCGAATGCATATAGCGCACGCGTGATTTGGGCGAGAGCCGCAGCAGTTCGTTGCCGACCGCCTGCGCAAGGTGGGTTTTGCCCAGCCCCGTGCTGCCGTAGATGAAAAACGGGTTGTAGTTGCTGTCGCCGGGCTTTTCGGTGATGGACTTGGCAACGGCGGCGGCAAGCTGGTTACCTTTGCCGACCACCAGCGTGTCAAAGGTGTAATCGGGCGACAGGTTGGTTTGGGTGTGCCGCTGCTCGGCCGCCCCGCGCCTGCGTTCGGCTTCTATTGCGCTGGGTTTACCCTCTTCGGCGGAGGCGGTTTCAGGCTGCGTTTCCGGGCGAAGGTTATTCATCCGCTCGGCAAGGATATCCAGCGCACCCGCTTTTTTGCCGCGTGCGGCGGTTTTGACCGGAGGAGCGGGCTGCACTTCCGGGCTGCCTGAAACGGTTTCGGTTTCAGGCGCATCGGGCTTTCCGGTTTTCAGGCTGCCTGTTGCGGCAGCGGGGGCATAATGCTCGCCCCTGCCGACTTTGAAGACGATTTCGGGCGCATCAGGATAAACCCGTGCGCCCGCTTCGCGGATTGGGGCGGCATATTGCGTGCGCAGCAGATTCAGTGCAAACTGGTTTTTGGCAAACAGCACCCACGCGCCGCCTTCTTCGCCGGCGGTGAGCGGGGCAATATCGCGCGAAAACTGCCGTTCGGGCAGTTCGGACTGCAGCAGGGACAGGCATTGCGGCCAAAATTCGGAAAGTTGCATAACGGCAGCTCGGGAAGGTTGCAAACGGCGCGGATTATACCGCAAATTTATGTTAAGCCCGGACGGGGCAAACGGGTTATCCACAGGCCTTTCAGGCTGCCTGAAAGGCTTATTTTGATTGACAAAACAGCATAAAACAGGTTTAATGCGCCGTTTTTGTTTCCACGTTAAATAGGAATCCGCAATCATGAAACGCACTTACCAACCCTCTGTTACCAAACGCAAACGCACGCACGGCTTTTTGGTGCGCTCCAAAACCCGCGGCGGCCGCGCCGTATTGGCAGCCCGCCGCGCCAAAGGCCGCAAACGCCTGGCCGTATAAATTGGACAACTGCTTCGGCAAGGCATACCGACTGCTCACAACGGAAGAATTTTCTTCCGTTTTCGCATTTAGGAAGCAGCGTTCCCGCCGCTTCATCCAAGTGCTGCAATCCGATGCCAATACGGCAGGACACGCACGGTTGGGATTGGTGGTCGGTAAAAAAGCTGCCAAGCGCGCCGTAAAACGCAACTACATGAAGCGCGTCATCCGCGAATGGTTCAGATGCCGCAAACACAGCCTGCCCCCGCGCGACTATATCGTGCGCGTCCGCACCGCTTTCGGACGTGAAGACTGCGCCGAAGCCTGCCGCGAACTTGCCGCGCTGATGCCGCCGCACCCAAACGGCCGCGGCGGTGAGGCAGCCTGAAAGCACCTTTCCGTTTTCAGGCTGCCTTTTGCAGACCATCAAAACGAACCATGCGCCGACTGTTCCTTCTCCTCATCCGTTTCTACCAAATCTGCATCAGCCCGCTCATCCCGCCGCGCTGCCGCTATGTGCCGACCTGCTCGCAATATGCCATAGAAGCCGTGCAGAAATACGGCGCGGCAAAAGGCGGGTATCTTGCCGCCAAGCGCATCTGCCGCTGCCATCCTTTCGGCGGCAGCGGATACGACCCCGTTCCCTGAATCCCACACACCCGAAAGCATCCTGATGGATTTCAAAAGACTGATTACGGCAATGGCCCTGTCCATGCTGATTCTGTTCGCATGGGAAACCATGTTCCCATCCCCCAAACCGCAGCCCGCCGCCCAGCAGCAGGCTGCCGCACCGCAAGCTGCCGCCCAAACAGCCACAATCGGCACAACCGTCCCCATCACCGTGGAAACCGCCGCCGTCAAAGCCGTGATAGACGAAAAAAGCGGCGATTTGCGCAATCTGACCCTATTGCGCTACAACGCTGCGAATAACGACACCGAACCCTTCCGCCTCTTTGCAGACGGCAAACCGCTCACCTACATCGCCCAATCCCGGCTTGTCGGCGCAGACGGACGCGACATCTTGGCCGACACAACCTTTCAGGCTGCCGCCAAATCCTATAAAGCGGAAAACGGCAAAGTAGAAGTGCGCCTGTCCGCCCCCGAAAAAAACGGCCTCCGGATAGACAAGATATACACCTTCCCCAAAGACGGCTATCTGGCCAGCGTACGCTTTGAGGTGAAAAACAACGGCAGCGCGCCCGTGAAAATCGCCCCCGCCTACCACATCCTGCGCGATGCCACCCCGCCCGAAGGCGAAGGCTGGTTTATGCACAGCTACACCGGCCCCGTCATCTATACTCCCGATGCCGACAAATTTGAAAAAGTAGATTTCGGCAAACTGGACAAAGACTTCCAATCCGGCAAAGACACCGCCGAATACCCCCGCAAAGCATCAGGCGGCTACATCGGCATGATTCAGCACTACTTCGCCGCCGCCTGGATAATGCAGCCTGAAAACGGCGAAAACCTCTGCACGGGCGGCACTTGCAGCACCACCATCAAACGCCTGCAAAACGGTTTATACAGCGCAGGCTTCCAAACCGCCGTTGCCGACATCCCGGCCGGCGGCAGCAAAACCTTCACGGCAGAACTCTATGCCGGCCCGCAGATAACCAGTATCCTGAAAACCGTGTCGCCCAAATTTGAACTAACCAAGGACTACGGCCGCGTACACATCTTTGCCGCCCCGTTGTTCTGGCTGTTGGACAAACTGCACACCTTCATCGGCAACTGGGGCTGGGCAATCATCGTACTGACCATACTGGTGAAAGCCGTGCTGTTCCCGCTCAACCAAAAAGCCTATAAGTCCATGGCAAAAATGCGCGCCGTCGCTCCCAAAATGGAAGCCCTGCGCAAAAAATACCCCAAACCCGAAGACCGCTTGGCGATGAATGCCGAACTGATGCAGCTATACCGGACCGAGCAAATCAACCCTTTGGGCGGCTGCCTACCCATGCTCATTCAAATGCCGATATTCATCGGGCTATATTGGATGATTTTCCTGTCCGTAGAGCTGCGCCAAGCTCCGTGGATTGGTTGGATACACGATTTGAGCCGCCCCGACCCGTTCTATATCCTGCCCGCCCTGATGGCCACAACCATGTGGTTCCAAACCAAAATGAGCCCGCCGCCCTCCGATCCGATGCAGGCTCAAATGATGAAGGTTATGCCGCTGCTATTCTCCGTCATGTTCTTCTTCTTTCCTGCCGGACTGGTGCTGTATTACGTTATCAACAACCTGCTGACCATCGGACAGCAGTGGCTGATTAACAAAGATACCGACAAACAGACAACGCAGCCAAAAGTGGAAGTGCTGGAAAAAGAACCGAAAGGCAAAAACAAGAAATAAAAAATTTCAGGCAGCCTGAAAACCGAAGAAACTTGGTTTTCAGGCTGCTTTTTATAGTTGGATTCAAATGAGAATATGGCAAAGCGTACGCGGTAGTACTTCTAGTAAATGGGGCAACGCGGTAGCATTGTGATTTTAATCAACCGTAATCCCGTCCCGTACTACATAAAAAAGCTGCCCGATATTCAGGCAGCTTCTTCCAAGAAAATAACATTCAATTTTTACGGTTACGCAAATAATCCAGCGTTTTTAGCTCGGCAATAGCCGCTGCCAAAGCGGCTTGGGCTTTTGCCTGTGACTCACTATCCTTCGCCAGTGACAAATGCTCCTGCGCAACCCGTTTTGCCTCTTCCGCCCGCGAAGCATCCATCTCCGCACTGCGGACAGCCACATCGGCAAGTACCATCACTTTATCGGGCTGCACTTCCAATACACCGCCAGACACGGCAACCAGCACTTCCTCGCGCTCATTCGGCACAGTCAGTCGCAATGCCCCCGGACGCACCAAACTCAGCACAGGTTCGTGACGGGGATAAATCCCCAACTCACCACACACAGTCGGCACAACCACAAAGCTCGCCTCGCCCGAGTAGATATTCTCTTCATTGCTCACTACTTCTACGCGCATTACGCTCATAGCAGCCTCCTCAGTTCAAGGTCTTCGCCTTCTCAACAGCCTCTTCAATACCACCCACCATATAGAACGCCTGTTCCGGCAGATGGTCATATTCGCCGCTCAAAATTGCTTTAAACCCTGCGATAGTATCGCGCAAAGGAACGTATTTGCCGGGTGCTCCCGTAAACACCTCTGCCACATGGAACGGCTGAGACAAGAAACGCTGTATTTTACGCGCACGCGCCACAGTCAGTTTATCCTCATCAGATAACTCATCCATACCCAAAATGGCAATAATATCGCGCAGTTCTTTATATTTCTGCAATGTAGATTGCACACCGCGCGCCACATCATAATGCTCTTGACCCAAAACCATCGGGTCTAGTTGGCGCGAAGTAGAGTCCAACGGATCAACCGCAGGATAGATACCCAAGGACGCAATATCACGGCTCAATACCACAGTCGCATCTAAGTGGGCAAACGTCGTTGCAGGAGAAGGGTCTGTCAAGTCATCCGCAGGCACATAAACCGCTTGGATAGAAGTAATCGAACCCGTTTTAGTTGAAGTAATACGCTCTTGTAGGCGACCCATTTCTTCCGCCAATGTCGGCTGATAACCCACTGCAGACGGCATACGACCAAGCAAAGCAGAAACTTCCGTACCCGCCAGCGTGTAACGATAGATATTGTCCACAAAGAACAATACATCACGCCCTTTGCCAGCCTCATCTTTCTCATCACGGAAATGTTCCGCCATTGTCAAACCGGTCAACGCAACACGCAAACGGTTACCCGGCGGTTCATTCATCTGACCATATACCATGGCAACCTTATCCAGCACATTGGACTCTTTCATCTCATGATAGAAGTCGTTACCTTCCCGAGTACGCTCGCCTACGCCAGCAAATACAGATAAACCGCTATGCGCTTTGGCAATATTGTTAATCAACTCCATCATGTTTACGGTTTTGCCCACACCCGCACCACCAAACAGACCAACTTTGCCGCCTTTTGCAAACGGGCAAAGCAAATCAATCACTTTAATGCCGGTTTCCAACAGTTCGGTTGCACTGGACAATTCATCAAATTTCGGAGCAGGTTGGTGAATAGAACGTTTCTCCGCAGCATCAATTGGCCCAGCCTCATCTACAGGATTACCAAGCACATCCATGATACGTCCCAAAGTAGCATTGCCAACCGGTACGCTAATGGGTTTACCCGTATTGACAACTGCGTAACCACGTTTCAAGCCATCGGTAGAGCCCATAGCAATCGTACGGACAACACCATCGCCCAGTTGCTGCTGGACCTCCAATGTCAAATCCACATCACTCAGCTTCAATGCATCAAACACATAAGGGATAGAGTCACGCGGAAATTCCACATCCACTACCGCGCCAATAATTTGTACGATTTTGCCTTGGCTCATTACCGTATCCTAATTTTTAATTTAATATTCCAAGCAGCCTTAAACAGCGGCCGCACCCGCCACAATTTCCGACAATTCTGTAGTAATTGCCGCCTGGCGAGATTTGTTGTACACCAAACGAAGCTCCTTGATAGCATTACCAGCATTATCTGTCGCCGCTTTCATAGCAACCATGCGTGCAGCTTGTTCGGCAGCCATATTCTCACTTAACGCTTCGTATACTACAGATTCCAAATAGCGTCTGACCAAATATTCCAATACGGCAACTGGGCTAGGCTCATAGATATAATCCCAACTGTATTTACTGCCGACATCTTCACCTAAAACCTCTTCGCCCAAAGGTAATAGAATCTCGGAGCGAGGCTCTTGCTTCATGGTGTTTACAAAACGCGAGCTAACCAAATGGATAATATCCAACTTGTGCTGTTCGTATCGCGAAAAAATTTCCGTCATCGCACCCAACATGGTTTCCATCTTAGGCGTATCACCCAAGTTAGTTACGCTGGCAATCACATTCAAACCGACACGTTGGCACGCTTGCAGACCTTTACTACCCAAGCAGACTATTTCTACATTGACACCTTGATTTTGATATTCCTGTACCTGCGCAAAGAATTTTTTCAATACATTGGCATTCAAACCACCACACAGCCCTTTGTCAGTCGTAATCAAAATAAAACCAACATTTTGCTTGCTTTTATGCTGCTCCAATAGTTTAATACCATGATCTGCCTGCGTTTGTGCCAAATGGCTCATTACCTGCCGGACTGTATTTGCATAAGGGCGCGCTAACCTCATCCGCTCCTGAGTCTTCCGCATTTTTGAAGTAGATACCATCTGCATTGCTTTGGTAATCTTCTGCGTATTCTGCACACTGCGGATTTTGGTAAGAATCTCTTTTCCAACCGCCATTTTAAGATTCCCTTTTCACTGTTTTCAGTCTGAATAGCTATATGAAGTTTTAAAAGATTTCATCGCACTTTGCAAAATCCCCTCGCTTTCGTCCGATAATGAACCAGAAGTATTTATAGCATTCAATGTATCAGGATGTTGCGTACGGACAAAACTTAAAAATTCTGCTTCAAATGCTAATGCTTTAGAAACCGGCACATCAGCATATGAGCCATTGTTAATCGCCCACAAAGTCAAAGCCATTTCAGCAACGCTCATGGTATTAAACTGCTTTTGTTTCATCAATTCGGTAACAACTTCACCGTGCTGTAATTGCTTGCGTGTTGCCTCATCCAAATCGGAAGCAAACTGTGAAAATGCAGCCAATTCACGATATTGCGCCAACGCCAAACGGATACCACCACCTAATTTTTTGATGACTTTAGTTTGTGCCGCACCACCTACGCGCGACACAGAAATCCCTGCATTGATAGCTGGGCGAATACCTGAATTGAATAAATCTGTTTCCAAGAAAATCTGACCGTCTGTAATGGAAATCACATTGGTCGGTACGAATGCAGACACATCACCAGCTTGTGTTTCAATAATTGGCAATGCGGTCAATGAACCTGTTTTGCCTTTTACCTCACCATTGGTTAGTTTTTCTACTTCTTGCTCATTGATTCGCGCTGCACGCTCCAACAAGCGTGAATGCAGATAGAACACATCGCCGGGATAAGCTTCGCGCCCAGGCGGACGACGTAACAACAGAGAAATTTGACGATAGGCAACTGCTTGTTTTGACAAGTCATCATAAACAATTAGCGCATCTTCACCACGATCGCGGAAATATTCACCCATCGTACAGCCTGCGTAGGGTGCAATAAATTGCAATGCAGCAGCTTCAGAGGCAGTGGCAGCAACAACTATCGTATGTGCCATTGCACCGTGCTGTTCTAATTGACGCACCACATTCGCAATAGAAGAAGCTTTTTGGCCAACTGCAACATAGATACAGATAACGCCTGTGTCTTTTTGATTTATTATGGCATCCAAAGCAACAGCGGTTTTACCTGTTTGACGATCACCGATAATTAGCTCACGCTGTCCACGACCAATCGGTACCATAGAGTCAATGGCTTTCAAGCCAGTCTGCATCGGTTGATCGACAGACTGCCGGGCAATAACACCTGGTGCAATTTTTTCAATCGGTGCAGTTAGCTTGGCATTAACTGCACCCTTACCATCAATCGGTTGTCCGAGTGCATTAACGACACGACCAACCAACTCGCGACCAATGGGCACCTCCAAAATGCGACCAGTACATTTAACCTCGTCACCTTCCTTAATATGCTCATATTCACCCAGTACAACCGCACCAACTGAATCACGCTCCAAGTTCATCGCCAAACCGAACGTATTACCAGGAAATTCCAACATTTCGCCTTGCATTACATCGGATAAGCCATAAACGCGCACAATACCGTCTGTTACAGAAATAACTGTACCGCACGTCTGTTCCTCAGGACGAGTGCTCAATTTCTCAATTTTTGCTTTCAGCAAATCGCTGATTTCAGCAGGCTTAATCTGCATGAAACCCTCCTAATTCGTCATAGTCGCATACAGCTGCTGCAATTTTGCCTGTATGGATAAATCTAATACCTTATCGCCGACAACCACTTTGATACCGCCAATCAGTTCTGGATCGGTAACAAAAGTCGCCTGCAAACTAACATGGAAATATTGTTCCAAATCGGCAACGATTTTAGCTCGCTGACCTTCACTTACCACGTCATAAGCCGTATAAACAATTGCCTGTTGCGCACCTTTTTCTAACAAAACTTGTTGTTTAAACTGTTTATAGATTTCAGGTAATACAACTAACCGCTTCTCTTCTGAAACCACGGCGATAAATTTCTCAAATTCCGCATTTTTGACAGCTTCGCAGCTCCCATCCAGCAAAGCCAAAAACTGCTTTGCCTTATCAGAATCACTTAATTGAACGGAATTTATCAAATCGACAACCTGAGGTTGCTGGATTAACCATGCTGACTGATGCAAACCATCCAACCACAAATCAAACTGGCTCTTTTCATTGGCCAGCTCAAATACGGCTTTCGCATAGGGGCGGGCAATAGTTGCATACTCTATCATAGTATTACAGCTCCTGTTTCAAAGCACCAAGCATTTGAGCATGCTGTTTTTCATCCACTTCACGACGCAAAATGGACTCGGCACCTTTTACTGCCAAAAGTGCAACTTGATTACGCAAAACATCGCGTGCACGGCTGCTTTCTTGTTCCGCATCAGCTTTTGCCTGTTCGGTAATCCGAGCCGCCTCTATTGAAGCCTGTGCTTTTGCATCTTCTACGATTTGCGCAGCACGCTTTTCGGCGTTGGCCACCATTTCGGAAACTTGGTTACGACCTGCCGCCAACAATTCTGCAACTTTCTTTTCAGCCTGCTCAAAATCGCTTTTCCCGCGCTCCGCAGCAGCCAAACCTTCGGCAATCTTGTCTGCCCGTTCATCCAATGCTTTGGCAATAGGCGGCCAAACATACTTGATGACAAACAAATACAACAGGCCAAAGACGATAATCTCTGCAATTAAGGCTGCATTTATACTCACTTTACCTGCCCTCGCTATCGGCGTTAATCACAAATGAAGCAATCAGACTTACTGCCCAGCTGCAAACGGATTAACAAAGGCAAACAGCAGGGCAATCGCTACGCCAATCAAGAATGCGGCATCAATCAAACCGGCAATCAGGAACAATTTAGTTTGCAGTGGACCAATCAATTCAGGCTGGCGCGCA
>RBWB01583807.1_pt1 | contig 11137 bp, 7 predicted proteins | sample 2014201 | NCBI WGS metagenome assembly RBWB01 (sample SAMN10133834, study PRJNA383868) | Human oral metagenome, whole genome shotgun sequencing project. | isolation source: supragingival plaque isolated from 88 juvenile twins | host: Homo sapiens | place: Australia
AATATGGAAGAATTAGAAATCTTAACAAAGGCTCTTTCTGAAGAAAAGAACCTAAAATTGCAAATTTGGTCTTGGCCTCGAAATTTAAATAGTGTCATACCTATCAAAGAAGATGTTTTAAAGGAAAATAACTATGGCCATATTCAAGTTACTAAACATAATTTAATCATGGGCGTGTTAAATGAATTGACCAATAGAATCGAATTATCTGATTTGGCTTCATCTAACATTCAGAAATATGGTTTAAATACTACTGAGGTATTATTTGAATTTTATGGAAGCAACGATAAACTACTTTTTTCTGTAAGTTTAGATAAGGGTCTTGAGATAGGAAAAGGTTCTTATCTACAATTTAAAATTGTCAATAGTTCAATAGATCATGATAAAAATTCACCTATATTTTATGTGAATAATTTTGACCAACTAATAGAATTAGTAAGAATTCTTAATCAACCAGGAGAATAAGTGATGCCAAATCTAAATAATGATGACAGAAGAGTAGAAGTTAATGGTTTTATTGTGCGCAACTCAGATGGCAGCAAGGTTACTGAAGAACAAATTCGCGCAGTTCGTGATGCCCTAGATTATGCAAATAAAAGCCCCACCGCGACTAATGTCCGCAATGAAGCTCAACAAAAAATTAAGGAAATAGTTCTGACCAATGAAAAGAATGGTTATTACATTCCAAAAAATTTTAATTATTCAGGATATAATAATAATTGCAATTGCAATAAGTTCTCCGCAGAAGATTTAAATACCGTTTGGTGGAATCCAAATTTTAGAATAAAAGTACATAATTCCAAAACAAATGAAACAGGTTATCAATCTCCTGCTTTAACTTTATTTCATGAGTTTTCTCATGCCATAGATCCAACTATAGAGAGAGAACCCGAAGATTATGCACAATCTCCAAATCCTTATCTTAGAGATATGAAGAACTCGCATGAGAAATTTGCAACTGAAATGGAGCAGAGAATAGCAAAAGAGCTAAATGAACCTTCTAGATATACCTACAATGGCGTTATAGGTTTCGATACTCAAGCTAGATCTGTGCTAGATCATAGTAAGTCTACTACAGATATAAAAAATGGAACTTTACATGAAATGTCTTATTATAAAAGAGAAAATGAGAATTTAGATTCCATTCATACTGAAGATAATATTATCCGAAATCTATCGACAACAAATAAAATAATGGAAACTTCACATCAAGTTATCTTTGACAAAGATTTAATGAATATTAAGTTTGAGAATTTTAAAGAAACTAATTATCAGAAAGGTATAGAAATTGATAGACATATCATCTATGATACTAATAATGCAAATTCATGCAAATTTGAAGAAAAAATAACAGAATTAGGTAAGAACAATTTTGATTATGATAAAAATAATATATCTAACGAAAAAATAGAGTTGGAATCGCTAAAAACCAATAATGAAGCAATGAGTACAAAAGTAGAGTTAATGTCTTTGCCTGATAATGCCCCTACAATTGCCGTCAGTAAGATAGGCATTCTTCAGAAATTGGAGAGTAACAATCTGAATCAGCAAAATGATGCGGAATCAGATAATAACATTACACCATCAAAAGACATGGACTTCTCATAAATTATTATCTTTCTGAATTCTTCTCATTGAATCCAGGCAGCCTGAAAATCTTAACGGGGTTTTCAGGCTGCCTTATTTAACGCCAATTCGGGATAAACCAAGGTAGGGGGCATTTGTTGCCCACGCGCTTCATCTTCCAAAGCAGCCCGAAACCGGTATTGTGCCCATACGCCTTGCAGCTCACAACAGAACACCCGCCGCTTGATTTTCAGGCAGCCTGAAACCATATGGCACGGATTACCGATAGCAAAATACAGGAAAATCATGAACCAAAATCTTAGAACCCGCTTTATTTTTGACGACCTGCCCGTGCGCGGGCTGCATGTGCGTTTGGACGGCGTGTGGCGGCACATCGCAGAACAAAAAAACTATCCCGCGGCCATACGCCGCACCTTGGGCGAACTGCTCGCTGCCTGCGCCCTACTCTCCGCCAACCTGAAATCGGACGGCAGCACGCTCATCGTGCAGGTGCAGGGGCGCGGCGCGCTGAAAATGCTGGTGGCGGAAGCATCGTCTGCCAACACCGTGCGTGCCACTGCCCGCTGGGACGAAACCGCCGACATTCCCGGAGATGCCGCCTTATCTGCGCTTTTAGGCGACGGCGGCACATTCGCCATCACCGTCCAACCCAAAGACGGCGACCCGTGGCAGGGTATCGTGCCATTGGAAGGCGGCAGCATCGCCGAAATGCTGGCGGGGTACATGGCACGCTCCGAACAGCTTGAAACTTTTATTACTTTTGCCGCAGATGCAGAACACGCGAGCGGGCTGCTGCTGCAAAGGCTGCCTGAAAAAGAATTGGACGACACCGCATGGGAACACGTCTGCACGCTTGCACAGACCACATCCGCCGCAGAGCTTTGCGGCTTGGATGCACAAAATCTGCTTTACCGCCTGTTCCACGAAACGCCGCCGCGTGTATTCCCCCCTGATGAACTGGAATTTGCCTGCACCTGCTCACGCGGCAAAGTCAGCGATATGCTGCTGATGCTGGGCGGCGAGGAAGTCGGCAGTGTGGTGGCAGCGGAAGGCAGCATCACGGTGGACTGCGATTTCTGCAACCAGCACTATACTTTTGACGAAAACGATATCAACGCCCTCTTCGACACGGACGTGGTTGCCGCCGCCGCACAGGAGCGACACATCCGCAAGACCGTGTAGCCTGCTTTCAGGCTGCCACGCGCAAAACCGCCCGCAAAGGTTTATCCGATGCGGGCGGTTTTTTGGGCTGAGACTTTGCAAAACGTTGGACTTGCTTTCCGCATGGACAACAAGTACCCATCCCATGATACTAAAAGCGGAGAAATGTACCCCAAACGGGGCTCTATAAAGGTTTCAGGCTGCCTGAAAATCCGGTTAAGCCTTATCCAGCTCAAATTCCTTATGCAGCACGCGCGTTGCCAGCTCCATGTATTTCTCGTCAATCAGCACGGAGACTTTAATTTCAGAAGTGGAAATCATCTGGATATTGATGTTTTCCGCCGCCAATGCGCGGAACATCCGTGCCGCCACGCCGACGTGCGAACGCATCCCCAAGCCGACGATAGACACCTTGCACACCGTGTCATCCCCGCTGATTTCCATGGCGCCGATGCTGTCGCGCTGATGGCGCAGCAATTCCAGCACCGCCTTATAGTCGCCACGCGGTACGGTGAACGAAAAGTCGGTTGTTCCTTCGTTGCCCGCATTTTGGATAATCATGTCTATCTCAATATTGGCATCCGCCACTGCGCCCAAAATCTGATAGGCAATGCCGGGGCGGTCAGGGACGCCACGCACGTTGATGCGTGCTTGGTTTTTATCAAAGGCGATGCCCGATACGACTGCTCTTTCCATGCTTTCGTCTTCCTCAAATGAAATCAATGTGCCGCTGCCGCCCTCTTCAAGGCTGCTCAAAACGCGCAGGCGCACTTGGTATTTGCCGGCAAACTCCACCGAGCGGATTTGTAAAACTTTGCTGCCCAAACTTGCCAGTTCCAACATTTCTTCAAACGTTACCGTTTCCATGCGCCGCGCTTCGGGGACAACACGCGGGTCGGTGGTGTAAACGCCGTCCACATCGGTGTAAATCTGGCATTCGTCCGCCTTCAACGCGGCAGCCAGTGCAACTGCGGACGTGTCCGAACCGCCGCGCCCGAGCGTAGATACGTCGCCCGCGCTGCTGATGCCTTGGAATCCCGCCACAATCACCACACGCCCCGCCTGCAAATCGGCGCGCATCCGTTCGTCGTCTATGGATTCGATACGCGCTTTGGTATGGGCGGTGTCAGTTCTCACGGCAACTTGCCAACCCGTGTAGCTTTTTGCGTCCACGCCGATGTTTTTCAACGCCATCGCCAACAGACCGATGGTTACCTGCTCGCCTGTTGCCAGCACCACGTCCATCTCGCGCGGGTCGGGCGATTCCTGCATTTCGTGTGCCAGTGCCACCAGGCGGTTGGTTTCGCCGCTCATGGCGGACACCACCACCACCACATCGTGTCCTTCTTCGCGCGCCCGTTTCACGCGCTTGGCGACGTTTTTGATGCGCTCGGGCGAGCCGACCGATGTGCCGCCGTATTTTTGTACGATTAAAGCCATTGTGCGTTCCTGTCTGAAACTTTTGCGCACGGACGCAGCTTGGGCGTGCCGCCGCAGAAAAGGGGCTGATTATAGGCTTTATCGCAAATTTGTAAAGGTATGTAATGATATTTTCAGGCAGCCTGAAAACGTGCCGCACGAAAAAGCCGCCCTTAATTCGGGCGGCATATCCAAAATACCGGCAGGTTCTACAACGCCAACGCTGCAAAACAATAAACCACTATCCCGGCAATCACCACATATCCTGCCGCATAAGGCATGGCGGAACGCAAAAACGCCCCTTCCTGCCCCTGCTGTTCGCACGCGGCGGCGGCAATGGCAATGGATTGCGGCGAAATGATTTTGCCGCCTGTCGCACCTGCCGTGTTGGCAGCGGCAAGCCAAGCCTTGTTTATGCCGATTTTGTCGGCAACCGTGGCCTGCAATTTGCCAAACAGGATATTGGAAGACGTATCGCTGCCCGTGGCAAACGTGCCGATTGCGCCAACCAGCGGGGCAAACAGCGGATACAGGCTGCCGGTTGCATCCACCAAGCCGTTGGCAATCACCGCAATCATGCCGCTGTGGCTCATAATCGCACTCATCGCCACCAAACTGATAATCGTGATGCCGGACGATTTCATCTTAACCAGCGTATTGCCCAAAATCTTGAACTGTCTGCCGGCTGACACACCCTGCACCAACCCGCCGATAAACGCACCCAAAAACAGCATCAGACCCGCGTTGGACAACCAGCCGAAATTAAACGTTTTGCCTTCCGCATAAATCGGTAGATGAATTTTGCTCACCAGCGTGCTTTTCAAAAAGCCGCTAACCGGACCGGAAAGCGGGCTGGCCAGCAGGATAAACACCAAAATAAAACCGTACACCGCCCAAGCCTTGCTGATTTGCGCGCCCGTCAGCGCGGGTTTGGATGCAGCGGCATCTTTTTTCTCAGTGAACTTCGCATACACCACGATAAACACAATGCAGGCAATGCTGCCCAAAATCGCCGGCGTTTCCGCACCGATGAAATACGCCGCCGCAAACTGCACCGCCAGCGACAACCCGCCGACCACTGCCGACAGCAACACATTGGGCACAATATATTTTTTTGCCGTATCCGCCAGCGTCAGGATGACAAACGGCACCAGAAACATCAACGCGGAAAGCTGCAAAATCACATCACCCGCCAATGCCTGAACCTGCTGCGCCGGCACATCCGAGCCAAACACTTCCTTCGCCAGCGTCAAAACCGGCACGCCCACCGCGCCGAAGCCTGTCGCCACACTGTTGCCAATCAGGGAAACCAGTGCGGAAAAGCGCGGCGAGAAGCCCAACCCGATTAAGATTGCGGCAGGAATCGCCACCGCCGTACCAAAGCCCGCCATGCCTTCCAAAAGCCCGCCGAAGCCCCACACAATCAGCAACACCTGAATCCGCTTGTCGCTGGAAATGCTGGTGAACTGCTGTTTAATCACTTCAATCTGCCTGCTTTCCAACAAAATGTTGTAGCTGAACAAAGCCATCAGGATGATGATTAAAATCGGAAACACCGCTTTGAGCACGCCCTCGGCAAACGCCCAGCCCACATAAGCCGCACCAAAACCTTCCGGCGGCGCAAACCCCGCCATATTCGGCACGGCAAATATTGCCACCAAGGCAGCAGACAATACCGCCAACAGCGCGCTCTTGTCGCCGCTCATTTTCAAAAACACCATCAGCACAATCAGCAGCAGGATGGGAAACACGGAAAGGAAGATACTCATATACACACATCTCTTCTTAGAATAAAGGTTATCAGGCTGCCCAAACGCGGCCGCCCTGTATCCCGGTTGTTATCGGAAACAGGCTGCAACAAAGTGCAGCCTTACGTAAAGTTTGCGATTTTTATGTAATAGTCTGTAATCTGTCAAGCAGCAAGTGTTAAAAAGGGCAAAGCACACAGTTAAGGCAGCCTGAAAAGCCTGCCCTTCCCATCCGCGCTATAATCCCCCCGTTTATCCCGCCGCGAGCCAGCCATGAACGAACCGCTATTCCACACTTCCTGCCCAAGCTGCGGCGCACCCGTGCAAGTTTATTCCGCCACCGCCGTAACCGTAGTATGCAGCTATTGCAGCAGCCTGCTCGTGCTGCAAGACGGCAGCCTGAAAGACACGGGGCGCGACAGTGCGCTGCTGCAAGATTTCAGCCCCCTGCAAATCGGCACGCAGGGGCGTTTCGGCGGCGAAGGCTTCACCATCATCGGACGGCTGCAAGCCCGTTACGACGCAGGCGTGTGGAACGAATGGTATCTGCGTTTTGACGGCGGCAGCCACGGATGGCTGTCAGAGGCAGGCGACATCCACACCATTCTCAAACCCGCCGAAAATCCGCCGCCCGCCCCCGATTTCGCCGAAATACAGGCAGGCGAAACCACGCTGGACTACGGCAAACCCTTCATTGCCAGCGACGTGCGCGAAATCACCCTAACCAACGCCGCCGCGCAGGGCGAGCTGCCGTTCAGGCTGCCTGAAAAGCTGCAAAACAAAGTTGCCGACTGGCGTTGCGAAAACGCCTTTCTTACACTGGATTACGCCGCCTCCCCGCCCGAAGCCTTCATCGGGCGCACCGTAAAGCTTAACGAACTCGCCCTGCAACACACGCGGGACGAAGCCCAAATCCGCCAAAGCGCAGGCAGCCTGAAAGGCAGCCGCCACAGCGAAAACTGCCCCAACTGCGGTTCGCCCGTGCAATGGCTCGCAGGCCTCACCCCCACCGTCGTCTGCCCCGCGTGCGGCAGCGATTTGGACACATCCGAAAACCAAGCCAAACTCATCGCCGCCGATGCCATGCGCCGCGCCCAACAGGATGCGCTGCCCCTGCCCGTCGGCACAACCGGCCGAATCAGCGGCAAAACATACACCGTCATCGGCGCAATCCGCCAAGAAGAACTGGAAATAAGCGATGCCCGCGCCGCCCTGCACGGCCATCCCCCGCAAGGCATCGTTCCGCAAGGCTGGTGGCGCGAATACCTGCTCTATTCCCCCGTTGCCGGCTTCCTGTGGCTGGTAGAAACCCCCGAAGACGGTTGGAGCGTCTCCGAAACCCAAACCGACTTCCCCGCACTGGACGGCACGGGCACACCGCGCCACGCCGAAAAAATGTACGACTACGGCGGGCGCGTCAGCTTCGCCGCAGGCGCGTTCTACTGGCACATCCGCGCAGGCGACATCACCCTTTACAGCGACTACGCCAAAGGCGGCGGCAAACTCTCCGCCGAACGAACCCTTCACGAACTCGCATGGAGCAGCAGCCAGCCCGTGCCGTTTGCCAAAATCGCCGAATGGTTCAAGCTGGACACATCCGCCCCGCAATACAGCGCGCAGATGTCTGCCGACCCCGTATCGCGGCAGATGGTCTGGCTGATGATAGGCATCTTCGTCATCATCAATATCCCCGCCTGGCTGCAAATGAACGGCGACAGCTTTGAGCTCTCCGCCATCGTTTCAGGCATCGTCATCTGGCTGCTGTGGCGCAGCGGCGGCCAAGGCAGCGAAGACGGCGACGACGACTAACCCCGTTGCGCCCCCGCCATCCCACCACCCTTTCAGGCTGCCCTTCCCCAAAAAAGGCAGCCTGAAAACCACCCGAAACGCAAAACCATGCCCGAACTTCCCGAAGTAGAAACCGTCCTGCACGGCATCGCCCCGCACATCACCGGCAAAACCGTTGCCGCCGTCCGCATCCGCCAGCCCAAACTGCGCTGGCCCGTCCCACCCGAACTGCCGCAGATTCTGGCCGGCGAAACCGTGCGCCAATGCAGCCGCCGCGCCAAATACCTGCTCATCCGTTTTGATACCGGCATCCTGCTCGTCCATCTGGGCATGTCCGGCAGCATACGGATATACCGAAGCTCCGCCCCCGAACCCGGCAAACACGACCACGCCGACATACAGTTCGCCGACGGCACACTGCTGCGCTACCGCGACCCCCGCCGCTTCGGCGCAATCTTGTGGCACGCAGGCGCGGCAGAGCACCACCCCCTGCTGCAAAACCTGGGGCCCGAACCCCTCACATCCGCCTTTTCAGGCAGCCTTCTGCACAGCAGCCTGAAAAACCAGTCCCGCCCCATCAAAACCGCCCTGATGGACAACGCCACCGTTGTCGGCATCGGCAACATCTATGCCAACGAAAGCCTGTTTCAGGCTGCCATATCCCCGCTTCGCCCCGCCAACACCCTCACCCAAGCCGAATGCGAAACACTCGTCCGGGCCGCCAAACAAATCCTGCGCCGCGCCATAAAGGCAGGCGGCAGCACCCTGCGCGACTTCGCCGACAGCACCGGCCACAGCGGCTATTTCCAGCAGGAATACAAAGTGTACGGCCGCAGCGGCGAAGCCTGCCCCCGCTGCGGCGCACCCATTGTCAAAACCACAATCGGACAGCGAGGCACATTCCACTGCACCAACTGCCAAACCTGAATCCCCGCCTTTCAGGCAGCCTGAAAAAATCCCACAGCATTTTGTTAAGCGGTGTTAAAATCCCCGCTTCTTCCCGCCCCGATCACAGCGGACTTCCACAATCCCAGCAGATAGGACACACCAATGTTTACGAACAAATGGCTGGCAACAGCACTCTCATGCACCGCATTCGCACTGGCAGCCTGCGGCGGCGGACAAAACGGCGGAACCACAGCCAGCACCCCCGCATCCACTCCCGCACAGGCCGCATCCGATTCAGGCATCAAAATCCTGCGCGTTGCCACCAATGCCGAATTTGCCCCATTCGAATCCCAAGACGAAAACAAAAACATCAAAGGTTTTGACATAGACCTGCTCAATGCCATGGGCGAAGTAGGCGGATTCAAGCCCGAATTCCGCCACCAGCCGTGGGACAGCCTCGCCCCCGCCCTCGCCAACGGCGACGTAGACGCAATTGCCGCCGCCGTAACCATCACCGACGAGCGCAAAACCACCATGGATTTCACCCAACCGTATTACAAAGTTACCCAAGTCGTTCTCGTTGCCCCCAACAAAGACGTAAAAAACGTAGAAGACTTGAAAAAACTCACCAAAGTCGGCGTAGTTTCCGGCAACACAGGCGATCTTGCCGCCCAAAAAATCTTCGGCCCCACCAGCCAAACGATTGCCCGCTTTGAAACCGCCCCGCTGATGATTAAAGAAGTGGAAAACGGCGGCGTAGACGCAGCCATCAGCGACAGCGCAGTGATTGCCAACTATGTAAAAAACAATCCCGACAAAGGCTTCAAAATGGTAGAAATCCCCGATTTCACCGAAGAAAACTACGGCATCGCCGTACGCAAAGGCAACACAGAAACCCTGAACATGCTCAACGATGCACTTGCCAAGGTTCGCGAGAATGGCAAATACGCCGAAATAGAAGCCAAATACTTCGCCAAATAACGCAGCGCACCAAGCCCTGCTCCAAACCTTTTGACGTATTGCCCCGCAAAACGTCAAAAGGTTTCTGCGTTTGCAGTCCAAGTCTTGCAATTTCTGCCGCCCGCGCCATATAGCGGCAGGGAAACCATACCAAAAAGCCTGAAAGCCCCGTGCTATCGCAGGTCAAACTGCTGCCCGCCCACACCACGCTGCCCAAAAACACACGGCAGAACGCCTCCCCGCAACGCAGCGCCAGCAACCGACACCCAACGAAAGCCAAATATGTCCAAAAACACCATGCCCAAAAACCAAGAACACCAAGAGCCTCAGGAAACCGAAATCCAAGAAGCGCAGGAAACCCAAGACCAAGCCGAAGAAACCGTTATCGGCCGGCCGCTCACGCTCGAAGAGCAGCGCGAACGCCTGCGCCGCCTGATTATTCTCGGCAAAGAGCGAGGCTTTATCACCTACGCCGAAATCAACGACGCACTGCCCGACGACATGTCCGATGCCGAGCAGATAGACAACATCGTCAATATGATACAGGGGCTCGGCATCCAAGTAACCGAAGAAGCTCCCGATGCCGACACCCTGCTGATGAACGACAACAGCACCGCCATCACAGACGAAGACGCGGTTGCCGAAGCGGAAGCCGCACTGTCGCAGGCCGATTCCGAATTTGGCCGCACCACCGACCCCGTGCGGATGTATATGCGCGAAATGGGGCAGGTTGACCTGCTGACCCGGGAAGACGAAATCGTCATCGCCAAAGAGATTGAAAACGCACTGAAAAACATGGTGCAGGCCATTGCCGCCTGCCCCGGTTCAGTGGGCGAAATCCTCGCCCTAATCGACCAAATTAAAAAAGACGAAATCCGCGTAGACGAAGTGGTGGAAGCCATTATCGATCCCGAAACCGCCAAAGCCGAAGTGCTGCTTAACGAGCTGGGGCTCACACATCTGGACAACAGTGTGAACACACACCACGCTGCCGAAGCGGACAATGCCGCCGAACACAACGATGAAGACAGTGATGGCGACGCGGAAGACGACGATACCGACGGCGAATCCGAAGCCGACATGGAAGCACAGAATCTGGAAGAACTGAAAACACAGGTGCTGGCGCATTTCAAACAGATTGAAAAAAGCTACGGGTTGATGATTCGCGCGCTTAGTAAAAGCGGCAGCGGCAGCGCAAAATATTTGGAACACCGCAACAACATTTCGCAGCGGCTTTTGGAAGTTCGCTTTTCCACCCGCCAGATTGAAAAATTCAGCGAAAACCTGCGCACCCGCGTGGATCAGATTCGCAGGCTGGAACGCGAAATCCGCGACATCTGCATCGACCGCGTCCGCATGGACCGCGACTACTTCATCACCAACTTCATGCCAAACGCCACCAATTTGGACTGGCTGGAAGAAGAAATCGGCAAAAAGCACGCGTGGAGCGAAGCATTGGACCGCTTCCGCCATGCCATTTTGGAAAAACAAACCGAAATGGCAGAATTGGAAAAACAGGCACACATCTCCATTGCCGAGCTGAAAGAAATCAGCAAAAACATGGTGAAAAGCGAAAAAGAAACCGC
>RBWB01583811.1_pt1 | contig 11133 bp, 8 predicted proteins | sample 2014201 | NCBI WGS metagenome assembly RBWB01 (sample SAMN10133834, study PRJNA383868) | Human oral metagenome, whole genome shotgun sequencing project. | isolation source: supragingival plaque isolated from 88 juvenile twins | host: Homo sapiens | place: Australia
GCCCGCGGCCTGGTGGAGGCCGTCGATGTTCTGGGTGACCACCGCCTTCAGTTTCCCGGCGCGCTCGAGGCCGGCGAGGAAACGGTGGGCGGCGTTCGGGGCGACCCCCTCGCGGGCGGTCTCCTCGGCGAACCACGCGTAGTAGGCCCCGGGGCAGGCGGAGAAGAAGTCTATGGACAGCACCCGTTCGAGGGGGATCTCGCGCTCCTGGTGGTAGAAGCCCTTCGCGCCCCGGAAGTCGGGGATCCCGGACTCGGTCGACACCCCCGCGCCCCCGAAGAACACGATGTCGTGCGCCTCGGCGATCCATTGCGCCAGCGTGGACGCGTCGTCACTCATGATGGCCCCCTTCGGACACGGTGCCGCCTACGGCAACGGTAGCACCGCCGGGGCGCGCCGGCGGCGCATCAGCTGTTCCCGGCTATCGCTTTCGCGATCTTGCCCGACCCGAGGACCACCATCATGAGGATCACCGGCGTGATGAGGATCGGAAGGTAGTTGCCCACCAGCCACGCCAGGGGGTCGTCCGAGCCGATCGGACTCACTTCCAGGAAGGAGCCGTTCTCAGCATTGGAGGCCACGCTGATGATGCCTTTGTAGATGTGGATGCTGACGATGATGCACACGCCGTGTATGCACACTTCGACGTACTTCCTCAGGAAGGAAGTGCCGAAGGACTTGGTCTCGTCGTTGCCCAGGAAGGCGAAGGGCAAGGGGGAGAAAGCGGTGAGCATGTAGATTTCCGCGAAGCGCAGCAGCACGACGATCATGAGCGTCGCCTTGGCGGCCAGGGTGACCAGGAAGGGGATGAGGAGGAAGATGAGCATGCCCACCTGGTCCACCGACGAGGCCTTGTCGATGCTCGCCTGGAAGGCGCTGACCGCCTCGCCGTTCGCGTTCACGGACACGCCCTCCCCGCTCACGTTCCCGTCGTTGAGCACGGTGGAGACGAGGGCGCGGATGGCGATGAGGAGCATGTTCGAGTTCTTCACGGCCATCACCAGGATGATGTACTTGAAGATCACAGCGGCGATGAGTTTCACGCCTGTCTGGTGGTCGGCCTCGATGTGGGAGGCCTTCCGGTTGAGCTCCACCATCATTACGATCGCGAGGACTGTGAGGGCGACGGGCATCACCGCGTAGCGCGCGATATTCCCCACTAAGTCACTGGTGGTCACATTGTACTTCAGTATGTCCGTAGTCACACCATCGACTGATGATGCGTTGCCGTTGAAGAGGAACTCGACCAGTTTCTTGAGCGCGTCCTTCATGGCGTGTCACTGGGCCCGCTGATTCGACGGGTTGGCGGGCGCCCCGTTCTGCGACGGCGCCTGGGTGGCCCCCGTGCCCCCGGGGTTCCCCGTGCCCTCCGTCGGCTCGCTGATCTGGGTGGGCGGCAGGTACGAGGCATCAGTGCTGGTGATCTGGTGGCGCGTGTTGTCGCCCCACGCCCACACTCCGCGCGTCGTGCGGACGAAGGTCGTGAAGTTCGACGCCTCGATGCCCGTGATCTCGAGGCTGTCGAGGCCCTCCACCTGCGTCGGGGACAGGTACGTGTCGTCGCTGTCCTTGACCTGGCGGGCGGTGTTCACCCCCCAGCACCACACGCCCTGGTCCGTGAGGGCGCAGGCGTGGGCCCTGCCCGCCGCGATGTCCTTGATGGCGCCGCCGGGGACCCCCACGACCGGGCCTGGGGACGTGACCTCGCTGTTGCCGTGGCCGGTCTGCGCCCAGCGGTTGTCCCCCCAGCACCACACCTCCGACGAGGTCGAGGCGCAGGCGAAGTCGTCGCCGGCCACCAGGGAGCGCGCCGCAGTGGGCAGGTAGAAGGTGAAAGTGCGCGCGGTCGCCAAGTCGGCGGTGCCGAGCTGGCCCATCGAGTTCTCACCCGAGCACGTGACCTCCTCGCCCTCGGCGATGCACGAGAACGCCTGGCCGCCGGCGGTGAGGACGGCGCCCCCGGCCGTGGCCCCCGTGGAGTTCGAGGCCTTAGTCGCCGAGGTCCCCGACATCGCCGCGCTCTGCTGGGTGTCCGACGCGGTTCCCGCCTCGCCCCCCGCGTTGGGATCCGTCGTGGGCTTCTGGTTCCTCACCAGCTGGAACACGAGCAGGCCCAGGCACAGGATGATCACCACGGCCCCCGCGATGATCGCGGGGAGGGGGACCGAGGAGCTCAGCGTCCCCCCGGTCGAGGTGGGGGCCACGAAGCCCTGCTTCTTCTTCGGCGCTTTGCGCGGGGGAGGGGGCGCGGAGCCGTCGATGACCGGGTTGCGGGGGGGCTTGCGCTTGCGCGAGAAGATGCCGCGCGACCGGCTCCCCTCGACCAACTCGGGAGGCGGTGCGGGCGGATCGGGGATCTCCGCGAAGTTCTGGACGCCCCTGGCGAACAGGCACCAGTCGCGCAACTGGAGCCACGACGAACCGTGGGACTCCAGGTCGTCGAAGAACCCGTAGCTCCACAGGCTGCGGTTGCGGGCGAGTTCGTAGAGCTCGACGACGGTCACGCGGGGGTCAATGGACATTGGGGACTCTCCTCATAGCGGACTCATAGCAGAACGGGCGCGGGGGCGTCACAGGAAGCGGCGGACGTTGCGCACACCGGGGAAGACGGGCTCGATATTGATGCCGCTCTCCGGCGAGTCCGCGCTCACCATCTGGCCGCCGCCCAGCGCGATGGCCGTGTGCCAACTGCCGTCCCCCCAGTCCCAGAAGATCAGATCCCCGGGCTGCATCTGGTCGTAGGGGACATCGACGCCGCCGGGCGCGGTGGACTGCTCCCTGGCCGTGCGGGGCAGGGCCACGCCCAGACGCGCCATGAACGCGCCCGTCAGGCCCGAGCAGTCCCAGGCCGTGGGGCCCTGGCTCCCCAGGACGTAGTGGTTCGTGTCGTCCATGGCGATGGACTTCGCCCACTCGAGCGCGTCTCCGAGCGAACCGCCCACGGCGGCGACGTCCTGCGCCGCCTGGTACTTGACCATGAGGGCGAGGATCTTCGAAACGTAGTTCTGGGTCTCGGCGTAGGGCGGGATGCCGCCGTTGCTGATCACCGCGCCGGGGCCGGCGTTGTAACCGGCCAGGGCGACCTCCTGGATGCTGCCCGCCACCGCGCCGGAGGCGACGTGGGGGTTGAGCGTCTCGACGATCGAGCACATGAAATGCCCCTGCGAGGGGATCGCGTCCGCGGGGTCCAGGGGATCGGCGCGGCCGTCGCCGTTGTAGTCCCCTCCCTGCGTCGCCCAGGTGCCCGGCATGAACTGGCTGATGCCCTGGGCGCCGACGGGCGAGCTGGCGTTCGGGTTCCACCCGGACTCCGCTTCGATCTGCGCGGCGATCAGGGGGGCCGTGATCTCGGGGCACATGGAGCCCGCCTGGTTGACGTACTGGGCGTACTCGGGGGGCACGTTCGCGGCTACGCTCCGGCCCACCTTCCTCTCCTGCTGGGCGATCTCGATCCCCAGGGAGCCGAGGAAGGAGGACAGGAATGTGGCGACGACCATGACAATGCCCAGCAGGGACAGGTTCTTCGCCGCCATCAGCGCCGTGGCGACGAGGCTGCCGATCGCTTTCGAGGCGATGATGAAGAAGTGCGAGACCGCCTGGGCGGCGTGCCCCGCGATACCGGCGGCCTTCGTCCCGTTGATGGCCCCCAGCAGCATCATGGGCTTGGACGCCTTGATGGCCGCGGACATCTTGCCGGTCATCCCGCCCAGGGAGGACAGGGCGTCGCCCAGCACCCGCGTCTTGAGCAGGAGGGACTTGGAGCCTCCGCTGGCCAGCTTCCCGCCGACCAGGCCCCCCTTGGCCGCGGTCGCCGCGCCCTTCTTGCCCACGACCAGCAGGTTGTCCCCGACAGCCCGTATCGACTCCTTGGGGATCAGGCTCGAGGCGTTGGAGCCGACCGCTCCGACCGGGTCGGAGTGGATGGCCGCGGCGTCGAACCCGTTCGCATGGGCGGCGCCGCCCGCCTGGTGGACGGCGCTGTGGGCGCCCTCGTGCAGGGCGGACCCGCCGGTCGTCTGGGGAACGCCATGAGCGCCCTCGTGCAGGGCGGACCCCGACGACTGCGTGACCGAGACGACGCGCGTTTTCAGCTCCGTCTTGGCGTACTTGATCGTCGGACCGGCTTGCTGCTGGAACTTCATGGCGTTCTCCCCTCACCTGCTCATGGGTTGCCGGTACTGCAGGGCGTCGATCATCTCACCGGGCTTCGTCGAGAAGACCTTGTACATCCGTGTGTCGACCGGGATCGAGTTGTCGAAGGGGATGACGACCTGGCCCATCTTCAGCAGGCCCTGGCCCGCGGGGACATGGGAGTAGTAGCCGCGCTGCTCGTCCGAGAACTGGAAGAGCTCCTGCAGGGACTCCGCGTCGGTGGGCGTCTGGTTGAGCAGGGCCAGCATGTCGCAGTTGGCCAGCATCAGGCGCGCCCGCTCGGACATGAGCAGCTCCTCGATGTTCTGCGTGAGCCCCGTCGGGTTCAGGCCGTACTTGCGGGCCCGCTTGAAGATCGACTGGAAGTAGGCGGCCGCGTAGTCGTTGGAGAACAGCAGGTGGAACTCGTCGATGTACAGCCACGTGCGGATGCCCTTCGCGCGGTTCTGGATGACGCGGTTCCAGATCTGCTCGAGGATGATGAGCATGCCGAAGGAGCGCAGCGACTGGCCGAGCTGGGAGATGTCGTAGATGACGAACCTGTTGGAGGTGTCGACGTTGGTCTGCTGCGAGAACCCGGAGAACGAGCCGGTCGAGTACAGCTCGAGGCTGGTCGCCAGCTGCGGCGCCTCGGCGTCGTCCTGCCGCCGGATCATGTCGGTCAGCGTGGCCAGGGTGGGCATGGGCGCCCTGCGCTTGGAGAAGAAAGTGTTGTAGATCGCCGTGACGCAGCGGTCGATGATCGAGCGCTGGGAGGGCGACAGGCCCGTCGTGCCGCCGATCAGCAACTCGCACATCGACAGGACGAACTCGGATTTGAGGCGCACCAGGTCGCCCTCCGTCGAGTCGCGCACGATGTCCATCGGGTTCACGCAGTGCTGGGAGCCCGCGTGGATCTCCACCGTGGTGGCGCCCAGTTCGTGCCCGACGGGCGCGTACTCCCGGTCGGGGTCGATGATGATGACCTCGTCCTCGGGGCGGTTGAGCAGGACCTGGTGGATCTCGGACTTGCCGTACATCGACTTGCCCGACCCGGAGGTGCCCAGGAAGAAGGCGTTGCCGTTCATCAGCGTGGAGCGCGAGGCGAGGATCAGGTTCTTCGACAGGGCGTTCACCCCGTAGCAGACGCCGTCCTCCTCGAAGAGCTCCTGGGAGGTGAAGGGGATCATGACCGCCGTGGTGCCGGTCGTCAGTGTGCGGAACAGCGGCAGCCTGCACCTGCCCAGCGGCAGGAACGCGTTGAAGGCGGCCTCCTGCATGTAGCGCGCCGTCGAGAAGCGGCAGGACTGGCGGTTGCCCACCTGGATGACCCGCTCGCAGCGGGAGTCGAGCTCCTCGATGCTGCTGGCCGCCACGCCCACCAGCAGGGTCGTGGTGAAGAGCTTCTGGTTCGACGTCTCCAACTCGTGGCGCAGGTCGACGCCCGCCTCGTAGGACGCCTCGAGCTCGTGGGGCATGAGGTCGTAGGGAAGGCCCTGCTTGGTGAGTTTGCGCGTCTCGTTGGCGCGCTGGATCGACATGTCGGCGAGGCGGCGCTTGACCAGGTCCAGGCCCTCGCCCTGGTCGATGGGGCTGATGTGCAGCGAGACGCCCAGGTTCATGTTGAGATCCGTGAGCTCTTTGACGAGCCGGTCGGAGAGCCAGGCGGGCAGCTCCTCCAGCCATAGGACGCGCAGGTAGGAGACCTCCTCGTTCTCGATCCGCACGTGCCGCGCGTTGGAGAAGTCGAAGACCGCCGGCGCCAGGAAGTCCTTCGACGACTTCCCCGGGTCCACCAGCTGGGCGTAGTCGAAGTCGAAGCGCTCGCCGGGGCGCGTGAAGGAGTGGACGATGCGGGCGCGCGCCTGCCCGGTGACCACGTCCGCGGTGCAGCCGCCGACGCTGCGCAGGTGGCTGATGCTCTCGGTGGCGACGCGCATCAGGCGCGCCCGCCCGTCCTCGTAGTCCTCGGCCTCCACGGTGATCGTGAAGTACTTGTCGGTCACCGTGTTGTTCCTGCCGGTGGCGAGGCGGTCGTGGATGACCCGGTTGAACTCGCGGCGCAGGGCGTTGTACGAGTCGGGCCGGTAGGGCATGAAGGCGGCCTCCTCGACAGTCTCCTGGTCCATGACCCTGTTGATGACGCTGACCTGCAGGTGGTGGGCGGAGTCGAAGCTGTTGAGGAACTTCGCGTACTGCTCGATGATCGATTCCTGCTGGTGGGGCGGTGCGATCACGTAGTTGACGTCGGACAGGCGCAGCGTGATGGAGAAGTGCTGGTCGTCGAGGACGCAGATCCCCGAGTCCATGAGCGCCTCGTAGTCGAGGACGTCCTGGGCGCGCAGGATCTGGCGCCGTGAGACTTTCTTCTTCTTCTTCGGCTTGTCTGCGTCTTTCTTCGACTTAAACATACGAGTCACGCTCCACGGGCAGGCTGCCTTTGCGGCGGGATTTGGTCTTCTTGCGGTTCCGCTTGGCCTTGCGCGGAACCGGCCCGCCGTCGGCGGATGGCTGGACTTGGGAGATCATCCCGTACACGTACAGCTGGCGGCTGCGCTGGTGGTTGATGATGTACCCGGCGTACTTCTCGAAGGGGAGGCCGCGCGGCCGGTACCAGCCCAGGGCCGCGAAGGGGATGATGATCGCGATCACTATGTACTGGCTCGTCTCAACGAAGTCCGCGAGGTAGCCGACGAAGATCGTCGCGAAACCGAGGATGGTCATGGCGGCAGCGCACGCGAGCTGCCGCCATGACATCCCCATGACCACTTTGGCTTGATACGCGGTGATCTCGCGTGGTACCTGGATCTCTATCGCCATGTGTGTCCTTGTGCGGGACCGGCGGCGGGGCGGCGCTTGCTCGGCGGCGCCCCGCCACGGGCCATTCGGTTAGTGGAGGCTGATCTGCCCGAACAACTGCGCAGCCGCGACGATCATCCCGCCGCCGACCAACTGCCACACGCCGGACTGGATGCCGGGCCCGTTGTGGTCCTTGAGTCCGCCCGCCAGCACGACGACGCCCCAGATCGCCCATAGGCCGCCGCCGATGGTGGCGAACCTGACGAGCAGATGAAGAGCTTCGTTGACGACATTAGCGTCCATGTTTCCTCCGGGGGTGTTCGACTGGGGTGGCTTCAGGCGCGGGAGCGCTTGCGGGCCCTGCGCCGCATGGCCAGGAGCGCGAGACCGGTGGCGCCGAAGGCCGCCGAGGTGAGGGCGCTGGAACCCGCGCCGGTCTGCGCGAGTTCGGAAGCGCTCGGGCGCTGGGTGTTCACGCTGGGCGCGGGCGCTTGCGCGTCCTCGGGGCCGGGCGCACCGCCGCCGACCACAGCCGAGATGTCGCCGATGCCGGTGGGCGCGGGCGGCAGGGCCGAGGGGACCTGTCCGGCGGGCAGCGGGGGCGTTCCACGGTCCGCCGCCCTGTACTGGATCCCGGGCTTGGACGGGGTGCGCCCGGGCGTCGGCGTGGGCGGGTTGGCCGGATCAGCGCCGGGCGCCGGGGGCGTGGTGGGCCCCGGGTTCGGCGTGGTCGGCCCGGGATCGGGCGTGGTGGGCCCCGGGTTCGGCGTGGTCGGCCCGGGATCGGGGGCGGGCGTGGTGGGCCCGGGCGAGGGCTGGGCCGGGTCGTCCGGTGTGGGCACGCCGGGATCGGGCGCCGGGTCGGGGTTCCCGGGCGTCGGATCAGGGTTCCCCGGAGTCGGCGGCTGGCCGGGCGTTCCGGGGTTCGGGTCGTCGGGCGTGGGCGGGTTCTCCGGCGCTGGGGGCGTGGTGGGCCCCGGGTCGGGCGCGGGGATCTCGGGCTCGCCGGGCTCCGAGGGGCCGGGCGTGGGCGGGTTGGGGTCGTTGGGCCCGTCGGGCGTCGGCGGCTTCTGGTCGTCGTTGACCGCCCAGTGGATCTCGAGCATGGGCGAGGTGGGCGCGAGCACGCCGCGGGTCGCATTGAGGGCCTGGGTGTGCCCGTTGCCGTTCATGCTTCCGGTGGTCGCGGGCTGGGCCTGGGCTCCACCCGAGTAGAGGGCGGGCACGCCGATGGTGGCCGCGGCGGCCAGTGCGATGAATGTTCGCCTCATGACCCTTCCTTTCAAGAGTTGGCGGGGTGGGCCGGCGCGAGGGCCGACTGGGGCCAGCCGAGTCGATGGGTATTTTCCTCGCCCCCCATTGTGGTACCGATCGGCATCCAGGTCAAACAACGCTGACCGCAGTGAAAGACGCAATCCGTTGGGATCGGAGGGACTGGAGTGGACTGTGTGGCGGATGTGCTCAAAGACTACTGGGGTGGTCAGCCGATATTGCAGGGGGCCCGCCGATGGGCGCCCGCCCGGCTTCCGGCGCGCGCACCCGGTACTATTCTCCTGATCGGCCATGAGGCGGGGCGCTCCGAGGCGCGCTGCGCCGACGCCGGGTGGCGGGCCCCTCCTCGCCGCGGAGGCGCCCACGAGTGGAAGGCGGACTCCAGTGGACAAGTCGCGCGTGCGGACCCCGGTGGTCGTAGGCGTCCTGTGTGTTCTGGCCTGGGCCATCGGCGACAAGATCAGCTACCAGGTGCGCGCCATCGTCCGCGGCGGCGGCACAGCGGGCGACGTGCTCGACGGCTTCTGGAAGGACCTCCCCGTCCTCACGCACTTCTCCTTCGACGGCCCCGACGTGCTCGCGGGCGTGATCGCCGCCGCATCGGTGCTCCTCGCCGTCGTCTACCGCATCGGTGCGCGCACCAACATCCGGGCCCATCAGGAGCACGGCTCCGCGCGGTGGGGCGGGCCCCGTGACATCAGGCCGATGGTGGACCCGGATCCCGCTCGGAACCTGCTGTTCACCCGCACCGAGTGCCTCAGCCTCGACACGCGCGCCACCCGGCGCAACCTCAACGCGCTCGTCGTCGGGGCGTCGGGGACCGGCAAGACCAGCCGCTTCGTCGTCCCCAACCTGCTCCAGGCGTCCACCTCCTACGTGGTCACCGACCCCGGCGGCCGCGTCAAGGCGGCGACCGAGGGCCGCCTGCGCGCCAACGGGTACGAGATCCGGACCCTCGACCTGGTCAACCCCGCCGCGCACGGGGACTCCTTCAACCCCTTCGCCCACATCGACGCGGGCAACGCCGAGGTCGAGCTCCTGATCCTGGTCGATGCGCTCATGGCGAACACCGCGCCCATGCCGGGCGCCCTGCACGACGCCCTCAGCGACAACGCCGAGCGCGCGCTCCTGGCCGCGCTGTGCGCGCAGGTCTACGCCTCCGACCCCCACGGCGCCTCCCTCGGCGCGGTCGCGGACCTCCTCGCCCAGTTGGACGCCGCCGACGGCGACGGGGGGGCCCTGTTCGCCCGAGGGGCGCCCGCCGAGGACGCGCCGCCCCCGGGGGCCGCCACAGTGGCCGGACCGGCGCAGCCGCCCGCTGTCGGCACTGGCGCGGCGGACGGCCCGCTCGCACTGGGCGAACCGCCGAGGACGGCGGGCCGTTCCGAGCCGGACCCGCTCGTGCCGTCTGCGCCCCCCGCGCCCCCGTCGGCCCCCCCGCCCCCGGGAGGCGCGCACACCGCCCCCGTCGGCCCCGAATGGCCCCTCGACGACGAGACGGCCGTCCGCAGGGAGCAGATCCGCGAGTTCGCGCGCTCCCAGTACGCCGCCTACTCCCAGGGGCCCGACTCCACCCGGCTGGCGGTCCGCGCCTCGCTGGGGTCGCGGCTGGCCCCCCTGCGCATCGTGTCCATCCGTCGGGCCCTGTCCTCGGACACGATCGGCACGGAGCTGATCGGGCAGCGCAAGACCGCCGTGTTCCTGGTCGTCCCCGACTCGCACAGGTCCTTGGACTTCCTGGTCAGCCTGTTCTACGACCTCGTGGTCCGGGTCAACAGCGCCGCCGCCGACCGCAGCCCGGGCGGGCGCCTGCCCGTGCCCGTCCAGTGCTTCATGGACGACTTCGCCACAGTGGGCAGGATCCCCGGATTCGAGGCGAAACTGGGGGTCATGGGGAAACGGGGGATATCCGCCTGCGTCATAGTCCAGACCTACTCGCAGGGCAGGGCGCTGTACGGGGACGACTGGGAGGGCATCGTCGGCAACTGCGACTCCAAGCTCTTCATGGGCGGCGACGAGGAGACGACGCTGCGGTGGATCGTGGGCCGCCTGGGCAGGGAGACCATCGACACCGTGGACTCCGCCACCGTCAAGGGGTCGGTGGGCGCCTTCTCGCAGTCGTGGCGGCGCCTCGGGCGCGAACTGCTCACCGCCGACGAGCTCGCCGGGCTGGACCCCGGCCGCTGCGTCTTCACCCTGCGGGGCCTGCCGCCGTTCCTGTCGGACAAACTGCCCGCCCAGGACCGGTGAGCGGGGCGCGTGGAGGGGGAACGGAGCAGCGCGCCGCCCCCGCGCCCTGCTGGGACGGTGACAGGCCCGGCGGCAGCGGGACTGCCCCCTCTCCTGCGCGCCGTCCACTGGCGGCGGGGCAACGGCACACCGTGGGGCTCCGCGCCGACGGCACCGTGGCCGCGGTCGGAGCCGACTCCGCTGGGGAGTGCCGGACCCTGCGATGGCAGGACGTCGTCGCGGTCGCGGCGGGCGGCGTCCACACGGCCCGCAACACCGGCAGTTCGCACACGCTGGGGCTCCGCGCGGACGGGACCGTCTTCGCATGCGGCTGGAACGCCCAGGGCCAGTGCGAAACGCGGTCGTGGCGGGGCGTCGCGGCCGTGGCAGCCGGGTGGAGGTTCAGCGTGGGCCTGCGGGGCGACGGAACACTGGTGGGGACTGGCCGTGCCGCGGAGGGGCAGCTGCGTTTCGAGGAATGGCGCGCAGTGGTGGATGTCAGCTGCGGGGACTGGCACACGGCCGCGGTCCTCGCCGACGGCACCGCCCGCGCGACCGGCAACAACGCAGCGGGCCAGTGCGACGTGGGGCACTGGACCCGTATCCGCGCGGTCGCCTCGGGCTACCTCCACACCCTGGGGCTGACGGGGGAGGGCACTGTTCGCGCTGCCGGGCGCTCCCGGGCCTGGGCGGGCAGCGAGC
>RBWB01583814.1_pt1 | contig 11123 bp, 6 predicted proteins | sample 2014201 | NCBI WGS metagenome assembly RBWB01 (sample SAMN10133834, study PRJNA383868) | Human oral metagenome, whole genome shotgun sequencing project. | isolation source: supragingival plaque isolated from 88 juvenile twins | host: Homo sapiens | place: Australia
TATCCCGATAGTTGACTTACTCTTCCAATAAGTCAGGACGTAGTCTCTGTGTACGCTCTAAAGCTTGAGACATTTCCCACTCGCGGATGCGAGCATCGTGTCCAGACAACAAAATGTCGGGCACTTTCCAGCCTTTGTATTCTGCAGGGCGTGTGTAGAGTGGGGGAGCAAGTAGGTTGTCTTGAAAAGAATCGCTGAGTGCGCTTTGGACATCGCCAATAACTCCAGGGATAAGACGAACGATTGCATCTGCCATTGCTGCAGCAGCAAGCTCGCCTCCCGTTAATACAAAGTCGCCTAGAGAGATTTCACGAGTGATTAAGTGTTCGCGCACACGGAAATCTATACCTTTGTAATGACCGCAGAGGATAATGATATTCCCCTTCAGAGAAAGTTCGTTCGCCATGGGCTGATCAAACTGCTCACCATCGGGAGTGGTGAAAATGATTTCGTCATAATCTCTCTCAGCTTTGAGTGCAGCTATACAGTCGTCAATAGGTTGGCATTGCATCACCATACCAGCAGAACCACCATAAGGATAATCATCTACACGTTTGTGCTTATCGGTGCTATAGTCACGAAGGTTGTGCACGTGGATTTCTGCCAAACCTTTCTTCTGAGCTCTTGCCAATATGGAATGATTGAAGAACCCCTCCAACATTTCGGGAATCACGGAGATAATGTCAATGCGCATAAAAAAGAATTACGAGAGTTGAGGCTATAGAAGTGAGGGTAAACTGGGGGTATTTACCTATCTACTGAAAAATCAACTGCAAAGTTAGTGATTATTCTGCGAAAAGCCGTATTTTTGCTATTCCATTTCATTAGTTTTTTCGCAGATGAACGCCCGAATTACCGAACTCAGAGCGATGCTCCATCGCTACAATCATCAGTATTACGCCGAGAACGCTCCATCTATCTCCGACAAAGAGTTTGATGATCTCATGGCTGAACTTATTGAACTCGAACAAAATAATCCAGAGGAATACGATCCTAATAGTCCTTCTCAACGTGTGGGAAGTGATTTGTCAAATGAATTTGTTCAAGTCGCCCATGAGCATCCTATGCTTTCTCTCAGTAATACGTATAACAGAGAGGAAGTTGGCGATTTCTATGACAGAGTGTCGCAGGGGCTTCAAGGGGAACCCTTTGAAATCTGCGCAGAATTGAAATTTGATGGACTGAGCATATCTTTAATCTACGAAGAAGGACGGCTGGTTCGGGCTTTGACCCGTGGAGATGGTGTGCAAGGTGATGACGTTACTGCCAATGTGCGCACCATTCGCTCTATACCGCTCGTTCTGGAAGCGGGAGCGAGCTGGCCCTCTCGCTTTGAAATTCGTGGCGAAATCCTTATGCCATGGGAAAGTTTTGATCGCCTCAATGCAGAACGAGCAGCACGCGAAGAGAATCTCTTTGCAAATCCTCGTAATGCTGCAAGTGGAACACTCAAAAGTAAAGATAGCCGTGTCGTAGCACAGAGACAGTTAGATGCTTATTTTTACTATCTCATTGTGGATGAAATTGATTCAAGTACTGGGTTGTCGCATTACGATAACCTCCAAAAGGTCAAGTCCTGGGGATTCAAAGTGAGCGATGCTATGCAACTGTGTCGTACCCAACAAGAAGTGGCAGACTACTTAGCGCATTGGGATGAAGCGCGAAAGACACTCCCTGTTGCCACAGATGGAGTTGTGCTAAAAGTGAATAGTCTGTCGCAACAATCACGATTAGGTTTCACTGCGAAATCTCCACGATGGGCTATTGCTTACAAATTTCAGGCAGAAAGAGCGTGTACTCGCTTAAATGAAGTGACCTTCCAAGTTGGACGTACTGGTGCCATCACCCCAGTAGCAAACATGACCCCCGTACTTCTGGCGGGAACCATGGTAAAACGTGCCTCACTTCACAATGAAGATATTATCCGACAACTAGATTTACACATCGGCGACCAAGTCTATGTGGAGAAAGCTGGAGAAATTATTCCTCAAATTGTAGGTGTTGCAACGGAACTGCGCAGTGCAGATTTAGGTGAAAAGGTGAATTTTATAACACGTTGCCCTGAGTGTGGAACTTCTCTTGTTAGATACGATGGAGAAGCCGCACATTACTGTCCCAATGATAGTTGTCCCCCTCAACTTAAAGGAAGAATTGAACATTTCATCAGTCGAGATGCCATGAATATTATGAGTCTCGGACCAGAAGTCGTAGACAAGTATTTTGAAAATGGATTGATTCACACACCGGCAGACTTATTCCGTCTAACACTACATGAATGGGATAAGCAATGGTATCTTACGATTGGGGAGTTTCAAGCACCCACTCTCTTTGCTCCCTTGGAAGAGAAGCGGGCAATGATGCCTGTTTCACGAAAAGCCACTCAAAAGATTCTTGATGGTATAGCGAAAGCCAAGACAGTGAGCTTTGATCGGTTACTGTTTGCTTTGGGTATTCGTTTTGTTGGTAAAGTAATGGCTAAAACATTAGCTCGACGTTTTAAGACCATGGATGCGTTGCGTGATGCCTCACTCGAAGATATTATCCAAGTTGAAGGGGTAGGGGAGACAATAGCTCAGAGCGTCATAAGTTATTTTCAGCACCCAGACAATTTGTCACTGATAGAAGATTTGACGCAACTAGGCTTGCAAATGTCAATGCCCGACCAGGAACAAGTGGGTAATGCATTGGTGGACAAATCTATAGTGATTAGTGGGACGTTTAATCGCCATTCTAGAGAAGAGTACAAGAGCATTATAGAAGCGCACGGTGGAAAGAATGTATCGAGTATCTCAAAAAAGACTAGTTTTATCCTTGCTGGAGACAGCATTGGTCCGTCTAAACGTGAGAAAGCGGAAAAGCTGGGTATTCCACTTGTCGATGAAATTGCATTCCTCAAAATGATCGGAGAGGAAAACTAAGGCTGCTAATTGCACAAATCGAAATAAATCGCTATTTTTGCAGTATATAATGCAGATTATTTCAACTAGCACATTTCGAATATTTATTATCTCTCACTTTTCTCTCAATTATCTCTATGAGAAATCATCCTTTTCAAGGAACTGGCGTTGCCGTTGTCACTCCATTCACCGAAGATGGTGAAGTGGATTTCTTTGCTCTGCGCGAACTCATCGAACGTTTGATTAGTGAGGGTGGGGTAGATTATCTCTGTGCTTTAGGAACAACAGCTGAAACTCCAACACTCAGTCAAGCGGAACGCGAAGCCATCACTGAAACCTTCGTAGATGTTGTGGCAGGACGTGTACCTTTGCTCTTGGGATGTGGAGGAAATAATACTGGCGCTGTATGTGCCTTCCTAGAGAACGCAGATTTTGACGGAATAGACGGAGTGCTGATTGTTACTCCGTATTATAACAAACCGACACAAGAAGGTTTGTATCAGCATTATAAGGCGATTGCACAATCTTCTCCCGTTCCAGTAGTTCTATACAACGTACCTGGAAGAACAGGAGTGAACATGACAGCAGAAACGACACTTCGATTAGCGCACGACTTCGACAATATCGTTGCTATCAAAGAGGCATCTGGTAAAATCGAACAAGTGGAAAGCATTTTGGCAGACAAGCCCGATGGATTTGACGTGATTAGTGGGGACGATTCTCTCACGTTTGAATTGGTGTCATTAGGAGCTGCAGGAGTTATTTCTGTAGTGGCGAATGCCTTTCCTGCTGAAGTCACCTCCATGGTGAACGCACTTCGCGCCGATGATATCACAGAAGCATTGCACATTCACCGCCATTTGCGCGATATTTTCCATTTAGCTTTTGTAGAAGGAAATCCTGCCGGTGTTAAATGTATGCTAGCGATACGCGAAGAAATACAAGAAGTATTACGCTTACCCTTGCTTCCCGTTTCAAAAGATACTAAATTCAAAATATCAGAAGCCATTGTGGCATTCTCTCTATGACTTTATTCACAAGAATCTCTAATAGTTTGCTAAGCATCGCCGTGGCGATGCTTTTTGCCATCCAAGGACATGCACAACTTTCTGCGCGTGACTTTGGAAACAATCGTGGCAGACAATCCCAAAATCGTGACATATTCGGACATGCACACGATAGTATTGATGGTAATACCGTACCTAAAGGGCTTTTTGTTTGGAATGTAGACCATCGCTTTGGAGGGGTGCGCCCAATAGAGCCAGATACCGTACAACACCTTTTTCAAAACTCCAATCAAATGACTGGAGTTTATGGCAACTATAACTTCTTAGGTGGGTTAGGTTCGCCTCGCATCAATCGCATCTACAATGGTCAGCAGGATTTTATGATGGGCTCGCAATTCATTTTTGCCAAACCTTATAGCTTCTTCCTGTTTCCTACAGAAAAGTTTGTGTTCACCAATACAAAATCCCCTATCGCAGACCTTTACTATTATAGTTCGGGTGATAAAACAGATGGAGATGACCATTTTAAGGCACGATTTGCTACAAACATCAACAAAAAGGCTGGTATAGGCTTTGATATTGACTATCTCTACGCACGTGGATTCTATCGCAATCAGAGTCACTCTTCTTTTGGTGCTACAGTTTACGGAAGCTACCGAGACGATCAATATCAAATGCATAGTTTTTATACTACTGGTTACACAAAGAACTTGGAAAATGGTGGTATAGAAGATGAAAACTATATTAGCAATCCTGAGAGTTTTCCCACCACTTATCGTCCTGCTGATATGCCGATGCGATTAGAAGGCGTAAGAAACAATGTAAGTGTGGACAAAGCTTTCTTGACCCATCGATATTCTTTTGGCTTCTATGAAAAGACGGATTCTACTGGTCGGGTTGTAAGTCGTAGCCTTAAAGCCAAAGCAGATTCTATTACTGCTGTAAAGTTGGCACAAGTAGCAGGGAAGACAGAAAAGAGTATACCAGATTCGTTGTTAATCACTAGATTCGTTCCTGTGGCTTCCATCATTCATACGGCTAATGTGGAGACTAACTATCGGACATTCACATCACAAAAGAATATTGATAAGTATTTTATTAGCCATCCTTTCCTTTCTGGGGAAGTAGCAAACGACAGTACGCACTATCTCTCTGTCCAAAACACGTTAGCTCTGGAGATGCGAGAAGGATTCCGCAAATGGGTAAAGACAGGTATGATAGTTTTTGCCAAACATGAACTAGCTCGCTTCACACTTCCCAATACAAAAGGGACTTATGATGCGACAACAACAAACTATTTTACGTTGGGAGCTCAGTTACATCGCGCTCAGTCCAAACATTTTCGCTACAATGTATTAGGCGAAATGCGCACAACTGGTTCTGACTGGGGAGAGTTTAATGTAGAAGGACAAGCTGGTTTGCATTTTAAGCTTTGGGGAGATACTTTAGCTCTTGAGACAGGAGGATTCATAAGAAACGAGACTCCCGCCTTCTACTATCAAACCTATCATTCTCGTTATGCTTGGTGGGACGAGAACCTCAATAAAATTTTCCGTGTTCGTGCTGAAGGAACTCTATCTTTCCATAAAGCAAAGCTAAAACTTGGCGTAGAGAGTATTCAAAACTATGTCTATCTTCAAGAAACACAAGAAGATGGTGACAATACTAAATTAGCCACACGTAAATATGGTGTGGAAGTAGGGCAGTCTTCCGATAATATCCAAGTGCTGTCTGCCACTTTATCCCATGCGCTGCGTTGGGGTATCCTAAATTGGGAGAATGAATGGACTTTCCAACAAAGTTCTAATCGGGTTCTACCCTTGCCTAAACTAAACATTTGGAGTAATCTTTTCCTAAGATTCCGTATTGCGAAAGTTCTTGATACGGAGTTGGGAGCTGACGTTCGATATTTTACAGAATATAATGCACCAGCTTATTCTCCTGCTATGGGAATGTTTGCTGTGCAAGCTACTACTCATCAGACAAAGATAGGTAATTATCCTTGGGTTAATGCCTATTTGAACTTCAAACTGAAGGGAGTCCGCTTCTACATTGCTTACAACCATGTCAACCAATCTGCAGGACGCTACTTCTTAGTACCTCATTATCCCACTAATCAGCGCATGCTACAGTTTGGTATTTGCTGGACCTTCTTTAACTAACCCCTAAGGCTTTTATTGAAATCCGACTAACTGGTCAAGTTTCACAAGTATTCTTTTCCTACTCTTTGTTTTTTCTGCATTATGATTCCATTCGTACACTTACATGTCCATTCCTATTATTCCATTCTCGATGGACAGGCATCAATTTCTCGATTGGTGGACAAAGCCATTGCTGATGGCATGCGAGGAATGGCGTTAACCGACCACGGAAATATGATGGGGGTCAAGGATTTTTTCAATTATGTCCAAAAGAAAAAGGGTGGGGCAAGCAAAGATTTCAAAAAAGCTGAAGCACAACTCAAAGAACTCCAAGCAAAAGCACGAGAAGCAGGTACAGATTCATGCAGTGTTGTTCTAAATGACGGTAAAACGTTAGCTGATGCTATGGCAGAAACAGAAAAAGCCATGGAAAAAGCTAAGCGTGTGATGGATTTTAAGCCCATTATTGGTTGCGAAATGTATTGTGCTCGTCGTACGAAGTTTGATAAAACTCTCAAAGAAGATCGAAGCGGTTGGCACTTGGTGGTTCTTGCTAAAAACGAAGTTGGTTATCACAATTTAGTAAAGCTGGTAAGTCGCGCTTGGGTGGACGGTTTCTACATGAAACCACGCACCGACAAGGCTGATTTAGAGCAATTCAAAGAAGGACTTATTATATCTTCTGCTTGTTTAGGTGGTGAGATTCCAAGAAAATTGCTCACTGGTGACGAAGAAGGTGCAGAAGAAGCCGTGATGTGGTTCAAAGAACGCTTCGGGGAAGACTATTATCTCGAACTGCAGCGCCACGAGGTCAAAGACCCTGCCCAGCGTGCCAATAGAGAAACTTATCCGCTACAACAAAAAGCGAATGAAGGTTTGTTGCGCTTGGCTAAGAAGTGCGGTGTAAAGTATATTTGCACCAACGATGCCCACTTTGTTGACGAAGATAATTCTGAGGCTCACGATTTGCTGATTTGTCTTTCTACGAACCATTTCGTTTCTGATCAGTCGCGTATGCTCTATTCTAAGCAAGAATGGTTTAAGACGCAAGCAGAGATGAATGAAATCTTCCATGATTTACCAGAAGCATTGGCAACAACGCAAGAAATTGTGGACAAAATAGAAGAATACTCCATCGATCACGGACCTATCATGCCGAACTTTGAGATTCCAGAGGATTTTGGCACTGAAGAAAGTTATAGAGAAAAGTATTCTGAAGCTGATTTATACGATGAGTTTACTCAAGATGAGAATGGGAATGTTGTAATCAGCCGCGAAGAAGGCGAAGCTAAGATTAAGAAGCTCGGAGGTTACGACAAACTCTACCGTATTAAGCTGGAGGCTGACTACTTGGCAAAACTAGCTTATGAGGGAGCGCATTGGAGATATGGCAATCCTCTAGATGAAGAGACGGAAGCGCGCATAAAATTTGAGTTGCACATTATGAAGACCATGGGTTTTCCTGGTTACTTTCTCATTGTGCAAGACTATATCAAGGTGGCTCGTAAAGAACTGGGTGTGTTGGTAGGTCCTGGCCGTGGTAGTGCCGCAGGAAGTGCTGTGGCTTATTGCTTACGCATCACAGACATAGACCCAATTAAGTATGACTTGCTGTTTGAGAGATTCTTGAATCCCGACCGTATTTCTCTACCTGATATTGACGTAGACTTTGACGATGACGGTCGTGGACGTGTACTTCAATGGGTGACAGACAAATATGGAGCAGAGAAAGTAGCGCATATCATCACGTATGGCACGATGGCTACTAAATTGGCAATCAAAGACGTCGCTCGCGTGTTGCAGCTTCCACTGAGCGAATCTAACCGTTTGTGTAAACTCATCCCAGACAAGTTACCATCAGATGAGAATGGTAAGGTGCCAAAGATGAACCTTCCTAATGCAATAGCCGCAATTCCGGAGCTTCGCGAAGCAGAGGCGTCATCAGATCCTTTGATGCGTAATACCATCCGCTACGCAAAGATGCTGGAAGGAAATGTACGCAACACGGGAGTTCACGCATGTGGCATTATCATTTGCCGCGATGACATCACCGATTGGGTGCCTGTTTCTACCGCGACGGATAAAGAGTCTGGAGAAAAACTTCGCTGCACTCAGTACGAGGGTAGCGTGATTGAAGAAACCGGTCTCATCAAGATGGATTTCCTTGGTCTTAAGACGCTTTCTATCCTCCGTGAAGCTCTCGAAAATATCAAGCTATCTCTAGGTATAGAAGTGGATATAGACATGGTGTCTATTGAGGACCCTGCCACTTACGATCTTTATTGTGATGGTCGGACTATCGGAACCTTCCAGTTCGAATCTCCTGGTATGCAGAAGTATCTCCGCGAACTTCACCCCTCTACCTTTGAGGACCTGATTGCAATGAATGCTTTGTATCGTCCTGGTCCTATGGAGTATATCCCTCAGTTTATCAAACGTAAGCACGGGATTGAACCCATTACCTATGACCTCCCTTGCATGGAGAAATACCTCAAGGACACGTATGGCATCACGGTATACCAAGAGCAGGTGATGCTTTTGTCGCGTGAAATTGCTGACTTCACACGAGGTGAGAGTGATAACTTGCGTAAGGCAATGGGTAAAAAGCTGATTGACAAGCTGAATCACATGTATCCCAAGTTTGTTTCTGGCGGTGAAAAGCATGGATATTCCTCTGAAACCCTAGAGAAAATTTGGAAAGACTGGACTGCATTTGCGTCTTATGCCTTCAATAAAAGCCATGCGACCTGCTACTCTTGGGTAGCTTATCAAACGGCTTATCTTAAGGCAAACTTCCCCGCTCAGTATATGGCAGCAGTCATGAGTCGTGCTCTGGGTAATATTGCCGATCTTTCCAAGTTTTTGGCAGAGACTAAGGCAATGGGTATCGTCTGCAAGGGACCTGATGTCAACGAGAGCTTTAGGAAATTCTCTGTTAGTCACACTGGAGATGTGCGTTTCGGACTTGCTGGTATCAAAGGACTGGGAGATAACGCTGTGCAAAGTATTATCGAAGAGAGAGAAAAGAATGGAGTCTTCAAAGACCTATACGATTTCTTTGAGAGAGTGAACCTCAATGCTTGCAATCGCAAAAACGTGGAGTGCCTAGTCTTGGCAGGAGCTTTTGACAGTTTTGAAAACTTTACTCGAGAACAATTCTTTGCAAAGAATGATTCAGGTTATACCTTCATTGAAACGCTCATCAGCTATGGTCAACGCTTCCAACAAGAGCAAGAAGAGATTCACAATAGTCTCTTTGGTGGAAGCGATGCTGTGGAGATAAGCAAACCAAAATCCCCTGCGCTTTATGATAAATGGAGCGATTTAGAGCGACTAAACAAAGAAGGTGAGCTACTTGGCTTATATATCAGTGGACACCCCTTAGATGAGTACACCATTGTACTCAAGAATCTTTGCACACTTCAAATGGCTACCATTGATGATTTGAACCAATATCTCAATCAAGAGGTAACTATGGGAGGAATCGTGACACAAGCTAATGAGTTTATCTCAAAGCGCGGTAGTGCTTACGGTAAAATCCGTATCGAAGATTTCAGTGGAGCTGGTGAATTTCCTATCTTTGGTGATGCGTGGGCTCAATTTAAGGGGTACTTCTCCGTTGGCAACTCAGTGTTCATCACAGCACGCATTGCTCCTCGCCGATGGGGAGACGGAGACCCCGACTTGCAACTCATGAAAGTTGATTGGTTGGCTGATGTCAAAGACAGAAAAGTGCAAAGCATCACTATCAATGCCAATCTTCATGCGATAGACGCTCCACTAGTTGCTGAGCTTTCCAACCTCGTAAGGAGTAGTGAAGGGGACAGTGCGCTGAACTTCCACATTGTTGACCCTGAAACCAATCAATATGTAACATTGAGTAGCCGTGAGTCGCGCATCAACGTCACACACGAACTCATTAATTACATAGAATCCCATCCAGCTCTTAGCTATAAAATCAATTAAATAGACGTGGATTCTCTTCTTTATTAAGAAAAATGCCTGTGTCTTTCATGAAGAAGCCTATATAGCAATGAGTCAGTTCAAACTGTCCATACTTATCTGCACGATTAACGACCGAATCACTGCAGTCCCCGACATGCTACTTCCTCCGTGTGAGGAAGTATGCTATGTTATTTCCATGCAATATACGGACGATTTGTTTTTATCGCAGATACCTTCTGTGCTTTATGAGCGAAAGGACGTATTTATATATCCGTACTTTGGAGCTGGACTTTCGGCTAATCGTAACCATGCGTTTAAACATTGTACAACAGAATTGGCTGTAATTGCTGATGATGATGTGCGCTATTCTTTTGAAACTCTAAAGGCGGCTATTTCACTTGCCGATGCCCATCCAACGATTGACATCTTTTGTCTGCAAGTGTACAATGAAGATGGACACCCCATTCGATCTTATTCTGATAAAGCGTTTGATTACGCTTATCAGCCTAAAGGGAACTATTTTGTAAGCTATGAGATCCTCTTGCGAACAGACGCAACTCTGCCTACGTTCGATGTGAGGTTTGGTCTTGGGGCTCCCTACCTAGGATGTGGAGAGGAGGAAGTTTTTCTCTATCAAGCACATCGTCTAGGAGCAAATGTGCGTTATTTTCCACAACTACTTTGTTGGATACCTTCTACTCCCACAACTGGAAGTCAATTTTGTACGAATAGGAAAGTGCGTCATGCTAAAGGGGCAGTGCTTTATATGTTTCATGGGCTGGTTGGAGCTTTGTTGCGAATAACATTGGCTGCTTTTCGTTTGCCCAAAGGTGTTGGGCGAGTGAACATGTGGTGGGATATGGTCTTGGGCATTCGATATATCTGGCAAAATCCATTAAATGAAGGCATAGCGGATGATATTCCACTAGATTTTCACCCTATTGACATAACCAAACTTCCGTGATAACGACTTTTGTGACAAGAAATTCTTATGGGACTTTGCCCTATCGCCAGAAATTGTGTAACTTTGCTGTAACTATCCTTTATAACGACAAACTACAAATCACAGATATTTCTTATGGAAAATCAAGAACTGATTGCCCAATGTGCGCAAGTTGCACAACAATGGCTTG
>RBWB01583815.1_pt1 | contig 11122 bp, 9 predicted proteins | sample 2014201 | NCBI WGS metagenome assembly RBWB01 (sample SAMN10133834, study PRJNA383868) | Human oral metagenome, whole genome shotgun sequencing project. | isolation source: supragingival plaque isolated from 88 juvenile twins | host: Homo sapiens | place: Australia
TTGGACACATCCAATTTAAAGGAATATTTGGACAGTAAAAAAAGTTTCTTCGGAAGCCTTTTACAGCGATTCCGAAAGGATAAAACCGAATTTGTAGAAACACCAAAGTCGGACTTAGACCTTATTGTTTTTGGGCGAAATGAAGAAAAACTAAATTACAGCTTTGCAAAATGCTGCACGGTAATCCCTGGCGACAAGATTTTTGGATTTTTAACGATAAATGATGGCATTAAAGTCCATAACGAAAACTGTCCCAATGCCATAAACCTCCGTGCAAACTACGACTACCGCGTACTTTTGGCAAAATGGGTAAATTCCGAAAGTTTCAGTAATCATGTGAAGGTAGAACTGCAAGGAACGGACAGAATGGGTATCTTAAACGATATTTCCAGCATCATTTCCAACAATCTTCACATTGACATGAAGGGCGTTTCTATCAATTCTAATGACGGCATCTTTACAGGAACCATCACCTTGGAAGTGAAAAACAAAAACCAGCTGGATGAGACCTTAGCCCAGTTAGCCAAAATAGAAGGAATACTGAAGGTAAGAAGACTTTAAAAAATTTCTTTATATTTGCGCATTAAATTAAAAATCCCTGAATATGCGTATAACCAAGTTTTTTAAAGAGTTTTTCAGCAACAGCCAGTCCTCTGGTATTCTGCTGGTTTTCTGTGTATTGATTTCTCTGATGATAGCCAATTCCTCTGCCAGTGAGGGGTTTCAGAGTTTCTTAGACCAATCTTGGGGGCCGTATTCGGTGAGTGTTTGGATAAATGATGGATTGATGGCGGTTTTCTTCCTTTTGGTAGGATTAGAAATCAAGCGCGAACTTTTAGATGGAGAATTATCTAATTTCAAGAATGCCTCACTGCCGATACTTGCAGCAATCGGCGGAATGCTCGTTCCTGCGGTTATTTTCACGCTGTTCAATCATGGCACGGAATACAGCAAAGGCTGGGCAATTCCTATGGCTACAGATATTGCTTTTTCTTTGGCTATTATCTCCATGCTCGGGAAAAGTGTCCCTTCAGCGGTGAAGGTATTTCTGGCTGCTTTGGCGATTGTAGATGATTTGGGTGCGATAGTGGTGATTGCTATTTTCTATACCGATGAAATCCACTGGAACTACCTATTATACAGCGGAATAATCGTAGCTATTTTAGCTGTTTTGAACTTTTTAAAAGTAAAAAAACATATTTTTTATTTAATTCCCGGCTGTGTTTTATGGTATTTCATGCATCATTCTGGTATTCATGCGACTATTGCGGGAGTTATATTGGCCTTCTGCATCCCTGCCTCTAAAGCAGATAACGAAGAACCCTCTCCGTTAGAAAAACTGGAACATTTTTTACATATCCCTGTGAGTTATGCTATCATGCCGATTTTCGCACTTGCAAATACCAATATTACTTTTAAAGAAGGGATGGTAGATGGTTTGTTCTCCAATTTTGGATATGGAATTGTCTTCGGATTGATTTTAGGTAAATTGATAGGCATTAACCTTTTCTCCTTTATCGCTATTAAACTGAAAATAAGCAGTCTGCCAGACAAGAGCCGATGGGTGCATATGATAGGTGCGGGACTTTTGGCTGGGATAGGCTTTACGATGTCTATTTTTATCGCACTGCTTTCCTACAAAGACAACCAAGATTTGCAGGATTCTGCGAAGTTTGCCATCCTTACGGCTTCTGTCCTTGCTGGATTCTTGGGCTATCTGCTTCTAAAAAGTACGGCTAAAAATGAGAACTCTATTTAGTATTTTCTAATGATTTTTTCTCGCGGTTATCGGAATGTATTTTAGCAATGGCTAAATTAAGCTCGTTTCCTAAAAGGACAAGGACTACATTTACATTTACCCAAATCATCAGTAAAATCATAGAACCGATAGAGCCGTAAAGGACATTATACCGAGCAAAATTCTTGATGTAAATCGCAAAAACATAAGTGGTAAGCATAAACAATACCGTGGTAAATACCGCACCAGGCACGGCTTGGTTCATCTGCCGGATGCCCGTAGCCCCCACTCTATAAAGCAATGCCAGCGATAGAAAATAAAACAGCGGAAAAGAAACCAGACCTATAATCTTCGTCAGGTGGCTGAAAATCCAGTTCAGCTCATATTGTTCGGGCATCAGCAGACGCACCACAATTTCCGCATAATAGACCCCGAAAAGACTCGCCAAGATAACGCCTGTAAAGCCCAGCGTAATAAAAAACGCCAAAACATACTCCTGCACAAAACCTCGCTGGTGTTCCGTGTTTTTATCAAAACCATTTATCAGCGAATAAGTTCCATTTGTCGCAAAAATCACCGCCAGCAGCACCGTAAAGTTGCTTATACGCTTTATATTCGGGATTATATCACTCTCTATGTAGCCTATTACATCGGATTTCATATGCGCTGGGAGAAGGCGCGGCATCGCTACCTTGAAAATGTAATGGTACAGCTCATCATAGTGCGGAAGATACGGCAGCACCGAAAGGAGAAACAAAATAAACGGAAATAAACTCAGGAAAAAGCTCCACGATATGCTGGAAGCCTGTTTTATTACCTGATTTCGGAAAATACCACCCACATAAATCCTCAGAAGCCCCCAAAGAGAGATATCCAATACGGGCAGATAGATATTATCTAAAAAAATATAAAATTTATATAGAGTTTTTTTCAACTTTACTGGCATTATTTATATTTGCAGGCAAAGATAAAGAAAAGTATATGAAATTTAACCTTATTTGCATCGGAAAAACTGATGACAAAGAAATCTCCGCCCTTATTTCCTACTATACGGCGCGGCTTCCCAAGCATTGGAACTTTGAAATTACCACCATTCCGGATGTAAAAACCAAAAACCTCTCTCCCGATTTACTGAAAAAAGAAGAAGCAAAATTATTTTTAAACCAAATTGACAATTCAGATTTGGTCATTCTTTTAGATGAAAAAGGGAAAGAATACACCAGCCGAGAGTTTTCTGAAAAGGTGGATGCATGGCTGGGTTCTTCGGTTAAGCGGGTCTGTTTCCTCATCGGTGGGGCGTATGGCTTTGCAGAGGAAATCTATCAGAGGGCAGATGGGAAAATTTCGCTCTCCAAGATGACCTTTACACACCAGATGATTCGGCTTTTCTTCGCAGAACAGCTCTACCGCGCCGCCACTATTTTACAGGGAAAACCTTATCATAACGACTGACACCGCCCCGCTCTCCCTCCGGACACGCTCTTTGTCCCTCCGAAGGGATTTTTTGTAAGTCCCTACTTACATTTTGTAAAGACCAAAACACATTTCGCAGGTGCTGATTTTTTTTTCGCTAATGCCAATCTACTTTTTAAAATTTTAAACCTAATTTTCATCAATCCCAACCTATATTTTATCCCTCCAAAGCTACTTTTTACAGGTTTGAATATGTTTTTTGTAGGTTCGGACACGCTTTTTGTAGGTCTGGATAGGTCTCAAGCGTGTTTTTTGAGGCTAAAAGTATATCCGGAGGGGCATTTTACCCATCTGTTGAGGTATTTTGTCTCTTCGTTGGGGCTTTTTTTCTTATCGTTAAGACATTTTGTCTCATCGTTGAGGCTTTTAACCTCATCGTTGGGGCTTTTTTTCTTATTGTTAAGACATTTTGTCTCATCGTTGAGGCTTTTAACCTCAACGGAGGAACATTTTGCCTCATCGGAGGAACATTTAACCTCATCGCTGGGATGTTTTGTCTCAACGGAGGGACATTTTGCCTCATCGCTGGGGTATTTTGTCTCAACGGAGGGACATCGGCTCCATTCCGATATACTTCGGGAAGCAAAAAAGGCTTTTGTAGAAGGTTCTGAAAGGTGTTTTCAGTATTTGTTTCTTTGGGAAATCCTATTAAACAGAAGTGCGAAAGCTCTCCCCAATACCGCGCCTGCAACCGCCCCAGTGAGGATGTCCAGCGGAAAATGAACGCCAAGATAAATCCTGCTGTAAGACACTACCGCCGCCCAGATGAACAAAAAGAGGGCTAAAAACCTGTATCGCCCGCCGAGGAGCGAACTTAGATAGGCAGCCAAGAAAAATGTATTGGAAGCATGGCTGGAATAGAAGCCGTATTTTCCGCCGCATTCCACTATCCGCATATAAGGGATAAGAGTCTCGTCATGGCAGGGTCTCAGCCGGAGAAATCCTCTCTTGAAAACACCCGCCAGCTGGTCTGAAAAAGCAATTCCTAAGGCCAAAAGCAAAATAATATACAAAAGCTGCCTCGGAGTGAAGTTTTTATACAATAAATACAATAATGCGGCGTAAAGCGGTATCCAAGAAAATTTCCCAGAAACGAAACTCCAGAAGGCATCAAAGGCTGGATTCCCCAAATTGTTGAGATAAAGAAATAATTCCTTGTCTTGTAAAATAAATTCCATTTATTCTTGTGTAGGTTTATCGGGATTTTCTATTTCTTTTTTGGCTTTTTCTATCTCATCGCGGATTTCGGATATGGGTTCGTCCGTTTCTTTCATGATTTCTTGTTTTATATCATCCACAGCGCCTCTCATTTTCCTAAGTCCCTGCCCTAGTTCTCTGGCTATCTGTGGTATTTTTTTCGGCCCGAATAGTATCACTATTGCTAAAAAAATAACGAAAATCTCTCCAAAGCTTAAATCTCCCATTTCTTAAAATTAAATTATAAAATGATAAACTATTTCAGAAGCAAAACTTGTATTTATTTTAGTTTTTCTTCTATATATTTCGCCGTGTGCGACTGCTTACATTTCACCAAATCTTCCGGCACCCCGCTGAATACTACTTCGCCGCCGTGTTTTCCTGCCTCTGGGCCTATGTCTATTATCCAGTCTGCACATTTTATGATGTCCGGCTGGTGCTCTATCACAAAAACTGAATGTCCCAAGTCAATAAGTGCCTGCAAAGATTTCATCAGTTTGTTAATATCATGAAAATGCAGTCCCGTAGAGGGCTCATCAAAGATGAATAATGTTTTCTCTGTAGTTGCTCCTTTTACAAGAAACGAAGCCAGTTTCATCCGCTGCGCCTCCCCCCCGGAAAGCGTGGAGGAACTCTGCCCCAGCTGTAAATAACCAAGCCCCACATCCTGCAAAGGCTGTAGTTTTGTGACTATTTTTTCTTCTTTATGAGTGCCGAAGAACAAAAGAGCCTCATCTACGGTCATGTGCAGGATATCCGAGATATTTTTTTCGTTGTATTTGATATCCAATACTTCTCTCTTAAAGCGTGTTCCATTGCAGACTTCACATTCCAGCTCAATATCTGCCATAAACTGCATAGAAACGGTGATTACTCCCTCGCCTTTGCATTCATCACATCTTCCTCCATCTACATTAAAGGAGAAATGTTTGGGTAATAATCCCGCTGCCTTCGCTGATTTCTGCTTCGCGAAAAGGTCTCGGATGTCATCGTAGGCTTTTAGATAAGTTACCGGATTGGAACGCGAAGACTTTCCGACAGGGTTTTGGTCTATCATTTCAATACCTTTAACTAAAGGTTTAGGAAACTCCACGCTGTCATAATCTCCTTTTTTACCTCCCATTCCAAGCTGAATTTGGATATCATTAGCTAAAACCTCTTTCATGAGTGTAGATTTACCAGACCCCGAAACGCCCGTAACTACGGTAAGCATCTCCAAAGGCATATCTACATTTATATTTTTTAGATTATTCTGTCTCGCCCCTTTGATGCGGACAAATTCTTTTGCTTTTCTTCTTTTTGGAGGAACTTCTATCTTCAACCTGCCTGTGAGATAATCTGCTGTAAGGGTTTTGGCTTTCTTCAAATCTTTAAAATCTCCCGCAAAAACCAATTCACCGCCAAGAAAACCAGCTTCTGGACCTATGTCTATGATATAGTCTGCCGCCCGCATCACATCTTCATCATGCTCTACCACTATTACGGTATTTCCTAAGGCACAGAGCTGTTTCAAAACACTGATGAGATTTTCCGTATCACGAGAATGCAGCCCAATAGAAGGTTCATCAAGGATATAAATAGAGCCGACCAGCGAACTCCCCAAGCTCGTGGCTAAATTTATCCTCTGGCTCTCCCCGCCGGAAAGAGTATTGGAGGTTCGGTTCAGGGTAAGATATCCCAAGCCTACTTTAATGAGAAATTCTAAACGAGAAGTGATTTCATACAAAAGTCTTTTGGCTACTTCGTTTTCATATTGGGTAAGTTTCAGGCTTTTAACCAACGGAAGAAGCTCATCCAAAGGAAGTTCTACCAATGTCTGGATATTATACCCGCCGACTTTCACCCACTCGGTTTCTTTCCGCAGTCTGAGCCCCTCACAGTCTGGGCATAGAGTTTTGCCTCTGTATCGCGAAAGCATCACTCGGTACTGGATTTTATAAAGATTGTCCTCCAGCATCTTGAAAAAATTATCTATGCAAGGAAAATTGCTTTTCCCTGTTCCTCGCCAAAGGAGTTTTTTCTGTTCTTTTGTTAATTCATGGTAAGGGCGGTGTATAGGGAAATCTTTGGCCGCTTGAATAAATTTGCGCTTCCATTCCCTCATTGTATCTCCTTTCCAAGGGGCTACAGCATCTTCAAAAACAGAAAGAGCTTTATTGGGAACGACCAAATCTTCATCTATGCCTATCACTTTGCCGTATCCCTCGCATGTAGGACACGCTCCATAAGGATTATTAAAGCTAAAAAAATGAACATTAGGCTCTAAGAAATCCATTCCATCAGCCTCAAATTTATTAGAAAACGCTTTAATTTCGCCCTTTTCATCTTTTAATGAACAATATCCTCTGCCTTCATAAAATGCCATCTGCACAGAATCCGCAAGGCGCTGTAAGAAATGTTCATCATCTTCAAAAGAAAATCTATCTATAACAAGCTGAATATCTGTACCTTCTTCCGGAATAAAGCCAAAACTTTCCAAATCTTCTATTCCTGCGAGATTTCCAGCGACTTCCAAACGCGTAAAACCAGAGATTTTAAGAGTATTTAAAGTTTCTTTAAACGATGAAACTTCGTATTTCAGAGGAGTACGAAGCAGAAATACAGTGCCTGCCGGAGAAGCCTTAATGAAATCTATCACATCCGAAACGCTGTTTTTTGTGACCTCCTGCCCTGAAACAGGTGAATAAGTTCTCCCTATTCTGGCAAAAAGCAGTTTCAGGTAGTCATAAACCTCCGTAGATGTCCCCACTGTGGAACGCGGATTGGAAGAAATTACTTTCTGCTGAATAGCGATTGAAGGGGCTAATCCTTTGATATCATCCACCTTCGGTTTTTCTAATTTGCCCAAAAACTGACGAGCATACGAGCTTAAACTCTCCACATAGCGCCGCTGTCCTTCGGCATAAATGGTGTCAAAAGCTAAAGAAGATTTGCCGCTCCCAGACACTCCTGTAATAACTACCAGCTTATTCTTAGGAATGACTACATCTATGTTTTTCAGATTGTTAAGATGAGCATTTTTTACAAAAATCTCTTTCTTTATGTCTATATTTTCTTCTGATATCATATGAAAAAACTAATAGGCAAAGTTAATGAATTTTTAGGCTAAAAAAACTATTGTGAATTATATAAAAATTAAATCGTTTCTTTAACTCAAAATGCTTTTTCTTTTTATAAATGAAGTACAAATGATAAATTATATTTCATATTCAAATAAAATTACTATCTTTGCAACTTAATTTTAATAGAAGATCTTTTAATGAATTCATTTACGGAATCCAACCTAAGTCCTGAGATTATCAAGGCAGTTGGCGAACTCGGCTACGAACAGCCGACAGAAATCCAGAAACAGACTATTCCTTTTATCTTATCTGATATTCGCGACCTTATCGCACTTGCGGCAACAGGAACAGGCAAAACAGCGGCATTCTCGCTACCCATTCTGGATATGATAGACGACACTAGTCGTAAAATCCAGCTTTTGGTTCTTTGCCCTACTCGTGAGCTTTGTCTCCAAATTACCAAAGACATCAAAAACTATACAAAATACCTCCCAAACATCAAAACAGTGGCTGTTTATGGGGGAAGTAGCATCGTAGAACAAATACGCTCCCTAAGAGAAAAACCACAGATTATTGTGGGAACTCCAGGGAGGGTAATAGACCTTATTGGAAGAAAATCTCTTGATTTCTCAGCGATACATTGGCTCGTATTGGACGAAGCTGATGAAATGCTTTCTATGGGCTTTAAAGATGATTTGGAAACCATTCTAAAAGAAACACCTGATGAAAAACAAACACTTCTTTTCTCAGCAACGATGAATAAAGAAGTTGAAAGGATTTCTAAAAATTATCTTACCAATCCGCATAAGATTTCGGTAGGCTCTATCAATGCTGTGAAGAAAAATATTTCTCATGAATATTATGTGGTAAGTTACCGCCAGAAAAAAGAAGCCTTAAAGAGACTGATAGATGCCAATCCGAACCAATATTCCATCATTTTCTGCCGAACAAGAGCAGAAACTCAGGAAGTAGCAGATTTCCTTATGCAGAACGGATATGCTGCGGATGCTCTTCATGGTGATTTATCACAGGCTCAGAGAGATACGGTGATGAAGAAATTTAGGCTGAAAAATATAGAAATTCTTGTGGCAACAGATGTAGCGGCGCGTGGGCTGGATGTAAATTCTCTAACGCATGTAGTTCACTACTCCCTGCCTGATGACCCAGAAGTTTTCGTCCACCGAAGCGGAAGAACAGGGCGTGCTGGGAAAGACGGCATCTCTATGGCGCTGATAAAACCAGAAGAGACAAGAAAACTGAAACAAATAAAAGCACAGACTAAAATAGAACTCGCGGAAAAGCAAATTCCAAAAGGAGAAGAAATCATCAAAGCGCAGGTAGCCGGTGTTTTTGATAAATTATTAACCGAACATGATGATTATTTTGATTTTGATGATAATTTAATCCCTGATTTGTCTCAGTTTAGCAAAGAGGAATTAGTCCACCAGCTTCTGCAATTTCAGTTGAAAGACCTTGCACTTTATTACAAAGACCGCAACGACCTTTCTGCACAGAAGCTCTCCAAAGAGGAAGACCTGCCGTCCAAACGAAGAGACAGAGACAGAAAACGAGGCAAAGACAGAAAGAAAAACAGCGGCGACATGGTGCGTTTCTTCTTTAACCTTGGTAAAAGGGACAAACTAAGAAAAGTAGACATGCTGGATATCATCAATAAAGCTACAGCGAAATCCAAACGCCGAGCAGACATAGGAGATATTGAAATTTTAGATAAATTTACTTTCTTCGAAGTTGAAAAAAGCTTTAAAAACGAGATAATCAGCAACATTTCTTACATGAAATTTAAAGGCAAAGAAATGCGTGCCGAAGAAGCAAACTAACAAAAACAAGACATTCTTAAAGGATGTCTTTTTCTGTTTATTTATGATAAAAAATTAATGTTCTTTTAATATTTTACTTTATATTTGCATAATATATTTAGAATAAACTGACATGGGAATTGGGAACATTTTTAAAGCATTCCAGCCGAAAGACAAGGTGTTTTTCGTATTATTTGAAAAAGTAGCAGAAAACTTGGTTGAAATGTCCAAGGAATTTCACGAAGGCGTTAAAAACTTTGACATCAACGATGCCTCTTTGGTAGACAAAGCCAAAGATTATGAGCACATTAACGATGGACTTACGCACCAAATTTATGTAGAACTCGGGAAAAATTTCATCACTCCTTTTGACCGTGAAGACATACACTCTCTGGCGACCAGTTTGGATGATATTGCTGATTACATCTATGCCTCAGCGAAGTATATTTTTCTTTACAAAAGCCCTAAAACAGAGGCTTACCAAGAATTTTCTCTTCTGATTTACAAGGCGTGTATAGAAATCCAAAATGCCATTAAAAACTTTAAGGATTTCAAAGACTTAGAAGCTGTGAAAGAATCCTGCATCAAAATAAACAGTATAGAAAACATTGCTGATGATGTGCAGAGTTCTGCGTTAATCAAACTATTTGAAACCAACGACCCGATAAACATCATCAAAGTTCAGCAGGTACTGAACTATTTAGAAGAAGTAACCGATAAGGCGGAAGATGTCGCAAATGTGTTGGACAGCATTATCATAAAATACGCTTAAAAAGAAGCTTCTAACTTTCAACTGAATTTATATGGAATTTCCACATCTTCTTATTGCTATCATTGGTCTGGCTCTTATCTTTGACTATATCAATGGTTTTCACGATGCAGCTAATGCTATTGCAACCATCGTTTCTACCAAAGTCCTCACTCCCTTCCAAGCTGTAGTGTGGGCTGCTGTATGGAATTTCGCTGCGTTTTTCCTTGCGGTTTATGTATTTGGCGGGTTTAAAATCGGGAACACTATTGCGAAGATTGTCAGCGAAGATTTTATCAACCTTGAAGTTATATTCTCTGGGCTTATCGCTGCCATTATCTGGAATCTTTTTACTTGGTGGTTTGGGATTCCTTCATCTTCTTCCCATACGCTGATAGGCGGCTTTTTAGGAGCTGCACTGATGCACGCTTTAGTGGGAAATTATATTGAAATTAAAGCCGCTTATACGGACATTTCTTTCTTTGAAACGCTGAAAATGTCCTTTTCTAAACTGACTACGCAGGATATAGTAAAATTCAATAAAGTTATTCCTATTTTCTTGTTTATATTTTTAGCTCCGTTCATTGGGATGTTTGTTTCGGTCATCATCACACTGATTATCATTAATGTTTGTAAAAAAAGTAATCCTCATAAGGCAGAAACAGCTTTTAAGCAGTTACAACTAGTATCTTCTGCCCTATTTAGTTTAGGACACGGGCTGAATGATGCACAGAAAGTAATGGGAATCATCGGAGCGGCTATTATTTACTATCATGTTGATATCATTGCTGACCCTACTTATACTACTCTTGCGGTGAGTGATAGATTTGATTTCTTCGCAGAACACTATCTCTGGGTGCCTTTGGTTTCGTTTATTGCAATAGGCTTAGGAACGATGAGTGGCGGCTGGAAGATTGTGAAAACTATGGGCTCTAAAATCACCAAAGTAAATGCTTTAGAAGGCGTAAGTGCCGAGACAGCTGGAGCCGTTACCTTATTCATTACAGACCATTTAGGGATTCCTGTATCTACCACACATACCATTACAGGGTCTATTATAGGTGTCGGGCTTACCAAGCGGGTATCC
>RBWB01583817.1_pt1 | contig 11119 bp, 11 predicted proteins | sample 2014201 | NCBI WGS metagenome assembly RBWB01 (sample SAMN10133834, study PRJNA383868) | Human oral metagenome, whole genome shotgun sequencing project. | isolation source: supragingival plaque isolated from 88 juvenile twins | host: Homo sapiens | place: Australia
ATAAAGAAAAAATCCGAGTACTTTCGTAGCTCGGACTTTCGTGAAAAAACTAAACAATTATAAGATTATCTTCAATAAGTGAATTACTCTTTTTGGCAATTCCCTTTTTATTATCAGTAAACTATCTAAGGATTGGTTTTAAAACTTACTTCCTTATTTCGATTGCAAAGGTACGCATATTTTTTGAATCCACAAGTGTCAGATAGTATAAATATATGTTAAAATGTTTAAGTTGTTGATTGATTGAGATTTATAGGGTGGTTTAGCTTTGTTTTCCTAAAAGTATTATGGTTTAAAAATAGGAAGTGATAAAAATATTAAAAAATGAGTTTTTTATAAAGAAAAGATGTATTTTTGCCCCTAAAACTAAATTAAAGGAAATATGTTGTTTTTACAAGCAAATGCGATGTCTACAGCGGAATCAACCACTGAGGTAAAACAAGAAAGTCTCTCTATTATGAGCCTTATTTTAGATGGTGGCCTGGCCAATACCATCATTATAGGGGTTCTATTTCTGATGCTTGCTACGGCCATTTACATCTATTTTGAAAGGACTTTTGCTATCAGTTCAGCCAAGAGGATAGATGCTAATTTTATGAGCGTTATTCGGGATAATATAGCTTCAGGACGCATAGAGGCGGCTAAAAATCTTTGTCTTCAGTACAATAGTCCTGTAGCTCGATTGGTAGGTAAGGGAATCTCTCGAATAGGGAAGCCTATAGATGATATCCATAAGGCTATAGAGAATGCAGGATCTTTGGAAGTCTATAAGTTGGAGAAAAATGTTTCCTTGTTGGCTACTCTTGCGGGGGTAGGTCCTATGATTGGTTTCTTGGGGACTGTGGTAGGGATGGTGATGTCCTTCCATGCTATGGCCACCAATGGACAGGCTGATATGAGCATACTGGCCGGAGGGATCTATACTGCTATGACCACTACTGTAGCAGGTCTTATTGTAGGGATTGTAGCTTATTTGGCTTATAATCACTTGGTGATGAGAATCAATAATGTTACCCAAAAGCTAGAGGCTACTACAGTTGATTTCTTGGATATGTTGAACGAACCTATTTAATAAGATGAGTATCAAATCAACTAATAAGGTAAGCCCAGAGTTTAGTATGTCCTCCATGACGGACATCGTATTCTTATTGCTTATTTTCTTTATGCTTACCGCCTCTAACAATCCTAAGGTATTGGATCTGTTGTTACCCAAGGCACAAGGAAAGTCCTCAACGATTCAAAATGTATCGGTAAGCATTGATAAGGATGCACAATATTATGTAAATAATAAGTTGGTGGATATTTCTCAAATGGAAACGGAGCTTAAGGAAGCACTCTCAGGAATGGAGAATCCGACCATTGTCCTTAGGGTAGAGGAGAGTGTCCCTATAGAAAAGGCTGTTTCTGTTATGGATATTGCCAATCAAAATCAGTATAAACTTATCTTAGCCGTACGACCTAAGTAATCCTAAGTTATGGTATTGGATACAGTACATAAGCAAAAATCATTTGCTATTACGCTGATAATTATGGCGTTAATTGTGTTAGCCTTATTAGTAATGAGGCTAACTAATGCTATGGTTTCTGCTGAAGAGGAAGAGGGAATTACCATCACTTTTGGAACGGATCAAGTAGGGATGGGGGATATCAATCCGCCAGAGCCTACCGCTCCATCTCAAGACTTGGAAGATCCTCAGGAAGAATCCAAGATAGAGGAGCAACCTACAGCCAATGAGCTACTACTGACTCAAAATGACCAGACACAAGAAACCCTTGCCCTTCCTAAAGAGGAAGAAAAAAAGAAAACGCCACCTAAGGAGCCCAAACCTAAAAAAACCGAGAAAAAGCCAGCAGCCGCTACCACTGATGCCTTATCAAGTGTCTTGAATGCTTCACCAAAGCATTCGCACTCCAGTACAGGATCAGGGAATCAGGGGGATGACCAACTCCCAGGCTACAAGGGGGATCCCAAGGGAAATCCTTATGCTAATAGCTTCTATGGAGATAGTAGTGAAGGGGCTGGAAGTGGAAGTGGAAAAGGTTGGGGACTGAGTGGGCGTAAGTATATAAGTGGCGAGAAGATATACCAAGATTGTAACGAATCAGGCTTGGTAATTGTACAGATAGAAGTGGATCGCTCAGGAAAGGTCATTCGTGCTAAGGCAGGGGAGCGGGGAACAACCAACAAGGCTCCTTGCCTATTAGAAGCCGCACGAAAATCCGCACTTACTTACAGATTCAATGCAGATGAGAAAGCACCACAGACACAAATAGGCTTTCTTTCTATTCGTTTTAAATTAGGAGAGTAATGTATTATAGCTTTTTATTAGTTTTTTATTTGTAGAAAAGTTTATATTCTGTAGTTTTTTGTTTGCAAATAGTTTTGCTGAAAGAAAAAAATCCTTTTTTGCTATTAATTTAGGTTAATTCATTAATTTACATTATATTTGTCTCATTGTAAAAAAATATTTAATATAACCCAATGGCATATATTGATTACTATAAGGTTTTAGGCGTAGATAAGTCTGCTTCTTCAAAAGATATCAAGAAGGCATACAGACAGCTTGCTCGTCTTTATCATCCAGATATGAATCCTAATGATAAATCGGCGGAGCAACGTTTCAAGCAGATTAATGAAGCCTATGAGGTCTTAGGAAACTCCAAAAATCGAGCTAAGTATGATAAGTACGGCAAAGATTGGCAACAAGGGGAAGCCTATGAAAATGCTCGACAACAGGGAAGAAACCCTTTTGGAAATGGTTTCGAGGGGGCTACTTATACAAGTGGTAATGATTTTTCAGATTTTTTTAAGGAGATATTTGGTAAGGAGGCTGGCTTTGACCGAGGTGGTTTTGGGACTGCTCATGGAAAATTTAAGGGGCAGGACTTGCACACCGAGCTCACTCTCTCGCTCAGGGATGCGGCTGTTACTCAGCCCACTACCTTTACTGTCAATGGAAAAACAATCCGCATAACACTTCCTGCAGGTATCCAAAATAATCAGCAAATAAAGCTCAAAGGCTATGGTGGTGAAGGAGTGAATGGGGGGCCTAATGGGGACTTGTATATTACTTTCCAAATATTGCCTGATCCTACTTTCGAACGCGTGGGAAATGATCTCAAAACAAAGGTCTCCATTGATATGTATACGGCTATTCTTGGAGGAGAAGTACAAGTGGAAACCCTCTCCGGTAGAGTGAAACTGAAGGTAAGACCTGAAACCCAACCAGGAACTACAGTACGCCTTAAGGGTAAGGGATTCCCAGTATACAAGAAGGGAACCTTTGGCGACTTATTCATCACTTATACTGTAGAACTCCCTAAAAATCTATCGGATAAGCAAAAACAATTACTAGAACAAATGAAAAAACTACAGGAAAATGGAACATCCGCTTAAAATATCAAAAACAAAGATTATAAGGCTCTATAAAATTAAATCCTCTTTTTTTAATGCTTTGGTAGATAACGGACTGATAAAAACTGAGGTTATTGATAGGGTTACTTATGTGAATTATGACCAGTTACCAGCCTTTGAACGCTTTGTCAATTGGCACTATGATCTTGATATCAATGTCCCTAGTATTGAGATTATTCATCGACTTTTGGAGAGAATAAAATTCCTACAAGAGGAAAATCAACGGCTTAGAAAAAAATGAAGTCTTTTCACATGTTTTCTAATTGATAAATGGGTGAAGTATAGTTCCTTGAACTATACTTCACTTCTTTTCTTTAGCAAGGAGGTAAGTAAAATTCCTATTCCTATAAAAGCACTGAGACGTGCTATATAGTCGCCATAGCGAACATAAAAAGTCTTCTTGTCATTGGCCAAGATAGTACCTCTTAAGGCGCCAGCTTTTCCATAATCGAGTGAGCTTATGACCTCTCCTCGCTGATTGATAAAGGCAGAGATACCGGTATTGGCACTTCGGGCAATACTTTTACGGGTCTCTATGGCTCTAAGGCGGGTATAGCTCAGCAGCTGCTTATGTCCTTGAGTATCTCCCCACCAGGCATCATTGGTTAGTATACCCAGGAATTGGGCGCCTTCTCTTACATATTGGGTTACATATTCTCCATAGATAGATTCATAACAGATGACGGGCGCTACCTTCTCATCGGATAAGGAGCTAAGAACAGAGGGAATCTCTTGGGTCGTTTTTACCGCTATGGTACCCCCTAGGTCGATCATAATATCTCCTAAGATAGGTCTCAAAATCCCTTGGAGCGGCATATGCTCTACCCCTACGACTAATTTTGACTTGTGATGGTAGCCCATAATCCCAAATGAGTTCAGCAAAAAAGCACTATTATAGTCATTAAACCAATAGTTTTGTAGTGGATTATAGTTGCTCTGTGCTCCAATCTTACTTTTATCTCGAACAACTTGGTAGATGGAGATACCTACAAGCCAATTCAGCTGAGGGTATTTCTCTAAAAGGGCATGTAAAGAGGTAACCTCTTGGCTATGAGAGATCTCCTCTAACTGATAAACGCCCTCAGAGATGACCGTTTCAGGGGTCAGTACAAAATGGGTGTTATCTGTAACGCTTTCCTCAGCGAGTTTCAAAAGCAAACGGATAGTTTCCTCATTGGAGAGGCTGTATTTTTCCCTATAAGGGTCTATATTGGGCTGTAGGGCTACCACTTCGATTGGTTTTCCTTCTTCCTTATAGAAGGAATATAGCCCCAAAGAGAAACCTATAGGAATAATTACCAATAAGCTGATACCTCCTATACGCTTGTAAAACAGTCTTTTATCTTTGGTTGCTAAGAAGATACGTAAGGAGTGGAATAATAGTATATTCACTACTAACACCCAAAGACTCCCTCCGAAAATACCCGTATATTCATACCACTGTATCCAGCGGATATTTTCAGAAAAGACATTCCCTAAGGAGAGCCAAGGCCAAGAAAAATCCCAATGATGATGGAACTTCTCAAAGGCTATCCATATAACGATAAAGAAGATACTGCTGATCTTAGTAGTATTTCGCTTCGCGACTAAGTGATAGGCGAAAAAAACGATACTCATCAGTAGGCTATTGACTAAAATAGCAAATAGAGCTCCGACTATAGTAGAGTTCCATATCCACCATGTAGTGAGGGTATTCCATACCAAAAAGCTAAGACAAGAAAGTAGGAAGACCTTTCCTTTACAGGGCTTTTGGGTGTTGCGGAGTTGTGCCTCCACAAGTAACAATGGTATCCAAGCAATAAAAATAAACAAGGAACATCCATAAGTAGGCCAGGCAATAGCCATTAGAAGCCCTGTAAGAAGAACCAAAAATAGATGCTTCATAAGTGAGAGTCAAAATAGATCTAAAAACAAATTTGCAAACAGCAGCAAAGTTAAGTAATAATATGCTATTTTCCAAGGTGAGGCCTGTTTTTATTTTCCTTGGAAAAAAACTAAAAAAGCCCCTTAGAAATCGGAAGTTTTTCGTAAATTTGTCCCTTTGTAATCAGAAAAAATCAAGCAAAATGAACAGGATTTTATTCTTATTTTTATATATTTTTCCCCTTTATCTCTTCGCTCAAGAGAAAATTTATATTGATGGAGGGGGGAATACAACCGTTAAAGAAAAGGCAAAATACTATCGCATCATCTCCGAAAAGGGAGGGCACTACCATGTCAAAGACTTTTTCCTAAGTGGAAAGCTCCAAATGGATGCTTATACAACTCGAAAAAAATTTAGAAGTATAGAAGAACTAGTAGGAAAGTTCACCTTCTATTTTGAAAATGGTAAGGTGGAAATACAAGGAGAGGAAGAAAACGGTAATCTTTCCTATAGGGTATATGATGAAAAAGGACGTTTGGATACTTTCTATAAAAAAGAAGGAGAAAATACTTATATAGAGACTTATAATTATGCGGATAATGCTTATGTAAAAGACAAGAAAGAGTTCAATGTAGCCTATTTCCAAGAAAATGCCAAAGTGAAAAAGAGAATACAGTTCGACGAAGATATGAAGAAGGCAAGAATAGAAAGTGATTATGATGAGAATGATAATGTAAATATAAAATATTATGATGAAGAAGGAAAACTTATAGGATCTCGATACATAAAAGAAAGTGAAGCCCAAGCAGGAATAGAAGTGGATTACTATCACTATCCTACAGAGGTGAAAACCATTACCCAGTGGGATGCCATAGGAAATATAGTGGATGAAAAAACATATTATCGTTCAAGAAAATTATTCTCTGATAGAAAAAACCAAAAAGAAGATGTTCTTATCACCTTCTTCGATCCTAAAGGAAAGAAAATGGGCGAACTTATTTACAAATATAATGAACCTTATGCTGGAGAGGCTTATACCTTGGATGATGAAGGTCACATAGAAGAGAAAAGTACGTATAAACTGGGACATATAGAACAAAGCATCGCTTACTATAAGAATGGAAATATAAAACAACAAACAGACTACAGTATTCATCATGATATAGATAAAATTACTTACTATAATAAGAATAAAAAGATAATAAAAGGAGAATTGTTTTTCAAAGAAGGGGCTTGCTATGAAGGTTATTTGTATAATGATTTGGAAAAAAACGATAGTTATATACTTTACAACAAAGGTGAATTTGCCGGTATCAAGCAAATAGATGAAAATAATATTCTTAGATATTATAAAGAAAAACAGAAAAATGGTCAGATAAACGCAGAGATATATAACGAAAAGGGAGAAAAAGAATACATATATACGATCATAGAAAATAAAAATGAAAATACAGATACTATAGATACAGTTATAAACTTCAAGCAATATGAAAAAGGTAAAGAAATAAATTCAGGGAGTATAAAAAATAAAATATTGCAAAAAGGAAGTATCAAACTAAAAAACAAATGGAATGAAAAACTACAATATTTCTATGTTGTGAAGGATAAAAAAATCATTATGGATTATATCCTAAATAATAAAATACTCAAAACAACCGAACTTAATACAGATTTTAGCGATTTTGGAGAAAACTATTTAAATCACATAGAAGAATTTATCATCACAGAAGATAGTTTTGAACCTTATGTGATGCTTCCAAGTTATATTTTTGACACAAACAATAATCCAATATTGGAGCACTAAAAAGAAATTAATAAAATCAGAATCATAGTAATTGATGGAATATTTCCATCCTACAAAAACAATAAAAAGACTAATAAGAATAACAATCTGTTTTGTATTTGTTTTATTCAATTCGAATATTCTAACAGCCCAACAAAAAGATACGCTATACGTACAAGAATATCCTCATAAGTGGTGGGTAAAATTCTTTGTACCTAATAAGATGCTTACCATCCAGCATGAAGGGATTTCTTATAATCCTACTTATCCACAGAATATAGGAATAGGCTTAGGATTGAGGAAGATTATAGGAATGAATCTGCTGCTTTCTTTTAGTTTATTTCCTCTGAAAACAGATACAGGCTTATCTTCTCATATTACAGATTTCCAAATGCACAAATATGGGAAGAAAATACTCTTGGATGGTTATTACCAAGATTATCGAGGCTTCTTCACTCAAGAAGGGCGACCTTTAGAAAAGAAAAAGTATACTCTTTTCCCCGATCTTGCGGTGAAGAGGTGGGGGATTGATGGTACCTATGTACTCCGTCATAAAAAACTCTCCTTGCGAGCAGCCTTCGAACAGAGTGAAAGGCAGCTAAAATCGGCAGGGAGCCTACTCTTTGGAGCTGGAATATATTATCATAAGCTCCTACCTGATATGGCATTACAAGAGACGATTCCTACAGCCTTTGATAACTATCAAGTAGGCGCTAATATAGGTTATGCTTATTCATGGGTGGTCTCTCCCAGCTGGTTGATGGCCGGTATGGTATCAGCGGGACTTAATTTTGGTAATAATTCACAGGCTTTGGCCTGGCATAACCTAAAGGCTTATCCTGCAAGTATCGGTAGGATGACCATTAATTACAACCGAGAGAATTGGTCTTTTGCGGTCATGGAGATATTTAATAACAAAGTGATATATTCCTCTGATCCCAAACCCTTTATGCTCTTTGCCCCTACTACACAATTGACTATTACCCGACATATAAGATAATACACTGATATAGAAGATGATAAAGAAAATCTTTAAAATAATAGCGCTTACCATCCTCTTAGGAGGGCTAACACTTGCTGGAGCAGGCTACTATATACTGCTTTATCCCAATACCTCCTTTCAGGAACAAGAGAATATATTCTATATTCCCTCGGGGAGTGATTATTCTTTTATCTCGAAGGAACTTTATCCTTCCCTTTCTGATACGAATACCTTCTATTGGGTGGCAACGGCTATGAAATATACCGATCATGTACGCCCTGGCCGCTATGAAATCCGTAAGGGAATGAATAACCTACAGCTGGTACGTATGCTCAGGAACCGAAGCCAACCGGTAAAAGTTTCTTTTAATAACCAAGATCGTTTGTCGCTTTTAGCACAGCGAATTTCTAAAGAGATAGAGGCTGACAGTACTTCGCTGATGAATGCTTTCCTTAGTCCTTATTTCCTTGCTGAAAATGGGACTGACTCTCTCAATATATTGGGGCATTTTATCCCGAATACCTATGAGCTCTATTGGAATACCTCAGCGGAAGAATTTGCCCAACGAATGGAGAAGGAATATAAGACTTTCTGGAATGAAAAAAGAAAAGAAAAGGCTGCCGCTCAAGGACTTACCCCCGAACAAGTCACTATATTGGCCTCCATTGTACAAAAGGAAACCTATATGGCGGATGAGAGGCCTACCATAGCAGGTGTCTATCTCAATCGATTGAAGGATAAGATGCCCCTACAGGCCGATCCTACTGTGGTTTATGCCATTAAGGAGACCACCGGCAAGTATGATACCATTATCAAGCGGGTATATATCAAAGACACTCAGATTGCCTCTCCCTATAATACCTACCGAATACAGGGCTTGCCTCCTGCGCCTATCGCTATGCCTGATATCTCTTCTATAGAGGCTGTACTATCGCCCGAGGAGCATGAGTATCTCTTTTTTGTAGCCGATACGGCACGTATCGGCTACCATAAGTTTGCCCGCACCCTACAGGAGCACAACAAGAATCGACAGGCCTATAGGAAGTGGCTGGATAGAATAATGACTAATGACAAGTGACTAACCACTAATCATTAACCATTAACAACTGCTGTGCCGCTTTTTCAATTACAGCACGTGGAGCGGCTAAGTTGATTCGCATAAAACCGGTACCTTCTTTTCCAAAGACACTACCATCAACTAAGGCCAAGTGTGCCTTGTTGGTACAGAGGGCAACCAATTCTTTTTGGGAGAGTCCTAACTCCCTAAAGTCCAAAAATACTAAGTAGGAGGCCTGCGGGACGATATATTTCACTTTAGGCAGATGAGTATCAATATATTGGGTCAAGAAGTCGATATTTCCTTGTACATAGCTGAGTAGTTGGCCAAGCCACTCCTCTCCTTGTTCATAGGCTGCTACCGTGGTTTGGAAGGCAAAGACATTTCCATCGGTGAGCATATAACCCACGGTTTTGTCTAAGAATTTCTTTCTCACCTCGGCATTAGGAATAATAGCGTAGGCACTGGCCAGTCCTGCCATATTGAAGGTTTTGCTGGCCGAAGAAAAGGTTACACAACGTTCGGCCACTTCTTGGGAGAGGTTCGCCAAAGGAGTATGCTGGTAAGGGGGAAGGGTAAGGTCGGCATGGATCTCGTCAGAAATTATCAATACATTGTGCTTGAGGCAGATAGCGGCTAATTGCACTAACTCTTCTTTTTTCCATACCCGCCCGCCTGGGTTATGAGGATTGCAAAGGATAAAGAGTTTGCAGTCTTTCACCTTCTCTTCAAAATCCTTAAAATCAATCTGATATTGTCCGTCCCTGAGCAGTAGGGGATTGGTAACTACCTGGCGCCCAGTATTGCGGATGGCAGCTGCAAAGGGGTAATATACAGGTGGTTGGATAAGTACAGGGTCGCCTACTTGGGTGAAGGCTTCCACAGCCATTACGATCGCAGGGACTACCCCAGGGATGAAGGAAATCATCTCTTTGGTAATTGTCCATTGGTGACGTCTTTTTTGCCAATCAATGATAGACTGATACCAAGCATGTGGCTTTTCGGTATAGCCAAAGATTTCACATTCAGTACGTTTCTTGATAGCCTCTACGATAAAAGGAGGAGTTCTGAAATCCATATCGGCCACCCACATAGGGATCAAATCTGTTCGTCCCCAGCGGGGGAGTAGTGCCTCCAGTTTGAGGGCATCGGTACCGCTGCGGTCGATAATCTCATTAAAATTATATTTCATAGGTTCTGTATGTTTTATTTATAGAAAAATCACCTCTTTGACCACCTCTTTTTTCAAATGTTCATTCATAAGCTGCACCAGTTCGGTTTTCCTAAGGCTTAGGTCTGCTTTTAGCGCCGCATTGTTCAGCGTGATAAAGAGCCTATCTCCTTGCAGGCGTACTTGTTCGGTATATCGAACAACTCCTATACCGGCTATCTCTACCCACGCCTCCTTGACACGCACTTTGTCAATGCCATATTCAAGGTTATTTTGACTAAAGAGGGCTAAGATAAGTTCCTTAGCGGAGGAGGTGTTGTGATCTTGACTCATTTGTTTTTTGCCCCCAAAGGTAGTGATATTTTTTTGAAAAAATCCAATCAAAAAAGCCTTTTTTATTTCTCTTAGCTTGGTATTTTTTTCCATTGCTCTTGCTCAAAAGCTTTCCACTCTTCTTCGGTGTAGGTTTTGCCATTGAAAGTGGTGGTTTTAGGTTTGTTTTTCTCTTTTAAGGATTCTAAAAATTCATATACAGGATCTCTTCCACTTCCTCCTCTTCTGTGTATTATATCTGTTTTAAACAAGTTCTTTCCTGTTTGCCCATCTATCATAATATGTTGTGTAGGTTCATCATAAATATCTTTAGGGAATAATATTAGATGGTAGTAATACTTGCCATTTTCATTGAATCTACTTACATACCCTCTTTCTTCTTTTAGTTCTAAATTAATATGATATTCTTTTTTTACTTTTTCAATTAGTTGGCGTATAGAGAATTTATAATTCTCATCTTGATTTACTTTTCTTTCTAATTTGCCAATTTTAGAGTAAAAACACCATATACCAT
>RBWB01583821.1_pt1 | contig 11108 bp, 9 predicted proteins | sample 2014201 | NCBI WGS metagenome assembly RBWB01 (sample SAMN10133834, study PRJNA383868) | Human oral metagenome, whole genome shotgun sequencing project. | isolation source: supragingival plaque isolated from 88 juvenile twins | host: Homo sapiens | place: Australia
GTTTGTATCATGATTTTCCTTTTGATTTTTTAGGAGATTATAGCGAGTTTTGGCTTATTTAATGTATTAAGGAGGATTTAGCGATAAATTTGCGGCTTGCCTTGCAAGGGCAACGAAGTGAAATCATTAAAAGTCATCTCACGATACGTTGCCTTAATTATTGACGTTCAAATTTGAAGTTAAAATTGCAAATTTTACTTGCCGAGATTTGCATCTTTATGGCGCTAATTTTATTTTCGTCAAATTTAACTTTACGTATTTGTAGCTTCTAAAAAATTAAAGCTCTTTTATTGGGAGAGGAAGGGGATTCTACTTACGGAGCGTCGCCCCTTCCTCTCCCAAGCCCTCTCTAACCCCACTGCACGTTTAAGGTGGCGACACTGCTTTGCTCGCGCAAAGCGTCGCATATTTTAATAATTAAATTTAAAAATACATGGCACGATAGTATCAAATTTAACCAATTTAAATTTCGCGTTTTCAAGACTCGAGTTTCGGTGTGTAAAATTTATCAAAATTTTAATCTCGATAAATTTAAATAAAAGCTAAAAATAAAACGTGAATTTGCGAATTTAAAAGATAAGTACTCTAAATTTAACGCATAAATTTACGCCGCTAGGGCAAATTTGACCGCCGGGCGGCGGCAAATTTATATCCCTTTAAACGCTGCTTTTGCGTTTTCTAGGTCGTTTGCGTCTGGGTGAGTTGCGGCTCTAGCCCATCTGGCTTCGCGCTCCGGAGTTACGGCGTAGCGCGGGTCGTTTGGTGCTGCTTCGCCCATTTTGCGTAGTTGCTCGATGACTTTTGGATCGATCGCGCCTTGGCAGTAAAACTCGCGTAAAATTTCATTTTCGCCCTCGCGTAGCACGACTTTTGCCTTTTCTAGGCAGTTCATCGCGTGCTCGTGCTCGGGATCCATGCCAAGCGTCATAAATACGCCCGTTTTTTTGCCCTTTATCTCGCGCAAAAAGCGTTTAAATTTAGGCTCCGCGTCGCCCTTATCGACGTAAAATCCAAGCGCGATAAAGTCGTAACCGTCCAAATTTAGGTGCAGATCCTCGGTAAATTTGACCGCCTCGCAGCCAAGCTCGTTTGCGATGGCAAGACCGACTTTCTCGGTATTTCCGGTCGCGCTCGTGTAGATAACTATTTTTTTCATTCAAAGTCCTTTTGTGAGATATTTGCTACTTCGGTGCCGATCGACATACCCCAAAATACGCCGTCCGTCGTGTAGTTTAAAAAGCCGTTTTCTATGTGCATATAGCCTTTGCTTTCGCATTTTTTGAAAAACTCCATTAGCGCGCTAAAGGTCTCATCGCTAACGAAGCTTTTTACCTGCGCGAGGTCGATTTTTGGGTACATAAAGAGGCTTTTTAGCCGTCCTTCGGCGCGCTGTTTGTCGTCTACTTTGTTTATCATACGCATTTTTTCTTTTGCGTTATAGATGTCGTAGTAGCCTAGCCTTCCGCCCGAGCCTCTACCTAACGGCAGGATATCGGCGCCCTCGTGGCTTAGGCGGATATACTGATAGCGGTCGCGGCCGATGCGGTTAAATTTAGTATGCTCTAGCACCTCGTAGTTGCCAGTGCCCAGTAGCTTTTCAAAGAAAGCGTTGTGTAGCTCGTGCTCGTAGTTCACGTCGTAGTAGTCCTGCGACACGGTCTTTGCGAGCTGCGATTTTTCAAAAAGCTGAAGCGAATAAAAGCTCGTGCTGTCGATCTCTAGCTCGTCTACTAGGCGAGCGTCTTCTAGCACTTCGTCTATCGTTTGCTCAGGGTAGTTAAAGATAACGTCCGTGCAAACCATGCCGCTAAAATTTTGCCTGATCATTTTTAGATGCTCTATCGCGCCTTTTTTGTCGTGGACGCGGTTTAGTAGCTTGCGGCCTTTGTCCGAAAATGTCTGCACGCCGATGCTAAAGCGGTTTACGCCTAGGCTTTCTAGTAGGCGCACTTTGCTTAAATTTAGATTGTGCAGAGTGCTCTCTAGGCTAAATTCGCAGTCCTTGGCAATATTAAAGCTCGATCGCAGAGCCGCGATAATGGGCTCTAGGTGCTTTTCTTTTAGTATCGTAGGAGTTCCGCCGCCAAAATAGACGCTGCGGATATTTTTAGCTTGTAGATACGGGAATTTGCCGTATTTCCTGGTCTCGCCCAGCAGATACTGCGTGTAGCTGTCTAGCTCGTCTTCTAGCTTCGTGCGGTTCATCGAGCAAAACGAGCAGATATTATCGCAAAAAGGCACGTGGATATAGATCACGCCGTCTTTTTGCGCGGGCAGCTCCTCGGTTAAAAATTTCTCCACCTCGGCGTTAGTCGCCATTTTTATTTTTTTGGGACGCGTCGGCCCTGCGTGCCCCTTTTGTCTGGTTTCAAACATCTATTCCTCCGTTTTGAACTCGTAAGGTTTGGTAATTATACAGTGTGATATATTTTTTAACGCTTTAATTTCTAACTCCTTTGTTATTTTCACCGCTTCGTCGTTAAAAATTTTATTTTTCCCGCGAACGGCTATTATCTTTATCTCTCCGTCAAATTTAAAATCAACCTCGACCTTAAACGTCCCGTTTAGTCGCAGCATGAGCGCTTTTTTGGGATATTTGGCCTCGGGCTCGCGCGCCACGGTAAAGCCCACGCCCTCTTTGCATGCGTTTTGCTCTTTTGCTTCGCCGCTATTTTGCGCGGCGGGCTGCTTTGCGGGAGTTAAATTTGAGCTAGGTAGCGCGCTTTGCTCGTCGGGTAAAATTTGACTCGGCGCGGGCGTCGGTTCAAATTTAGGCTCGTCTTTTACCGTTTGCGCCGGCTTTGGCGAGATTGGCTTTTTTATTTTTGGCTTTGGGGGTTGCTTTTTCTCCTCCTTTGACTTTTTGGGTTCCGGCTCTACCGGCTTTGGCTGTAAAATTTCGGGCTTGAGCTCGGGCTCAAATTTGACCGGTTGGGGCTGCGTTTCTTGCGGCCATTCCATAGGTTTTTCTAGCGGCTCGGCGCTTTGAGGCGGTATATACTCTCTAGTCTCTTTGCTGGGCTCTTCTTGCGTCAAATTTAGCTTTATCTTTATCGTTTCTTGCGGTTTTGCGCTCTCTATCTGGCGCGAGTTTAACGGCAAAAAAAGCAGAGCTAAATTTAAGACGAGCGAGACTAGAAAATAGCGCATTATTTGCTTAGCATCTCGTAAAATTTATCTACGGCTTCGCCTATGCGAGGCGTTCCTCTAAGTAGCAGCGAGGAGGGCACGGTGAGTACTTTGCCGTTTTTTGCGGCGGTCGTTTTTTTAAGCACCGGATTTTGTTTTAGGAAATTTTCGCCATCCCCGCCCATGCCGCCGATAACGACGATGAAGTCCGGATTTTGCGATAAGATAAACTCGGTCGAGACGATCGGAGTCGAGCCCTCTACGCTATCGGCGATGTTTTTTAGTCCGAGTTTGTTAAAGATATCGCCCGGCAGCGTCTTTGAGCTAAAGCCCGTAAGCGGCGTCGAGGAAAATACCGCTAGTATCTTTTTGCCCTTTACCTCGCTGTTTGCAAAAGAGTCGATTTTGGATTTTATCTCGCTTACGACTTCGCTCGCTTTTTGCTCTTTGCCCGTTACTTTGCCGATTTCTTCGATATTTTTGTAGATATCGCCGACGCTATCTGCTTTTAGCGTGAGGGTTTTTAGGTTAAATTTAGCAAGGCTCTCGTTTACGTTTGCCGAGTGAAAGCTAGTGATAACAAGATCAGGCTTTAGCTCGACGATCTGCTCGATATTTGGCTTCGTGTACGTGCCTACGCTTTTTAGCTTTACGGTTTGATCCTCGGGCCAAATTTTAGAAAACTGAAGCGTAGCGATGGCCGCTAGCTGATCCTGCGCGCCTAGCATATAGACTATCTCGACGACCGATGGGTCTAGTACGACTAGTTTTTTGGGCGCGTTTGCGGTTAAATTCGCCAAAAGACAACTGGCTGCAAGCAAAAGTGCGGCTATTTTTTTCATAGAAAATCCTTTCAAATTTGATTTGTAAATTTATCGCTTTACGGGCACTACGAACGGCATGCCGTCGTGTTCTAAAATTTCGCAGTTTAGCCCGTAAATTTCATATAAAATTTCTTTCGTATAAAGCTGCTTTGCCGTGCCTGCGTAGCGTATCTCGCCGTCTTTTAGCATCACGAGTTCGTCGCAAAACATAGCGGCTAAATTTAGATCGTGCAGCACGGCTACGGAGAGTAAATTTAGCTCTCTAGTTAAATTTTCGCAGATCTTTAGCATCTGAACCCCGTAGTTTAGATCCAGCGCGCTCGTAGGCTCGTCAAGAAGCAAAATCTTTGGCTCGCTAACTAGCGCTCTAGCTAGCAGTACGCGCTGAAATTCGCCGCCGCTTAAAGAGTGGGCGCTGCGTTTGGCAAACCGCTCTACGTCAAGCAGGCGCATGATCTCGTAGGTTTTTGCTACGTCGTTTGCGTCGTATCCGCTAAACTGGCTTTTTAGATGGCAAAAGCGCCCCGTTAGCACGATGTCCTCGACCGTAAGAGGCATGCTTAAAACCGTTTTTTGCGGGACGAAGCCTAAAATTTTAGCCAGCTCTTTTAGCGAATAATCCTCCAGCTTTTTGTTTTCTAGCGTTATTACGCCGCTATTTGGCGATAAAATTCTTAGGATATTTTTTAAAAGAGTGGATTTGCCGCAGCCGTTTGGGCCCAAAATCCCTACGAACCGACCGTTTTTGAGGCTTAAATTTACGTTTTTTAGTATCTCTTTTTTGCCGTAGCTAAAGCATAGTTTTTCTACTTTCACCTTATATGCTCCTGCTTGAGCGGATAGCTAAAAATAGAAAAAACGGAGCGCCGAAAAACGCCGTAACCACGCCGATAGGTACCTCGGTCGGGCTTAGGACGCTTTTGCCTATCGTGTCGCAGGCTAGCAGGAAAAACCCACCCGCAAAGGCGCTAATTGGTATCAAAACGATGTTGCTCGAGGTTTTTAGTATCATGCGTAGCGTGTGCGGGATGATGAGCCCCACAAAGCCTATCATGCCCGTAAACGCTACCGAAAACGCCACGGCTAAAGATGAAACGATAAGTAGGCGTTTTTTCATCTTTTCTACGTCCACGCCTAGGCTTTGAGCCTCCTCGTCGCCGCTTAGGATGACGTTTAACTCAAATCGCTTAAAGTAAAAATACGCCATAGATAGCACGAGAGGAACGCTGATGTAGGCGATCTTTTCCCAGTTGGCAGAGCCTACGTAGCCCATCATCCACGCTACTATCTTAAAGCTATCCTCGCCGATGAGGTAGGTCGCAAAGCTCGTAAACGCGCCCAAAAACGACGAAAATGCGATACCGATGATAAGAAGCGTGGCGATGGATTTGCCTTTTTTAGAGAGTTTAAAGATCAGCACCGAAAGTATTGCCGCGCTAAAAAAAGCAAACACTCCGTAGTAAAAATCGGGCAGCTTTAAAAGATAAGCCGCCACGGCGCCAAAGGTCGCGGCGGAGGCGATGCCGATGATGTAAGGATCTGCTAGCGGGTTTAAAAATACGCTTTGCACGACGACGCCCGAGCTTGCTAAAAGCATACCGATCAAAAAGGCCATTATGACGCGCGGCAGGCGGATTTCTAGCAGGATGGTTTCCTTTATCTCGTCTATCTCGCCGCCGCTTGCAAATTTGATTATATCTTGCCACGAGATATCGGCTCCGCCGAGGCTAAGCGAAAATATAAAAAGCAGCGCCGTAAGCGCCGCCAAAACCGCCGTAACTCCGTTTTTAGTAGGCATACTTAAACTCTACGTAGTAGTTTCTCTCGTCGGCGGGCTCGTATATGTCCTCTAGTACGCTTTGATAGGCGTTGTATTTTTTGTTGAATAAGTTTTTAACTCCCGCAGAGACCGAAAATCCGCCTTTAAATTTATACTTCGCCCCAAGATCTACTAGCGTTCTGGATACGGTTTGCGTCTCGTAGCCAGATATGTCCGTCACGCCCGAGTAGATCGCTCTTTTTAGCTTTGATAGGTATTTGACGTCAAGGAGTAAATTTAGATCCTTGATCGGCTCGTAGTCGATGCTAGCGACAAATTTGCTCTTTTGTACGGTCGGCACCTCCATGCCTTTGTTGCTACCTTTTTTAAATTCGGCTTTTACGTAGGAGAAGGTCTGGCTGGTTTTTAGATTGTCTAAAATTTGCTGCTCGGCGTAGAGCTCGGCTCCGTATCTCCTGACGTCGTCTAAATTTATAAAAAACCAGCCGTCGGTTATGTTATTTGTGAGCGTTCTGGTGTAAATTTCGTTTTTCGTATCGGTTAAAAACACGGTCGCGCTTATGAAATTATCATAGATCATGTCCCTCACGCCAAGCTCGTAGGTTTGGTAGGTTTCTGATTTTAGATTATTTACTACGTAGTCGGTTCTGTTTGGCTTATCTACGAACTGAACTGGCGACGGCGAGACGAAGCCGCGCTCAAATTTAAAATAAACGTTGCCGGTGTCGGAGTATTTAAAGCTAGGCGTTATCTCAAAGGCGTGGTTGTCCGAGTTTTTCTTGCCTTTAAAGGACGAAGCGCTAGTTATCGTTCGGCCGGGCGTCATCTTTACGACGGAGTTTGAGCGTCTATCCATGTCGTTTCTAGCTAGCTCGAACCTATATCCCGCGCTCAAAGAAAACTGATCGGTGAAGTCGTGCTTTTCTAACACGTAAAACGAATGCGTTTTCTTTTCTACGTCAAATTTGGTCGTGACGTCGGCGCTTACAATGATAGGGCCGCGTCTTCCGGTGGATTTCGAGTGTATCGATCTTTTGGCCTCTTGTCTTAAAAAATCGTAGCCGAATATAAAATCTCCGCTGCCGTAGCCGTATTTGCCCTTAAATTTAGCCCCGGCTTGTTTATCGGTTAGCCCTAGCGCTCCGCTGCCGCCGTCTTTGTAGGCGCTATACGAGTCCATAGTTAGCTTTTGATAATAAGGCGATAGATTAAACGTCAGCGCGTCGTTTAAATTTATAGAGTAGTCGGCGTTTACGCTAACTCTTTTGTTTAGATAGTCGGTTTTGCTTGATCCCGCTTGCCTTCTGTCTTGCTCTAGCTGAGCTTTGCTTAGAGCGCCGGTGGTGCGGCTTTTGTCTTTAAAATAGCTTGAGTTTATAGATAGCGCCTGATCGTCCGTTATCTGATAGGTTAGGCCGCCCGAGACGTAGTCCTCCTTGGTTTTATCCCCGCGTCTATATCCGTTTGAGTCCGATTTTTTCGCGTTTAGTTTTAAAGATAGCGCGTCCGTCACTCCGCCGCCGACGTTTAGGGCTACGTCTTTATAGGAGTAGGAGGCGAGCTTGCTAGAGACGCCCGCGTAAAATTTCTTTTTGCTCTTTTTGGTGATGATATTTATCACGCCTCCCATCGTGCCGCTGCCGTATAGCACGGTGCCGCCTCCCGGGACTATCTCTATCCTATCTACGTCCTCGATAGGTATCATATCTACGGGGATCCTAGTAGGCGTAGTGTCGATCATGTTTAGCGCGACGCCGTCCACCATCACCTTTACGGTCGTGGTCGATCTAGCCGACGAGCTCCTTCTGGAGCCTTGTCCGCGCATATCTACGTTGTTGCCGTTTAGGTTAACGCCCGGAGCCTTTTCTAGCGCTTCTTTGATATCGCGGTATCCTCTATCCTCTATCTCTTTTGCGGTTATAACGGTTACGTTTCTAACCTCGTCTTTTAGCGCGCTCTCAAAGCCAGTCGTGGTTATGACGGTGGCGTCTAGTCTCGTAGATTCGCTATCTGCGGCGTATAAATTTAGACTTGCTATCAGCGAAAGCGCGATAGCTCCTTGGCTTGATTTAGCAATCATAGTTGTTCTCCTTGGTTAAATTTACAGGGAGATAAAACTAGGCTCATTTTCTATCCTTTGGGCTTTTTCTTGATATTTAGCTCGACGTTTTGCGTGCCGTTATCTTTTAAAATAGAGATCAAATTTACGACCTCGCCGTAGTTTATCGCTTCATCTGCGTTTAGTTTGACGCTCTCTTTTTGCTTTGGGGTCAAATTTGCGATTTGAGCGGCTAGATCCGTCAAATTTAAACTCTTTTGCTCGCCGTTTATACTCAAAAGCACTTCGCCGCTAAGCAGATAAAAAACCTCGACGTTTTTGGTATCTTTTTCGTCTAAATTTGACGCGCTTTGGGGTAGGGCGATGTCGATGTGGGCAAATTTGTTAAAAGAGGTCGTAACCATAAAAAATAGCAAAAGCACAAATATCACGTCGATCAAATTTAGCATCGAGATGCCGGCGTATCTGGCTTTATCTCTGCGGACATACTTCACAGCTTCTCCTTTCAAAACTGCGGCCAAACAGGCTCATAATGCGGTTTAGATCGTTTAGGATGAAATCTATCTTTTTGCTAATCATAAGAAAAAATATCACGCAAGGAATCGCCACTATAAGCCCAAAAGCCGTCGTATAAAGCGCCTCGGAGATACCGACCGCAACGAGCGGAGCATCCACTCCGCCGCTAAGTCCGCTAAAGGCCTTTATCATGCCGACTATCGTGCCCAGTAGCCCTAGCTGCGGGCTCGCGCTCGCGCAAAGCCCCAGTATCCACGTGCGCCGCTCAAGCGAGGTTAGCTGCATGGATACGGCCTCCTCGGCGATGTAGTCGATCTGCGTTTTGCTAGCGCCTTCGCCCAAATTTTCCGCGACGAAAAGCGCGGTTTTGGCAAGCGAGTTTTTGTAGCTTTTGCAAAATTCTTTGATTTTTGCGTAGTCGCCTTCTAAAATGAGATTGCAAAGCTTGATCTTAAACGAACTAGTCGCGTCTATCTCGGTAAATAAAAAATACGCTCCCTTTTCAAGAAGCACCGCAATACCGAGCACCGAGAGGCAAAATATCGGCCACATAAAGATGCCGCCGACTTCTATATACTCAAACATTTTAATCCTAATATTAATTATCAAAAGCTGTTTATTATACCGCCGCTATCATTAATCGGTAATAAAATTTGACGAGATTTCATAACGTTAGATAATAAAATCCAAATAACGTTTCGCAGAAAAACAGAGCGTCCAAAAAGGCAAATTTAGGACACAAAGCCCTAAATTTAGCGGTTTAGTAGGTGTACTTAAACTCTACGTAGTAGTTTCTCTCGTTTGCCGGGCTATACTCGTAGATGCCGGTTTGGTTGTTTTTGCCTTGGTAGTCGTAGTATTTTTTGTTAAAGAGATTTTTTACGCCTCCGGTTATGCCAAATCCATTTTTAAATTTATAAGAAACGCCCGCGTCCACGATGCTGCGAGAGGAGATATTGTCGTAGTTTAGGTCTTTTTTCTTGGAGTAAAATTTATAGTCCGCAAACAGATGCAAGTCGCTCACGATCTCGTAGTCCGCGCCGAATATAAATTTGTGTTTTGAAACGTAGGGCACCTCTTTGCCCGCGTTATCGCCTTTTTTGATCGTGGCGTTTACGTAGGCGTAGGACTGGCTTAAAATCAGCCTATCAAAGAGATTTTGCCTGCTAAAAAACTCAAATCCGTAGCGTCTAGTTTTTGCGATGTTGTAGTATTTCCAAGCGTCTCCGTGGTTGGCTCCGAGCTCGGCATAGGCTATCTCGTCGCTAGTATCGGTTAAAAACACGGTAGCGTTTACCGGCATGCTCGCGACGTGATCTTTTAGCCCGATCTCGTAGGTGTTAAATTTCTCGGATTTTAGGTCGTTAAATTTGTATTGTTTAGTGATCTGATCTTTGTCGGTTAGCTGAGAAGGCGATGGTGAGATGTAGCCGCGTTCAAATTTAAAATATACGTTTCCCGTGTCTGAGTATCTGAAATTGGGCGTAAACTCAAACGCGTGGTTGTCGATATCTCTGCCGTCGCTTATGGCGTTGTAGCTAGTCATCGGAGGAAAAGGTATGCCGTTTCTAAAGCCCTTCATATCTGAAACCCTGCTGGCCTCGTACTGCGCGCGCTCAAATCTATACCCAAAGCTTAGATCAAAAACCTGGGTAAATTTATGCTTTTCCATAAAATAAAGTGCGTGAGTGGTCTTTTGTAGATCTAGCGTCGTGTCGTGCTTTAGGCTTATCACGGGCGATGTTTTTACCTCGTAGTGCGACTCTCTATCGCCTTTGTTTTGCTCGTAGTCGTAGCCGAAGATAAACTCGCCGCTGCCGTAGTCAAGCTTGTTTTTAAAATTTACGCCGTATTTTTTATCGCCGAAAAGTCCCTGCGACGGATAGCGCACGCCGCGAGCCGACTCGGTCGAGGAGGTTTTGATTTTGATTTTTTGATAATACGGCATCAAATTTACCGAGTAAAAGTCGTTAAATTTGCCCTCGTAAACGGCGCTAACGTCGATTTTCTCGTTTTCAAAGAGCTTTGTTAGGCCGTTATTTGCGTTTTGTCTGCGGTTTTGCGAAACTTGATCTTGGGTTAGGGTGCCCGGATCGTTTCTTTTTGATTTAAATACGCTAGGCGTCAAATTTAGCGAGTGGGAGTCGTTAAATTTGTAGTTTAGTCCGCCGCTTAGGTAGTATCCGCGTTCCTTGTAGTCGTGTCTGTAGCCTTTTTGGCCAAACGCTTTGCCGCTAAATTTTAAAAACAGATCCTCGCTCACGTTTCCGCCGACGGTGGCTGCGGCGTCGCGGTAGCTATACGAGCCTATCTTGGAGCTCACGTTTGCGAAAAAATCTCGCGGCTTTTGCTTGGTGATGATATTTACCACGCCGCCTCTAGTGCCGCTGCCGTAGAGCACGGCTCCGCCTCCTGGCATCACTTCGACCTGCTCGATGTCCTCGATCGCGATCATCTCAAGCGGTATGATGCCGTGCGCCGCATCGACCATATTTATCGGCACTCCGTTTAGCATGATTTTTACGGCCATAGTAGGCGTCGCGCCGTCTCCGCGCATGCCCTGTCCGCGCATATCTATGTTTTCGCCTAGGCTTGAGGTGCTGACGAAATCGACGCTAGGGATCTTTTCTACGAGCTCTTTTACCGAGCGGTAGCCGTAGGCCTCGATGTCTGCTTTGGTTACTACAAATACGTTTCTAACCTCGTCTTTTAGCGCGCTTTCAAAGCCCGTCGCCGTTACTATGGCGGCATCTAGCGTGACGTTTTGGGTTTGTGCGTTTAGGCTCGCGGCTGCAACGAG
>RBWB01583822.1_pt1 | contig 11108 bp, 7 predicted proteins | sample 2014201 | NCBI WGS metagenome assembly RBWB01 (sample SAMN10133834, study PRJNA383868) | Human oral metagenome, whole genome shotgun sequencing project. | isolation source: supragingival plaque isolated from 88 juvenile twins | host: Homo sapiens | place: Australia
AAACACACAAAAGTCTGCTCATTCTTCCCAGCCTTCCCAATCCTCCCAGCCCTCCCATATTTTAGATACACTTACACCGAAGGATGAGCGAAGGATGAGCGAACAATAAGCGAAGGATAAGCATCAAATTAGCGTCAGCTAATTGACAAATTGGCAAATTAGCTAATTGCCAAATTTCCCCGCGTATTCTGCGATAACATTTTTGTCGAAATAAGGTTCTTCATCTATGTGCAGTAGCACTGGTAGTTGGGTTTTATGCAGAATAAACGACTCAGTTGAAGGGTTAGGTGTGCCGCTGAATACAATGCCATACACATCTAAACCTCTGTGCTTTAGGGCTTCGTAAGTGAGTAGCGTATGGTTGATACTGCCTAAGTAATGGCGCGATACCAGTACGATTTTATCGGTAGGGCGGAGTAGGTCGAGCATCGTGTCGTCTTCGTTTAGTGGCACGAAAAGTCCGCCAGCAGCCTCTATTACCAGATGGTTGTCGGTCTCAGGGCGCACTATATTCGATAGTTCTATGCGAATGCCATCTAATTCAGCTGAAAGGTGCGGACTGGCAGGGGTATGAAGAGCATAGCTATTGGGGTGGAAAACAGTGCGTGTGTTAGAGATAAGTCGGCGTACCTTATCGGTGTCAGAATTCTCTAAATCACCTGACTGTATGGGCTTCCAATAGTCAGCTTCAAGAGCTTCGGTAAGGATAGCCGAAACGATGGTTTTTCCTACTTCGGTAGAAATACCTACTACAAAATAAGTGTCTTTTTTCTTCATTTTGATTGTTTTTTTGATTTTTCAGAAAGCAAAATTAGTAGTAAAAAATTAAATAACCATCGCCAGTACAAAAAAATGTTAAAAATATTTTAAATATAATTTGCAAGATTTGGTAAAAGTTCCTACATTTGTAGCTCGAAAATAACCTTCGGGAAGAGCATTTCCCGACCTAAATAACAGTATATATGAAAGTTACAGTAGTAGGAGCTGGTGCAGTAGGTGCCAGCTGTGCAGAGTACATCGCTATTAAGGACTTTGCTTCTGAAGTAGTATTAATTGACATCAAAGAAGGTTTTGCTGAAGGTAAAGCTATGGATTTGATGCAAACTGCCTCTCTCAACGGGTTTGATACTCGTATCGTAGGGGTAACTAATGATTATGCTAAAACTGCTGGCAGTGATGTAGCGGTGATTACCTCTGGTATTCCTCGCAAGCCTGGTATGACACGCGAAGAGCTTATCGGTACCAATGCTAACATCGTGAAATCAGTAGTAGAACAATTGGTGAAATATTCACCAAACGTCATTGTAATCGTAGTGAGCAACCCTATGGACACTATGGCTTATTTGGTACACAAAGCTACTAACTTGCCTAAAAACCACATCATCGGTATGGGTGGCGCACTTGATAGTGCTCGCTTCAAATATCGTTTGGCTGAAGCGCTAAACAGTCCTATTTCAGACGTAGATGGTATGGTAATCGCTGCACATAGCGATAGTGGTATGCTACCACTTACTCGTTTGGCAAGCTACCGCGGAGTGCCTGTTACCGAATTCCTTTCAGCTGACCGCCTCAACCAAGTAGCCGAAGATACTAAAGTAGGAGGAGCTACCCTTACTAAATTATTGGGTACTTCAGCTTGGTATGCACCAGGAGCAGCTGTTTCAGCTTTAGTACAAGCTATTGCTTGCGACCAAAAGAAACTTTTCCCTTGCTCAGTATTACTCGAAGGCGAATACGGCGAAAAAGACGTATGCGTAGGTGTGCCTGTAATTGTAGGTAGAGATGGTGTTGAGAAAATTGTAGAAGTAAAACTCAACGATGCTGAAAAAGCAAAATTTGCTGAAAGTACTGCCGCTGTACGCGAAGTAAACAAAGCGTTAGCTGGTGTGTTGTAAGATTTTTGTAATCATAATAGAAAAATAGGCTGTCCTAATAACAAGGACAGCCTATTTTTTTATCTGTATCATAAATCATTAGCATTACCACGAAATAAATACGCCCCCAGTGGTAACTAAGTACATCTTCTTTATGGGCACGATAGGTTTGGTATGCTGAATGAGTTGGTAAGAAAGCCATATACCAAAATTTTTAGTGATATGATGCTTTAGTTGTAAATCGTAGGCAAAACGTGGATTTGCGATATTGCTATCTAAGCGCGAATGCATATAACCGCTGGTGGTAAGCTGCCACTTCTCGCTGAAGAGTATTTTGAAGCCTATAGCTAAGCGGGTTTTGAGGGTGCGCTGGTGCAGAGTGATATTCTCGCCTGTATACTTAGGTACACCGTCCATATTCCATTTTTCGTATTCGTAAAAAAAACCGATACCGCTAGTCAGGATAAAATGCTCTGATTGTATAAGTCTATACCTCGACTGCATACCCGAGGCTACCCGCAACAGTAACCCCCGTGTAGGCGACCATACCAATTCGGCAAACGGATAAACCTCTAAGCGTGGTTTTACTAAATAGCGATATTCCATATGTAGAAAACCATTGCTCACGTTTACAGTATTGCCAAAAGCAGTAATCTCTAATTGGTTGATAAGGGTAATAGCTTTTTTCTTCTGAAGTAGCCAACTAACATTGGCGTTGTTTTTAAAACTGAAGAAGTTCTCTTTTTCAGTTTTGAAGTTGAGTTCAGGCGCAACAGAGCCTTGCCAAGAGCGGGTGGTATCAATTACCGTAGCGAGACTCTCGGTAAATATAATCTGTGCGCGCAAGGGTAGGAGGGGGCACAGTAGGCTAAACAGTAAGCAGTAGCGTAAGAAGGTCATATATTTACTATTTGGGCACGGTCGGCTTGGCTATAAGCCCACGGTGCTCCGTTATTCTCTATATTGGTCATCATAGCGTTTAGCTCGGTAGGAGCCGCTGATTGCTCCATTACTGAGTATTGGCGCAGCTCCATAATAATACTCACCGGACTGATGCTCACAGGGCAGGCTTCAGCACAAGCGTTGCAAGTGGTACAAGCCCATAACTCTTCCGCCGTGATGTAATCGCCTAATAGCTGTTTGCCATCATCTTCAAACTTGCCGTGCTTATCGATGTTTTTGCCAACTTCTTCTAAGCGGTCACGGGTTTTCATCATAATGGCACGAGGGGAGAGCTTCTTGCCGGTAAGGTTTGCCGGACACTCATCGGTGCAACGTCCGCACTCAGTGCAAGTGTAAGCACTCATCAGCTGTACCCACGTAAGGTCGGCTACATCTGAAGCCCCAAACTTTTCAGGAGGGGTAGTGTCTTGGGCAGCAAAAGGGTCGGCAGTAGGGTCTAACATTAGTTTTACCTCGCGTGTTACCGTAGGATTTACTTTTAGTGCTCCTAAAGGTTGAATAGAGGCGTAGTAGGTATTAGGAAATGCTAATAATATGTGTAGATGTTTAGAGTAGTATAAGTAGTTTAAGAAGCACAAAACCCCGATGATATGCAACCACCAACAGCTGCGCTCTATCGCTATAAGAGTAGGTACAGAGGCGTGTTGCAATAAGGGTACTATGTATTGGCTGATGCCGAAAGCCCCAGTAGAAACGTAGTGAGGGGCGTGTAGGGCTTGTAGTTGGGTATCGGCAGCGTTCATTAGCAGAAACAGACTCATCATCACCATTTCGGCATAGAGAATGTTGTTAGCATCTTTCTTAGCCCAACCTTGTAGTTCGGTTTTGCGAAAGCGCGGTAGTTTTAGTATATTACGCCGTATCCAGAAAGTGATAACGGCTATGATAACTAAAAGAGCTAACCCTTCAAAAGCGGTTATTAGATAGTAGTACCAAGACCCTAAGCTAGCAAATATGCGGTGAGAGCCTGTAAGTCCGTCAATGATGATTTCTAAAAGCTCTATGTTGATAATCAAGAAGCCTGCATATACTATAAGGTGTAGTACAGCCACTACGGGGCGTACTAACATCTTTTGTTGCCCAAAGGCTATACGCAGCATATTCTTTAGGCGTTCGCGTTTGTGGTCGGTTACTACCTCAGGGCGACCTAAACGTATGTTGCGTATTAGTTTGCGTATATTATAAATGAAAAAGCCTCCTCCTATACAGAGAAGTATCGCAAATACTATGTTAGGGAGGAAGCTCATTATACGTTTATATTATTCTGATTTTTCTTCGTCTTGAGGTTCGTATACTTTAGCTTTTTTGCCAAAGATAGAGAAATGTACGTAGCGCTTAGGATTTAGGCGGAAGTCTTGTAGCAATAGCTCTAACTGTTTAGCAGACTTGTCTAAGTCTTTGTATAGCGCTTCGTCTTTCATCAGTTTGCCTATAGTGCCTTTGCCTCCTTCTATATCAGCCAAAAGGGTATTGAGGTTGTTGAGAGTAGTTTGAGCATCAGCTATAACCTTGTTAAGTTCAGCTTCTGATAGTTCGCCAGATACTTTAGCCAAATCAGTAGTGATTTTATTAGCGTTTTGTAGGGTAGAGCGCAGGTTGCTTTGGCTATCAGCTAACAACTTATTGAGGGTAACTGATGCTTGGTTGAGGTTGCGCATAGTAGTACTGATTTCGGCTATAGCTACTTTTAGGTCGTTGGTGGTTTTAGCATCTAAAATCTTATTTACGCCTGTAAGGGTAGTATCAGCCTGATTGAGTAAGTGGTTCAGTTTTTCTTGAGTAGGCTTAATAGAAGATGAGATAGACGCAAGCATATCTTCTTGAATACGCGCTTCGAGTACATCGCCTGATACCGCTATAGGGGCATTGTCAAAAGCAGGGATAATCTGAAGTCCAGCACCGCCTAACAAACTGTTGTACAGCTCGGCTACACTATTTTTAGAGAATGAAAAATCGTCAGAGCACTCCATAGTGATTTTGATTCTTGCTGTTTTCTCTTCTAAATCAACAGCTTCAACACTACCTACTTTAACTCCGTTTACAGTTATTTGAGTACCTGTTTTTAGTCCGCCTGAATGAGGAAAGTAAGCGTAATAGATATTGGTTTTCTTAAATATAGATTTTGATTTTAGGAAGTTAAATCCTACGAAAAAAGCAGCAATACCTGCTATTACTATAATGGCTGTTTTTACTTCTTTTGATAATTTCATCAGTTTTTATTTATAGGTTCTATTTTTCTATTTGTTTAGCTTTCTCTATAGTGATTCGTTTCCCAAGATAAAAAGCCGCTATGTAAGCATCTTTGTAGCCTTTTTTTTTAGCATTGCTCAGTAGGGTAAGAGCCTCTTTGTGCCGTTTAGCATTGCCGTAATAATACACATATACCTTGCCGTCTTTTTCTGTTGAAATAGGCGAGAGCCCTTTGAAGTTAAACGGCTTAGCTTCCAAACGTTTGGGGCTAGACGAAATTTGCACTTTGTAAGATACACTCCCCTTTTCGGTAGGGTGGTTTGCAGGCTGTTTTCTGCCTGTGCCGTGTACTGATACAGTGTCGCTAGGCGCTACGTATGAACTTTGCCCTTGTATCCATTTTTTATAGGTTAGGATAGCTGTAGCAATGTTTTCGGCAAACTCTTCTTGCCCTTTCTCTGAGGTTAAGAACTTTCGCTCTTCGTTATTAGTAAGAAAGGCCGTCTCGATAAGTATACTTGGCATATAGGTTTGGTGCAGCACGATGAAGCCTGCTTGGCGCACTCCTCTGTTGGCGCGCTTCATAACTCCTGTTAGCTGACTTTGCACTATCTTAGCCAATTGTATGCTTTGCTCTAAAAACTCTTCTTGCATAATAGATAGCCCAATAATAGACTCGGGAGAGTTGATATTGTACTGGGCGTATTTCTTCTTATAATCGTCTTCTAAATAGATTACTGAGTTTTCAGCCTTAGCTACCTCGAAGTTTTGTTCGTTAGCATTCAACCCCAATACATAAGTTTCAGCTCCCTCTACTTGTGTTTCGTGGGCGTTGCAGTGTATTGATACGAATACATCTGCTTTGTTTTTGTTGGCGATAGCTCCTCGCTCGTATAGGTCGATAAGCTCATCGGTTTTGCGGGTGTAAATAACCTTGATGTCAGGGTGAGCTTCTAATTTCTTTCCTACCAGAAGGGCTATTTTTAGCACTACGTCTTTCTCATAAATAGTTTTATTGACTACCTTACCAGGGTCTTTTCCTCCGTGCCCTGCGTCTAAAACTACTTTGAAAACAGGTGTCTTCTGAGCATACCCACTCAGGGGAATAGCCCAGCATAACCAGAAAAGTATGAGGCGTAAAAGTTTCATCAATTAGTTTTTTGTTTTAATTGGGGGCAAAGATAACGGTTTTAGCTTACAATGCCAAACTTCCCTACATATTTAACTGATTATTAACGCTTCAAACTCCTCTTCACTTATCATTTTTACCCCTAAACTTTCGGCTTTTTCTTTTTTGCTAGGCCCCATATTATCGCCTACTATTACATAGCTGGTTTTAGATGAGATAGACGAGCCTACTTTGCCACCGTGTTGCTCTATAAGGGTTTTGAGTTCATCGCGTGAGTGTAGGTGGAATACCCCTGACACTACAAAAGTGAGCCCCTTTAGCTTGTCAGTCTGCCCTTCGGTAGCCTGCTCGCTTAGGGCAAACTGTAGTCCGTAGCCTTTTAGACGCTCTATAAGGGCGCGGTTATAAGCATCGGCAAAGAAACTCACTACACTGCTAGCTATCTGGTTGCCTATTTCGTCTACTTCTATTAGCTGTTCAATAGTAGCCGCTTCAAGGGCTTCTATGGTTTTGTAGTGGCGTACCAATTTCTTGGCCACGGTCTCGCCTACATATCTGATACCTAAGGCAAAAAGCACCCTCTCGAACGGTATTTCTTTTGACTTTTCGATGCCTTTTACTATGTTTTCAGCACTCTTTTGTGCCATACGCTCTAAAGGTAGCAGTTTGGCAACAGTTACTTCGTAGAGGTCGGCGTAGGTGTGTATGATGCCAGCCCTAAAGAGTAGTTCTACTGTTTCCTCGCCCAAGCCCTCTATGTCCATTGCTTTGCGCGAAATAAAGTGCTGTATTTTGCCTGTGATTTGAGGCGGACAGCTATTGCTATTGGGGCAGTAGTGCTGCGCTTCGCCTTCGTTGCGCACTAAGGCTGTGCCACACTCAGGACAATGGGTGATGTATTGGACTTTTTGCGCATTGGCTTCGCGTTTTTCTAAGTTTACCCCTACTATTTTCGGGATAATCTCTCCGCCTTTTTCTACATATACTGAATCGCCTATGTGTATGTCGAGTTTTTCTATCTGGTCGGCATTGTGCAGCGAGGCGCGCTTCACGATAGTGCCGGCTAAAAGTACGGGCTGCAAGTTGGCTACAGGCGTAATAGCCCCTGTGCGCCCCACTTGGTAAGAGATACTCTCTAAAAGGGTATCTACCTGCTCGGCTTTGAACTTGTAAGCCATCGCCCAGCGCGGTGACTTAGAGGTATAGCCTAATTCTTCTTGCTGTGCTATGCTGTCTACTTTCACCACTACACCATCGGTTTCGTAGGGTAGGGTGTGGCGCTTGCTATCCCATTCGTTGATAAAGTCCATAACTTCGGCAGTTGAATGGCATAGTTTAGAGATATTGGGCACTTTGAACCCCCAAGAACGTGCTTTTTCTAGTCCCTCAAACTGGCTTTTTATTCCTGTTTCGCCTACTAAAAAGTACAAAAGGCAGTCTAAGCCGCGTTTAGCTACTTCGGCAGTGTCTTGCAGTTTGAGGCTTCCGCTGGCAGTATTGCGCGGATTCATAAAAGGGTCTTCGCCTGCAGCAACGCGCTCTTGGTTGAGCGCTTCGAAAGCCTTTTTAGGCATCACTATTTCGCCGCGGATATAGAAACGCTCAGGATAATCGCCTTTTAGCTGTAGAGGTACTGAACCGATAGTACGCACATTGGCTGTAATATCATCGCCTTGAATACCATCACCACGTGTAGTAGCTTGCTTGAGTTTGCCATTCTCGTAGAGCAAATCAATAGAAGCACCGTCATACTTTAGTTCGCAGGTGAAGTTGATTTGGTCACTGCCTAAAGTCTTGATGATACGTTGTTCCCATTCTTCTAAATCTTCTTTAGAATAAGAGTTGTCTAACGAGTACATACGATACTCGTGCACCACTGTAGGGAAGTTTTTGGTAATAGTACCCCCCACGCGTACCGTAGGCGAGTTCTCGTCGTAATACTCGGGGTGTGCTTGCTCTAATGCCTGTAGCTCTTTGAGTTTTTGGTCGAACTCAAAGTCGGAAATAGTAGGCGTGTCGAGCACGTAATAATTGTAATTATGCTGATTAAGCTCCTCGCGAAGCTGCTGTATTTTTTCTTTCATTAGCGTCATTATTAATACTTTCAAATTCAGATTTGGTAATGTATCAAAGCTAACCAATTTTATCGTAAGATACGGTCTGGTTCTTTGTTTTTCTCCCATTTTAGGTCAGAAAGCATTGAGGCTTTGATACCAATAAAGAAGTACCAAGAGGTGCGGTAACCAAAAGGGGTGAATTGAAAACTCATTTTGAAACTGTTTAGGTCGCGCTCGAAACGGAGCTGGGTGTATGTAAAACCTTTGTTTACAAAGTCGTAACCGCTTGAGAGCCCTACTTGCCACTTAGGGGTGAGCGATACATTGCCCGAGAACATCAGCGAGTTATTAGAAATCATACTTTCGCGCGCTTGATTGCTGTAAGTGAGCGAGTGCGCAAGCGTTAAATCCCAAGGGATAGTAGCCTGATAGAACTTTTGCTTTTCGTCTCCGTCTTTCTCCTCTTTCTTATCGCCAATATGCTGCACATCATTTAGCGGCTTAGAAGACCCAAATAGGTCGTCAGTACGTCCGCCCGATACATTACCGGTACTCTTTTTATCCTTGCCGTTTTTGTCTTTCTTGTCCTTTTTGTCTTTGTTAGAGAAAGAATAGTTAGTAGAAATATTGGCATTGGTCAGCCTAAAGAGACTACCACCATTATTGATATTCCACTTTTCCATTTGTCGCCCGTTGTTGTCGATAGCATACGGATTGAGAGTGGCTCCAAAATTAACCCCTAATTTGCCATTGAACAAAGCCGTACCTCCTGTAACATTCACCGGACTGAATTGCTTGGTTATCACATTGTAGTTAGAGCTGAAGTTGAGGCTGTTTAGCAGCATAACCTTTCGCGGAGCTGTTTCGGCACTGTCTTTTTGCTTCATCTTAGCCTCGAAAGTGTTAGCAAGTGAAAAGCCTATTGACTGCGATTCGTGTAGCCCTGGGGTGCCATAGATACCCCCCTCGAAGCGCGAGTACTGCATACGATTGCCATAAGCATCGGATATGTAGTAATCGTAATACTGGTCGAATGACGGGGTGTAGCCATAGCTTACTGAAGGGCGCATCACGTGACGGATGGCTTGTATGGCTGACCCTTTTTTGAAGCGGAAAGTACCATAAATGGTAGTCCCTAAGCTAGCCCCTAAGTTGTACGTCATAAAACGGTCGAAGCCGCTAAGCGTATCGATACCTACCTTGCCAATAGTGCTATTGAAGTTGTTTTTGCGTATGGTTTTGAACTGCCAAGTTTCGTTAATAGATGAGTTGAGCCCTAAGGTGATGTATTTCATCAGTTTAGCAGTGGTGCTAATCGGGATAGAGTGTTGCACCCCATTGCGCGCCTCGTTGAACATTTTCTTTGAAAAGAAAAGGCTATCGTAGGTAGCAAAACGGTTGTCAGCCTGCATACTATACTGTAAGTTCAAACTCTTGATAAGTCCTTTTTTGGTTTCGCCCTCTTTGGCAAAGGGGTAAATACGCTCTACACTTCCGCGCAGCGAAGGCAGGGTCATATCTATACTTTTGGTGTTCGTATTCTGAGAGTGCGATGCCGATACTGACAAGTTCACCGAAGGCGATGAGGGGAAAGTCTTAGAGTATGACACTGACGACATCATCGTGTTGTTCAGGAAGTTAGAGGTATTGGCTTGGTTGTATGACTCTTGGTAATACCTACTATTGCTCGACAGGTTTACAGAGGCTGAAAAGTTAGAGTTAGGATTTGCCTTGCTGTCCTTGCTGTGCGTCCACTGTATGCTGTACATCTGGCTGCCCGAATAGTCGGGTAAGCCCCTCATACTGTAGATGTTATTCTCATAAGTAAGGTTGAAACTGCCTGTGTATCGATACCGCTTCACGTAGGCAGATTGAGCACGCAGTCCGTAGCTGCCATTAGTGTAATAATCGGCTGTGAGAGCAAGGTCGAAATTATTGCTAACTACAAAGTAATAGCCTATGTTCTGAAGGAAATAACCGCGGTTATTCACCTCGCCAAAGGTAGGGAAGATAAGCCCTGAAGAGCGCCCCGATACCATAGGGTAATAAGCAAACGGAATGGCGATAGGGGTAGGGATATCGACAATGTACATATTGCTAAAGCCTGCGATAATCTTCTTTTTAGGTACGAACTTAGCCTTGTATACTTTGATGTAATAATCGGGGTCGTCGAGGTCTTCGGCCGTAGTAATGATGGCGTTGCGCATAAAGTAAGTAGAGTCGTTCTCTTTCTTGATGATTTCGCCCTTTACATTGTTCTCGTCCTGCTTAGTGTAGGCGTTGCGGATAATCGCCTTTTGGTTGCGGTAGTTGAAGCGGATAGAGTCCGGCTCAATAACATCATTCCCTTGCTTGAATACAGGGTGCTGGCTGTACTCGCCAAGACTGTCTTTTAGTCGCCCCGCATATACTTCACCTTTTTGGAAGTTGATAACATCTATCCCTGCAGTAATATCAATATCAGTATATTGCACATTGGTTTCGTTGTGCAAGATGATTTCGTGGGTAGCTTTGTTGAAGACGATACTATCTTTAGCCTTGTATTTTACCACATCTTCTAAAGCCCCTTTAGGTTTTTTGATAGTGTCTTTTTTCTTGAGGGTATCGGCCTTAGCTTTAGGCTTTTGAGGTTTGGGTCGCCTGCCGCGTAGTTGGACAGGCAACTTAGGAGTTAAGCTATCTTTTTTGAGAGTGTCGGCTATAGAAAAAGGATATTCATACTGAAAACCGCCCTTTCTAAAGGCAAAAGTTTCAGCGTACCAAAAGCAAGAAGTAATTACTAATAAGCTAATAATGAATGTTATGGTGCGTTTATACTGTTGCAAAGTCTTTTCTGATTTGATGTATTTTGAGGGCTCAAAAGTACGACTTTTTTTTGAATTGAGAGTTATTTTT
>RBWB01583833.1_pt1 | contig 11088 bp, 9 predicted proteins | sample 2014201 | NCBI WGS metagenome assembly RBWB01 (sample SAMN10133834, study PRJNA383868) | Human oral metagenome, whole genome shotgun sequencing project. | isolation source: supragingival plaque isolated from 88 juvenile twins | host: Homo sapiens | place: Australia
CTGCGAATGAATTTCACGATAAAATATCCCACCTCCTTGGTATAACATGCTTTACAACAATAAGTCCGTTGGTTGTATGCTATATTACAAATCCCTCAATAGATTTTGAAGAGATCGCAATACTGACGTTCTGGGGACTTTTACTCCTTGGCTATCTCATTTTAGACCAAACCCTTCTAAGGACAGGCACTATTAAACTCATATCAGAGACTCAAGCCTCCCTAAAAAGAAGGTGGTTATATTATCGGATTATCGAGCATGAGATCGTGAAAGAGTATAAGTATGACAGGGAAAAACTGGGAGAGGAAGAACTCCAAATGTTAAAGGAAATTCCTGATGATTTTAGTAGAGACTTATTATTACATCCGCACTATAATGAAATAGCAACGTGGAAAAATAATCTCGACAAATTAAAAGGAAAGATTTCCAGGATCAGTGACAAAATCAGACAATTAGAAAAAGCAAAAGAAAAAATCGGCTGTTTTTATTAAACAGCCTTTTTCTATTCAAAATAGATTAAAGGTTGCAATTTAAGAGGACTTGAATATGCTGTAAGATGTTTTTTAGCTTTCATTACACGAAAGTCACTATGCCAAAATCTACTACAAAAACAGTAAAATCAGCAAAAACTTGACCAAAAACACAAAAAGAGAAATCAGATTCTTCTCATTTTTTTGATCAAGGATCTCTCGTTTTTGAATGAATCAGAGTAAATAACCTCAAAAATATCGATCTCACACTCCCAAAAAATAAACTCATTACCATTACTTGAGTGAGCTGATCAGGGAAATCCTCTCTAGCATTTCAAACTATATATAAAGAGGGACAATATAGATATATTGAATCACTTTCCAGCTATCTTAGACAATTTTTTAATCTCTGAGATAGACCTGAGATTGACTACTGTAGCGGACTCTCCCCTGCTATTGCAATTGAACAAAATAAAAGAGTCTGAAATTCAAGATCTACAGTAGGGACCCTCACTGAAATTGATGATTACATCAGACTCCTTTTCGCAAAATTAGGAGATACCTATTGCTGGAACTGTGGAAGCAAAATCAAACCACAAACGGTTGATCAAATTTTGCACACAATGAAAGAACTCTACAGCAACCAAAGGATCTATCTCCTAAAGGAGAGCTGAAGTTTCTCTACAAAAGCCGATCTGCTCAAATTTGTAAAAACAAACAAGCAAAAAGTTGAAAAAGGAGGCGGTTTTACAAGATATCTCCTTGTTTCTCAAAATCCAGAAAAAGCTGATCCTATCGAATATTTCTACCTCGAAGATCCTCAAATTCCAACTGACTATTTTCCAATCAATAGCTATGGAATCTTTGACCGTGTAACCTTAGAAGAGCAAAAAGTCTGAAGACTCAAAGAGGATATCATCAAAATCCTCTCAGAGACTAAGAAATTTGGAGTCTATCTAGCAGAAAAAAGTACAACAAACGAGCCTACTTCTCAAAAGCAAGTAGAAGCTAATTTTTGAGCAGGAATTGAAATCACACAAGCAAAAAAAAGCAAAAAAGCTGATTCAAAAGCTGATGGTCAAGAAATCCTCCAATGAACTCGTATTCAGCGATTCACTGACAAAATGTACTGTCCAAACTGTAATATTACCTATCCAGAATTTACAACACAGCACTTCTCTCCTAATAGACAAGAAGGAGCATGTAGCCACTGTCTTGGAATCTGAGAAATTCTGCAAGTCGACTATAATAAAGTAATCGATCCTGCAAGTCCACTAATAGATGCCATTCTTCCATGGAGAGATAGCAATCTAGGACAGTGAGTCCTCAAAAAACTCTGCGAAAAATATAGTATGGATCCCGAAAAAAAACGAGCAGAACAGCCAGAGCGATTTCTCAATGTTGTTATCGAAGGAGATCAAGAACTTTTAAGAATCAACACCTGAGGAAAATATACCAGTATCAAATACAATGGAATCGAAGAAATCATCAAAGACCAATATGTAAAAGGACTTTTGACGGTTGACTTTCAGGCAATGCTCAATATGAAGACCTGTCCTCACTGTTTCGGTTCAAGACTAAAAAAAGAGAGTCTCCATTGCTTCTTAACAATTAAAAAGCAAGATATTGAAAAAAAATCTGACTTTTCAAACCTTTTACCTACACTTTTCACTCAACAAGAAGGATTACCCTTTGCTCAACCAGAAGATCAAGATCTGATAAAATTTAATATTCGAGATCTTCAAAAAATTGAGCTTAACGAACTTATCAACCTTCTAGAGCTCTACAAATCCACAAGTGAGAAGCCGATAAACCTCCTTGAAAGAATCCTCAATCCACTCCTAGATAGAGCAAAGACAATCCAAGAACTTGGACTCGGATACCTCATGCTAACTAGAGGTGTTGATACCCTTTCTGGAGGAGAAATTCAGAGATTAAGACTCGCAAAACAGCTCTGAAACAAGCTCACAGGGATCATCTATGTTTTGGATGAGCCGACTATTGGGCTTGATACCTGAGAAATCAAAAAAGCAATCGTCTCAATCAACAAACTCAAAGAAATGGGAAATACTATCATCGTTGTAGAGCATAACGAGGAATTTATTAGAGCATCAGACCGAATAGTAGAAATCTGACCTTGAGCATGAGATTTTGGTTGAGAACTCATCTTCAATGGTAGTTATGAAGAATTTACCAAGACAAGAACACTGACTTCAGATTTCATTACCTGAAAAAGAAAGGTTAGCATAGACTTTTCTCATACTCCAAGCAAGAAGCGAGTAGATATCAGAAAGGCCAGCAAATTTAATCTCAAAAATATCGATGTAAAATTCAATCTCTGAAGTTTTACAGTGATTACCTGACCTTCTGGAGCTGGGAAAACAACATTAATGTATACCACACTCTTCAGATTTCTCAATGATAGACAAAAATTTGTTCAGAGTTATATCAGGCTTCAGCTTTTGAAAAAAGGACTCACTTGGGAGGAAATCCTCGCCGCACCTGTAATGAGAGCTGAGGAATATGCCCACTTTGAAAACCTTGCACTCCAAGAGTTCTATCAAGATATCTGAGTAGAAAGAGTAACGGGACAAGAAGAAATTAAAAATACCATCTACGTAGACCAATCTAGCATTGGGAAAACTCCAAGAAGCTGTCCTGCTACCTTTGTAAATGTCTTTGATAAAATTAGGCTCCTCTATGCTGGAACTAGCGATGCCAAATACCTTGGTTTTAACAATTCTCATTTCAGTTTTAACTCAGACAAAGGTGCCTGCCCTGCTTGTAATGGATACGGATACAAAAAAATTGAACTTCAATTCCTTCCTGATACCTATGTTCCGTGTGAACTCTGTCAGGGGAAAAGATATAAACCTGAAATCCTATGAATTACTTGGAGAGGAAAAACGATTAGCCAAGTCCTTGATATGTATATTGATGAAGCATTAGACTTTTTCTCAGAAATGGATCATATCAAACAAGAACTCGAGCTTATGGTAGAAATCGGACTCGGTTATCTCAAAATGGGACAACCGGCACATACCCTTTCTGGAGGAGAATCTCAGAGACTCAAACTCGTAAAACACCTCCTCAAAGAATATAGATGAAATACCGTATACTTCCTTGATGAGCCAACAGTAGGACTCCACCCAGCAGACATTGAAAAGCTTTTGAAGGTGATCAAGAGATTCCTTGAAAAGGGAGATACCATCTTGATGATTGAACACGATGAAGATATCCTTCAGTTCGCTGATCATATTATCAGATTAGATAATGGACAACTCGTAAAATCTAAATAAATTCAACATAAAAAAGAAAAACCTGATATTACCTCAGGTTTTTTTATTTCTTTATCTTAAAGATAGTATTTTACTTCTTAATCACCGCTTCAATCGCAGCAAACATTCCTTCTCCATCCTCGTTGATGATGATATATACCTCATCACCTGGCTTTCCATGATGGAAATTTACAGCAGCTTGATTGAGGAAATAAATCTGACCTTCCTCTGAGTGAGCAGTAAATTTTTGATCATCAGTCTTTGAAAGAATCGCCTTCAAATGCTTTCTTCCTGCTGGTTTAATCAATTTATAAATCATCTTTCCCTCTGGAGTAATTTTAAGCTTAAGGGTATCCCCAGGGATCAACTTAGTTTTACTAGAATAGTTAAGCGGAACAAGGTACTTCTTTTGATCTACTCAAACCATGTAATATCCATCAAAAATTCCCTCAATTACTTCCATTTCTTCATCAGTATACGCTTCTCTAAGCTCATTAGCTTCTGCTTCACCAAGACCAAGACTTGATGGATCCAAAGAATTTGGATCATTAGGATCAAAGTTTGCAAGCTGACTTACAGCAACCTTCACTCTCTTGAGTTCTAGTGATACCTTAGTCAAAGCATTCTGAGTAAATTGGAGGAGTTGCTGATAATCTTTCAATAAATCCTCTGTCGTTTTTGTTTTTGTCATTGCAGTTTGTTGTTAGATGATAAATATTGCGATATCATTATATCGATTTTTGTCAAGATTGCAATTTTTTATGAGAGTTTTTTAGAGATAAAAATTTTCTTAGTTGTGAAGCTAGAAAAGGAAAAGAAACCTGAGTCTCATTTCAGATTTCTCTCCTTCTTTTTGATCAAATATATTTACTTTTCCTGCTCAACTTCCTGATTTTTAACTACAACCTGCACTTCTCAAATCACATTCCTCTTAACCCAAAGCACCTTAAATTCAAGAGTACTATGCGTTTTATTTTCCAAATCATCATGCAGATGAATATCCAAGCTAATTTTCTCTCAACTACTTGGAAATCTCTCAAAAGAACTCGTAATAAAGTAACTCAAAGTTTCTGCCTCATACTCATCATCCAGCTCAATCTCATCTGGATGGAGACCAAGCACATTCAATAGCTCATCCATTCTTACATACGACTGACAAATCAGAGTTCAATCCTCATTTCTCTTGATCGGAGTAAGTTCTTCATCAGACTCATCTTGAATCTCTCAAAATACTTCCTCAATAATATCTTCCAAGCTCACAATTCCATCAACTCCCCCATACTCATCTAATACCACAGCAATATGCTTATGCGTCTTTTGAAATTTTTGAAGAAGCGAATCAATAGGCTGACTACGTGGCACCTTAATAATTGGATTAAGCGTCAATTGTGAAAGTAATGTTGATCAAGAATGTTCCTTTTTAAGCCTCAAAAGCTCCTTAAGCGTAACAATCCTATCTATCGTATCAATACTCTCATGATACACAGGAATACGAGAATAATGGTATCCACTGAGTTTTTCTATTGCATCATCCAAACTACACTGATCATCTATAGACTTGATCTTGATTCTTGGAGTCATAATCTCCTCTGCTGTCAATTCATCCAAAGTCAAAAGCTTCTTGATCTTTTGATCCTCTCAGTCTGTAAAAACACCAGCCTTTTTAGAAAGCTCAATAAAAGCCTCCAAATCTGACTCACTAATCAGATTTTTCCTCTCCTTCTTTGTTAATCCCTTCATCATTCGCTCCAAAACAAATATCAATGGGAAGAGAACCTTTATCAATACCGTATAAATAGGAGCAATACTGAGCGATATTCTCTCTGCATGACGCGTTGCAAGGGTTTTCGGGAAAATTTCTCAGAACAAAAGCACCAAAATCGTCACAACAGCAGTTGCAATAGAGATAACTAATGTCTGATCAAACTGCACTTTAGCTGCAATATCCATAGCAATCACAGTCGCCAAAGAAGCAGCAAAAATATTTACAATATTATTTCAGATCAAGATTGCTATTAGAACCCTTTCTGGCTTGAGTTTAAGCTTATAAAGAGACTTTGCTCAGCTTTTTTTCTCTTTCAAGAAGACTGAAGCCTTGTGCATTGGCACTGAAGTAAAAGCCGTCTCACTCGCAGAGAAAAACATTGACAAGAAAATTAAAATCACAAAGAGCAAAAGCGATAAGGGGTCCATCTTTAGACAAACAACATAAAAAGAATAAAAAAACTGAATATATTTCACAAAAACTCTAAACTTACGGTTCAAATATAGCTATCCGAACTCAAATTGCAAGTCCGTCTTGAAAAACCGTTTTCTAACCTCTCCTACTGCATATCAAAACTATATCCCTTATGATCAGAACCTGGAAATTGTACAGTTTGAATACCATCTACTGCAACCTTCGGACTGATAAATACATGATCAATATGACTTTCTATAGGCAAAGCAAAGGCTAAAATACGCTTAAGACGAGCAGAAAGTGTTGGTAATTCTTTCTCCATTTTCAAAAGTCTAGAAGCACTTCGTGTCATCATAAATGGGAAACGAGCTGTAGTATTTCTAAGAATTCCATCAATTTTCTGAGCAAACTGCTGATAATATATTGACCACGGGCTCACATTAAAATCTCAAATAACAAGTACTTTTTCTCTTGTTTGTGAATGATACGTTTTTGAAAGATCCTCTGCTAAAGAGTTCAACTGTACATTCCTTCTCTGGAAATGTGCTAAGCTTGTCGGAGAAGTCGTATGTATCAAATACACCTGATATATATTATCTCACCTCGTCATTTGAACGTGCAAATATCCTCGCTCCCCTTTTTCAAAGGTCTTTGAGACATTTCTCAGTGGATATTTACTAAATATAGCACTTCAAATCTGACCTTTTACACTCATATTCATAATTTTATAAGGATAGTCTTTTTCAAGCATTTTTCAGAGATTATCCTGATGATGCTGACTATATTCCACAAAAAGAATTAAATCTGATTTCTTATCTTTTATAATCTCATAAATCTCCTGATACTCACTATTTTCCTTGTAAAGATTTGAATAGATCACCCTTATTGGATTATCTGTCTGATGCGGATTCCTGCTTTCTAATCCATAAAAATGCAAAAACTGTGCCAAAAATCCCCAAAAAAGCCCAATAAATCAGAGCATAATCCAAAATTCAATCGTAGAAAAGAACTTATCTGAAGCAACCTTAAAAAAAGAAAAAATTGAAATTATAAGTCCTATAAAAAATACAACCATCCAATATGGCAAAAAACTCATTGCAAGCTCTCAATAATACTCTCCTCTTCCAAAATATACAACACCTCACAAAATAACCACCAAAGCCAAGAAAATACGCATATTCTCATTCTTATAGATAAAGACTTACCCGATAATAGGAATTTTCTTGAAAAAGGCAACCTTTGTTTATCTGCATAAACAACGAAATTCTCAAGCCGGCAATCTAAGAAAACAAAAAAACAGGTGGAGACAACCTGCCTTTTTTATCTTGAGATTTTACACAGAGCATTGTTTTACTTAATTGCGATTTCATCGATCATCATATGCAAGCTTTGATCTATTTCTCTCAATCCATATTCAAAATTATTTCTAATCATTCCATTTTCCCTCATCAAAGTATTGAGTTTATCAGACAATTCCTGCATTCCAGACAAAAACAACTCCAAATCATACTGAGAACGAATAAGTCAGTTTTTAATTTCTTTTTGAAGTCTAGCAGTATAAAGTCTAAGCTGAACAAGCGTTTTAATCACCACATCTACATATTCAGTATCAAAATCCTGAACAATCCCTCCTCCATATTGGCTTGTTGCTTCTCTAGTACAATCTAAAGCTCCAATCAAAGCATCACAAGTAGAAGCAATCTTATCCAAAAGAGTGTTCATTTTGGTTGTTGTACTTGCAACGGTATTGAGACTGTTTAATTCGTTCATTGTTAGATTCTGATAGAGAATAAAATATAACACTTCAATTATACACGACTTTTTACAAAAAACAAAAAAATCTGATTTCTTATTTCTTTTTCAACTTCTCATTTTCGTTTTTTATGATATTATGTATTTTTTAGCATAACTTCATAGGAGATAACTAGAGTTCATAAAAAATAAAAGAACTTTTCCCTCCTCGACTCAACCATAATCATCACTTGAAAATTCAGATCAAAACCATACAAATAAACAAATTTTTTAACCTTTTGCATACAAAACCACATGCAAATATTAAAATATTGATGGATCGGTCTAGGAGCCATATTTCTCACAACACCAACTTTTGCAAGCACAGGGCTAGACTCCTCTATTGAATGGACCAACTATAGATCATGTATTGATTTAACAACTTCTCTTAAAAAATATCTCGCAAGTTCTGAACTATCTGCACGATTATTGAAGAGTAATTATGCGAAGTCAGATAAAAATCCTCTAATAAACCAACAAATCACCTCACAAACCTATTTTTCTTATTTAGATAAAAATCAGCAGCTCCTCTATCTTTTCAAATGAGCTCAAGAATCAAAGACCAATACTGTAAATATTGCAATCCCAACACTTTTAGCGAAATTCCACCTGCCAAAATCACGAAAACATATTCAGACTTTTTTTTATCAAGATAAAAAGCTGATTATCTCAGCAGAAGAAAATCAAAACTCTCTAATCGCTATCTATACTATTGAGGATAAATCATTTAAGCCACTCAAATACTATAAAATGAGCGGTCCATTTAAACAAGCTCAACTAGTATGAGATAAGTTCTACCTCATCACACAAAAACAAACAACCAAAGACAGCTTAGAGGCACTCCTCAAAGCAAATTGAGAAGACAACAATTTTTTCCCAAAACTTGAACAAGCAATCAAATACTGACTCAAAACCACAATAATTTCACAAGCAACTTGTCAAAAAATCGCTCACAATATTACTGATGGAGAATTACCAAATTTGACCTCACTAGCAATTTTCAATCTAAATAGTCTAGATACCGAGCCAGAAATCAAACATTTCCTAGGACAACTGAACCATATTGCCATCTGACCAGAGTATCTCTATTTTCTAAAACCACATAACAATACAGACATCACCTGCAAAAATTGTTCTCAAAAAGCTGAATGAAGCTGAGAAAAAACACTTATTCAGTGATTTTCACTTGATCCAAAACTCTATCAGAGCAACAATGCGATTCTTTCTTGAACGCTCCTCTCATCAAAAAATTACCTGACAGAAGACTTCAAGCTTGAAATCCCACTCTACCAAACCAGCGGGAAAATGAAACAATATCGCATACTTCAAGCTGACAATAAGCTCAGCACTTTTACTACAACAATCTTAGCTGAAACTGGATCCAACTATCAAAATATAACAAAAGAAAGCTGATCCTATCAGCTATCCAATGATGAAACAACACTGATCATCACTCAAAACAAGAATCAATACTTACTCCCAACAAGTGAACGAAGAAAAAACCAGCTTTTCACTTTAGGGAATAACCTCATCAAGATACAAAACACAAACAATGCAATCACAATAACTAACAATGAAATAGGACAATCAAAAGGAGAAACTCTACTTTCTCTAAATAATGCAGAATTACTTGATAACATATATCGGAATAGCGAGCAAAAGATCCTCTCTCTTATAACTCGTGAAAACGGGAAAACTACGCTAAGAGGCTATGATCTTTGAGATCCTAAAGAAGCAAAACTTCTTTTCAAGAGGACCTATCCCGTTCTCAGCAATTTGAAACATCTCGATCTTTATATAAATATGGAGAAATACACAGTACTCATAGCTCAAGGAATTGCAGATTTTTTCGTGACAAGAAATCATACTCTCACGAAAACTATCAAAATAAAATAACTTGCTTTTACATCAGACTTTTTTATTATTATTTTTTCGTGATTAATGGGACAAAAGATTATCATTTTAGAGAATATCCGTTCGGCTTATAACGTTGGAAATGTTGTGAGAACAGCAGACGCACTTGGACGGAATGTATGGATCACTGGATATACACCATCACCTATTGATCACCCTAAAGTTCGCAAAACCTCACTAGGAGCTGAAAATCATGTTGGGCTCAAACAATTTGACTATACCAGTGATGCCATCAAGTATGCTAAAGAACACAACATCAAGGTCATAGCTGCTGAAATCACTAATGAGGCAAAACCGCTTGATACCTACACACCAGAAAACAACAATCTTGCAATCATCTTTGGAAATGAAGTTGAGGGGGTTCTTCCTCAGACACTCCAAACAGTAGATGAAGTGGTATATATTCCTATGCAGGGTATCAAAGAAAGCATGAACATTGGACAAAGTACAGCAATTATGATGCGAGCTTTAAGAAACTAAAAAATATAAAAAATCTGACTTTTAAACCTTTTTATCAAAAGTATGGACCATTTTTACAGTGTATTCAATCGAATACTCAAACATATCGGTTTTCTTCTGGATTTTGTAATTCACATTGATAAGCATCTTGCACGACTTTTTCACCAATATGGACTACGAGTATATGCAATCATCTTCGGTGTTATCTTCATTGAAACAGGATTTGTTGTGATGCCATTTCTTCCTGGAGACTCGCTCCTCTTCGCCTCAGGAGCCCTAGCAGGAAACCCTATGAATCATATCAATGTCCATATACTCTGGCTTCTCATCTTCGTAGCCGCAATACTTGGAGATAGTCTCAACTATGAAATTGGAAAATTCTTCGGACCAAAAATCTTCAAAATGAAATCAAAGCGAATCAAACAAGAATACCTTGAAAAAACTCAACACTTTTATGAGAAATACTGAGGGAAAGCAATCGTCTACGCTAGATTTGTACCGATCGTGAGAACCTTTGCTCCATTCGTAGCTGGAATCGGAAATATGAAATATACCTCATTCCTCCACTACAATCTTCTCTGAGCATTTCTTTGGTCAGCATCACTCGTATATGCAGGATTCTTCTTTGGAACTATTCCTATTATCCAAGAACATTTCAGTTTCCTGATTATCTGAATCATCATCCTTTCAAATCTTCCAGTCCTGATTGAACGATACAAGCATCACCGTCATGCTAAAAAAGTAAAACAAGAATCCCCAAAAGATTCTGCAGAAAAAATAGAAGAAAAGTAAAAGAAAATTTAAAAAAACCTGAATTAACTCAGGTTTTTTCTTTTTTTCATATTTTTAAGAAATAATTCCTCCTCATAAACAAACTTCTCCATCATACAAAACAAATACCTGTCCCGGCGCAACTGCCCATTGAGGATCTTGAAAACGAATCTGCAAATCAGATCACTGCTTCCCAATAATCTCACAAGCAACAGGAGGATTTTGA
>RBWB01583839.1_pt1 | contig 11080 bp, 8 predicted proteins | sample 2014201 | NCBI WGS metagenome assembly RBWB01 (sample SAMN10133834, study PRJNA383868) | Human oral metagenome, whole genome shotgun sequencing project. | isolation source: supragingival plaque isolated from 88 juvenile twins | host: Homo sapiens | place: Australia
CCAAGTGGAGGGATCGGTCGAGGCGCTGCTGGGGGAGGGCTCGGCGCGGGCTTGATCCTTTAGTGGGGGAGGGTGGATACTTCGTTTGTTCTTAGTACCTTTGGGTCAGTAGTACAACTAACTTTCATATTAGAGCACGCTTCCAAGAACATGAAGACAACTCCATTCACCGCTCTGCACGAAGCCCTGGGGGCTAAGATGCACGAGTTCGCAGGCTACAACATGCCTATCGAGTACAGCACGGGGATCATCGACGAGCACATGACAGTGGTCAAGGGCGTAGGTGTCTTTGACGTCTCGCACATGGGTGAGTTTTGGGTCAAGGGGCCTCAGGCGCTCCAGTTCGTCCAGGACATCACCAGCAATGACGCCTCCAAGCTCGGCGTCGGCGATATCCAGTACACCTGCTTCCCCAACGCTAGCGGAGGGATCGTTGACGATCTGCTCGTCTATCACTATGAGGAGGAGAAGTACCTGCTCGTAGTCAACGCGGCCAACATAGACAAGGACTGGGCCTGGTGCCAGGCCAATAACAAGGTTGGGGCTATCCTGGAGAACAGCTCCGACAATGTCGGGCAGCTGGCTGTCCAGGGTCCTCTAGCTACCCAGGTACTGCAGCGCCTCACGGAGGTCAACCTCAGCGAGATCCCTTACTATACCTTCAAGGTCGGGGAGTTCGCTGGCTGCCCCGAGGTCATCATCTCCAACACGGGCTATACGGGTGCTGGGGGCTTCGAGCTCTACTTCTATCCCCAGTATGGCGAGCGGATCTGGAATGCGATCTTCGAGGCAGGTAAGCCCGAGGGTATCCGTCCTATCGGTCTCGGCGCACGCGACACGCTCCGCCTCGAGATGGGCTTCTGCCTCTACGGCAACGATATCACGGACACGACCTCACCCCTAGAGGCGGGCCTTGGCTGGATCACGAAGTTCAAGGACGACAAGCACTTCCCTGGCCGCGCCCTCCTAGAGCAGCAGAAGGTCGAGGGGATCAAGCGTAAGCTCGTCGCCTTCCGTCTCAAGGACAAGGGGATTCCCCGCGCGCACTACGAGATCGCTGATGCCTCGGGTCAGGTGATCGGCGAGGTGACCTCAGGGACGATGTCGCCCACGCTCAAGGTCGGTATCGGCATGGGCTACGTGGCTAAGGAGCACAGCGCTCCCGGCACGGAGATCTACATCGTGGTACGTGGGCGTCAGCTCGCGGCCGAGGTCGTCAAGCCGCCTATGCGTCAGGTCGACTAGCTCGCTGAACTGATACTTAGACCAGTAAGCAAACTAGGCCGAGGTGCTCGCTGCACCTCGGCCTAGCTTTTTGATGGGGCTTCGTGTTTCCTTTGGGACTTACGGGGGAGGCTGGGGGAGTCCTGCTTTGCGCTGCAGCTGGGAGCTGCTCCTGAGCTCAAGGTACCCTCCTTTGTCGAGGGCCTTATAAAATGAATAGGGACTGTCTCCCGACACCCCCTATTCCAGTTAACCTTAAATCTAATACCATGAAAAACACACTGCAAAGATACAACATTTATTTATATATGCAAACTTCTGTAAAGCATCTCGACGCGCTCCCCCTAATTTATGGGTGCGCTAGATGCTAAAGGCGGGGGGCGTTCTTGTTCTTATTCGCTCTTGCTTAGTTTCTTATGTGTCTGTCGTGAGGCTGGGGGAAGCGAGCTTCAAGAGCGAAAAGTTTTTTCGCTGGGAGGCCGAAAAACGCTCCTTGAGGCCAAGCCTGGGGCTTCCTTGGGGGCTGAGCGAGGGGGAGCGGAGCGGCCTCTACGAGTGTGCTGCGAGGAGCTAGGGGCAGCGCCTCGAGGCGCTGGAGGCTAAGTTCGCTCCTTAGTCTTGCCCAGCGCTCGGCATAGCCCCGCCCCGCCTGAGGGATATCCCTCGGCCCGCTGACCGATATCCCTCAGCGCCTTGACTGCTATCCCTCACGAGGCTGACTGATACCCTTCAGAGCGCTGAGGGATAGGTCGGGGGATGGGGAGGGCTTCGGAGGAGGAAGCCGAGTGCCGTAGGGTAGGGCTGCTTGGCCTTGGCTTCAGCTAGGCTGGGAGCCTCGCTATACCGAGGGCGGGAGAGGATGCGTTTTCCCCTCAGAGCCAGGTCAAAGCGCATCGGCTGGCGGTACGGATGTCGTCTATGTCGGCGAGTAGTCGTAAATTTGGAAGTTATTTAGGAACTATAGCGCCTGGCTCAAACCGGGCTAAATAGAATAGGATAAGGATAATAGACTATAGGGAGACCATAGGAATGGGACGAATCATCGCCTTAGCAAACCAAAAGGGTGGCGTAGGGAAGACTACGACAGCTATCAATCTGGCAGCCTCGCTGGCCTCGCTCGACAAGCGGGTGCTGCTGGTGGATACCGATCCGCAGGCCAACGCCTCCTCAGGGCTGGGCGTCGAGAGCCTCAAGCTCGGCAAGACGATCTACGAATGCCTCTGCGGCGGCCTCGCGGCCTCCGAGGTCATCATCCCTACCATCGTGGACGGCCTCGAGCTACTGCCTTCGCACATCGACCTGGCGGGGGCAGATATCGAGCTGATGGAGCAGGACGAGCGCGAGCACAAGCTGCGCCGCGTCCTCGAGCCGCTCGTAGACCGCTACGACTATATCCTCATCGACTGCTCCCCTTCGCTGGGCCTCATCACCATCAATGCGCTGGTAGCGGCGGACGCTGTGCTGATCCCCGTGCAGTGCGAGTACTTCGCCCTCGAGGGCATCTCCAAGCTGCTCAATACCATACGCATCGTACGCCAGCGCCTCAACCCGCGCCTCGAGATCGAGGGCTTCCTGATGACGATGTACGACAGCCGTACGCGCCTCAACAACCAGATCTACGAGGAGGTCAAGAGCCACTTCAAGGAGCTCGTCTTCGAGACCGTCATCCAGCGCAATGTCAAGCTCGGCGAGGCGCCGAGCCATGGGCTACCCGCGCTGCTCTATGATGCCGACAGCCGCGGCGCCGTCAATCACCTCCAGCTGGCAGTCGAGCTGATCAATAAGACTAAGAAGTAGACGCTATGGCAATGAAGACTAAGAGCGTCCTCGGGCGCGGCCTCGGCAACCTCCTCCCCGATGAGCCCATGACCAGCCTCAGCGGGGCTGCCTCGATCCAGGAGCTGAGTATCTCGCTGATCCAGCCCAATCCCAATCAGCCTCGCCGCGAGTTCGACGAGGAGCGCCTCGAGGAGCTCGCGAGCTCGATACGCGCCCTAGGGCTCGTCCAGCCCATCACGGTGCAGGAGCTCGGGGGCGGTCAGTACCAGATCATCTCGGGCGAGCGCCGCTGGCGTGCCGCTCAGCGTGCGGGGCTCGAGCGCCTGCCCGCCTACATCCGTCCCGTACGTGCCGAGGAGCTCATGGAGCTGGCGCTGGTGGAGAACATCCAGCGCGAGGACCTCAATGCCATAGAGATCGCCCTAGCGTACCAGCAGATCATCGACCTGCAGCACCTCAAGCAGGAGGAGCTCGCCGAGCGTGTCGGGAAGAAGCGTACCACGGTGGCCAACTACCTGCGCCTACTGCGCCTGCCCGCCGAGATCCAGCTGGGGCTCACCCAGCGCCTCATCGACATGGGCCACGCCCGTGCCCTCCTGCAGATCGAGGATACCGAGCGGCAGCTCGAGCTCTACGCCCTTATCCAGCAGGAGCAGCTGAGTGTGCGCGCCGTCGAGGAGCTCGCCCGTGCCGTCCAGCAGGGCGGTGAGGAGCTCCCCTCAGCCAAGCCAGCCAGCGCCCCCAAGCCTTCTGCACGTGCGGACTACAAGATCCTAGAGCAGCACCTGGCACAGGTCTTCGCCTCGCGCGTCACCCTGCGCTGCAACGCTCAGGGTAAGGGACGCCTGACGATCCCCTTCTCCAGCGATGAGGAGCTGGAGCGTATCATGCAGCTCCTCGAGCGCGTACAGCACTAGCCCTCCGTCTATGATCGCCTCCAGCTATCGTCCCTCGCTCCTCCTCGGCCTTGCCCTCCTCCTCGGTGCGGCCTCTGCCCGAGCTACAGCTCCCGACAGCCTCCTCACACTGCGTAGCTATCCCTCCTTCGCTAGCTCGGAGCTCCAGAGCTTCCCGCGCTATCTAGGGGACGAAGCGCCGCGCCGTGGGCTCGTCGCACGCTACGATAGCCTCGCGCGTGTCCCCGAGGCACCACAGCAGGTGCAGCTCTCGCCCCAGGCGACGGCGATAGCTCCGCTTTGGCAGCCCAATTCGACCAAGGCGCTCCTCTGGGCACTCCTCCCAGGGGGCGGACAGATCTATAATCGCAAGTACTGGAAGCTCCCCATCGTCTGGGGCGCACTCACGGCCTGCTACTACGCCATCAGCTGGAACAACCGCCAGTACCGCGACTACCATGAGGCCTATCGCGACATCATGAGCGCCGACCCCGCGACCAATACCGCTTGGCTGGCCTTCGCCCCCGCGGGCGCCAAGGCCGAGGACTACGCGCAGTACAGCTCGCTCCGCTCGACGCTCAAGCGCGGCAACGACTACTACCGTCGCTACCGTGACCTCAGCATCGTGGCTACGGTGCTGGTCTATGGCCTCTCGCTCCTCGACGCCTATGTCGATGCCGAGCTCTACACCTTCGACATCTCTCCCGACCTATCGCTGCGCCTCAGCCCAGAGATAGCCGTGCCTGCGCTACCCCGACCCGCACTACAGCTGGGGGTCAACTGTAGCCTTACCTTTTAATGACTCCCTCTATGAAGAGCCTCCTCAGGATATCCCTTCTCTCGCTTCTCCTCACGCTCTCGCCCTCCCTCTGGGCGCAGCGCGACAGCATCCGTCAGCAGGGATCTCCGCTCTCGCTCTCCCTATCCTCAGCACTGCTCGATCCTATCACGCTCCCCGCTTCGCTAGACCGCGACGTAGAGAGCCTGCTGGAGCAGTGGTATAGCGGCTATGGGCGCAAGGGTACCGCGCGTACCAGTCCCGCCCTCCCCGCCTCCGTCTCCGTCCCTTACACTGCCGACAGTACCTACATCAGGATGCTGAACCGCATACCCTCGGTGATGCGCTTCAGCTACAATCCCCTCGTACGTGAGGCCATCGAGCTCTACCTCTACCGCCGTCGCGGTCTGCTGAGCTCCATGCTCGCCCTCTCGGATCTCTACTTCCCCGATATAGAGATAGCGCTCGACAAGCATAGTTTGCCTATGGAGCTACGCTATCTGGTCATCGTCGAGTCGGCGCTCAATCCCAAGGCCATCTCCCCTGCGGGTGCCGCTGGCCTCTGGCAGCTGATGCTCCCCACGGGACGCGCCTACGGGCTCAACATCAATAGCCTCGTGGATGAGCGCATGGATCCCATCCGTAGCACGGAGGCCGCGAGCCGCTTCCTCAAGGACCTCTACAAGATCTACGGCGACTGGTGGCTGGTGCTGGCGGCCTATAACTGCGGCCCCGGCAACGTCAATCGTGCCATCAAGCGCTCCGGGCTCCTCAAGCCGAACTTCTGGGACATCTACCGCTTCCTCCCTGGGGAGACGCGTCGCTACATCCCGCTCTTCATCGGGGCTTACTTCGCCATGCACTACTCGCGCCACTACGGCATCCTGCCGCGCGAGCTGGGGCGTCCGCTGGCTACCGACTACTACGTGACACCGCACCGCGTGACCTTCGACCGCATCTCCGAGCTCACGGGGCTGGATCGCGAGACGATCTCCACCTTCAACCCCCAGTATCGTAGCGGTATCATCCCCGGCAACAACGCCTCGGTACGCCTTCCCCTGACCGCCATCCTCAAGCTCGATAGCCTCGGTGAGGCCGTCGTCTCCCCCGAGCTGCGCGTCAACCTTGAGGGACCTGACCAGCAGGCCTCCGCACGTCGGAAGCAGAGCTCGAGCGAAGAAGCCAGTGAGGAGGAGGCAGAGGCCGAATCCAGCTCCAGCCGCTCCCGAGCTAAGTCGCGAGGCGAGGCCACCGCTGCGAGCCGACAGCACAAGGTCAGCTCGGGCGAGACGCTCTCCAGTATCGCCCATCGCCACGGCCTCACGGTCGAGGAGCTCAAGAAGGCCAATAGGCTCCACTCCGACAAGCTCAGCGTAGGGCAGAGCCTATCCATCCCAGGCAAGCAAAGTGCCAAGGCCGCGCGGAAGCACACGTCCTCCAAGGGCAAGGCCACGAAGAGCCGCAAGCGCCGCCGCTAATGCGTCATCACTAACTCCTAAACACTATAAGTACAATGAAACAACCTACACTCGTTGTCCTCGCTGCAGGTATGGGCAGCCGCTACGGCGGGCTCAAGCAGCTCGATGGTCTAGGCCCCTCGGGCGAGACCATTATGGACTACTCCATCTACGACGCTATCCGTGCTGGCTTCGGCAAGGTCGTCTTCGTCATCCGCCACCTCTTCGAGGAGGAGTTCCGCACGAAGATCGTCTCCAAGTACGAGCACAAGATCCCCGTCGAGATCGTCTTCCAGGACCTGGACAAGCTGCCTGAGGGCTTCACTGTCCCTGAGGGGCGTGAGAAGCCCTGGGGTACTAACCACGCCGTCATGATGGCCGAGGAGGTCGTCAAGGAGCCCTTCGCGGTGATCAACGCCGACGACTTCTACGGTCGTCACGGCTTCGCTGCGCTGGCGGACAAGCTCCGTAGCCTCTCCGACAGCGAGGGTAAGTACTGCATGGTCGGCTATCGTGTGGGCAATACCCTCAGCGAGAGCGGTACGGTAGCGCGTGGCGTCTGCCAGGTCGACGACAAGGGCTTCCTGACGGAGGTCGTAGAGCGCACGGCGATCGCTCGCGGGGAGGATGGACGCATCTTCTTCGAGGACGAGCAGGGTCAGAAGCAGTACCTCGAGGAGAACACGCCCGTGTCGATGAACATGTGGGGCTTCACTCCCGACTACTTCCGCCACTCCAATGAGCTCTTCCGCCACTTCCTCCAGGCGCTGGACACGAACCCTAAGTTCGAGTACTTCATCCCGCTGCCCGTCAACCTCCTCGTAGCTCAGGGCAAGATCTCGGTCGAGGTGCTGGATACGCCCGACCAATGGTTCGGCGTGACCTACGCTGCTGACCGCCCCGAGGTCGTAGCCAAGATCCAGGCACTGGTCGACGCCGGTGAGTACCCCACCAAGCTCTTCTAGGCGCTAGCGTCTCCCTCATGACAGGCGAGCGCAGTCGGTAGCTCCCGCTACTGGCTGCGCTCGTGTCTATAGCTCCTCAGCATGATGATGTCTCGCTTCCGCCAGTCCCAGCACGGCCGAGGCCTTCGCCTCGTCGCGCGCCCACTCCTTGGCCTCCTCTTCGTCTCGGCAGCCCCGCTCCTCAAGGCGCAGAATGTCCAGCTGCACTACGACCTCGGCCGCGCCCTCTACCCGACGGTGCAGCGCGAGCGTCCTATGATGACGGCTACCATCGAGCAGCAGAGCCTCGACCGCTTCGGCGATACCTTCTACTTCGTGGACATGTCCTGGCGTGATCAGGGTGCAGTGAATGCCAACTGGAAGTTCATGCGCAACCTCCGCTTCTGGCGCCCACCCTTCGCCCTGCACCTCCGCTACGATGGGGGCCTCCGCTTCAGAGACTACACCCCGAGCACGGAGCGGACCAAGCCCGCCTTCTCCCTCAACGATGCCTTCATGCTCGGCGGGAGCTACACTTACCTCAGCCCTACACGCCGCACGATGCTCCAGCTTATCCCCCTCTACAAGTATATCAAGGGGGCAGAGCAGCCGCACAACTTCGAGCTCTGTGGCGTCTGGCGCTTCGCCTCGGCCTCGGGGCTCTTCACGGCGACGGGCTTCTTCAGCTGGTGGCGTCAGGAGCTGAAGGCACCAGGCTGGGGAAGCACGACCTTCAAGTTCATGTCCCAGCCGCAGCTGTGGTGCAATCTGAACTGTATCAAGGGCGTCGCACCCGACTTCAACCTCAGCGTAGGCACGGAGCTGCGCGTGTCGAAGAACGTCGATGCCCCTCAGTGGATCGTAGCCCCGACGCTCGGGCTCAAGTGGAGCTTCGGCCGCTAGACACACTCCTCACAGTATAAGGACAGCGCCCCCAGCATCTCGATCGGATGCTGGGGGCGCTGCTGTATCAGGGGCGCTCGCTCTCTGCTCCCTGCTGTGGCGCCTGGCTAGAGGTCGAAGGTCGCCGAGAGGTAGAGGCGGCGTGGACGTGTGGGGCCGTAGATGTAGGCCGAGGCACGGCCAGGTCCCTTGTCGGTATCCTGCTGGTAGGAGTTCAGGAAGTTCTGTATGCCAGCGTCCAGCGTGAGCTTGACCAGTGAGGTGAGGTCTAGCGCGTAGCTCACGCGCAGGTCGAGATCAAGGAAGGGCTTGGTCGTGGTGAGCTGTGCGAAGCCTGGGGCCAGGCCGCGGTACTGCGTGCCTGCTGCGTCGGTGTAGTCGAAGGCTCCACGGCTGTCGGGCTTAGCCGCGCTGGCGATCCCGTCGAAGCCCTCGTAGGTCTCGTGGGGTACCTTCATCGAGCCCGTGTAGGTGCCCGAGAGGGTGAAGCTCAGCGGCCGGCTGGGGCGCAGCGTAGCGGCGAAGTAGCCGTACACATTGGGCGTACGCTCGTAGTCGCGCGTCGTGATGGTCGCCTGCGTGGGCGTCTCGTTGCTCGGCTCGAAGAGCGTCTTCTCTGCCCCGTAGCGGCTGCGCTGGAGCGTCAGGCCTGCCTGCAGGTCGAGGAGACGACGGTACGCTAGGCGTCCCTCGAGGTTGATCCCGTAGACCTGGCTAGGGCTGCCCGCGGCGTTGACGATGGTGATGACCTTCTTCCCCGTCTTGGGGTCGAGGACACCATCCTCGTTGTCGGCGGTGAACTTATTCTTGATGAAGGTGGCGAAGCCCTCTCCCATGAGGTTGAGCTGCCAGCTGCCGAAGGCGGTATACCAGTCGGCGGAGGCGCTGAGGCTACGGCTGCGCTCCTCGCGGAGGTCCTTGCCGAGGACGCGCTCCTTGGGCTCACCACCAGCGAGCGTCACGTGCATCTCCTCGTCGAAGAACTGCGGGGCGCGGAAGCCCTCGCTATAGGAGAGGCGTAGGCCGAGGTCCTTGGTGGGTGCGAAGCGTACGTTGGCACGCGGACTGAGGATGAGGAGCGGGTCGATGCTCTTCTTGCCCCCCTGCGTCAGATGCACGTAGTCGAGGCGGCCACCGAGGAGGAAGCTCCAGCGGTCGAGGCTGTACTCGAGCTGGTCATACTGGCTCCAGGTCCAGGTCTTCTGGTCGATACCCTGAGCGCGGTAGCCGCTCTTGTCGTTGAGCAGCGAGTAGCTGACCTCAGCCCCAGCCGTGAGCGTCCAGGGGCGGTCGAAGTGGTGGATGTAGGTGCCGCCTGCCTGGAAGTCGAAGCCCTTGGTCTGGCCGTAGGAGGTCAGCGCCTTGAAGGCGGCATCGTAGGCCTCCTGATAGGCCGACTCCTCGGCGCTACCCTGAGCGCCACGAGGCAGCTCGCGTAGAGGCTTGAGCAGCTGCTCAGCATAGTCGCCGCCTCCGTAGTAGCTCTTGCGCAGCACCTGCTGGCCCGATCCGTAGAGGCTGAAGCTGTCCTTGCCCTCGGCCGTATTCTGGTCGAAGCGCAGGCTAGCGCCGTTAATGAAGTGCTGGAGGTACTCGGCGATGCGCGCCTGGAAGGGAGCTTCGTCGAGGCGGTCACCGCCGCGGCGATACTCGTGCATGGAGCGCCATTCGGCCGTGAGCTTGCTGTAGATCCCCGTCTTGTAGTAGGCACGCAGACCGAGGGCGCGCTGCTTGAGCTCGGGGATGTCGGTGAACTGATCCCCGTCGACGTCGACGAAGCCACGGCGGGCGTGCTGCCCGAAGACCATGACGGCAGCACGTCTATCTTCACTGACGAGGCTCGCATTGTAGCTCGTCACAGGCATGGGCGTGGTATAGCGATGGCCCGACTGCTCGTAGCTGGTGATGCTCTGCTTGAGCGTGGCGGTGCTGCGTAGGGGCTCACGGGTAATGACGTTGATGACGCCTCCCACAGCGTTGGCGCCGAAGAGCGCCGAGCCTCCGCCACGGATGACCTCCACGCGCTCGATCATCGAGGCGGGGATCTGCTCGAGGCCATAGACGCCTGCTAGGGCGCTGAAGACGGGGCGGCTATCGATGAGGATCTGCGAGTAGGCGCCCTCGAGGCCGTTGATACGCACCTGGTTGAAGCCGCAGTTCTGGCAGTTGTCCTCGATGCGCAGCCCGGGCTGGAAGCGTAGCCCCTGGCTGAGGTTCTCGGAGTTCGTCTTGGTGAAGAGCTCCTGCGAGAGTACGGTCACGAGGCTGGGGGCATTACGCCGCATCGTCTCGTGTCGATTGGCCGAGACGACGACGCCATCGAGGTCTATGCTCTGCGCCTTGAGGTAGAGGTCGAGGTGGCGGCTCTGGCCTGCGGTGACGGAGAGGCGTACCTGCTCGGAGGCGTAGCCGACGAGGCGTGCCTGGAGGGAGTAGGTGCCAGGCTTGAGCTTGGTCAGTGAGAAGGCCCCATTGGCATCGGTCGTAGTGCCGAGCGTAGTACCCGTGATGAATACTTGGACGAAGGGAAGGGCCTCGTGTGTCGAAGCGTCTACGACGGTGCCCACGATACTTCCTGTCGTCGCTGTCTGCTGCGCGCTGCCGCTCCAGCTGACTCCGAGGAGGAGTAGGGCGGCCAGCAGCACCTGCTGCATCAGCTTGTTCATTGCGTTTCGCTTGGTTTTATGCCCCTATGCTCCTAGGGCATGGGGGCGGTTAGTAATAATGAAGGAATGATGCTCCCGATGGGTGCTGAGCGAGGGCACACCAGCGGGGGACCGCGGCGTAGCTTGGGCTGTTAGGGCTAGGCACTCGTAGATGGGGTGGGGGAGTCGTTAGCTCGGCCAGGGGCAAGCGGTAGCTTCGGTCAGTGCAAAGGTAGGCCAAAGCCTATAGCCCTGCTCTATCTGGCGATAAAATACCTACTCTTGGGGATGGCCCTCGGCTGGGGGAGAGGAAGGCTCCGATTAGCCCTTGAGGCTAAGCCTATTAAGGAGCGAAGCCCACTCAGACTGCTGCTGCAGACCTGAGTGGGCTCCGTCGTACGTACCCCCGAGCAGAATCGAACTGCTATCTAAAATTTAGGAAATTCTTGTTCTA
>RBWB01583842.1_pt1 | contig 11076 bp, 15 predicted proteins | sample 2014201 | NCBI WGS metagenome assembly RBWB01 (sample SAMN10133834, study PRJNA383868) | Human oral metagenome, whole genome shotgun sequencing project. | isolation source: supragingival plaque isolated from 88 juvenile twins | host: Homo sapiens | place: Australia
AAATGAAGTTAAAGAGATGTATGGTAAATCTAAATATAATTATTTTATTAGTGGACATTTACATAATTATTCTGTTGAAGAAATAGGAGGGGTACAGTATATAAGGTTGCCTAGTTTAAGTGGTAGTGATAACTGGCATAATGAAATGGGGTATATTACACAGACTAAAGGTGCTATTGCTATTGAGTTTAATAAAGATAAAGGTATGTTTAAAAAGATTATTTATAATGTGTAGCAAAAAACTACACATTTTTTTTTCTATAAAAGTATTGACAAATAGGGATATTTATGATAATATTATTGTAGATAAAATAATAAGGAGATGATATAATGGTATATCAAGGTAGTAAAGATAGGACAGCAAAATATTTAATATCTATAATGAATAATATTATTAAGGAAAATAATATAGATTATTTTTTTGATATGTGTGTAGGGGGGGGAACTTGAGTGCTAATAAAAAATATGAATTAAATGTTAAAAATATTTATGGCATAGATAATAATAAATATTTAATAGCATTATTAAAAAAAATTTCAAAAAGAAAAAGTTGAATATTTTTCAGTTACAAAAGAAGAATATAAACATATTAAGAAAAATAAAGAAAAATACGATGATTGGTATGTTGGTTATGTTGGATTTTTACAAAGTTTTGGAAGTATATTTTTTAGTGGTTATGTAAAAAGTAATATAAGTGGAAGAAATATTATAAATGAAAGGTATAGAAATTTATTAAAACAAAGTAATAAGTTAAAAAATATAAAATTATTTTGTAAGGATATATTTAATATAGATTATAGTAAATTACCTAAAAATAGTTTACTATATTTTGACCCACCATACTCAAATACTGCTAAATATCATAGTGAATTTGATAAGGATAAGTTTTGGAAATTAGTTATTGAACTAAGTGAAAACTTTATAGTATTAGTTAGTGAATTTAATGCTCCTGAAGATTTTAAAAGTATTTGGTGTAAAGAAAAATTAACTACTTTAAATTCAGAGGGGAAATATAAAAAAGATATGGAACATTTATTTATTCATAAATGTAATTTAGATAGAATATAAATAAAAGGAGAATTAATGAGATATAAATTGTTTAATAATGATTGTAATATAGAATTAGATAATTTAATTAATAAAAAGTTAAAATTTGATTTTATATTAATAGACCCTCCATATGAATTAGAACATCACGGTGGTACAAGAAAAGCAATGGCACAGAGAATGGCTAAAGTTAGAGATGAGATAGATTTTATCTCTAATGGTTTTGATTATGATAAAATATTCAGTAAATTAATTAAAATACAAGATGTAGTGAATATGTGTATATTTTGTAGTAATAAATAAATTAGTAAAATAATGAGTTGGTTTGAAAATAAAAATTATTCTACTACATTACTTGTATGGAAGAAAACTAATCCTAGTCCTTTATGTAATTTAAAACACGTAAGTGATTTAGAATTTATAGTTTATGTTAGAGGTAAGGGGGCTTATTGGAACAGTAATGAAAGTTTGGATATAAAATATAAATTAAAACAATATCCTATAATTAATGGTAAGAATAAACTACACCCTACTGAAAAGCCTATAAAGTTGTTAGAGGATTTAATAAGATTACATACTAAAGAAAATGATGTAATATTAGATTGTTTTATGGGTAGTGGTAGTACAGGAGTTGCTTGTAAGAATTTGAATAGAAATTTTGTAGGAATTGAATTGAATAAAGAATATTTTGAAATTGCAAAGAAAAGAATGGAGGATTAAATGGATATAGTTAAAGATATTAAAGGTAATGTTGTAAATGTAGGAGATAAAATTAAATTTATGTATTATGATTTTGGTAAACCACAAGAAAGAGAATACATTACGAGTAAGATTAGTAAAATAGATTATGAAAAAAAGGAGGTTTATATGGAGAGTGGGTATAGTTGCAGATATTCTATTTTATCAGAATATGAAAGAAAACATTTAACTGAAAAAGAGAAAGAGTTATATGATAATAGAATAGGTGGAGAAAAGTAGATTAAGGAGATAATATGGAAAAAAATTTATATGATTATGAGATTAAAAAAGGTAAAGATATATTATTTGATTTTACCTTTATAAAATTGGATGATAAGAAATATAGAATTAGATATAATCTTTATTTTGATAAGGTTGAAAAATATTTTAAAAATGATGAACTAGGAATTATTGCTAAAGGTTATTTAGCAAGAATATTAAGTAATTTTCATACTACATTTAAGATAAGTTCATTAAATAAGCAACAAGGATTTGATTTTAGTTTAGATGTAGAATTTATTGGAAATATAGTTGAAAGTATTTATATTGATACATTTAAGGAATACAGACAGGCACTAGAAAGCATATTAAAAAATATGAAAATAGTGTTGACAAGAGAAAATATAAATGCTATAATAGAGATGTATCAAAGTTTAGATAGTAAAGTTGAAAATATGATTGTATTAGATGGCAAGACAAATAAAATATATCAAATTAACAATTCACAAATTGATAAGCAAGATAATACAACATTAGGACTTTATTTAACAGATAGAGATATACTTGAGATTGAGAGAATGAAAAAACCAATCATTATTCATAATCATAGGAATAATTTAATATTTTCAAAGGAAGATTATGAAGTGTATGAGAAGTTAAAAGAGAATATTAAAAAGAAATTTCTTTTTATGGTGTATTCAGTTGAAACTCAAGAACTAAAGGAAATAAATACTGGTATAGTATTTTCTTAAAATAAATTATAGGAGAGTGGAATAAGATGACAAACGGACAAGCATTATTAGTATTAGGAATGAGTGGCACTGGTAAGACAAGCAGTATTGAGAAGTTAAAACCAAGTGAAACATTAATTTTAATGAGCCAATTCAAGTCTTTGCCTTTTGCAGGGTGGTCTAAGAATTATTCAGTAGATAAAATGGAAAAAGGAAAAGGTTGTATATTAGTGTGTGATAATTTTGATAAGTTAAATAAAACTTTAGAAGTTATATTTTCAAAGAATTTACCTTATAAGAATATAATAGTTGATGATTTTCAATTCTATACTCAAAGAGATGTATTCTCAAGGGCAGATGAGAAAGGATTTGACAAGTGGATTGACCTTGCTAAGAATATTAGTGATGTGTTGATGAAGATTATCGGTGGTGCATATTTAAAGAAACTTAATTTAGTGGTTATGTGGCACTCTAATACAGAAACAGTTGCAGAAGAAAAAGGTACAATGGTTAAAACATCAAGCAAGTTTATTGATGAAAAGATGACTATTGAGGGGTTATTTACTACCGTATTATTGACTAATGTTCAAGATGGGGAATACAGATTTCAGACAAACAGTACAGGTGGTACAAGCAGTATAAAATCTCCTAAAGGTGTATTTGAGTTGTATATTCCTAATGACTTGGATTATGTATTAAAAAGGTTAGATAAGTATGATAAGGGAGAGTTGTAAAAATTATTTTTAAGTCAAGTAAGAAATTGCTTGACTTTTTTATTTTATTATTATATAATAAGATAGGATAATATTTATAAAGGAAGTGATTTTATGGGAAATGAAAATATATTCAGTATTAGGAAGATATTATATACTAAGGACAGAAAAATAACATTAATTAAAGACCATACATTTAGAGTAACAGAGAATACTGTTGAAGTTCAATATTTATGTAATGGCTTGGCAATAGTTAGACAGTTTATGATACCCTTTAATGAAATTTATTACTTGCTTGGTACTGACTTTGTAAGTGAAATTATGGAAAAGGATAAGGACTGGTTTGAAAATAATATTTATATATTCATATCATTTACATTAAGGGATAATATATTGTATAATAATTTACCTTATGAAAATTCAAGAAATTTGGATAATTCACATATAAAAGATAAGGAATACAAGGATTTATTTTCAGTTACTTATAAATTAGGTAGAGAAAATGTATTGAAAATGTATAAATGTTTTGTATCTATGGATAAAGATTATAAACTTAATATAGGTAAGGTTGCATACACTAAAGTACATAGATTGACAAATTCACTAGATACTGTAAACTTAGTTGACTTTAATAAATTTAAGAAATTAGTTGAAAGGGTAAAATAAATGGAATTTTTGGAGAAAAATTTGGAAAAAAGTGAAGTAAAATTAACTCAATTAATTTATAATAATAGAGATAATCTTATAGAAATAAAAAATAAAATTAATACAGATGACTTTATTAATTCAAATATGAAAATATTGTTTGACTATGCAGTTATTCTATATCAAAAGTATGATTTCCAAATATTGACTTTAGACAGGATAAAACAGTTGATAGCAAATAATGAAGATATAGATGATGTTACTAGGGAACTGTTATTAATCCATACTGATATTATGAAAATAGACTATGACTTGGATATAAAAGGGGAGTTTGAAATATATTTAAAAAATCTTAGTTTATATCGTTATTCTAACTTTGTTGATGATAATGGGGGGATAGAGGGTATAATTAATAAGTTGTCTGACTTTGCAGACAATACAGATGATATGAGAGATTATTTGTTAGATAGTATAGATAGATGTTTTCATATTTACAAGTCAAAACCTATTGAGAGTGATATGGAGCAGGGTATGGAAGAATTGATAAAGGAAATAGAAAATGATGAGATGGAAGTAGGGATAAGGCAGAGGTTTAATGAATATACAGACTATTTTACAGGTGGTATATTTAAAGGGGTACATTTTCTTGGTGCTTCGAGTGGTAAAGGTAAAACCACTTGGACTTTTCCATTTTATATTTTACCTTTATTATTACAGAAAGATGAAGATGGGGAATGTAGTGAAAAGATATTAATTATTGCTAATGAGCAGGATAAGAAAACATTTCAGAAATTATTTTTAGTTGCTATATATCAATATGTTTATAGATTTACTGAAAATAATAAAAAATTGAAGAATAGATTTATTAGGAGGCATAGGATTGAAGGAGGTAGTCCTACTGACTTGGATAAGAGATTATTAAGAAATACTTTTACATATTATGTAAATAATTTTAAAAAGAGAGTAAAATTTGTCTTTATGCCGATGTTTACTCCTGATGATATAGAGAATTGTATCATTTCAAATGCTAGGAAAGGTTATAAGAATATTATATTAGATACTATGAAAGCAGGAGTTAAGGGGGAATATCAATTATTGTCTAATCTTGCAACTAGGCTTGATATGATTGCTAAGGCTAATGATTTAAGAATTGTTGCCACAGTACAGTTAGCAATTCACAGTATGAACAGAAAATATTTAGACCATACCTGTTTAGCAGAAAGTAAACAGATTGTAGAGATTGCAGAACATAGTTTATATTTTAGGTATACAGACTTGACTGAACTATCCAAATTAACTATTTTAAGATATAAAAGGGATATTATGAGTGATGGAAGTATTGCAGTTACAGAAGAACAATTATTACATACTGAAATTGAAGCATTTATGGAACAAGGGTTAAGGAAGAATAAAGACTTATTTGTAGGTATGAAATTAATGCTAGTGTTTGTTGGTAAGAATAGACATGGAGAAAGTGATAAGATTGTGTTGGCAATAATGAACTTTGACAATATGTATTATAAGGAATTAGGTGTTGTTGAGGGGTTGCAATATGATAAGTTTTAAATATAGGAGAGTTATTAGATGAGTATATTAGAAAAATTAGATAAGATAATAGAAGTTACTAAAAATGAAAAGTTTATTGAATTAAAAAGATATTATGATAAAAATAAGAGATTAACACGTAAACAAATAATATGGGTTGAAAAATTTTATTATAGTTTGTTTGAAAAAGTTGAAGATGAAATTGAATATGACCATACTTTATATGGTTATGATGTGTAATAAATTAAAGTCAAGTTTATGCTTGACTTTTTTATTTTGATGAGGTAAAATTTATATGAATATTTTATTAGAGGGTAGAAATAATGGAAATATATAATAATTTAGATTTAGATATTGGAAGTGTTAAAGGTTTTGACAATATAAAGAAATTTTTTATTGAAAATAAAGATATATTTATGGATAAAGATAAAGTTATTACATTTGATATTGAAACTAAGGACTTGAATATTAGAAATAATAAATTATTGGGCTTTGGTATTGGATTTTCCACTACTAAGTCAAGATATTTAATAACTAGAGATTTAAATATAGAACAATTAAAAGTGATATTCAAGGCTTTTAATAGTTTTAAATGTAAAGTTGTATTACATAATTCTTATTTTGATATTTCACAATTAAATTATATGTTAAATATGAAAATTAGATGGACTTATTGTACTTATATAATGGCACATTGTTTACATACTGACATATTATTGAGAGCAGAAGATAAGGATAAGGGGAACAGTTTATCATTAAAGGAGTTATGTAAATACTATTATGAAAAATTATATGGATATGAAGATGAATTAGAAAACATAAAAAAAGAGATTATAAAAGAAAAAGGTATTACAAAAAATAAGTTTACTTATGATATGTTTTCTGATGATGTTTTGATACCTTATGGTAATTATGATGTGCTAGTTACTTATGCTTTATTTGAAAACTTTGTAAAAGAGGTTAAGGAAAATGTTAAGGATGGTTGGGATAAGTTACCATACTTGCTTAAATTGAAACATAAGGTAACAAATATTTATATTAATGCGAAAGTAAAAGGTATTAGAGTTGACAGGGATAAGGTATTAGAGTTAAATATCCAATGGAATAAGATATTGGAAAAAAATCATAGTGAGATTGTAGGAACTGAAGAAGTTAAGAAAACAGAAGATTTACTTTATATGAGAGAATATCGTAAAGTGTTGGGTAAAAGACAGAAAGATTATGATGACAAGTTGGAGAGTAGATTAGAAAAGATTAAATTAGGAAAATATACAAAAGAGAGATTATTAAAAGATAAGGAAAGAATTAATCAATTAACACCAAAAATATTAGAAAATATTGAAAACAAAAGTAAGTTTAATTTAAAAAGTTCCAATCATAAGGCAACTTTATTTATTGATATTATGGGATTGAAACCAATAAAATATAATGAACCAAATAAAAGGACTGGAGAGAGAACACCTAAAGTTGATAAGGAATTTATGGGTAAATATTCATATATACCTTTAGTTGATAAAATTAGAGAGTATTCTTTATATATTAAAGGGGTAGATGGTTTTTTAGGAGTAAATGATGAAAATAAGGAGAAGGGTTTATGGAACTTGACAAGCGAGAATTATCCATTTAACCATCCTAATTCAAATTTACAAGGAACTATTACACATAGGGTAGCACAGAATAGTGTAAATTTACAACAGTTGCCTAGTCGAGGGGATTTGTCGGTATTGAAGAAATGTATAATTCCATTACAAGATAATCATAGGATTGTTGCTTTGGATTATTCAAGTTGTGAATTATATATATTAGGAGCATTAAGTAAAGAGCCTAATTTAATTAATGCGATTAAAGAGGGGTTAGATTTACACAGTAATATGGCTTATGGAGTTTGGGGAGATACCACAGAGATAACAAAAGAGAAGTATGATGAGATTAAAACATACCTAAAACAGTCGGAAATAGGGGTACATTATCAAGGAATGGTCTTAACCGACCTAGACATACCCTTAGAAAAAAAATTGTCTGTAATCAAGGATTTGATGGGTAATATGAGATACAATGCTAAAAGTATTAACTTCGGATTACCTTATGGAATTAGTGCAAAAGGGTTAGCAGAGGATATGAAAGTTAAGGTTAAAGAAGCAGAAAAAATACTTAATGAGTATATGGACAAAAACAAAAAAATAAAAGAGTTTATGGATAATAATAAAGAATTTTTATGTAAAAATGGTTATGTTATAGGAACTCACGGACAGAGATTATATATGAATAAGTCAAAAGGTATTGATTTAAAGGAGTTAGAAAACTGGAAATATAATGATAAAAAAGAAATATTAGAGGAATTAAGGAAATCCACTAACTATATTATTCAAAGTGAAAATGCTATGGTTATTTATGAAGCATTGATTAGATTTGATAAGAAAGTTAAGGAGTTAGGTTGGGAAAATGATGTGTTTATTCTAACAACTATATATGACGCTTGTTATTTGTCAGTAAGTGATAAAATTAGTGATAAAGATATAAAGAAAGTATTGACAGAAGTGTTTGAAGTATGGTATACTAAAGATGTAAAATTTAGAGTTGATATTGAGAGTGGTAAAAATTTTAAAGAGTTACAACCAATAGAGTAAGGAGGACATATTATGAGTAGAACTAAAAGAAGTTTACCAAGTTATAAAAATGTAAATTGGTTTATTGATGTTAAAGAAAGCAAGAGATTTTATAAAAAATATCAAAAAAGACATTTAAGAAGAATTATTGAAAATGAAGAAGTAGAGTTTTATTCATTTAAAGATATGAAAAGAATTTGTAGAGATGGCTGGAATTGGGATAAAGAAAGAAATAATGAAGCCGTAAAACAAAATATAAGGAAGTGGGAAAAAGAAAATGGTAAATGATATTATTTTAATAAATAATAAGGAGATTAAAACAAAAGAATATAAAAATCAAAGAGTTGTTACTTCTTACGATATAGCAAATTTACACGAAAGAGATATTAAAAGAGTAAATGAACAATTTAAAAATAATAGAGATAAATTAATTGAAAATGAAGATTATTTCATAGTTAAAAGAGATAAAATTTCAAAGTCGATTATATTGACTTTAGAAAAATTACCTCCAAATATGAAAGAATTGGTATTATTTACTGAAAGTGGTTATTTAATGTTGGTAAAAACTTTCAATGATGATTTAAGTTGGAAAAATACAAAGAATGTTAGTTAAAAGTTATTTTAGAGTAAAAGAATTACAACAAAATGAATTTAAAGTACCTAAAACATTTAAAGAAGCATTATTATTGGCAGTAGAACAGCAAGAAGAAATTGAAAGACTGGAATTAGAAAATAAAGAGAAATAAGAACAATTAAAAATTCAAGCACCGAAAGTTAGTTATTATGATATAGTATTAAATAGTCCTAACCTTGTAACAGTAACACAGATTGCTAAGGATTATGGGAAAAGTGGTAAATGGTTGAATAAGTTATTAAGTGGGTTGAAAATTCAATATAAACAAAGCAATCAATGGTTACTTTATTCAAAATATCAAGGAAAAGGTTATACACAGTCAGTTACTTATGCAGATGAAGATAGTGAATTTACAAAACTTAACACTAAATGGACACAAAAAGGTAGAATGTTTATTTATGAAAAATTAAAAGAGTTAAATATATTGCCAGTAGTTGAAAGAGAGGAAGATAATTATGATGAACAATAAAATTATAGAATGGGAATATGCTAAGGTAGGAGAATTATATTGTTGGACTATTTTAGGAATTAGAGATTATGATTTAGTTAAAAAGTTAATTATTGAATTTAATAAAGAAAATAATAAGATAAAATTTACTTTAGGGTCAAGTTTTTCAAAATATAATTTTTTATTAAATAATGGAGATTTTAATTTTGATAATTATTCATTAGAATTGTGTGATAAAAAAGGTAAAGATTATGATGATAGTTGTGATAATATTGGTATGAATTATGAATACGATTTTAATAATTTAAAAAAATTAATTGATTATATTAATTCACACGAAAACAATAATATTAATATAATTAATGGTTATAATTTTGATAATGTAAATAGACCTAATCATTATCAATTAAATATAAAAGGTAATAATATTCAAGTAATTGATATTATTGATGAAGTAGTTAAGGACTATACACCACAAGAAGCCTTTAAGATTGCTAATGTTATTAAGTATGTTTTAAGAGCAAATAAGAAAAACGGTAAAGAAGATTTAAAGAAAGCAAGAAAATATATTAATATGTTAGTAGGAGATAATAATGAATAGAATTTTAACTTTGTTATTTAATTTAATAGAATTGAGATTATATAAAAATAGAATATTAAAATTAGAAAAAGAAAGAGAAAATATAAAATATATTATAGTAGATGGTTAAATAAAGGAGGAGGTTAATGTATATTTATTATGAATTTTTAAATTATTTGAATAAGGAATTAAAAGAATGGGAAGATTTAGAAAATTATTCAATAAATGAATATGGTAGGTATGAAGTTTGTGTTAAATTGATATTTGGAGTAGATTTAAAATTTAAAAATGGTAGTTGTTATTTCTTTAAAATTAAGTTTCATTATAGAAATGAATTAGGAAAATGGATTACACCAACACTCGAAGAACTAAAAATAAATGTTTTATCTGAAATTAATAGGATAAAGAAACATAGAAAGAATTTAAAAAGTAAATTACAAACACTTAATAGAGAAATTGATAAAATAAAAAAAGAATTAGGGGAATAGTAATGAATGAAAAAGATTTTATTATATTAATTACTATAATATTTATGATTTTTGTTGAAATTATGGTAAATATACGTTTTAAAAAATAGTCAAGATTTTTCTTGACTTTTTCTTTTTTATATGGTAAAATTAGTTGACTATAAATAGATTGGAGGAAGTAAAATGAATGAATATTTAGATTTTATTAAGTTTGCTTTAGATGAGTTTAGTAAGATAGATAGTATTGAAAGTATAACTATTAGTGAGTTTGGAGGTTATACAAGAGGTATTGAATTTGAGGTATGGTTTGTTAGAAAAGGATTTAACTCATTTAAAATTGCTAGTTGGGTTGTTAGTGGTAATTTTCAAACAGGAGATGAGATTAGTGATGATAGTATGAGAAAATGTTTGAAAGAACAGATAGATAAATTTATTAATAAAAGTAAAGATTTAAAAGAATTAGAAAATAAAAGAGATAATTATGAAAGGGAGTTAAAAGAGATTAAAGAAAAAATAGTAAAATTAAAAAGACAATAAGGAGAAATGATATGATTTTAAATAATATTGAAAATTTAGTTTTATGTTCAAAAAGTGTATATTATGAGTATGGAATAGATAAAGATTTTATATTCAGTAAAGAAAAACAAGAAAGATTAGGTATTGAGTATGGTAAAAGAGTTAATTTAATTTCTTTAGGTAATAA
>RBWB01583850.1_pt1 | contig 11066 bp, 10 predicted proteins | sample 2014201 | NCBI WGS metagenome assembly RBWB01 (sample SAMN10133834, study PRJNA383868) | Human oral metagenome, whole genome shotgun sequencing project. | isolation source: supragingival plaque isolated from 88 juvenile twins | host: Homo sapiens | place: Australia
CATTATTTTCTAAATATCAAAGTGATGATTATTATTTTATTAATTATTTTGATGATATTTACAATGAAATTAAATTAAAAATAGAACAAGAAATGGTTGAATTAAAACAACATAAGAAAAAATATATTGAAAAACAAATTGAGAAAATCGCTTTGTCTATTGAAGAAAAACTGAATAGAAAAATGGGTGACATTTCTGTTTATGATTTATATCATTACTCTTTCTCTCAAAACAATGGTTTGCTTTATGAAGTTAAGTCAGAACAAGAGCAGAGCGATTTTTGTTTACATTTATATGTCAAGTCAGTTGATAAGTAAATCTTTGTAATTTTTTTTACAATTTATTTGACAAATATCATATTCACTTTTATAGTAAAACATAAGTTCAATATTGTTGAACTTATGTTTTTTAATTTATTTTTTCCCATTGTAGAATGCTATGTCATCGTTAAACGTGATTTAAAATTACAATCAGATTTGTCTAATTTTGATTTATTTTTTCCTAAAAAATTTGAACGCAGTAATATAAGTTTAAATTATCTTAATCAAAGCAAATGCAAATCTAAACAAACATCATCATTATCATTATCATTCAATAATCTGTAATTAGCAAAAAAATTCCAACAATATATCAATAATTTCATTTATTTGTTTGATTGATGTTTGATTTCATAATTTATTTTCCTATTAAAAAATAATAGATTCAAAATATTTGTTTATTTTGAATCTATTATCAACTTTGAAGTATTTGCTTTTGCCATCGATTTCAAAGTTTATTTTTTTAAAAAATTTAAATCATTATCACTCAAGAACTTCAAAAATGATATTTTGATATTGCTTTTCCTTCATGTAATTCATACAATTCATTAAAGCAAGCGATTTCAAAATATCAAAATTTTGAATATGATCTTTCTTTTTCATCTCATTAACACTAATTGCATCAGAAGAATCGTTTTTTTGAAACTCTTCAAGTAAACGTTCTTTCAATTGCGAAACTTTTTGAATTGGAATAAAAACATTGTTTTCGTTATTCCATTCTTCATCTGTAATGAACTTTGGTCTTCTTTTTCCATCACTATCAAGTGGAACATTTATCTGCAACTTGTTTTTACTCTTGTTTTCACAATAGAAAACAAATTGTTTTTCTTGACTACCAAGATGTTCTTTAAACGGATTAACATTTTTTAATGTACCTTGATAGTTAAGAGATACCATAATATTATCATTGGAAAATACCATTTTGTCAATGAAATCACTCTTAATTTGTTTTTCCAAATCCCGATATTCTGTTTTAAAATTTGGAAATTCTTTTTCCATGTGAGACAAAGACAATTGTTTCTTTCTGTCTTTTTTGTTTTTGAAATATTCAAGTGCAGCAAGATAGTTACTTCGTTTTTTATCACGCGCACGAGCTTTGTGATTGCGATTTTCAAACAAAAACGCATCTTTGTTGAAGAATGTTGAACTTACAACAAATTCAAAAACCTCGTTCATGTTGTTAAAACCTTGTTTAAAACGTTCAACATCGAATCCAAGAAATTTTAAAGCCTTATCAAAGTCTTTTGTAACGACAATAGTTGTTTTTTGAATGGCTCTATCAAGCTCATTTTTAAACAAACGCGCATTTTCAACTAATGATGTTACTGGAATTTCATCATCATTAACAAATTGTTGTGTTGTCGATGTGTGCATGATTACTTTTTCATACAAATCATTTATAATATCACCACGATTATCAACATAGATTTTTCTTTTTAGCCCGTCAAAACCAAAAGAGAAACCTGCTTGTGCAGCAATACGACCAATGAGATTACCTAAATCATTAAATGCAAAGAAATTCTTTGAGAATTCAAAATCGTCTATATTACTCTTAATGTAATCAACTTGAACAAGAATTGATTTGGTTGATTTGGATTTAGTTATATCTACATCATCATTAATTTTAAATTCAATTGCATATGAGAATTGTTCGGCTTTGCCAATGATATTGATGTTCTCTTTTTTCTCAACAAGTTTTTCAAAAATTTGTCTGTCAATTGTTGATAGCAAATCAATATCACCAAAATCTTGTTTGTCATGATATGATTCAATTACGCAAAACCTTTCTTTTGTTTGTAAGTTTTGCTCAACAATATATTGTTGCAACATTGTGTTTAACATATTGCAACATTGTTCAAATTGATGTTTATTAACTCTTTGAGTTCCAAGATGTTTGGTCGCGTTACCACCCATGATTTGAGTTCTCTTTCGTTGTTTATTTCAGTTGTAGTCATTATATATTTTGTAAGTTATAAATGCTGTTATCAATTGAAAATCATTGTAAATCAATTATGAAGAGTAGATAGATAATACTCAACAAGACTAAAATTATTAAGTAGTAGAATCACAATGATAGATCACTTTTTATCATTTTAAAAATTTAAATTAATTCTTGTTGACTATTGTAAATTCTTGTTATATTGATTATTTCTGACTTGACTTGCGTTTGTTATGTTGCTATGATGTTCATTGTTTTTTATCAGCAAAGGAAGAGATTGTGTTGAAGCTAAAAAACATACAAAGTGGTAACGAGTTGTAAACTATGTTGTTTATCAGGTTAAGCAAAAAAAATCTTTTTTAACAAATTTCGATTATTTGTCTGTGAGAATGCAACAACTTGGTGGCGATAATTTTGAGTACATCAGTTTGACTCAAATAGTAAAAATAATTATTTGATTTTTGATGAAAGTCAAAATAAATATGTTCCGATTAAAGATATTTACAAAGAACTCTATCTGTTGAGACAAGATGATTTAATGTAAATTGAAATTATTGAAACATTCAAAATTTAATAAATTTGGAATTAGAAAATGAAACACATTCTTGTTATTGGTTCTTTGGCGTTGAATTATTATAAAAACGATACTAAATATGCTAATTTTAGTCGTCATGTTCGTGATTTAGATGTTATTATGTCTGAAGAAGCACATGAGATGTTTGATAATTATATCAATAACAATAAAAATATTTTGCTTCTTGATAAAAAAGTAATCACTCACGATGTTCAAGAAAAAGATAATGAACATCATCAAAGTAATAATATTAATGGTAAATATGTTGGTTTCAAAAAGACAACATATTTGTTAAAACATAAAAAACACTCTCCTGAGCGTCCAATTTTTATTGAAATTGAAACTGCGCTATCAGAAATTGAATTTTCAGATAGCGATAGTGCTGGTATGAATGTGCATTACAATACTGCTTATCAATTGTTGTCTTTGTATGATAATGTCGATGATTTAAACAAAGAGTTTTCTTTGTTTAAAAAACTATTTAAACATTTCTTTAAATCACTAACAGCAATTAGTGCTAATCAATATATTGCTGAAGAAACAAAACTAGAAAAACAAATTTCACAAGAGATGAAAAGTAAATACAACTATGATGTTTATTTTGATAATTCTCTTGTTGATTTAGGTTGTAAAGCGTTTAATTCCCAGTATCTTTCTGGATACAATCGTCTGCCTGCGGTTTTTGTACTTAATCAGAATAGTGATTCATACAAGAAAATGATGGGTACTAAATTTTACTCATTATATGGCTCGCTGCATCTTCTTTATTTAATCAAACAAAGTCATGTATATAATAAATTTGAGTGGCATTTTAGTTCTGCTGCTATTAAATCATTAGAAGATTTTAACAAAACACGAATTGATTTGTTTTTAATCAACTTGATTTTAACTGCTGATAGTAGTATGTTTTTGTTAAATCCATTTTTGAAAAACAAATGCAATTTAAATTCATCTCTATTATCAGAGAAAACTATTAACAACATTAAGGTGTTTGAACGTCTTGGAAGTGATAATTATCCTTATCCTTTGGTTAGTAAAACTGAATTCTATTTTATTAATTGCTTTGTTTATGATATGGAGCTTAAAAATAGTTTGTTGTCTGATAAAAAAATTGAGATAGAACTTTCTTTATCTGATGAACAATATAAATTCTATAAAGAAATGTTGTTACGTTTTTTTGATATGCGTCAAAAAGACAATTACTTCAAAACAAGTTTACCTAATTTAAACACTGATAAGAAATCTTTTTTTAAAGATAATTTTTATATTTATGATCATGACAGTATTCATGAGCAAATCGCTATTGAAGACAAACCTGTTTATCTTTTGTATATGAAAGATAATGAACCTGTTATGACTGATAAAAACAAGTTTTACAAACTAGATCGTTATCATCAGTTACTCGGTGTTGTTGAAGAAGCAATGACTTTGGCTTGTGAGCGTTTATTGTTGATGCCTGATAATCAAGCACAAATTGACAAACAGCTAAAAACTGATAATAAGGACATCTTCATTTTCGCATTCATGTTGTGCTTGAAAAAAGTTTGCACCACAATTACAAGTGGTTATTTTAGAGAATTTGCACATGAAAATTATGATGATGCAATGAAATTATTTTTTGAATTAAATCCAAATGGCAACGAATATTATTTGCGTGTTAAAAATAATATTCATAAATTGCGTAAGTTCAATGAACATTGATTAACTTCATTGAAGGTAATAACATGAATAAGTTGAACATAATTACTGATTCTTTTGTAAGTCATTATGATAAGTTGCGTTTAGAACGTAAATTTTATGAGTTAAATATTGAAAACTTGCTTTTTAGCGTTAAGCGTGACTATCATTTTCTTACAGTTGCAGAAGAAAATCCTGAAGAGTTTAAACGTAAAACAAACGAGTTTAGACAACGATTTAATCAATTGGTTGTTCCACCACCAAAAGATTATGATTGGAATATAGTTCGTGAACCAGTTAAGTGGAACACAGATTAAATTAGATAGTTAAGAAGAAATATACACTTTTAGTTTTTGATTTTTTAACTTTGTAAAGCAAAGCAGCAAAACTTTTTTTTAACAAGTAGTTATTTAAATTTTATTTTTATAGGAGCTAGAAAATGGCAAAAATCACTTTTGAAGAAGTAATGAAAAAACTTGAAAAACGTGAACAAAAAACACGAGAATTTGTTGATGAATTGTGGAATGATTTTAATAAATTAAAAGATGCATGAAATTTAGAAGATGCTTATAAAATTCTAACTCAGATTTCCCAACTTGAGTGTTTTTCATCAAAACAAAATCAATTGTTTGCACCTGACTTTTTTGAACAGTTAAATAATAAGTTTAAAAAAGAAGAAATTAAATTCAATAATCAAGATGAAATGTTTTCTGATTTTCGTGATAATGAAGATGAAATTCTAGAACTTGCTCGCTTTAAAAACAAAAATAAGTTTTTAGAAAAACGTTGGGAAGACTTGGTTAATGAAACAGCATATGATATTCAAACATTTGTAGAAGTTATTATGGATAATTTCTTTGATGATTCGCTTTCTTCTAAAATATTTGCACAAGTTTCAAAGGAAGAGTTTATTAAATTTGTGAAAGAAATTGTTGTTGAAAACAGATATACTTCTGCAAGTTTTGCTTACGATTATGAAGGATATGGATATTCTTCTAGTTCGTTATTTTGTTAATTAACAATATTAAATAAATATGAACTGATTATTTAGAATTATTAATAATCAGTTCATATTTTATTGTTGTAAACATTTGTAAATTATATTTTTAATGATTTTGAATGTGATAAAATTGTTCTTCATTAATTTATATTTATTTAAAATGATATGACAATTATAGAATTTTTGTTAGAAATAGAAAATCATTTAAATATTAGTTTTGTTGCTAGTTTAACAAATGAAAATGAAAAAGTTAATTATAGTCAATTGAATTATTTTTCAATTTCAAATAATTCTGAAGAAATAGAATATTATTTAAATGAAATTGATGATTGGAAATATTTGAGAAATTATGATTTTCATTTTGAAATTTTAAATAGTTGCACTTCAAATCTTGATTATTCTATTTATGATGTAATATGTACTGTTCAAGACAGTAATTATAATCAACTTGAACAATCTTGCTTTGTATTAACAATATATGGATATGATTTTTCTATGATTGATGAATATAGTGAGTTTAAGATTTTATTTATTATTGAAGATTAATATTTTTGAATGTTAATATGGAAAAATCAAAAATTAATAAGCAGAATCTTTATTTCAGTTCTGCTGAAAATAATAATACATTCGTTAGCTATTCTCTAGTTAAATCCAATTGTAGATTTTGTAAAAAAATATGTTTTAGTAACTATGATTCTGTTTCACATAGAAAAAATAAAACAGTTTGTTTGTCTTGTTATGTTAGAAACAGATTACTTAATGAACAATCGTTAAAGAAATCTGATATTGGATTTTCCATATTTGATTTATTGATATTATCTTTATCTGAAAATAATTACAACATTAATATTTGTCGTACAAAAGTTAAATCATCTAATTTAAATAAAACAAATTTAAGTAACGAGTTTAGATTTCATATAATGATTGATTTGAATTCAACTATTTTTGTTAAAATTGATAAACAATTGAATTACTTATTGGATTGTGATGAGTTTACAATTGAACAAGAATTTAGAAACTCACCTAGATATTCTCGTTATTCTCTTTTGTTGTTTTATTATTTGAATATAAATGATTTTTTCGATATTGGTGATAGTATAATATTTTTTGATGATAATGAGTATCAGTATTTTATAAATATTGCGATTAAGTTAGGGAAACTTGAAAAAAATATTTATGAGAATATAAGTAATAAAATTGATTACAATAATTTATCCAAAAAGAAAACAACTGAGATAGAATTGTTTTCTTCATATTCTATGTTTATTAAACAGAATATTTTAAATAATAATAACAGGCTATATGATTTTGATGTTTATCATAGTAAAATGATAAATAATTTAATTAATGAGCAATTAGCTAATATTGTCAATATTAAAACAGATAAAGCGACTAAAGAAAAATCAAAAATCGAAGTTAAGACCATAGATAAAATAAAAGTTAACACCGAATCTGTAACTGAAAGCTTAACTAAATCTAAAATTAAAAACAATACTATAAACATTCAATCCAATAGTTTTGATTTATTTAAATCATTATCATTTAACGACACAGAACTTTCGTTTTCTGAAAATAAAACTTTTTTTTCTACTAAGATTTCTTCTTTGGAAAAACGATTTGCAAAAGTTTTAAATGAAATTCATCAAGAAATTATTGAACAGTTCAATATTTTTTTAGACATTAAAAGCAACATTAGTTTTATCAAAAACAATAATAATGTGGAAATAGATTTCTTAATCAACAATAAAATTGGCTTCGAACTTAATGGATTACGTTTTCATTCTATGTCTTATATAGATTACAAAGATAAATCTATAACTGATGATAAAACTGTTAAATTAACTAGTATCTCTTATAAAGGTATTTCAAATTATCATTTTGATAAGTTTATTGATTGTTTTAAACGTGGTATAAAACTATTTAGTTTGCAGCAATATGATTTTTGTGATGAAAACAAATTAAAACAATATGTTAAAAATATTTTGATTACTCATTTGAATGAAATCAATAAAGTTAATATTTATTCTGATGTTGATTTTTATATTAAAAATCAAATTGTTAGTTTTAATGTTGTGAAACGTTTTATTGATAGATGTTGTGAGAATTATTTTGTTCTGCAAAATCACAATAAACATAAAATTTATCAATCTGGACATTATTTCATTTATAATCAAAATAAAATAATTGGTACATTAATAAGAACAAATGTTTTTGCTGGCAGTAATCAATTACAAAATAATTGCTATCAAATTGTTTTTGCAGATGATTTTTATCATGTTTATGATTATAATATCATGTTTTGTATAAGTGAATTCATTAAGAATAAAAATATATTACTTGTAGTAAACAATAATTATCAAACAGATATTTTGAGTTCTCTGTTTGAATTTAATAACAGAAAAACAGTTGAAAAGCTTAAATATGATTATCGTGAGTTATTTTTATCAATAGATAATGAACTGATTTCTGATGAAATAAGTAGTTATAAAATTATTCCAAATCTTGTTGAGACTGTTTGTTATGAAGAAAAGCGTAAAATTATCAATTTATATGATAAAAATAGAATTTCGGATTTGATTAACATGTTGAAAAGGAATAATAAAGCGTATTTTAAAACATGCGGTTATACAATTATTTATTGATGTTTAAATTTGAGTTATATTTTTGGTCCATTGTTTACTAATTTAAATTTAATTCAACATAGAAGTTATTGTAAATCTAATATAAGTTTTTTTTAAAACTTTGGTAATTCGATTTATAATCAAAATAAATTAAATGCATTAGAAAAGCTTTTAAATAACTAAAATTGGAATATAAAAATGATTAACACTATTGATAACATTTTTTTTACTAAAGTTAACAAAAAAGATGTTAAAAACTTATGGAAATTAGCTGTTTTGAAACAAGGTATTTCAAAATCTAAAAATAAAACAGACATTCTAACAAAATCAGATGTTGATTTATTTGTTCAGATATTGAATAACAAAAAGTCAAAATTAGCTTATGTCATTCGCATAATTGCTCATGAATTGTCTGCTGCAACGGATGATTATTATATTGAAAAACGAATTGTTAAAAATAAATTTTTAAATGGAGTTATGGAAAATCTAGTTGATCCAAATTATGAAACTTTTTATTGTTATTCATCATCTTCATATTTTTGCGAACATGATGAATATGATTTATTTGTTCCAGAACAATATAATAATTATAAATATATTCAATATGATTATAGTGCTGAGAGTTTGATTCGTGATTATAATTATTTAACAAATGTTCAAGTTGCTGACATTTTTTTATCTGCTATTAATGATAATTGTTTTTGTAATGATACAATTAATAGCAATATGATTTTTAATCATGATTTTGATGAACAAGATATTAATTATTTAAATCATTGTTGGGATTTGAAAAATAACAAAATTAATTTTTATTATAAAACTGATGAAAATGATAATTTATCTGTTAGCTCTCTTTATTTAAAAATTGATGCAAATATATTCAAACGAATTATCTATCAATATTTGAATTTTATTAAATATTCAAAAAACAAGAATGTTGAAATTTTTGATTTTAAAGATATTGCATATGAAATAGATTTTTTGTTTGAGAATGCAAAGAACATATTAAATAAAACAGAAATTGTTTCTAATGATGTTAATCAACAATCTTATAGTTTTGTTATTGATAATGATTTACTTGTTTTGTTAAATGGATTATTAATCAAAATCAGAGATGAAGATTAATAATGTTTTAATCTTACTGTTATTTATTGTTATTTATTATCTTAGTTTAACATATCTTTTTCATAATTTAACGCTTATAATGTTAAAATAATCACTGTTATTGCCTATGATTATTTTAACATTATAAGCGTTATTTTTATTAAGATTGGAAATCAAATGTTGTCATTGTATGAAAATCTAATGAATCTTGTTGCTCAATCAGAAGTAGAAAGTGTTAAAGATGATTCTTTAATTCTTGATGCATTCTATTTTGACGATCAAAAAGATGATAAAACTGGTAAAACATATCGTATCTTTAATTATCGTCTTGCGTCTTACACATCATTTCAAAAACAAGATGCAAAAAATTGTCGTGGTACAATGTTTGACATAACAGACATCAATAAACCTATTCTTGTGTCTTTACCACCTGAAAAATTCTTTAACTATGAAGAAGGTGTTGGTGAGAAAGAACATATCAGACACCGTTTTGTTGATAAAATGGAAAAACTTGATGGTAGTTTGATTTCTACTTATCACATTTATTCTGATGGAAAAAATAAAAAAGAACTATTGTTTAATATTGGTTTTAAATCAAAAGGTAGTATTAAATCTGCACAAGCCAATGAAGCAACAAAAATTATTCAATCAAATTCTGAGTTACATAAAGAAATCGTTGATTTTTGCTTTACAAGTGAAGCAACATTGAACTTTGAGTTTATTTCACCTGAAAATCGTATTGTGGTTTTGTATGACAAACCACAAGTTGTTTTACTATCAGCACGTTTCCATGAAGATGGGCAAATGTTATTCGGTCATAAATTGCGTGAATATTTAATCGCTAATGACTATCATCTTCTTGCTGAACAAATTGTTGATACTGTTAATGTTTCAGAATTGAATTTGACTGGTAAATCGCAGATTGAATATGTGGCAGATATTCGTGAAGAAAAAGTTGCTGAACACGGTGAAGGTTATGTTATTGAGCTTCAACGTGAAGACGGCAGCAATTATCTTGTTAAAGTAAAAAACAAAGAATATCTTGAATTGCATAATTTGCGTGGCAATGTTGATTTGATGAATGGTAACTTTGGCAGTTCATTTACTGATAAAAACATTGCAAAAGCAGTTTTAATGGAAATCAGTGATGATTTGAAAAGTTTGTTCTCAACAAGTGAATTTGCAATAAACAAAATTGTTGAAGTGGAAAACAAAGTAATTCCCAAGTACAACAAAATGGTTCATGATGTTGAGTTGTTCTACAATGAAAACAAACATCTTGATCGCAAAGATTATGCAGTCAAAGTTCATTCAAATCCTGAAATTAAACCCTATATGCAGCTTTTGATGAATCATTATTTAAATCGTCATAAAGATGCAGATTATAAAGAGTTTGCGTTGAACAAAAACAATATTGAAATGTTTATTTGATGTTGTTAAGCCACTTACTTTGTATGTTTACAATTCAACAAAGTAAGTGGCTTTAAATAGCCCAAGGCTAGAAGATTTTTTGCTCAAAAAAAATAAATAGTGATAGAGAATTCGTTATGTTTGCTTTATATATCGATTTAAGTCAAGAAAAACAATTGTTGCAATTTTACGATAAATTTGTTCAATATAATTCTAATTTTATTAAATCATTTGATGGCTCTTTGAGTTCTTTTGGTAAGTTGCAAAACAAAGATAAATTGCATCTAACAATCGGACTTTTTGATGATAATGAACAACAAAAACTTGATAATGCAATCTCAATTGTTGAAAATTTGAGTGATGATTTTTTCATCAATTGTAAAAGCCCGTTGTCTCTTTGTTTTCGATTAATGGAACATAACGA
>RBWB01583854.1_pt1 | contig 11064 bp, 10 predicted proteins | sample 2014201 | NCBI WGS metagenome assembly RBWB01 (sample SAMN10133834, study PRJNA383868) | Human oral metagenome, whole genome shotgun sequencing project. | isolation source: supragingival plaque isolated from 88 juvenile twins | host: Homo sapiens | place: Australia
CGTGCCCAAATAATCTCCCGGTAGTGCGGGTGTTCCGGGGTAACATCCACATAGGGAGACTCCTGCGGAAGAGTAACCTGAGGGCTTCCTGCCAGGCGATAGAGGGCCACGACGGACTGTTCGCGGGTTATAGCATCGTAGGGGCGGTAATAGCCGTCCGCGCTATCGACAAGCTGCCGCTGCGAAGCCCAAAGAATCGCATCGCGATGTGCGGTACGATCGCGCACATCCTTGAAATCCGATTCGGGTGTAGGTTTCTCACCGGGTGCGGGTTTGGGGTTTGGTGCGGGTTCGGGGCCCGGCTGGGGCTCTGCCGGTTTGGGATTTGGAACCGGTTGATCCGCAGTCGTTAACGGGAGCTTTTGGTGGGCTTCGAAGATAACATCGTCCTTCGGGTCCTTTGGATATACCCCCGTACTAAGCTCGTATACGTGCCCGGTTTTGAGGGTATTCGCGGGAATGGTGAAGGTGGTCTGGAAGGTACCGTCGGTAAAGCCATCGTAGAGGTCTTTCTCTTCCACCCGGTAGGTATAATCCACTGGATGAGTGAGAACCGCGCCCGTTGGTTTGCCAGTCTTCTGGTCTATCTCGTTAATAACGAGGTTCATACTCTGACCCTGTATCTCGGCGTTGCCAGAGCCATAATATCCAGTACCGGTCACAGTAATCTCGGTATCGATGGTCGGGTTCACAGCGGGAACGCTCACGTTCAGCTGCGGTGCTTTACTCTCCGAGGAAAACTCAACATCCAGGTATTCAGTCAAAGCGTTGTTTGCCAACGTTCCGTCGGGATTGATGACCTGGGTTCCGATGCGGTAGCTGCGGCGTGCATCCAGACCTGCCGGATAGGGAAGCGCAGTTTCAAAGAGGCCGCTCTGCGAGAGCTCCTCGGCAGAAACTTTCACCGATGACACGGTTCTTTCCTGAGTAACAACCTGACCTCTGGGCCAATCACCCTCAATAAGAGAAACCTGCAAGTATCCGCCTTGAGGAATGAACTTTGGGTCATAGCCGGTACCGCGCACCTTCACGGAGTCTTCCACCAACGAGTTAGGCTTACCCTCGACTTCCAGATTGGTGTTCTGGCGTGCGACCAGCACCGGTGCCTGGGTGTTGTATGCCGTGGTGGGCAAGATTTCATATCCTTGCGCCTGCTGCGTTGTCGAGGTCAGGGTACTGCTGACGACGTAATCGAGTTCCGGATGGAAATCGTTCAGCGGCAGCGGCTGGGTATTCAAATAGACCTCAAAGGTTCCGTCATGAATCTGCGATGCGGGAACATTCACATACCCCAGGTTATATACGCCGTATTCCGTAGTGAAATATGGGGAATTAGCTGGTGTATCTGAAGGGGTAACTTTGAGGCTGACCTGCTGATCTGCCGCCACACCGTAGAAACCGGTTCCTTTGATTTTGAGCGTCTTCCCGTAGTAGGGGTTGACTTCATCGGGGGTTTCGACCACGAGCTGCGGAGTTGCTTGAGGTTCCTGATCGGCCACAACCTGCGGGGTCACCGTAGCGGTGGATGCAGGGGTTGAAGCACCAGGATCGGTGACAGCTCCCGCTGGGGTCAGCGGAAGCACTAAAGCGCCTGCCACCACGAGGGCACAGGCGCTACGTCCGAGAGCATTTCTGGCTCTTCCGGGCGATTCGTTAGGTGAATTGTTTGTAGGGTAGATAAGAGACATTATTATTCTCCATTTGTATAGATGTGGTTGGGAGTGAGCGAGTTAAATCTCTCAACACTCATATTCACCTTATCAAAGCTTTAACTCAAAATACAGGGTTTTCCTATTTAAAAATTTCTTCTGACACATAATTTAATTCTTATCCTAGCAATGCACACACTATAAATATTACCCACCCATCCAACCTACTTCCCTGAAATATCAACGATATATACCTCATAAAGCAACATATACTTTTCATAAATACACCACATGCTCATTATCACAATGTTATGCACAGGTTTATTTTTTAACGGTGTGTTGCATCTGAAAAATACATAGATATTTTCGGTGGTAATCTTCTATAATTTACAGATTTTAGATTTTTACAAGAAGCCGAAATTAATGCATAAAACCCCCATTTTTATTTTTCTCAGATATGAACAACGGTAAATACGAGAAAAATACTTAGATACAACCTTGTGAGTATACACGGTCTCCAACGCATCACACACAGGTATACACAGGCGCGCAGCTCACTTGCCTTGAGGACACGAGAGGGAATAATTTAGCGATTACCGAGAGGATTCAGGTTCATCTTTGGGAGCGTGAGATACATAGTCAAAACGGCAATGTCCGTCATAGTTCAGCGCCGCATCAATGCGGTCAAGCATCCGCTCAGAGAGCATAGAACGCTCCTGAGGATCCGTCACATCTACCCATCGCACCTGGGAAGATTCCTCGTCATTCACTCGTGCCTGCCCGGATACCCACCGGCACAAAAACGTGTGATCTAAAAACTGGCAGCGATCCCCGTTGCTAAAGCGCATCGCGGGGTCAGCCTTGACCTGAGCAAGCTCTAGAACCTCAATACGCACGCCCGCCTCCTCATAGGCTTCACGTATGCAGGTAAGCGCCGGGTTCTCGCCAGGATCGACAATACCCGTCACGGGAGTCCACCTGCCGTTATCGCTGCGTTTAACCAGCAGTACCTTGCCATCCTCATCGCGACGGATCACTGCGGTAGCGCCCGAAAGCCATAAATATTCGTGACCAATTTTCTTGCGTAAATTCACGATGTACTCGGGGGTAGGCATCAAAGATCCTTTCGTCGATCGGTGGTTTTGGCCCGAGGTCTTTAGAACGATAGGAATGAGTAGCTTGGCACCAAAACCGCCGCTATCATTCCTATCAGCATAAACGGTCCGAAGGCTATGCGGGTGCGCCGTGTAACGGACCTGCTCAGTACCAAAACCACGGCGCATAATCCGCCCACAACAAAGGTCACCAACGTCGCCCACAATAGGTTAGCCCACGAGAAGTAGCCAATGAGCCCGCCAAGCGCGAGAGCAAGTTTCACGTCCCCTCGGCCCAGCGCCCCGAAGGAGAGCATCCTCATCAGGACGTAGAAGGCCCAAAGTACAAGACCACTCCCCCATACACGCAGGATAGTTCCCCACTGACCGCTCAGAGCAGCAATAACCGGCAAAGCGGTGTGGGTGGCAAACACGAAAGGAAATACGATGCGGTTTGGTAGCCTGTGTTTCCGCAGATCCCAGCCCCATAGTTTTACCGTGCACCCAGCTGCGTACAGCAGATAAATAATCAGCAGAATACCGGCGAACCAGCCGGGTACTCCCTGTGTAAAGAGTTTCGAGAGTTCTTGAAGCATGAGTGGCTAAGATCCAAAGCGGCGGGTGCGACCCGCATAATCCCGCAGGGCACGCAAGAAATCTACCCGCGTAAAATCAGGCCAGAGAGCCTGGCAGAAATAGAATTCCGAGTAGGCGCTTTGCCAGGTCAGAAATCCCGAGAGGCGCTGCTCACCAGAGGTACGAATCAGTAGATCAGGATCGGGCATATCGCGGGTGTACAAGCGACGCGAAATATCCTCGACGTTCAGGGTATCTGCCAGATCGCGCATCGAGCAGCCCTGAGCCTCGGCATCAAGAATAAGTTCACGCACCGCATCCACAATTTCTTGGCGTCCACCATAGCCAACCGCGATATTCACGCGCACCCCCGGCAAGGGCGCGGTCTCTGCTATAACCCGCTCCAGGGTGTTGCGAAGCTCATGGGGAATAAGGGAAACATTACCAACCGCGTGCACGGGCCCCTGCTGCGCGGTACGCAGCCGCCGCAGAAATTCGTCGATAACGGCGATAAGCCCGGTAAGTTCATCGGCGGGTCGCTTGAGATTTTCGGTCGAGAGCATATATAACGTGACCTGAGGTATGCCCAAGTCGGCGCACCAGCCCAGAAAGTCAATGATGCGCTCGGCTCCTGCCGCGTGCCCCTCACGGGTGCTCAGCCCCCGCTGTGCGGCCCAACGCCGGTTGCCGTCCACCAGCACACCGATGTGTGTAGGAAGCATCTGCGGGGTTAAAGAAGTTGCCATAGAGCGTTCATAGACGCTCGGTTCCGGGGAGGTTCCCGGTTCAGAGGGAACCCCATGCACGGTAATAACGGGCAGCGCCAGAGTATCAGCGGGTGCCATGCTGATCGTCCTCGGACTCTGTATCCTGCTGGGCTTGCTCGGCCTCTTGAGCGGCTGCATATTGTGCACGGTACCGCAGACGGCGAGTACGCCGGGTCATGTCGATGCCAAGAATAATGACGAGGAGGGATAGCGCCGCAGTCGCAAAGAAACCGCCAATACCGGGCGAACCTGCAACAGACCCATCGGGGTTGGCGGCTGGGGTGTTGTCTGCTGCGAGCGCAACACCGTGAGCGGCAAATGCCACAAGGTCGGGGGCTGTGGCGAGCGTATCAAGAATGAGGTGGCTCATGACTATCCTTCTGAACATTCCGGTTTCTAGCGGTAAGCCGGTCATGTGTGATTGTCTAAGTCTTCATTCTACCGCGTGACATCTTGTATATTCCCGCCTGAGGTTCATGTTTCAGCTGGGAATGCGCCAAGAGTTTAGCTATGTTCACAGTACTCAAGGCCCGCAAGCCTCTGCATCGCCAAGGGGCACCGCATGATCGCTTACGGAGGCGATAGGCTAGAAAAATATGCCGTCGCTCAGGGAATGCTCCGGCAGGGTTACCGGCACCCGCGAGTCGATAAGTGTATAGTCCTCCCAGGGCCAAATATGCTTCTGCTCATCGGTAGAGATCGCAAAGAAAATACCTTGCGGATCCACCTGTGAGGAGTGCGATAAAAGCGCCTGATCGCGATGGATGAAGTAGTCACTGCAGAGAATTCGCGTGGTGGTCTCGTGCCTGGTGCCGTCTTGGGCATCATTGAAACGGTGCGCCATATGTTCGATGAAACCTTCAAAGACGCTCTCACCCCGCTGATCGAGCAGGTACTCGTGCAGAGCGACGGTGCGTTCGGGGTTGAAGGCACGATCATAGTAAAGCTTTAGGGGTTTCCAGGGTTCGCCTTCCCCCACGTATGCTTCGGGGTCACCAGCCTTTTCGTAGGCCTCGACGGCAACCTTATGACTCATGATGTGGTCGGGGTGCGGGTATCCTCCCACCTCGTCATAGCTGAGAATAATATGAGGCCTGTACTCGCGTACGAGTCTTACCAACGGTGCGGCGGCCTGTTCGAGAGGCAGTGTACCGAAGCTGCCGAAAGAAAGTGGGGGAAGAGGGTCGCCTTCGGGCAGACCGGAGTCCATGAACCCTATCCATCGATGTTCGATGCCTAAAATCTCAGCAGCACGGGCCATTTCGGTGCGGCGTAATCCGGGCAGGTCACGGTGTGCTCTGGGAGCGTTACGAATTTCTTCGTTGAGGATGTCCCCGCGTTCACCGCCTGTCATGGTGGCAACCATATAGCGGGCGCCGCGGGAGGTATAAGCGGCAGCGGTCGCGGAACCTTTAGAGGATTCGTCGTCCGGGTGAGCGTGGACGGCTAGGATGCGCAGCCCTGCGTATTCCTCATCAAGAGGTTTAAGATCCTGCACTGCGGGATGTTCAGGCAGAATTGCTTTGATTTTTTCTAGCGCGTCGCTCACGTTAATCCTTATGATGACAAAGGGCTTATGCTGTGGGGTTTAAAATGGTAGAGATTAAGAGCATCTCCTAAAAGTGTAATCATACAGAAATAGCGCAAGAAAACCACCCTAAATGAAGCATTATGACGGTGTAAAGTATCGTGGTGCAGACCATCTTCTGTACCGTATCGTCCACTAGACACCACGAGAAGAAAGCTATGACAGATCCTTCACACACGCAGGCGAGCGAAACGGCAGCTGCCGATTCTCATGCCGATACCCTAGCGCAGCGCTACGGCGCTAAACCTGTTCGGCAGCGTGCCCTCTCCACGCGAATGTGGGTGCTTCTTGCTGCCTGTGTTACGGTTGTGGCGGGCGCTTTTATTATGTGGGTGCAGATGGATTCTCAATCCCGCCCAAGTGCACGCGATACTGGGTTTACCCTCATCAGCAATGACGAGGCACAGGGGCGTTTTGAACTCTCTAAAAACCCACAAGACACCGCGGTTTGTTCGCTTAAGGCGCTTAATTCTTCCCGTGTTGCGGTGGGATGGGCCGACGTCGAAATTGGTCCTAACAGCGCCGAGCAGGGCAACACCCGAGTCACACAACACAGCGCGAACCTGCGCATACTCTCGGAGGCAACCACGGTTACCGTGGATTCCTGTCGGCTTAAATAGCCGTATCACACCCACGATTCGGTGAGCGCTCAGCGAAATGATACACGCCCTAACACTCAGATATTTAGGGCATGTGTACTTTCTGCCCTAGAATAGGGTGATACTTTCCAGGGGAGAACCCCCAGACCAACGCGCGGTTTATACCGGAGCATAACCAAAGGAGAAGCATGGCTGAAAGCAACGGCGCATGGCTCACTCAGGACGCATACGATCGGCTGACTCAGGAGCTTGAATATCTCTCAGGTCCGTATCGTCAAGAAATCGTTGACCGCATCGCCGCCGCTCGCGACGAGGGAGACTTGCGTGAGAACGGCGGATACCATGCGGCACGCGATGAGCAGGGTAAAAACGAAGCTCGCATCAACCAGCTTAAGCATCTTCTGGAAAACGCCCAGGTAGGAGACGCCCCCAGCGATGACGGTGTGGTTGCCCTCGGCATGGTTATTGAGGCCGAAGTAGCTTCCCGTTCTATGAAGTTCCTGCTGGGCTCTCGCGAAATTGAGGAGACTCTGCCCGCTAACTCTGATTTGAAGGTCTTCTCGGAAAAGTCTCCGATGGGTGCGGCGATTCTGGGGGCCAAAGAAGGCGATGAAGTCACCTATCTTGCTCCCAACGGCAAGGAATTGACCGCGAAGATTGTTTCAGTCAAGCCTTTCCAGGGCTAGAGTCACGAAGCTTTAAACGCACGGTGGGGTTCGGTTATATGACCGAACCCCACCTTTATATCCTGTGGTTTTATGCCAGATGACCTCTCAAAAATTAGTACACCACGATGGGTTTGAAGCCTTCTTCCTCCAAGGCCGAGATAACCTGACGGCAGTGTTCCACGCCTTTGGTTTCCATATCGATCGTAATGGAGACATCGCCCATCGACAGAGAACCGCCTACGCGCGTGTGATCCACGCCGGTAACATTCGCGTCATTCTCCGAAATGATGCGCGAGATCGTCGCCAGCTCACCCGGACGGTCTGAGAGCATCATCTTAATCGTCATATACCGACCTGCCGCCGAAAGACCACGCTGAATCACCTTCAGCATGAGCATCGGGTCGATATTGCCGCCCGAGAGCACACATACGACAGTTCCCAGATCGCCGTATGTTTCCTTGAGCTTGCCGTTCATGAGCGCCGCCACCGGAACCGATCCGGCGGGTTCAACCACCAGCTTATTGCGTTCCATCAAGAAGATAAGGGCCCGGGCGATATCGTCTTCACTCACCGTCGCTACATCGTCGACAAGCTTCTTGATAATGGAAAACGGCAACTGACCGGGGCGCCCCACAGCAATGCCATCTGCAATCGTCGAGACCTTCTTCAGCGGGACAAGCGCATCCGCAGCCAAGGAAAGCGGATATGCCGCCGCATGCTCAGCCTGCACACCAATGATGCGGATCTTTTTACCCAACTGTTCTTCCTTCGCACGGACCGCCGCCGAAAGACCAGCAAGCAGGCCGCCTCCGCCAACGCCCACAATGATGGTATCGACCTCAGGCACCTGTTCCAGGATTTCCAAACCGATCGTTCCCTGACCCGCGATAATATCTTCATTATCGAAGGGATGCACAAACACCGCGCCGGTCTCTTCGGCATAGCGTTTTGCTTCAGCCAGCGCCTCGTCCACGGTCGTACCGTGCAGTTCGACCTCGGCGCCGTGGTCGCGGGTTGCGGTCACCTTCGGAAGGGCTGCACCTAGGGGCATGTAAATACGCGCCTTGATACCCAGTTTCGCCGCTGCGAGAGCAACACCCTGTGCATGGTTACCCGCAGATGCGGCCACCACGCCACGCTTCTTTTCTGCATCGCTGAGTTTTGCCATGCGCACATAGGCGCCACGCACTTTGAAGGAGCCCGCACGCTGCAAATTCTCACATTTGAAGAAAACTTCCGACCCCAGTTTGAGGCTCAGGGCACGAGAATGCGCCACAGGGGTTCGCTCGATAACCCCGTCGAGGAGCGACGCTGCTGTCTCGATATTCTCCAGGGTTACGGGTAGATCGGTTAGGGGTGCGTTCACATCGGATCCGTTCTTTACGCTCTCATCAGCTTCTGCCCTCTATTTTAGGCGATGAAGAAGCCTAATACAGAACAGAAAAGCCCGCGTTGTTCATCTCACGCGGGCTTTTCTGGAGGGGAACTGCACAATTACGTATCGTCCTTAGAAGGCGAGACAGTTTTAGTCGCCTGTGCAGAGCTAGTCTCAAGTGCGGTGCCTTCGGAATCGTCTTCACCACGAATCGCTTCCCGGGCCTGCGCAACAACCTTCTGTGCTTTTTCTTCACGCTTTTTTGATTTCTCACGGCGCTCAACCTCATGCGGGAAGAGGAACTCTTCACGGCGCAGCTCCGGGTCATCCTCCCACTGCCGTGCAGCCAAGTAGCGCACAACCGAATTCACAACGGCGAGCACGGGAACCGCAAATAGTGCACCCGCTGCACCGAAAATCATGGATCCGCCTGCCACCGCAAAAATCACGGCGAGCGGATGCAGCGAGACCGCTTTACCCATGATGAGCGGCTGCAGAATATGCGATTCGAGCTGCTGTACCAAAAGCACAATGCCGATCATAATAAGTGCCTGGACCGGTCCCAAAGCTACCAGTGCCAGCAGGACGGCGACCGCCCCAGAAATAAGAGCACCAATAACCGGGATAAAAGACCCTAAGAAAACCAGAACGCCCAGCGGAATCGCCAGCGGAACCCCCAAAATGGCGGCACCAACACCAATGCCCACAGCGTCAATAGCGGCTACCAAGATCTGTACCCGCACATAAGCACCCAGGGACTTCCACCCTGCACGACCCGCGCCGTTCACCGCATCGCGTGCCTGTTTCGGGAAGAGCTTGACGATAAACAGCCAGATGCGCTCTCCCTCCATCAGGAAGAAGACGAGGGTAAAAAGAGTAATAAGCACGCCGGTGGCAAACTCCGCAGCGGTAGAACCAACCTCTGATACGCTCCGCAAAACGGTTGAGGGGTTATTGCTTACCGCCTGTTCTATCTGATTAAGAATCTGGTTAAGCTGATCAGCGCCCAGCTCATACCCCATGCCCTTAAGCCAGTCCACGAGCTGCTGATACCCTTGAATGGCGTTGTTGGTAAGCGAGACAAACCCCCGCACAAGCTGCTGCCCGGTAAGGGCCAGTAAAGCGGCAATTCCTAAAATCATGCCAAGTTCGGCAATAGCGGTCGCACCGCCAGCACGAATACCGTGCTTACGCATAGCGTAGACGGCGGGGCTTAGAAGCGCAGCCAAAAGCGCAGCCACCATCGCCGAAATAATCAGCAGAGACACCTTTGAAAGCCCCTGCCATACAAGCCACACGGCACCGACCACCACGATCAGACGCCACGACCATGCCGCTGCGGTATTAAGAGCGTAGGGTACGCCGGTACGGGCTAATTTCTGTGCCCGCGCATCCTGTTCACTCTCCCCTGCCGTTAGGTTTTGATGCGTGCTGCCGGTGTTCTGTCCGGCTACGGATTCGCTCACTCAAATCTCCTGAAAAGTCGGTGCTATAGAAATCGTCTCTCGCCCATGCCGTTGCTGCGGCATATAGTTATTCCGCAAGTCTAGCAGGCTCAAAACAAAGAATCGGCGGCACCCACCGGTTGTGAGTACCGCCGTATCCTCAATGCTGTTAGTCCCTGTTGACCATTTCGTTGATGTACATGAGAATACGCAGAATCTCAATGTACAGCCAGACCAGCGATGCGGTCAGGCCGAATGCCAAACGCCACGACTCGCGCTCGGGAAGACCTGCCTCTACCGCCTCGGCAGTGTTGGTGAAGTCCAGCAGAAGCGAGTAGGTTGCCATAGCAACAGTAAACAGCCCCACAATCAGACCCAGCGGAATACCGCCGATGCTCAGGCTGCCCAGGGGCGAACCAAACAGACCCGCACCAAGCCAGGAAACAATGCCGTAGATCAGGTAAGCAAACATGCCGATCATGAAGATCTTGGTCATCTTCGGGGTAGCACGGATCTTACCGTTTGCGAAGAGAGCCAAGGTAAGACCGGCGACAATCACGCTTGCCAGCAAAGCCTGAATAGCGATGCCCGGGTAGCTCTTATTGAGCAGACCGGATATACCACCCAAAAGCAGGCCCTCGGACACGGAGTACAGCATAACCAGAGCCGGGGAAACCTTACGCTTGACGGCGTTAACGATACCCAGGATCAGACCTGCGATAAGTCCCACGAACATGAGGTAGGGCAGATACCAGGAAACTGCGGCACCGAGCACCACAAGAGCCAGGTTCAGACCGGTCTTCATGATCACATCGTTCATGGTGAGGCGGTCGCCCTCGGCAACGGGAGCATAGCCGGGCTGTGCATACGGATCGTACTGCGCCTGCTGGTACTGGTCATAGTTCGCTTGCTGCGGCTGAGCATAAGGCTGCTCGTACTGAGCATACTGGTTCGGCTGCGGCTGACCATAACCGTAGGTCTGCTGACCGTACTGCTGCGGTTCACTGGAGTAGTTCGGCTGTGCCTGATACTGACCCTGCGACGAGGAACCACCCGCACCAAAACGCCCGAAACGGGGATCGCCTTGCCTATTTTGCTTGGCGATTGAATTAATAAACGGGTTACCCGCCATCATTCTCTCCTTCGGTGAGATTTACAAAGAGTTTCTCAATATTCTATCGAATTCTGAGAAATTCCGGGGATTATTCCTCCATAAAAGCTCATATTCCAGGGTAATTTTGAGGTGCCATCATGTCTTTTTCACCCTAAGCTGTACTCCCCCACAGTTTAAGACTTCTGCAGG
>RBWB01583868.1_pt1 | contig 11032 bp, 9 predicted proteins | sample 2014201 | NCBI WGS metagenome assembly RBWB01 (sample SAMN10133834, study PRJNA383868) | Human oral metagenome, whole genome shotgun sequencing project. | isolation source: supragingival plaque isolated from 88 juvenile twins | host: Homo sapiens | place: Australia
CCATCGACGACATCGACGAACTATTAAACAAAAAATCCGGGGTGAAAGGCATCGCTGGGGTCAACGACTTCCGTGAACTCCGCCGCATGATCGAGGAAGAAAACGAAGATGCGTGGCTGGCGTATAACATCTACATCCACCAGCTGCGCCGCTACATCGGGTCCTACATGATCTCCCTGGGTCGGGTCGACGCCATCACCTTCACGGCCGGCGTGGGCGAAAACGACAGCTTTGTGCGCGCCGACGCCCTGGCCAACCTGGAAATGTATGGCATCAAGATCGACCCCGAACGCAACGCCCTGCCTAACACTGGGCCGCGGCTGATCTCCGCCCACGACTCGGTGATTAAGGTATGGGTGGTGCCCACCAATGAGGAGCTCGCCATCGCCCGCTACGCCAAAGCATTCGCCTAATCGGCAGCTTTACGACGGGGGCAGTATGAGAAAAAATCAGGTGGGTGCCCCCGTCGATCAAACCCCCAAAAGAATAATAGGACTGGGCGGAACAAGGTTTTTGGTCAAGAAATTCGGAAATCTTGACCAAAAATTTACCTAAAAATCCCAAACTGGGATAAGGCCAACAAAACCCTGAAAATCACCTAAGTTCCCTGGTGGCGGGGTGTACCTTTAATGGCATGAGCAGCCTCATTGATGCCTACGCCCGACTAGCGCCCCGCGCTAGCGAGCTCCTGCTCACTATTAAAGAAATCGGCATCAATAAAATTGAGCTGGCCGCCCGACTCGACGTGTCCAGTGCTACCGCCAGCCTCATGATCTCCGTGTCCAAAGCTTTCACCCCAGAAGAACTTGGTCAGGGGGCTGGACTCAGCTTCGAAAAATTCCGCATCATCGCCACCAGCGGAAAGAAAATCGCCAACCCCGACATTAATCGGGAACAATTCCGAAACGACCTCATAGAAGCTGCCCACGAACTTAGTGTTGACGAACTCAAAGAACACATCGTCGACAAGCTAGCAGCATTAAACAAAGGGTACAATCGTGCGCGCAAATGGCACCTACGCTACGCCGCCACCGCCGACCCTGACGGCATGAGCCACATGCTCATGAAAATGCCCGCGGAACAAGCCGAACAGCTACGCACCTCACTCACCCCCGAAGCCCGAACCCTCGTGCAGCAAGGTGCCGCAGTCGATGAAGCCGAAGGCCACGCAAAAGCTTTAATACGGCGGGTGCTCCACGGCTATGACCTCACCAAACTCGAACACGTCGAAGACTGGGAAGACCCCAACAATCCCCGAGACCTTCGGCAACGCCCCTGCATCATTATTCCCGACTGGGAGCACACCGCCCACATTGATGGAACCGTTGTCGACACCAATGGTGTTGTCATCCCTATTAAAGACTTGGTTGATCGTCGAATAGCTAAATACGGGTTCGCAGTCACCGTCTATAATGACGCCAACGGCGTTATGCGGCCCCACGACGTCCTCCCCATTAAACGACTCGCCGACGCCGACGACCGGTTCATCAGCATCCTGTCGCACCTCGTCTGCCAACACCCCGACTGCCGGGTGCCGGCCGTGCGCTGCGAAATCCACCACATCCAATCCTTCGCCTCCGGCGGGCCCACCACCCCGGAAAACCTGTGCCCCCTCTGCCGCGTCCACAACCTCCTCAACGATGATAAACCCGACGAAATCCGGCACGGGCGCGTCTTTAATGACCCCAAAACTGGGCTCACTTGGTACGAAATGCCCGACGGGCGGATTCGCCGCAACCGAGCCCGCAGCAACGAACGCGGCCTCAGCGCCTACTGCGCCCGCATGTGCAAAGAAGCACTCACCGAACTCCACCGGCCCGGATGGATGCCACCCAGGCCACCCCGAGAATAAGCAGCCAAAACCATTCCTTTAATAGGCCGTGGCCAACAGGGTTACCGGCCCTAAAACCATGTCCGAGGCCGAATCTTATTGCTCGTATCCACCAACTGATACCGGTGAGCCGCCGTTGGAGCGCTTCGCGCCTGTAGCCGCAACGCCCGCTCCAACCCCCGCCGCAGCCCTAACTGGGTAAACGGATAATCAAACAAATCATTCCGGCTTGCCGAAGCCTCAAGCCCCTCCAACCGCAACCAATGCAACGCCGCATTAAGGACCGCGATCTGTACCTGCAAAAACCGCGGCTCATTCGTGGGAATCTCCTCCAACCGGCGGGCAGCCCGACGAATCCGCTGCTCATTAGGCACATCCGACACCAGGTACAACACGCTCGTCAACTCCGCCATCCGCCGATGCATTGACGAAGCCGGTACCTTATCCAACGCCTGCACCGCCACATCCACCTGCCGCTCCGCCATTAACTGCCGCGCCAGGCCAAACCCCGAACTCACCGTCGCCGGATTCGTCGCCCACACAAGCGAATAAAGATAAATCGCCTTATACCGCAACACCGCCGGGTCCTGAGTCAAATGAGTCCATAACCCAGCCAGTTCATTCACAATCTCACCCTTTAATGAGGCCACCTCAATAGCTGTAGCCGGCTGCAATAATGGTTTATTGTCCATGCCCTTCGACTGCAAAATCAACTCGCACACCGCCGCCCGGGCCAATTTTGGGGCCGCCTCCCCCGGCAAAATATTAAACACCTTATTAAAGGCATCCTGGGCCGGGAGGAAATCGTCGAGAAGCAAACTGGTGATCCCCGAATACCATTGATACCGCCAATCATCGCCCAGCGACGACTCTAGCTTTTTCAACCAATCCTTGCTCTCCGTGGTAAACCCAAGATCTAATAGGGAGCGAATAATGCCCAAGGGGATCTCCTTGCTCTGCGCAAACTTCTCCCGCGCCATGGCCTCCCGCATCGTCTCCAACGCCTCCGACGGCTCAGTGTAACTAGAGCCCGCAATCATTGCCGCGCCCGGATCACTACGGTCTAATAGGGGCACATGCAGGGCAGCCACCACCTCCGGCGGGGTAATGCGCACACTCCGCTCAATACCATCAATAAGCTGATCCGTTTTGAACACAATATGCTTCGTGCCAAATGTGGAACGCTGCGGCGAAAACAACGAATGCTGCGCCGGAAACTGCCGACCATCATGCACCGCAAGATATTCCCGTAACACCCCATACAACTGGGTTGTCAACTCCTGCACCGTGGAAAACCGCTGCTTCGGATCTGGGTCCGTGGCCCGCCTTAATAGGCGGTAGTACGACAAATACTGTGCAAACAGCGGCTCCTCATCCGGGCCAGGTAACCCCGGCGCGTATGCCCCATCCTTCTTCGGCATATTAATGGTCATGGCGGCCAGGGTGCGGCCGACGGTGTAAATATCACTGGCCACACTGGGGCCCTCAGTAGCCACCTCCGGGGCCTGAAACCCCTTCGTGCCGAAAATATAACCAAACGCCCCAATGCCGGTGACCGCACCCAAGTCGATCAGCTTGACTTGGTCTTCTGTCACGATAATGTTGTCCGGTTTGAAATCGTTGTACACTACGCCGCGCGCATGCAAATACTCCAGCGCCGGCAAGGTTTCCAAAATATATCCGATGGCGATGTCGATGGCGAACACCCCGCCAGGTTGCTCTTGACGACGCTTACGCAACGACGGACCCGGCACATACTCCATGACAATAAAACCGGCCGCCACCCGGGGGTCATCAATAAAATTGTAGGCCTTCACAATCACCGGATGGGTGATGTCGGCCAGAAACTCGCGTTCCGCAATGGCAGCCCCAATATCATGCGGATTCCCCGACCCTATTAAACCTTTGAGAACCACAACCCGGCCGGACACATTTTGATCCTGCGCAAGATAAATCCAGCCCATGCCACCATGGGCTACCACCCCTAAAATCTTGTATTGGTTAGCAACAATATCGCCTTCCTTTAATAGGGGAGGTTCCAGGTTTGTGGTGGCCGGATCCATAAGGCGGGTTTCTTTAATAGGGACGAAGGGGAGCCGAACCATGCCATTCGCAACTGACCTGCCCTCCCGGGTGGTGCTGCGCCGGGAACGAAACGTGTTTAATGCTTCGGTGCGGGACCTGGCAGATGGGTCGGGGAGGGGATCGTCGTCATCGTCGTCAAAGGGATTGAAGGGTGCGGCCGCCGTATTAAAGGTATCGTCATCGTCGTCGAAGGGGTTGAAGGGGACCGCGGCGGTTTGCGGTTGGGTGTGGTCGGCCGTGCTGTGTGGTTGGGTGTGGTCGGTGTCGGTCATGGGCGTTGTGGGGTTTCTTTGCGGTAGTGGGTGGCCGGTGGGGTTTGGTCGGGAAGGTAGGCGCTGAACCAGTGATTATAATATTTTTGCCAGGTGCCATCACCGTAAATGCGTTCCAGGGTGGCGTTGATTTGCCTAATGAGGCCGTCGGTGTGGTGTCGGTAGCCGGGTTTGGCGGTGGCAATGCCGTAGTTTTCGTTGCTGAGCGAACCGCCCTCGATGGTGGTGAAGGGGTCTTGGGCGGACATGCCGGACAGGATAACGTCGTCAGTGATGACCGCACTGGCCTGGTTTTGCTGCATGACAATGAGGCAGTCTGCCGACGAGCGAACGACGACGAGGTCGCTGGTGGGCGCTAAATTGCGGGCGTAGTGGATGCCGGTGGATTGGCTAGTGACGCACACCGGACGGCCGCCGATTTCGGAAATTCCTTTAATAGCGGAGGATTTGTGGACCAGGATTTTTGTGGAGCCTTTGAGGTAGGGGGTTGAGAAAAATACTTGGTCTTGGCGGTCACGGGTGATGGAGAGCGTGCGGATGGCCATGTCGATTTGGTGGGATTCGAGGCTGTCGATCCAATTGGCGGAGTCCACATAGCGGAATTCGATTTTGGTGGGGTCGCCAAAAATATCGGCGGCGATTTCTTTCGCAATGTCCACTTCGAATCCTTGGAGTTCCCCGGTGATGGTATTGCGGAAGGATAAGAGGTTTTGGGACTGGTCGATACCAACAATGAGGCGGCCCCGGCTGATGATCTCCGGTACCCGCTCTCCCGGTGACCGATTATCGGGGGCTAAACTCCCTAATAGGTTGGTGGTGATGATCTTATTGGGGGGTTCGGCGCCGGCCCGCTCAATGGTGGCCCCCTGGGGGAGGGGCACGAAAGGGAGGGAGTCGCTGGTGGGGGCGGTGGCGGTGCTGGTTTCGGGGGTGCGGGCACAGCCGGCGGTGAGGCTGACGATGAGCAGTAGGCAGGTGAGGAGGATGCGGTTGGTCATTAGAGGTATTCCTGCAATCGGGGTCGGATGCCCAACCAGAGGCAAAATACCGAGAGGAGGGACAGCATGAGGACCATGGTGGAGACAAAGGTGGAGGCGGCAATGCCCTGGTTGATGTAGGAACGCATCGTGCCGCGGGTGGCGTCGATAAGCGTGGCGAGCGTGCTATCAAGCTTGGGGTAGGAACTTTCCTCATTGGTTTGCAGGGCCAGGCGTTGGGCGCGCTCGTAATCGCCGGCGTCGAGGGCGGCAATAATGTGGTTGTGCGCATCCACCCACCGGCCCAGCGCGATTCGGGCGGCGTCGGCGGTGGGCCCGGAAAACCCGGCCAAGGTTTTTTCCACACTGTGGGCGGCGGCCTCGAACGTGTTCGTGGAATCCTCTAATGATTGCCGCCACACCAAGGCCAGCATTTCCTGCGTGCGGGCCTGCTGCGCCATCACCCGCGCGTCCGTGAGGGCGTTCAACGGTGCCGCGGCCCGCTCGTAGCCCAAGGATCCGGTGCGCCACGTGATTGCGTTCGCCGTCCCACCCCACAATGTGGCCACCACCATGAGCACTGACGCGCACAACATCCCCCTATTAAGGCGCCGGTTCGTGATGCCGGCCAACCAAATCTGTCCCACAAGCAACGCTATGAGCGCCACAACCAGCCCAGTCAGCGGCACCCATAATGGTTCGGTCAGCGCTTTTTGTTGCTTGTCGACGTTCTGTCCAGTCAAAACATTCAACTGGGAAGCTGTCGGCAACAGATCTTCCCGCATCAGCGTTGACGCCTCCGACATGTAGGCCACCCCCACCGGATTCCCCTGCTGATTATTCGCCCACGCCGTCTCCACCAGCCCCGTGTACACCGGCAGTTTCTGGGACAAGTTCTCTAATAGGGCGAGCTCCGGGTCCCCCGTATTAAAGCCTGTGGCCGCCTGGGCGATCGCCTTCCCCGCCCGCTGGTAGGACCGCGCATAATCCGACCTGGATTGGGAGGAAGCATCCCCCACCAGCACGAAACTGGATGAGGCGGCCGTATCCGCCGCCGACAGGTTCGCGTACAGGCTTTGCGCCACATAGTTCACCGGCTCCGTGTTATTAATGAGCGTGTCAAAACTGGCGCGCCGCTCCGCCGCCATGGTCGACATGGACCAGCCCGCCGAAGTGATAATCACGCTGAGCAGCACCACCATGGTGGTCATTTTGCCGGGCGTGGTGAGCAGAAACCGGATAAACTGTTTCGCCCACCGGCGGGGATAGCGCACATACCCGTACCACAGACGACGTGCAATCGTGCGCCGCCGAGTCACCTGGTCTAACCACTGGTCCTGGGTGACAGGGTGTGGTGGAGTCATTCGGTCAGTGCTCACTACTTGGGCCTCAACAGTTTGAATTGGTATTTGTTTAAAGGATAGAGGATATGCAAAACCGAATGGCTTACGGGTGCGAGGTGGTGTTGTGCGCGGCGACGGTGACGGTTGGGTCGAAACCCCCATTGGCCCCAGGTGGGGACGGTATGGTGCCGCTGGATTACTGCTGTATTCCGTGAATAATGTGGGGGAGACCGTGATTCTGCTACAACACCGGGCGACGTGGGTGGCGCAGGGGGACACGTGGGCGCTGCCCGGCGGCGCCCGGGACAGCCACGAAACCCCGACCCAGGCGGCCCTGCGCGAGGCCTGGGAGGAGGCGGGTATCCCGCCGGCAGGGGTGCGCGTCGACAAGCAGAAAACCACGGCGGTGGCTGGGCCCTGGCACTACACGACCGTGATCGGCTTCATAAAAAATCCTTTAATAGGGGAGGGGAATGCGGAAGCACACGAACACCGGTGGGTACCCATAAACGAAGTAGACACCTATGATCTTTTACCCGGATTTGCTGCTGCATGGCCCGAACTGCATAAATGTGTGCAAGAATTGCTGATATGATTCAAGTGCAAGGCTTATCCAAACAATATGGGCATGTCCGCGCCGTTGACGACCTATCCTTCACCGTACAATCAGGCATTGTTACAGGATTCCTTGGGCCCAACGGCGCCGGTAAATCGACCACCATGCGCATGATCCTCGGGCTGGACACCCCCACATCGGGCACCGCGCTTATCGACGGGGTCCACTACACCAGTATTAAAAAACCCCTCCACAAAGTGGGGGCCCTGCTGGATGCGAAAGCCGTCCACCCCAACCGTAGCGCCTTCGACCACCTCACCTGGATCGCCCAATCTAATGGCATACGCAAATCTAGGGTCATGGAAGTCCTCGACATGGTGGGACTTACCGGGGTCGCTAAGAAAAAGGCCGGTGGGTTCTCCCTCGGCATGGGACAACGCCTTGGCCTAGCCTCTGCACTACTCGGCGACCCGGAAATCCTCATCCTCGACGAACCCGTCAACGGCCTCGACCCGGAGGGCATCCGCTGGGTGCGGGAACTCCTGCGCGCTCTGGCCGCCCAGGGCCGCACCGTGCTGGTCAGCTCTCACCTGCTGAGTGAAATGTCGCAAACCGCCGACCATCTCATCGTCATTGGCCGCGGCAAACTCGTGGCCGACAGCTCCACCTACGATTTCATTAAAAAACACTCGGCCACCACCATTCTGGTGCGCACCACCGACAACAATCGCATGGCCGAAGTGCTCACCGCGGCCGGTATCGAATTCACCAAGGAAGTGGACGAAGAAAACCGGCCCACCCTCCACATCCCCGAACAAGACCCGGCCCACATTGGCCACATTGCCTTCGTGAACAAAATCGAACTGCAACTCTTGGGCGAACGCCACGCCTCCCTGGAGGAAGCATTCATGGAAATCACCGGCCATGCCGTCCAATACCAAGCCAAGGAAGGAAACTAACCCCATGAATACTTTTCTTTCCGAATGGACCAAACTCGTGTCCACCAAGGCCATCTACTGGACCACCGGCCTCTTCCTATTCTTCGGCGTCGGGTTCGCCGCGGTCTACGGCCTGGATGTGCCGGCCGACCCCATGGTCAAACTTTGGACCGGCATGGACATCCGCATTATTAAAGCAACCTCCGTCGTGGCCGCCGTGGCCGCTCTCAGCTTCTTCGTGACCATTGTGCAGGCCACCATGGTGGTCACCAGCGAATACCGCCACAACTACCAGTCCGTAAGCTTCATGGCCACCCCCAACCGGCTCAAGGTGGTCATGGCCAAATGGTTCCTCTACTCCATCTTCATTGCCATCCTCACCTTCGTCACCGTCCTGGCCAGCCTCTACATGACCAAACGAGTGTCCGGTGAGCTCTCCTCCACCCTGCCGGTGTGGTCCGATGAAGGCGCCATCCACGTCCTGTGGGGCTACCCGGTGGCCGCCGTGCTGCTCGTCACCTTCACCCAGGGCGTGTCGTGGCTGCTGCGCCAAACCGCCGGCGCGATATCCATCATGGGCCTGTGGTTCTTTGCCCTGGAAAACCTCCTGGGCCTCCTGCCCAAAGTGGGCAAATATATCGTCAAATACGGGCCCATTAATAACTTCAACGCCTTCCTCACCAAAACCTCCATTGATGATATCCAATGGGATTACAACGGCTCTATTGCGTATTTCGGCGCGTGGGCGGTAGTCATCTTTATCGCCGGGGCGATCGTCGTGAGGCAACGCGACGCTTAGAGCTTTTCGACGCCCCAGGGTACAATAACGCCCGCTATGTCTGAAAAACCTATCACACTCACTGGCGGCCTCCTGGCCGGCCTGGCCCTGCTCTCCGCCGCAGGGCCGTTTTCTATCGACATGTACCTGCCCGGGCTGCCGCAACTCGGCCGCGACCTGGCCACCACCAACGCCCAGCTCACCCTCAGCGGGTTCATGATCGGCATGGCCACCGGCCAGCTCATCATCGGCGTGCTCTCCGACACCTTTGGCCGGAAACGCTTCATTGTCGGCGGCGCCGCCCTGGCCCTCATCACATCCCTGCTGTGCGCCATCGCCCCAAACATTGGCATCCTCATCGCCGCCCGCTTCCTCCAGGGACTCGGATCCGGCGCCTGCGTGGTCCTCGCCCGCTCGGTCATCCCCGACATCACCAGCGGTGTCACGGCCGCGAAAGCGTTTAGCTGGATGGGCATCATCAGCGGCATCGCCCCCGCCGCCGCACCCGTCCTGGGCTCCCTGCTGGTGTCCTCCTTGGGCTGGCGCGGTATCTTCTACGTGCTCGCCGGCATCGCCGCAGCCCAGCTCCTCGTGGCCCTCTTCGTCATCCCGGAAACCCGACCGCCGGCCAACCGCACCCCATTAAGCTTCGGATCGTTCACCGCCGTCATCAAGGAACCCGTGTTTGTCCGATACGCGCTGGTCGTCGGCTTCGGATTCGCATCCATGTTCGCCTACATATCCGCATCCTCCTTTGTGATGCAGGAAATCATGGGGCTCAGCCCCCAAATTTTCGCACTCGTGTTCGGCACCAATGCGCTGGGGCTCATGGTGGGCGGCGCCCTCAACACTCGCTTATTAGACCGGTTCCCCGCCGCCGCCATCCTGAAAATCGCCCTCATTATCATGACGGTGGCGGCCACCATAGTGTTGGTTTGCGCCCTAACCGGCCTGCCCCGAATCCCGTTCTTCCTCGCCCTGTTCTTCGCCGTCATGCCGCTATCCCTCGTCATGGGAAACGCCACCGCCCTGGCGGTAGCGGCGGTGCGAACCCGCGCCGGGTCGGCCTCATCGGTGATGGGGTTTGGGCAGTTCCTCCTGGCCGGCCTGGTGTCCCCACTCGTGGGCATGGTCGGCGGCAGCCAGGCCGTGGGCATGGGGGTCTGCATGGTGGGGGCCGCCGTGGTGGCGGTGATGATGTTTGTGCTAGCCCGCCGCGCCGACTAATAGCATTTCGTGAGGGAGGCCTGGGCCAGGCTGCACACCGCGGATTTTTGCAGCTTCCATTTGCCGTCCACGTATTGGAAGCCGGAGTTGGGGAAGGTCCACGAACCCCAGTTGCCGGGGAATGCGACGGTGATGGTGGCGGTGGCGCGATCGCCGGTTTGCACAATGTCGGTGACGTCGAGGCTGGGCTGCCCGGTGGTGTTCCGCATGCGGACTATCTCGCTGAGGGTGGTGCGGGCGGTTTTGCCGTCCGCCGCCCATTCGGCGCGGTCTACCTGGCTGGCGCCGGGGTCGGTGGCGGCGCCAATGGCGTCGAGCAATTGTTCCTCGGTGGCGACGGTGGTTTGCCGGGTTTGCGCGGCGACCTGCCCCGCCCCCGCGGCCTGACCTGTGGCTTGTTGCGGTTGGGTTTGGGCTGCCGTCCCCTGGGCTTGGCCGGCGCGGGCCGTGGGCTCCGGGGTGCGGGCGAGCGCGCTGGCCTGGGCGCGGCTTGTCGACGCGCTTGACGACGTAGCGGCCCGCGAACTGGTGGCGGACGCGCTGGTGGAGGCACCGGTTTTCCGGGTGCTGGTGGCCGCCGTGGTGGTGGTTTTCTTTGCTGCGTTTTCTTCCATCACGGCCGCGAGCCGCGCTATCCGGGCCTCGTCACGTTCATTGCCGTATTTGAGGGTGTAGAGGGCCGCCACGGCGGTGATGAGTGAGGCCACCGACATCACTACGGCCGCGATTGTGAGGATGGTGAGTTGTCTAGAATTATTGTTCTCGCTCATAGGTTCTATTCCTTGTACTGTTGCGGGAACAATCGCGCAACAACAGACACGTCATTAGGTGAAAGCCTTAAGAGGTCAGAATAATGTTATCTAAGGTTGCTTATCAAGACGCTAAAAATACCCCTATAATATTTTGCTACCAAAGTGAGTGGGGCATTATGGAAAGGAAGGTAAGGGTAAATCAGTGTTTTTGGTAATGACCTGTGGTTAATTCAGAAGAACTATCACCACCCGGCCGGCTACCCCCGAAAGGGT
>RBWB01583871.1_pt1 | contig 11028 bp, 10 predicted proteins | sample 2014201 | NCBI WGS metagenome assembly RBWB01 (sample SAMN10133834, study PRJNA383868) | Human oral metagenome, whole genome shotgun sequencing project. | isolation source: supragingival plaque isolated from 88 juvenile twins | host: Homo sapiens | place: Australia
CAGGTTCATTCATGGTATTCACCTCCTTTCGCAGCCGCGAAAGCGGGTAGAATTTCCCCTTTCGTAAACCCTCAACAACACAGAGTTGAAAACTGCCAAAGAAAAGCGAATATTTTTGAAAAAAAGTTTTTGTAGGCACAAAAAATCCCGACTGCACAGGGCAGCCGGGATCGGACATGAAAAGATAGCTATATGGATATGATGTAACAGGTTATCCGTAAGGGTACGGAAACCCGGAAATAGAATATATCCCCTTTAACTTAAGATGACGAAAAATAAACACGACGATACCTCCTTTGATACCGCTGTGTTCTGTGAATAGAGTGACGCTATACATCCTCCGCATCCTTTTTCAAAACAGAAAACGGCGGTTTGAAATTGTGACACTTTCAAAATCGCCGTCAGATCAAATCATATTAACTTTTCAGGTTACAGCATATCCTTGACAGCAGCTTTGTTTTTGTAAAGATAGATGAAATAGCATTTTTCATTGCGCCAAATAATGTAATTTGATTTTCCTATTCATTTTCAAAATAGCGGGAAATAAAAGCTATATTTTCATCTGTCCATTCCCCAAAATGTGACACAATACCGTTGTCCATAAACATCATATAATCGCAACAATATGCGACAAGTTCAGGATCATGGGTTATAATAAATTGGGTTTTGCCCATATCAGATAGTTTTTGGATGCAAGCTGCGACCTCTTTCATATGGCGGTAGTCCAATCCGCTGGTTGGCTCATCATACACGATGATTTCCTTGTGCGTAGCAATGGCACCGGCTATTGCCACACGTTGTTTCTGCCCGCCTGAAAGAGACATGGGATGGCTATCCTTGTACGATAGCAGATCCAACATGGACAGAATGTTCTCCGTGTAATTTTTTCTCTCTTCCTCAGAAATATTTTTAGCCCCAAGTGTTATCTCATCAAAAACGCTTTCTGCAAAAAGCTGGTGGTTGACATCCTGCATCACCATGTAACAGAGTTTCAGTCTCTGTTTCGATTTATATTCTCTCCCAAGGAATGAAAAGGTTCCTTTAATTTTTCTTTCTAAGCCGCACAAACACCTGGCCAGAGTTGTCTTTCCTGCACCATTATTCCCCAGCACTGCAACAACGGAGCCTTTTGGAATCTTCAGGTAGTCAATATTGAGGAGATTTTCCTTTCCGACAGTAAAAGAAAAATCCCGGAGTTCTATCCCTTCATCTGTCCTTTTGCTGCTCACTCGCAGCGGCACAAAGTGGCTTATCCCACGCAAGCCCATTTCATGTAAAGAGGGAAGCGGCTTTCGGAAAAAAATCTCACCGGTGAACTCTTGTTCAATTTTTCCTTTCCTGAAATACAGAACCCGGTCTGCAAGTCTGCGAAGCCAAGCCAGTCGGTGTTCTGCTACAATAACCGTCTTTCCTTGCGCCTTCCACAAAGACAAAATATTCTCAAGCTCATGGATTGTACCAATATCCAGGTTGGATGTCGGTTCATCCAAAACCAAAATATCAGGCAGCAAAGCATGGACAGAGGCACACGCTATTTTTTGTTTTTCGCCGCCGCTTAGTGTAAATAAGTTTCGGCCAAGCAGTGGTTCCAATCGCATTGCGGTCACCGTATCATCAAACCGCATTAGTATATCTTTTCGCTCCATGCCCATATTTTCACAGGAAAAGACGATTTCGGTATCCGTTACCAGGGTATAGAATTGTGCTTTAGGATTCTGAAACACAGAACCAATATAAGGAGCCAGTTCATGAAGTTCAAGCTCTTTTGGAATCATAGTATTAACCTGAACCTTACCGACGAGTGTCCCTTCATAATAGTTTGGAATCAGTCCATTAATCAAACGGCTGAATGTGGTTTTCCCACTGCCGGACTCCCCACACAACAATACAATTTCTCCTTTGGAAATTTGTGCGGAGTTATCAAGAATCGCCGCACCGTTTTCGGCATTCTCATAAGTAAAAGATACATGTTCAACTTTTATCAAAGAAAAATCTCCTTCTAAACATTTTAGCTACCACCCAAAGAATGCGGAAAGAACATAGCAAATAATAATGGCAATACAGAACAACAGTGCGACTGCATCCTGCCAGTGAAATCCTATCGGGCACATATTTGTGCGTCGCTGTGGGGAATCCAATCCCCGCGTGAGAGCTGACGTAGACAGCTCATTTCCAATTGTTACCAACCCTGTCAGAAGAGGCACCATTCTGTATTCCAACATTTCCATCGGATTGCGCCAGCTTAAGTCCCGCAGACGCATAGCATCACGAATCGCTTTGTACTCCTCCCGAATTGTAGGAATAAATCGAAACATTACGGATACCGGAACTGAAATTTTTTTGGATATATGCAGTCTGTCCATAGCTGCAACAAATTCACTTACCGTTGTTGTTAATATCAAAAGGCAAAACATGGACATCCCTGGCAGCAGCTTTGTAAACATGGCAATCATACCGGTGAAAAGGAGGTTGAACAGTGGCGACACATGAGGCATCAATAGCCTCGGTACGGTTGCGGTGACTATATACATAACAACATAGTAGGCTGCAATCTTTGTTTTTTTCAAAAAAACAAGAAATAAAAGAGGAATAGCGGCAAGGCATGGCAACACGAATCTCATTATTCCGATAATATCACTTGACATCATGACACAGGAAACCGTCAGGCAAAGCAGGATCTTTGTACGTGGGTCAAGATACATCTGCTTTGCTGTCGGCCTTGTATTTCGTAATATCGTGTTCATCAGACCAGCCCACTTCTCAAAAAGTGCTTTTTCAGTACAGCCCGACCAAGCAAACCGCCAAGTATGCCTCCGATAAAAGCGGAAAGGATAACTGCAGGGAACATCCACCAATAGTCAAGCCATCCGGAGATGGTGTACATGAAATCCTGTCCGTATGTCGCCGCATTTTTATTGAGCCATTCTGCACTGGCATTCAGCCAATGGATATAGTTGGCGCATGAGGTGAGCATCAAAAGAGCATATCCAAAAACGGCACGCTTCGCACTTCGATAGTCGCCGGATTTGATAATAAATTCCACAATCAGACCAATTACAACTCCGCAAATCAACGCATCAGGTCCCATTCCGGTCAGAAGAAGAACTATTCCGTTTACGAGCTCAAAAATCAGAATCATGCCGAACTTTTTTATTTTCGTAAAGTAAAGCATCATTGGAATGCCCATTATGATCGCTGCAACAAAGGGTATCATCATAAAACCGATGGGGGTTAGACCAATAGCAACTGCAACTACAACTCCTAGAATAACATTGATTGCCGTAAAAATTCCTACATTCATCAAATCTTTACCATTCAGTCGGTTCTGGTTCACTTCTTTTTTCATTTTATTCGATCCTTTCGTTGATAAATTTTTCATAATTATATAGATTTTTTTACAGTCCATGCTAAACTTTCATTTTGCAGTAAGTAGAGGCGGTGATATAAGCCCTTATGTTTCATAAGCTCTTCATGCGTACCGGTTTCCAATAACTGACCCTCCTTCAAAACGACTATCTTGTCGCACTCCACGATAGAGCGAAGTTTGTGAGCAATGATTAAGACTGTTTTATTCTCAATCAGTCTGCCGATCGCCTGCTGGATTTTTGTTTCGTTTTCCGGGTCAATCGAAGCCGTACTTTCATCCAGCAGAATCACAGGAGCGTTCTTCAGAAATGCCCGTGCAATCGAGAGCCGTTGACGCTCACCGCCGGAAAGCGTCTTGCCGTTTTCTCCGATCACTGTATCGTAACCCTGAGGGAGCCGATGTATAAACTCGTCACATTGAGCAAGTTTCGCCGCCTTCATGACTTCCTCACGAGTTGCATTCTCTTTCCCTATCTTTATGTTGTTGTAGATGGTGTCATTGAATAACACCACATCCTGAAACACAAAAGAATAATTCTTCAAAAGCTCATCTGGCGCAATATCGTTGATATTTGTTCCGCCTAAAGATACGCTTCCTCTGTTTACATCCCAAAAACGGGCAGCCAGTCGGCAGAGTGTACTTTTCCCGCATCCTGATGGTCCGACTAACGCAGTGATTTGTCCCTGCTTAGCGGTAAAAGAAATGTCATGCAGGACGTCTTCCTCATTGTAGGCAAAGGATACATGTTCAAAGGTAATATCAAAGGTTTCGGGATGCAGATTCTCAGCTCCTTTCTGCTCAGGATAATCCATCAGCTCCCGGATCCGTTTGGCGCTTACCAGCGATGAAATCATTACGCCTAAGGACTCACAGGCCTTTGTCAGCGGCTCGTAAATTCTGACGGCAACCAAAAGGAAAAGGAGAAATGTAAACACACTGATTTCCCCTGAAATCAGAAGTGTAGATCCAGTAACGATAACCAGACCTACGCCGGTTCTCATGATGTTATGAGAAAAACTAATCGTGGATCCTGACAAAAACTCATATAAAACAAGTCCTGTCAAAACGCGCTTGATTGTTACAGCCAGACGGTTTTGATATCCCTCCATTTTTTCTGAAGAGCGCAACACCTTAATGTTTTCCAGATACTCTTGAAGTCCGTCACTAATGTCAAGTTTCTTTTGTCGATTTCTTTTATTTGTTCCTTCGGAGATAACGCGGCACAGGGACATTATAATAACTACCAGAGGAAGGCAGATAGCCAGACTGCCAGCCAGCTTCCAGTTATAAAAGGCAATAACAATAAGGCAGGAAACACCTGACAAAAAGCCGCCTATAAACTCCGCTACACTTGTTGCCAGAGCCGCTTCCACAGTGGCAACATCATCCATAACTGTGGATGTCAGATCACTCAGGTCACGCCGTCCGATATAAGACAATGGAAGCTTTCGGATTTTATCCGCAATGTCCATACGAAGCCTCATATCTTCAGATGTCGATGTTAGATGCTTATTCCGATAGGTTATGCGATATGTAAAGAAAATTGCAAGCAGCAATACAAAAGCGGCGCCCCAGTACCCCAAAAGCGGAATATCTCCCTGTGTTATTCCAAAATAACGGTTCACCATTTCATTCGCCACCATTGCTAGTAATATTACCGGCAGCAGAGTGGCAATATTGAACAGTCCCATATACAGCCCGGATTTTAGGATTGCTCTGTTTCCCTCGTCGCTGATATAGTATATTTTTTTAAGCATAGTGTGTGCCTCCAATCCGCCATGAAATGCTGCTCTGATATTCTCTGTACATTCCGGCATATACACCATCCAAATCCATTAATTCGCGGTGAGTCCCTCGTTCTACAATACTCCCTTGCTTCAAAACGCAAATTTGATCTGCATGTATAATCGTGGAAAGCCGATGTGCAATCATAACGACCGTTTTCCCTCGCAGCAGCTCGTCAAGAGCTTTCTGGATCAGATATTCATTTTCAGCATCCGCAAAGGCTGTAGCCTCGTCCAGCAATACCACGGGTGCGTTTTTAAGGATTGCGCGTGCAAGAGCAATGCGCTGCATCTCCCCACCGGAGAGGTAAACTCCTTTTGTTCCGATTATTGTATCTGCACCTTGCGGTAATTTCTCAATAATATTGTCACATTGAGCAAGATGAAGTGCATGTAGAATTTCCTCACGAGAAGCATCCGGATTAAAAACAGCGACATTTTCAACAATCGACATCTTAAACAGGTTGGTATCCTGAAACACAATACTGACCTGCTCCATCCACTGCTTATAATCCATATCCCGTACATCTACTCCGCCAACCCTGATAGCCCCCTCCTGAACATCCCAAAATCTTGCAAGCAAATTGGTGACAGTGCTTTTGCCGCCGCCTGATTCTCCCACCAGTGCAGTAATTGTTCCTTCTTTTATATTCATAGATACATTATTCAAAGCTTTTGCGGCTCCTTTTTCATATGCAAACGAAACATGTTCAAAAGCAATATCATACCCTGAAGGTTTACGAGGATTTGTCGGTTCCGGCAAAGGGTTTTCCTCCAATATCCTATCAATTGCATCCAAGGAAGCTTTAGACAGCATCAGATTTGAAGAGCTGCTCATAATACGGGCTAAAATTGTAACTACCATGGGGATAATGACAGCAAAAAACAGAAAACTCAATACCATTTTTTCAGGATTGCCGCCCGCATTAAAAAGGATAATCCCTCCGGGAATTAAGAAAAAGAATATCCCATTGATAGCCGCATGATAAGCACCGTCTGTATTTTCCATTGAGAGTGCATACTTTAACAAATAGTCACTGTACTCTTTTACTGCGGCTTTATAGCGCCTGAAGGAATTGGCAGTTTGTCCGAATACCTTAACTACGGAAATGCCTCTGACATATTCCGTAACCGCATTGCTGATGTCCTCGGCGGATTTTTGATATTGTTTTGCAAAGCCCTCGCTCTCATCTTTCAGCATATACACAAGGATTCCAAAACCGATTAATATTGGGATCAGACAAATCAAAGACAGCCGCCAGTCATATATAAACATAAAAAACAAAAAAGCAATTGGCAGCGCAACAGCTCCCGCAAAATCGGGGATTTGATGCGCAATCAGTGTTTCTAAATTGTCTGAATTCTTTTCTATAATCTTTCGCAGTTTTCCGCTGGGATTTTGGGTATGATACCCCAAAGGCAAGCGTCCCACATGCCGAACAAGCCGGATCCGCAACCTCGCTACTGTATTAAAGGCGGTAATATGGGAAAATAACAATGCCATACCATACATTCCAAAGGACGTGAGGATAAAATATACAGCACGCCAGCCCATATTCACCATATATGCTTGGTCGAGGGAATGTATGTCACCGAGAGATTGGACAATCTCTTTCATAACGTTATACACACACACGAAAGCATATAGGTTGATAACTGCGGAAACCGCGGACAAGATAATAGAAATTATCATTGTGATTTTGAATAAGCCCATGTAACCAAACAAACGGCTCATTACCTTGTTTTCTTTCATAATATCAGCCCCTTACTGCCATTAAGTTAGATCTTGCTAACCACAGGCGAAAAATATATGCCGCTTCGGCGGCATTGAAACGATGTTTCAATAAAAATATACAACTTCTATCAGATGCTGTCAAGACAAATTTCCTTGACACATTTTATTTTGATTCATAAAATGAAAACAACGTTTCAGTCAAGGAGAGAAGAATCATATGAAAAGAATTACCGGTGTTTCAGAGCGCCTATTGGAATGCGCAAGAGATGAATTTTTAGATAAAGGTTTTCAATCTGCCTCCATACGTGATATTGCAAAAAAAGCGAATACTAGCGCTCGCGCTGTTTATACGCGTTTTCCTAACAAAGAAGGTCTGTTTGATGCGATTGTTTTACCGATTTCAGATGGACTCGTAGAGTTATATCAGAATTACGCAGACCAATTCTGGTTAAAAAACAAAGAAAACCGCAGTGCTGCATTCGCCTCTATTGATGATACAGCAATCTATCTTGATATGATTGATTATATTTATGATCATAGAGATGAATTTTTATTGCTTCAATGTTCTTTGGATGGCACACGGCAAACAACTCTGATTGATAAGCTAACAGAAATAAATCTTTCTTATGTCTATACACAGAGCAATATTGCAAGCATGTCCGGTACTGACGAAGATTTGATGCGAGGTGTCCTTCACATGCTGACAAACTCTTTTTATTCTTCTATGTTTGAACCATTGCGTCACGGTAAGAATCGGTGTGAGGCTCGCTTTTACATTGATAAATTGTGTGTGTTTTTTGTTGCTGGAATAAGTTATCTGATAAAAGGATAAGGACCTTGTTGTCCTGAAACTCGACAACAGAAATCTTTCTCCTATTTTATTTTCTGCCAGAAGTGTCTGTCTCCACTTGATGAAATATTAACGCGAAAAGAGCTTGCAGCGCATATACATCTTTCTCACCGTTACATAGCTTCTATTAAAAACAGCGAGCAACCCCCCTCCTGTAAGTTTTCTATCGACTCGTTACTCACTTGGATATATCCGTCGATCAATTTTTTCTCGTAGAAGGGCACCACAAAGACCATACAACGACGTCAGCTCGACGCCCTAATTGACTGTATCAGCGAAAACAATCTGTGGATCATCACCCCGCCGCTAAAGAAAGCGCAGATACCGAACAGAAAAACTCCTTGAAATAAGCAATTTTCCTCCCGCTCTTTTGGCAAAATGTGAATTCCCGTTGTTGTAGAGATTAAGGGATAAGTGGAATAGCAAGCATAGGAAAGGGGTACCCTTTCCGTATTTTCAACTCCTTGCACTATTAGTGCATAGGTTGAAAATTGCTTGTTGGGAAGTGTCCCAAACCCTCTATGAAAACGGAAAGGAAATTCACCTATGAATAACAGAAAAAGAAATGTGCAAATTAAATTTCGTGTTACGGAAGAAGAACGCATTTTGATTGAAGAAAAAATGAAACAGGTGCCTACAAGAAATGTGGAAGCGTACCTTCGGAAAATGGCGATAGACGGATATATCATTCAGGTAGATCACAGCGATATAAAGAAAATGACGGCAGAGCTTCAAAAAATCGGGGTCAACATCAATCAGATTGCAAAAAGAGCGAACGCGACGGGAAATGTGTATCAGGAAGATATAGAAGAAATCAAAGGAGCCTTAAAAGAGATATGGCGGTTACAAAGATTAAACCTATTAAAAGCACATTAAAAAAAGCTCTTGAATATATCCAAAATCCCGATAAAACCGATGACAAAATGCTCGTTTCCTCTTTCGGATGCAGCTATGAAACCGCAGATATAGAATTTGCCTTTACGCTTTCACAGGCACTTGATAAAGGAAACAATTTAGCCCATCACCTGATACAGTCCTTTGAACCGGGAGAGGTCAGCTTTGAAAAAGCCCATGAGATTGGAAAGCAGCTTGCAGATGCCGTAACGAAAGGACAGTATGAATATGTCCTAACCACTCATATTGATAAAGGGCACGTCCATAATCACATCATTTTTTGTGCCGTTAATTTCGTGGATTATCACAAATATAATTCCAACAAAAGAAGCTATTACGGAATCAGAAATATCAACGACCGTTTATGCTATGAAAACGGCTTGTCGGTTATCACTCCGGAAAAAGGGCGAAAAGGAAAAAGCTATATTGAGTATCAGACAGCAAAGACAGGTACAAGCTGGAAAGGGAAACTGAAAGAAGCGGTTGATCTTCTGATTCCTCAGATAAAGGATTTTGAAGAGCTTTTAGAGAAGCTGCAAGCTTCCGGATATGAAATCAAACTCGGCAAATATGTTTCCTGCAGAGCTCCCGGACAAGAGCGATTTACAAGGCTGAAAACTCTCGGTATTGATTATACGGAAGAAGCAATCCGAAAGCGCATTGCAGGAATAAGAAGTCGTAATGTTAAGATACCGAAGCAGGAACAAGGAATATCCCTATTGATTGATATTGAAAATAATATCAAGGCACAGCAATCGGTAGGCTATGAACATTGGGCGAAGATCCATAATCTGAAACAGGCTGCAAAGACAATGAATTTCCTTACGGAAAATAACATCTTGCAGTATGAATATCTGATAAAGAAAATAGATGAAATTATCCTTGACAGTGAACAGACGGCAGACAGCTTAAAGCAGAACGAAAAGAAACTTTCCGATATGGCTGTTCTTATAAAAAATATCTCAACCTATCAAAAGACAAAGGATATTCACAGAGGATATATCAAGGCAAAGGATAAGGAAGCATACAGGCGTAAATATGAAAGCAGCCTGATCCTTTATGAAGCTTCCGGAAAGGCACTAAAGGATGCAGGCATTAAAAAGCTTCCGGAATTGGCAGCTTTGCAGAAAGAATATACCGCCCTGCAAAAGAAGAAAGAAGCCATATATTCCGACTACGGAAAGCTGAAAAAGAAAGTCAAGGAATATCAAAAGATCAAGCAGAACGTTGATACGATTTTACAAAAGGAAAAATCAGGCAAGGCGCATACAAAAGCCCTTGAATAATTCCTCTTGTGGATGATGAGTAAAATCCATGGTATGATATGGCTAACTAAAGAAACGGGAAAGAAAAAATATTAAGGACAGAAAACAGTTTCCGGAAGAAAAGGAGCTGATATTATGACACGCGGGGAAATATGGAAAGATTTTTTTAAGAAAGTAATAGTGCCGGTTTTACTTACAGCCTTTCTCTTTTATTGGGGAACGAAAATATTTACGCAAAACGGGGCAACAAACTATTTTTATGTATGGTTGTTTTGCGGTGTTCCTTTCGGTATCAGAAGAATGTTTTTATGGCTGATTCCGATAAATCATGACTTTACTGCAACGGTAGGAATATTTGCTGTAAATATCATTGTCGGCGGATTGATCGGCTGCATTGTGATTATATGGCAGCTTCTGGCTGCGGCATGGTATATTCCGCTTACGATATACAGGCTTGTAAAAGAATAAATTGCAGAAAGAAGTGTTTTTATGAAAAGGGAAAAAGAAAGAATTATCCGAAGCTGGTTTGAAATGTGGCTTCATAAAGAAGATACGGATATTCAAGATTTGTTTGAGGAAAATGCCGTGTATATAGAAAGTTGGGGACCGGAATATCACGGAGCAGAGAAAATTAAACATTGGTTTTATGAATGGAATACTCGCGGAGAAGTTCTAAAATGGGATATTAAACAGATTTTTCATAATGAAAATCAAACGATTGTCTTTTGGTTTTTTGAATGTGAAATGAAAGACGGTATAAAACAGAGCTTTGACGGAATATCTGACATAACATGGGGTATGAACAAAAAAATAGTAAAGCTTCAGGAATACGGCTGTAATATAGAAAGATACGATCCTTATGCGAATGGCGAAAATCCTGTATTCAGAAATGAAAAATCCTTATGGTTCTAATAGCAAAAAAACAGCGGACGCAGCAGCCACAAATTCATGACTGCCGCATCCGTTTTTTTTGCCTCCCTATGTTACGCAGTTAAACCTTGATTTCAAGGATATAGATATAAACCCTTGCCACAAGCTGAAACGCTCCTAAAAAGCAAGGTTTTACAAGGCGTTTACGCCTTCTATTTCGTAACAAGGCTTCTCTTTTTTCTCATCCTTTCCGCCGCTTGCTT
>RBWB01583873.1_pt1 | contig 11020 bp, 6 predicted proteins | sample 2014201 | NCBI WGS metagenome assembly RBWB01 (sample SAMN10133834, study PRJNA383868) | Human oral metagenome, whole genome shotgun sequencing project. | isolation source: supragingival plaque isolated from 88 juvenile twins | host: Homo sapiens | place: Australia
AGGACTACCCGACGGCGCGCACCATCCTGCTGGAGCAGAACTACCGCTCCACCCAGAACATCCTGTCGGCCGCCAACGCCGTCATCTCCCGCAACCCCGGTCGCCGGGAGAAGAACCTGTGGACCGACTCCGGCGACGGCCCCAGGATCATCGGCTACGTCGCCGACTCCGAGCACGACGAGGCCCGGTGGATCAGCACCGAGATCGACCGCCTCTGCGATGTCGAGGGCATGAGGCCCCGCGACGTCGCCGTCTTCTACCGCACCAACTCCCAGTCGCGCGCTCTGGAGGAGGCCTTCCTCCGCTCCGGACAGCCCTACAAGGTCGTCGGAGGCACCCGCTTCTACGAGCGGAGGGAGATCAAGGACGCCGTCGCCTACCTGCGCGCCGTCGACAACCCCGACGACGACGTCAACCTGCGCCGCATCCTCAACGTCCCCAAGCGCGGCCTGGGGGACAAGGCCGAGTCGGTCCTGGCCGAGCACGCCGCTCGCCACGGCGTCTCCTTCGGGACCGCCGTCGCCGACGCCGCCGGGGCCCTGCGGCCGGCCGACGACGGGGCCGTCGCCGGGAACCCGGACGAGTCGGGGGAGGAGCCTCCCGCGGTCGAGGGGCTGACCGCTCGCGCCCGCACCCAGGTGACCCGCTTCCACGAGCTGCTCGCCTCCCTGCGGAGCCGTGTCGCCGACGGCGACGGCGTCGCCGACCTCCTGGACTCCGCCCTGGACGCCTCGGGCTATCTCGCGGAGCTGCGTGCGAGCGACGATCCGCAGGACGCCACGCGCGTGGAGAACCTCGCGGAGCTCCACTCGGTGGCCTCGGACTTCCAGACGGCCAATCCCGACGGCACCCTGGCCGACTTCCTCGAGCGGATCAGTCTCGTCGCGGACTCCGACCAGCTTCCTCAGGCCGCCGACCTCGCCGCCATGTCCGAGTCCGAGCGCGCGGCCGCGGCCGCCGCCGAGGAGCAGGGGCAGGTCACCCTCATGACCGTCCACACCGCCAAGGGACTGGAGTTCCCGGTCGTCTTCGTCACCGGCATGGAGGACGGCACCTTCCCGCACTCCCGCGCCATGTCCGAGGAGACCGAGCTGGCCGAGGAGCGTCGGCTGGCCTACGTCGCCCTCACCCGCGCCCGGGAGCGCCTCTACGTCACCCGCTCCGCCGTGCGCTCGGCGTGGGGCGCCGCCAACGCGATGCCCGCCTCCCGGTTCCTGGACGACATCCCCGCCGAGACCATGGAGTGGAAGCGCATCGCCTCCTCCATGGATGCGCTGCGCGGCGGCGGCACCGGCTGGGGGAGCAGCTGGGGCGAGGGCGGCTTCGGATCCGGGCGCGGCTCCCGCGGCCGGGGCGGCCCGGGCCGGGGAGACGATACGGGAGGGCCGGACGATGACGACTTCGCCCCGGCCATCGGGTCGGGCGGACGAGGAGGCGGACGAACAGTGCGACTGGGACGAGTGGAGACCCCCAAGGATCGGGCGGAGGCGAGGCGCGCCGAGCGGCTGGCCAGGCGCGGCAAGCCGGTCAGGCTCGGAGGGGGCGGCGACGCGGCGGACTCCGACGCCCTGCCGGAGGCCGTCGCGGGGCTCGCGATCGGTGACCGGGTGCGCCACACGTCCTACGGGGTGGGCGTCGTCGTCGGCCTGGAGGGAACGGGGCGCTCCACGGTGGCGCGCGTCGAGTTCACGGTCGACGGGGCCACGACCACCAAGCGCCTCATGCTGCGCCTGGCCCCGATCACCAGGGCGTGAGGGGAGGGGGCCGTCGTCGGGCCCCGCCGGGGCGCGGCGCGGTCGCCGGGTCCGGGTGACCCGGCACGATTCCGGGTGCCAGCACCCTGGAGGAGCGGGGCGGTCCGTGATCGGATGACGCCATGACACGCCTTCCCAGCCTTCTTCCCCCCGCTTCCCCGGACCGCCCCGCCCCGGGCTCGCGCGAGCGACGTCCCTGGCTCCAGGGCATCGCCGGGGCGGGGCTCTTCATCCTCATCCAGGTCCTGGTCATCGTCGTGGCGCGGGGAGGCGAGCATCTCCTGACATCCGTCATGCCGCGGCCCACGGCCGTCCTGACGGCCGCGCTCCTCGCATCGACGATGTGCGTGAGCATGGTCGTGACGGGGTACCGCCTCATCGTCCGTCGAATCGGCCGCCGTGAGGCACCCGAGATGGACGGTCCCGGCGCGCTGCGCGAGCTCGCCGCGGGGCTGGTGCTGGGAGGCGCGCTCATCTGCGCCGTCTTCGCAGTCCTCGCCCTGGCGGGGGCCTACCGCGTCACCGGGGTCGGCTGGTCGGAGGGCATCGCCATCGGCCTGGTCTTCGGGGTCGTCGGAGGATCCAACGAGGAGACGATGTTCCGCGGATTCCTCCAGCGACTCATCGAGACCAGGCTGGGCAGCTGGTGGGCGCTCGGAACCATCTCCGTCATCTTCGGCCTGCTGCACCTGACCAACTCCGGAGCGACCCTGTCCGGCTGCCTCATCATCGCCCTCACGGCCGCGCCGCTGCTCGGGGCCTGCTACCTGCTCACCCGGCGCCTGTGGCTGGCCATCGGGGTGCACGCGTCCTGGAACTTCATCCAGGGCGGCGTCTTCGGCTCCGACGTCTCGGGAACCGGAATGATCAAACGGGGCCTGTTCGAAGCGACCTTCCACGGGCCCGACTGGCTCACCGGCGGCCACATGGGCGTGGAGGGCTCCGTCGTCACCGTGGTCGTGTGCGCGACGGCGGCCGCGGTGATCCTCCTGGCGGCCCGACGCCGGGGAATGCTGCTGGCGCCGCGATGGCGGCGTCCGGCGCCGGCGGAGGACGGCGTCGTCGAGCGGCGGTGACGGCGGCGGGTGCGGGCGGGCGCCGCGCCGTCGGACGCTGACGGACGACGACGAGCGGCGTCGAGCACCGCGGACAGCGGCGGCCGGTGACGATCCGCCCGGCTCACGGGGCCATCGGGGTTGCGAGCCGGACCTGGTCGGGCCCGCCCCGCCCGGTTCACGACCGGGCCGGCACCAGGCGCACGGCCCGCCGCTCGGCCCGGAAGTCGTTGACCGGGGCGTCGGAGGCGTAGCCCAGGGCGAAGCCCGTGATGAGGCGGTAGTCGGCCGGCGCCTCGAACTCGGCGTCGAAGGGGCGGCGCCAGGTGGCCAGGACCCCGAGGGGGCAGGAGTCGACGCCGCGGGCCTTGGCGGACAGGAACAGGGTCTGGAGCATGAGCCCGGCGTCGAGCGCGGCGAAGGGCATGAAGTCCTTGTGGATGAGGACGAAGCCGATGACCGGCGCGCCGAAGGCCTCGCAATTGCGCCGGGCGGCCGCGTCGCGGGCCTGGCGGTCCTGCCGGGCGATGCCCATGTGCGCGTACAGCCGGCCGCCGACGGCCTGGGAGTGGGGCAGCAGGTCCGCGGGATAGGGCGCCCAGGTCCGGTAGTCGCCGTTGGGCGCCCTGCCGCTCAGCAGCAGGCGGATCATGGCCCCCCGCTTCTTGTGCTGGACGGGCAGGGTGGCATCGAACTCGGCGACGTAGGCCGCGCGCAGTCGGTCGGCCCGCTCGCCGGTGGCCAGCGCCAGCATGAAGGGGCGCGTATTGGACCAGCTCGGCGCCTGCCGGGCATCGTTCAGGATCTCCTCGACGACCTCGGTCGGCACGGGATCCGGCCGGAAGTCCCGCACGGAGTGCCGGGAGATGGCGAGGCGCGAGAAGGACGTCGAGGCGGGCGGGACGGATGATGACGTGGCTGATGACGCAGATGACGCTGGTGACTCCATGGTGGTGTCGGCTCCCTTCGTACTGATGCCGTGCTGATGCTGGTGGCGTCGGGCCGATCTCACCTCTCGCGGCGGATCGCGGCGGAGCTCGACCGATCCCGACTCGGAACCCGACCGATCCCGGCGCGCAGCCGCATCGGTCTCGGCGTCAGTGTCTCTCAGTGCCGTGGGGCGAAGGTCGAGTCGTCCAGCGCGCGGACGACCCGCGCCGGGCCGCCCATGGCCAGGGAGTTCGGCGGGATGCTCCGCGTCACCACCGAGCCGGCTCCGATCACGCAGTTATTGCCGATCGTCACGTCCGGGCACACGATGACCCCACCACCGAGCCAGACGTTGTCCCCGATCGCGATCGGGTCGGCCGACTCGAGCCCGGCTCTCCTCGGCGTCGGCTCCAGGGGGTGGACCGGTGTGAGCAACTGGACGTTCGGGCCGATCTGGCAGTGCGCGCCGATGGTGATGGGGGCGACGTCCAGGGCGACCAGGCCGTAGTTGGCGAACGTCCCCTCTCCGACGGTGATGTTCTCGCCGTAGTCCACCCGCACCGGCGGCAGCAGGCGCGCGCCCTCGCCCAGCCCCGGTATCGCCGAGCGGAGCAGCTCCCAGCAGTCCTCCTCGCCCTCGGCGAAGGCGCGCTCGAACCTGTGGAGCATCATGCGCGCGTGCGCGGCGATCCTGGCGTTGTCCGGATCGTCGGAGACGTACCAGTCGCCGGCGAGCATGCGCTCGCGGTTGGTGCGCGCGTCCCCGGCGAAGTAGGGCTGCGCCTGGGGGAACGGGGGGTTCATGGGTGTGTCCAGCGGGGTCTTCGTGGGGCTCTCCTCCGTCATGGGGCGAGCCTACCGGCCCTTGTCGGACCTTCTCAGGGCCGGGGTCGTCAGCGCCATTCGCAGGACGTTGCGGGCCGTGCGCTGGAGCTCGCCGAGTGTCAGGTGCTCGCCGGAGGCGTCCTCGGGGTCGTAGCATGCCAGGACGGCGTCATCATGGCCCTCGGCGCGGGTGCTCGTGTACGTGCGCCCGCCGGGCATGAGGACATCGACCTGGGCGCGCACGCGCGTGGCGGAGTCGGCCAGCGCCTCGAAGAGCGGGTCGGGGGCGTAGCGCATCCACCAGTCGGTGATGACCAGCCCCTCGTAGCCCCACTCGCCGCGCAGGATCGTGGTGACCAGGTCGTAGTTGTAGTGGGCCCACTGCCCGTTGATCTTGTTGTAGCTGGTCATGATGGTGCGGGGGCGGGACTGCTCCACGCAGATGCGGAAGCCGCGCAGGTAGATCTCGCGCAGGGCGCGCTGCGAGACGCGCGAGTCGTTGACCCACCGCATGGTCTCCTGGTTGTTGCACGCCAGGTGCTTCGGGCAGGCGGACACGCCGCGCGACTGGACGCCGCGGACGTAGGCGGCCGCCGTCAGCCCCGTCAGCAGCGGGTCCTCGGAGTAGTACTCGAAGTTGCGCCCGCACAGGGGGTCGCGGTGGATGTTCATGCCGGGGGCCAGCAGGACGTCGGAGCCCTTGCGGAGCATCTCCTCGGCGTGAAGCCCCTCCAGCTCCTCGACCAGCGTCGGATCCCAGGTGGAGGCGAGAGCCGTGCCGCACGGCAGCAGGGAGGCGAAGGCCGACACCCGGATGCCCGACGGCCCGTCGGTGGTGATGACCGGCGGCACGCCCAGGGCCCGCAGGCCCTCGGTGAGGCCCCCGAAGGCACCCGCGTTGCCGGGCGCGCCCAGCGGGGAGTTCATCTCCACGTCGCCGTAGGACAGCTGGGCGAGGTCCTCCGCGCTCAGGCGGGCGACGAAGGCGTCCAGATCCGTCGCGCCGGCGGCCACGTCCGCGAGGGTGACGCCGTCCCGCCCGGTCGACTCGGCGTCCCCAGCGCCCGCGGTGCTCCCGACCGGCTCGGGCAGGCGCGAGATGATGCGCTCGCGCAGGTCGATGGTGGCCGTGGGGACGGGCTCCCAGCCGACGGCGGCGCCCCCGTCCTCACCGCGGATCGGGATCATGCGCTCGAAGGGGTGATCGGGTGATGGGGCGAGCGCCTCCTCGAGCTGTTCGAGGACCTCGACGGTCTCGACGGCGATGGCGCCCGCGGCTGCGGTCTCCCGGACGGACAGTCCCACGTGGAGCGGGTGCTCGCCCTCCTCCAGCACCCAGGCGTCGCGATGACCGGTGACTCCGGAGTCGTCGAAGGAGGCGAGACGGTCGACCGGGAAGGAGAGGTCCAGCTCCTGGGTCTCTCCGGGGGCGAGCTCCGCGGTGCGGGCGAAGGCGACGAGCTCGCGCGCGGGCGACGCGAGCCGCCGGCGCGGTGCCCCGTGCCCCGCGCGGGGGACCGCGCCGGCGTAGACCAGGACGACCGTGGAGCCGGCCCGCGCCCCGGTGTTGGCGACCGTCGCTCCCAGGCGGACGGCGCCGCCGTCGCGGACGGCGCCGCCGGGCGCGACCGTGAAGGTCGTGTAGCCCAGGCCGTGGCCGAAGGGGAACTGAACGGCTTGCGGGGCGAAGGTCTCGAAGTAGCGGTAGCCGACGAAGACGTCCTCGGCGTAGTCGTTGGCGTCGGGGTCCCCGAAGTTCGCCGCGGAGGGGTAGTCCTCGTAACGGCGGGCGATGGTGTCCGTCAGGCGCCCGCCGGGCTCGACGGCGCCCCGCAGCACCTCGGCGACGGCGCGAGCGCCCTCCATCCCGCCCGGCCAGGCGAGCAGGAGCGCGCTCACGCCCGGCCCCTCGGCCCAGGACAGGTCCATGACGTTGCCGGAGTCGACGACGACGATGGTGCGCTCGAAGCGGGAGGTCACCTGCTCCAGCAGCCGCCGTTCGGTCTCGGTGAGGTAGTAGGAGCCGGGCTCCAGCACGTTCTCCCTGTCCTCGCCGGCCGCTCGGCCGATGACGACGACGGCGATCTCGGCGCGGGTCGCGGCGGCCTCCACGGTCTCGTCGTCCAGCTCCATCTCGGGGTGGAAGCGCGGCCAGTCGCCCCACTGGGGAGTCGGGACGGCCTGGGCGGCGCACCAGTCGCGGTAGGTCCTCGCCAGCTCGGCATCGACGGCGACGCCCGCCTCGACGAGCGAGTCGAGCAGGTTGGTCGTGTAGGGGGCGTTGACATCGCCGCCCGAGCCGTACCCGACGGCGAACCAGTCGATCTGGACGCGCCCGAAGACGGCGACCCGGGTCTGCGGGGCCAGCGGCAGAACGCCGTCGTTGGTGAGCAGGACCGTGCCGCGGGCGGCCGCTCCGGCGGCCGCGCGGACCAGACGGGGATCGACCCATCGGTCGTCGTCGGCATCGGCGCTGGTGAATCCCTGGGCGACCTCGCTGATGGTCATGTCCTGCCTCTTCCTCGAAGCGTGCGGCGGTGTCGCCCGTCAGCCTAATCGTCCGAGCGGTCGGCGACCAGGGGGTCGGTCGCGGCCAGCTCCTCCTCGATCTGCTCCAGCCCGGTCCTGGTCGACAGCGGCAGGGGGCGGAACAGGCTGCTGATACCGGCGGCCACGAGCAGGACCGGGGCCAGCCCCAGCAGGACCGGCGCCAGGGCGTCCGCGTAGGCCAGGTGCACGGCGTCGGCCGTGGTCGCATCCAGCGCCCGCACCGAGTCGGGGGTCACCGTGGACACGCTACCCTGGTCGAAGCCGATGAGCGTCAGGGACGTCGTCAGCCGGTGGGTGAACAGGACCCCGATGATCGAGTTGCCCAGTGAGACGCCGATCTCGCGGAAGAAGTTGTTCGTGCTGGTGGCGGTGCCGAGCATGGAGGCGGGCAGGGCGTTCTGGATGATCAGGACGCTCAGCTGGAGGAACATCCCGATGCCGAGCTGGAGGACGAACATGCCCACGCCGATCCACCACACCGGCGCTGCGGGCGGCACGGAGCCGAGGACGACCATTCCGGCCGCGCCGAGCAGCGAGCCGAGGATCGGGAAGGCCTTGTAGCGCCCGGTGCGGGTGACCAGGGTGCCCGAGATCGTGGCGCCGATGAACATGCCGACGCTGCCGGGCACGAGCAGCAGGCCGGACGCCGTGGCCGAGACCCCGTAGACCATCTGCAGATAGGTCGGCAGGTAGCCGTTGATGCCGAACAGGCAGGCGCACATGAGCACCGCCACGACGGTGGCGACCACGAAGGTGTGGTTGGTGAGGATCCGCGGGGGCAGGACGGGGTCGGAAGCGCGTCGCTCGACCGGGATCAGGAGCGTCCAGGAGGCGGCGGTGAGGATCTCCAGGCCGATGATGACCGGGCTGGACCAGGCGTGGGTCGTGCCGCCCCAGGTGGCGATCAGCACGACGCCGGTCGAGCCGGCGGCGCTGAGCGCCAGCCCCGCCCAGTCGATGGTGAAGGCGCGGGTTCGTCGGGGAGAGCGCAGGGCGATGGCGACGGCGACCCAGGCGAACACCCCGAAGGGCAGGAAGAACCAGAAGATCCACCGCCAGCCGAAGGAGTCGGTGAGCCAGCCGCCCAGCAGCGGGCCGAGGATCGCGGCGATGCCGAACATGGCTCCCATGGGCGCCATGTAGGTGCCGCGCACGCGCGGCGGGATGAGGTCGCCGGTGATCGCCTGGGAGGAGATCATGAGAGCGCCGCCCCCCAGGCCCTGGAGGAAGCGCGCGGCCGTGAAGAGCAGCATGGACGGCGCGAAGCCGCACAGCGCCGAGCCGCCGATGAACAGGATGATGCCGGTCAGGTACAGGTGTTTGCGGCCGATGACGTCGCCGAGCTTGCCGGTGACGGGCATGGCCAGAGTCTGGGCGATGGTGTAGAAGGTGATCGCCCAGGACATGCGGGACACCCCACCGAGGTCACCGATGATCACGGGCAGCGCGGTGGCGACGACCGTGTGGTACATGGCCGTGAGGAATATGACCATCATGAGGCACACGTAGATGACCCAGAACCGGCGATCGGGCCGGAAGGTCATGGTCTCGATCGGGGCGGTGCCGGACGCGGCGCCCTGCGGGGCGATCGAGTCCGCCGGCGGATCGGGCTCGGATACTGCGGTGCTCATCGACTCTCCTCGGAGCGCGGGACGACGGCCTCGTCGGCGGGGCCGGTCCACTGCGCTCCGCCCATTCTGCCAAACGGTTGGTTCGGGGGCGCGGGCGGATGGGAGCCGCGGAGCTCCCCGGAACGGGATCGGTGCGCCGGCTCCGCCGCTCGGAACCGATCTCGGTGCGGAACTGAACCGATCTCGCGCCGGAACTGAACCGATCTCGGTGCGGAACTCGACCGATCTCGGCGGGGTGGGGCCCTCGGAGCGGGCGAGCGGAGTCCGGAGCGGATGGTCGGGGAATGATGGAGCAGAAGATAACGAATTGATAACGGTCCAGCCGTTCGGGCATCGGCCGGGCGGGTTGCGTCCTAGCGTTGCCCACGCCACGTTGTCGACGCGCGTCGACAACGGATCTTCCCACGACACGTCCGCCATGCCCTGTCATGGCGTTTCAAGGAGGAAACTACAGATGGCTACCTCGCTCCCACGGCGTCGGTTCATCCAGGGCTCCGCCCTCGTCGCGGCCCTCGGTGCTGCGGCCGCCTGCTCCAAAGGCGACTCCGGTGGAGGCGGCGCGACCGCCGACTTCTCCGGCACGGGCCCGATCACCTGGGTTCAGGGCAAGGACTTCTCCGGGGGCATGGTGCAGGCCCACCTCGATGAGTGGAACGAGCAGAACCCGGATGAGCAGGTCACGCTCATCGAGTTGCCCAAAGAAGCGGATCAGCAGCGTCAGTCCCTCATCAACAACGCCCAGACCCAGTCCGACGCCTACGACGTCATCTCCGTGGACGTCGTGTGGGTCGCCGAGTTCGCCGCCAACCAGTGGATCCTCGAGCTGCCCATGGACGATCTCAGGAACGACGACATCGTTCAGTCGGTCTGGGACGCCGGTTGCTACCGGGACAAGCTCTTCGCCATGCCCTACGTGACCGACGCCCCGCTCATGTACTACCGCAAGGATCTCCTCGCCGAGGCCGGCGTGGAGGTGCCCACCACCTGGGACGGGATCAAGTCCGCCGTCGACGCCGTGCGCGCGCTGCCCGGGCATGAGGACATCGGCGGCTTCGGCGGGCAGCTCTCCAAGTACGAGGGGCTGACGTGCTGCGCCGCGGAGTTCATCCACACCGCCGGCGGCGACTTCTTGGACGACGAGGGCCAGGTCGTCGTCAACTCACCGGAGTCCATCAAGGGCCTGCAGAACCTCATGGACGGCTTCAAGGACGGTTACATCCCTCCCGAGGCCAGAGAGTGGACGGAGGAGAACAGCCGTAATGCCTTCGAGGGAGGGAATCTGGTCTTCCAGCGCCAGTGGCCCTTCCAGTACGCCGACGACCTCCAGAACCTCGGCGCGGACAAGTTCGACGTGGCCGCCCTGCCCAGCATCGACGGCAAGAGCTTCGTGCCCACCCTGGGCGGGCACTACTGCGGCGTCTCGGCCTTCTCGAAGAACAAGGCGACCGCTCTGAAGTTCATCCAGTGGTGGACCACCAAGGAGTCCGAGCAGTACATGCTCGACAAGCAGTCGAACGCGCCCATCCTCGGCTCCCTGTACGAGGACGCCGAGATGGTTCAGAAGTACCCCTACCTGCCGACTCTGCGCGCCTCCCTCGACGCCGCCGAGGCCCGTCCCAAGGCCGTGGCCTACGGGGACGTGACGGCGGCGATCCAGGACGCCGTCTTCCCGGCGATCCAGCAGCAGACCACGGCCGAGCAGGCCATCACCGGCCTCGAGGAGGCCCTGAAGAATCTCCAGGCCTGAGCGCCCGACCCTCACCGGTGGCGCCGCTTTGAAAGAGGCGGCGCCACCGGTGAGGGCGCGTCGAAGCCCTGGTCAAGAGCACTGGCACGAGAGAAGCACTCATGAGCACAACGTCGTCGTCCTCGCCGGCGGCCGTCAACCGCCGGTCCAAGTCCAGCAGGGCGCAATCGCGCCTCGCGTGGCTACTCATCTCCCCCACCGTCCTCGTCCTGACGGTCGTCATCATCATCCCCGTTCTCCAGTCCCTGCAGCAGTCGCTGTACGGCAAGGCGGGCCTGGACAAGGAGACCGGATTCGTCTCCAAGGTCGCCCCCTTCGTCGGTCTGAAGAACTACACCGACATCGTCACCTCCGCGGGCGAGCGGTTCTGGACCGCCGCCTGGAACACGACGCTCTTCGGCGTCGTCACCGTCGTCCTGGAGACGGTTCTGGGCATCGCCATGGCGCTCATCATGCACAAGGCGATGCGGGGCCGCGGCTTCGTGCGCGCCGCCATCCTGGTGCCGTGGGCCATCCCCACCGCCGTCT
>RBWB01583876.1_pt1 | contig 11018 bp, 10 predicted proteins | sample 2014201 | NCBI WGS metagenome assembly RBWB01 (sample SAMN10133834, study PRJNA383868) | Human oral metagenome, whole genome shotgun sequencing project. | isolation source: supragingival plaque isolated from 88 juvenile twins | host: Homo sapiens | place: Australia
GACGACACCGTCTGGCTGGTCGACTCCACTCCCATCGAGTGCGCCCGCTCACGACCCACCGTGATGCGCTCAGCCCTGGCGGGATGGGCCGAGTACGGGTGACTAGCGCCTCCCACTCACGCTTCTTCTGGGGCCTGCGCCTGCACCTGGTGTGCACCGTCCACGGTCTTCCCGTGGGCTGGGCCCTGACCGGCGCCAAGGCCGACGAGCGCGAGACCCTGTGCCAGGTGCTGGGCACCATGGACCAGCCCGCCCAGAGCGGTCAGGTGGTCATCGCCGACAAGAACTACTTCGGCGCCGCCTTCGAGGCCGAGTTCGCCGGCAGCGGTATCACCCTGATCCGCCCGAGCCGTAAGGGTGAGAGCCCTCGTCGCGGTCAACGGTTCCTGCGACCCCTGCGTCAGATCATCGAGTCCGTCAACGACACCCTCAAAGGACAGCTCGACCTCGAGCGCCGCGGGGCGCGCACCCCCACCGGAGTCAGCTCACGCATCACCCAACGAATCCTGGCCCTGACAGCCGCCATCTGGCGTAACACCCTCACAGACGCACCCGTCCTACGCTCCCTGACCCCCTACGACCACTAACCCCCCCTGGACTTACTCATCTAGCCGCACCTCGGGGATCTCGAGCTCCCGGATGGCGCAGTCTTCGAGCGGGTCGAAGAAGCCGAGTGGGCTGCGGGGCGTCAGCAGGAGCGCAGCCTGCCGGAGCGTGACGAGGATGATGGCGAGCCCGATCGGGTGCACCGCGGCGGTCATCGCCCAGCGGCGTCGGCGTGACGGCGGGACTGCTTCCACGGCAGAGGCATGCAGAGGCATGGCACCTCCTCCCCGGCCGCGTGCGGATCGCCCGCGGCCGCCCTGAGCCGTGGCGAGGCGACCGGCGGCGCAGAAAAGTACCAGTACCGGGCACGCCCGCCCGTCGTCCGGCGACCGCCGTCGCGGCACTCTTGAGGAAGTCGCGGGAGTCGCCGCGGCACGACCACAACGGAGTGACTGATGCAGCGTCTCGCACCACCCAGAGTTCTCGTCCCGGGACTCATCGCCATCGCTGTCTTCATGACCGGCGACGGCTTCGAGCTGACCTTCCTGTCCAAGTACCTCGTCTCCCATGGACTCGCGGCGGCGCAGGCCTCCAGCGTCGTCACCGCCTATGGGCTGATGGCCGCACTGGCGGGTTGGGCCTCGGGCGTCCTGGCTGAAACCTTCGGAGTTCGACGCATCATGCTCATCGGAGCCGGACTGTGGATCTCGGTGCACCTGCTTCTGCTGACCGTCGCCATCCCCAGCGGCTCCTATCCACTGATCCTCGCCACGTACGGGACTCGCGGGCTCGCCTACCCGCTGTTCATCTACTCCTTCGTCGTCCACATCACCCAGAAGATCCCGGCTGCTACCCGCGCCTCCGCCATGGGCTGGTTCTGGACCGCATACTCCGTGGGCATCGGTTGCCTCGGCTCGTGGATCCCCGCCCGCACCATTCCCGTGATCGGTGAGTACCGCACCTTGTGGTTCTCCCTGGCCTGGACTGTTCCAGGGGCCCTCATCTGCCTGCTGCTGGTAGCCAGGGGCGAGCCCGGACGGGCCGCGAGAGGACTGCGCGATACGCTCATCGAGCTCTCAGCAGGCGTGACCATCCTTGGGCACAACCGCCAGGTCGCACTGACCGCCGTCGTCCGAGTCATCTGCAACCTCAGCCTCTACGGTTTCCCCGTCATCATGCCGCTCTACCTGACCGATACGGCTTACGGAGAGGGCTGGTTCACCATGAGCCAGTGGATGACGATCTGGGGAGTCCAGTTCGCCGTGACCGTCTTCGGCAATCTCTTCTGGGGCTGGATCGGCGACCGCTTCGGCTGGATGCGTCAGATGCGCTGGTACGGCTGCTGGTTCTGCGCACTCGCCTCCCTCGGCTTCTACTACGTGCCTCGGATGTTCGGCGGGAGCATCATAGCCCTGGGCTCCGCCGCCGTCCTGCTGGGCATGGGAGTGACCGCCTTCGTTCCGATGGGCGCCGTCTTCCCGGCCCTCGCACCCGGGGAGCAGGGCGCCGCCATCTCGATCAACAACCTCGCCTCGGGGCTGACGACCTTCGCCGGACCGGGCCTGGTCACCCTGCTCCTGCCACTGGTCGGGGTCGGCGGCGTATGTTGGGCCTACGCTGCGCTCTACCTCGCCGGATCCCTCATCACCATCTGGATCCGCCCGCCCCAGCCGGGCTTCGATGAGCGCGGCCGCCGCCTGCCGACCCGCCGCGAGGACTCCGGCCGCCCCGGCCCCGGTCCTCGTCGAGACCACCGTCTGAGACCGACGCCGACTCCGCCATCCGCCGACTCCGCCATCGGCGCCCGCACCCCGTCCTCCGACCCGCCACCGATCACCACCCACCCGGGAGAAGAACCATGAAAGCCGTCGTCCTTGAGAAGCAGCACATCATCAACGTCCGTGAGGTCTCCTCGGACCTCGTCTGCGGGCCCGGGCAGTTGCGCATCGCCCCGCACACCGTCGGCATCTGCGGCTCCGACGTCCACTACTACACGCACGGGCGCATCGGGCGCTACGTCGTCGAGGCGCCCATGATCCTGGGCCACGAGGCCTCCGGCGTCGTGACGGGGGTCGGCGAGGGCGTGGAGGGCTTCGCCGTCGGCGACCGCGTGGCCATGGAGCCCGGCGTGCCCGACACCGGCTCGCGCGCCGCCCTGGCCGGCATGTACAACGTCGACCCCGCCGTCCGCTTCTGGGCCACCCCGCCGGTGGACGGCTGCCTCGTCGAGGAGGTCATCCACCCGGCCGCCTTCACCTACCACCTGCCCGACAACGTCTCCTTCGCCGAGGGCGCCCTCATGGAGCCCCTCGCCGTCGGCATGCACGCCGCCACCAAGGCCCGCATCCGCCCCGGCGACGTCGCCGCCGTCTCGGGCGCCGGCACGATCGGCCTGCTCACCGCCGCCGCGGCCCTGGCCGGGGGCGCCTCCAAGGTCATCATCTCCGACGTCTCCCCGGTCAAGCTGGAGATCGCCTCCCGCATCCCCGGCACCGTCACCGTCGACGGGCGCGAGCGCCGGCTCCTCGACGTCGTGGGCGAGCAGACCGCCGGCTGGGGCGCCGACGTCGTCTTCGAGTGCTCCGGCCACCCCAGCGCCTACGCCGACCTGTGGAAGATCGGCGCGCCCGGCAACCGGACCGTCCTCGTGGGCATCCCCGTGGACCCCGTGCCCGTCGACGTCACCGAGGTGCAGGCGCGCGAGACGACCATCGAGAGCGTCTTCCGCTACGCCAACGTCTACCAGCGCGCCATCGACCTGGTGGCCGCCGGGAAGATCGACCTGACGCCCTTCATCACGCAGACCTTCGACATGGACCACGCCGTCGACGCCTTCGACCGCGTCGCCGAGGGCCGCCCCGGCGACGTCAAGATCCAGATCACCGTCGGCTGAGCCGCCGCGCCGGACGGGCCGGGAAGGAGGAGTTGAACGATGAACGCCGTGGTGCCGGCTCCGTCGTCCCCTCCGCCCTCCCCGGCCCGCCGCGCGGCCGACCCCGCCGCCGGTCCGCGCGCGACCTCGCTCACGGCGCCCGCCGGCGCCGTCGACGCCGGGGTCGGAGACCTGGAGGTGGTGGTCCCGGACCTCGGCTCGACGGTGCGCTGGTCCCGGCACGGCTATCCGACGCCGCTGGCCCGCTGGCACCATCACCCCGAGATCGAGTTCCACCTCATCGTCGCCTCTCACGGGCAGATGATGGCCGGGGACCGTACGCTCGATTTCGCCCCCGGCCAGGTCACGCTCATGGGCCCCCACTTGCCCCACAACTGGTTGAGCGACCTGGCGCCGGGGGAGAGCCTGGAGCAGCGGGACGTGCTGTGCCAGGTCCTGCCCGAGCGGCTCGCCGGGGCGTCGCGCGCACTGCCCGAGCTGGCGGACTTCGAGGTGCTCGTGGACAGGTCGCGGCGCGGCATCGTCCTGCACGGGGCCGCCGCCGCGGCTGCCGCCGAGCTGCTCACCGCCATGGGGCGACGGCGGGGGCTCGGCCGGCTCGGCTCCCTCCTCGCTCTGGCCGATGTCTTCCTGAGCGCTTCCGACCACGAGTGGGCCCACGTCGTCTCCGAGGGCTACGTCCCCAGCCTTGACGACGTCACCGCCCGGAGGATCAACGAGGTGCTCGCCTACGTCGAGGACAACCTCGACGACGAGCTGTCGGTCCGGGCGGCGGCGGCGCGTCTGGCCATGAGCCCCTCCGCCTTCTCCCGCTTCTTCCACGCCACCGCCGGGATCACCTTCTCGGCCCTCGTGCGCCGACGGCGGATCGCCCGGGCGTGCCACCTGCTGCGGCGCACCGACCTGCCCGTCGCCCGCATCGCGGGGCTGAGCGGCTACACCAACCTGGCGAACTTCAACCGGCGTTTCCGCGCCGAGACCGGGACGACGCCCTCCGACTACCGGCGGACGGAGCAGGCCGCCCTCGGCGCCCCGGGCGCGCGGTAGAGCCCGGGGCGGTCCTGGGAGTCCCTCAGGCCGCGTGGGCGCAGGTGGGGCAGGAGCAGTCCTCGCATGTGCACGAGGAGCAGGAGTCGTCGCAGTGCTCGCAGGAGCAGACGTTGTGGTTGCAGGTGGGGCAGGTGCAGTCGGAGCACTCGCACATGGCGCAGGAGTCCGAGCAGTGCGGGCAGTCGCAGGTATCGCACTCGTCGTAGTGACCATTGTCCTCGTGGTGGAGGTGCCCGTTGTGAAGGTAGTCGACGTGGTCCTCGTGAATGATGGCCAGATGGCCGCAGTTCGGGCCGTGCGTGTGGTGGTGGGTCTCAGCGGGACGGTGCTCGAGTGTGGCGGGCATGTGAATCTCCTGATCCTGATGATGGCGCAGCGTCGTGCGGCTGCATTATTAATTCGTGAGAACCATAAGAGGGGGTAGGTCGGAATGCCAAACATGAAAACGTCTCTCATCTGCTTGCGGCGACGGAGTGAATCGTGCCGACTAATGCAGTCCTGGAATGCAAATCATTTTCATGAGATTGCGGGGCGCAGATTCGCTTCGGAATCGTTACGGAATCGCATGGGATCGCTATGGGATCGTGCGGCTCGGGTCCGGCGAGGGCCGCTCCGCCTGTCGGCTACCGCGTCGCGCGGATCTGGAGCACAATGAGGCTATGTCGCGATACATCGAGCTCCATCCCGTCAACCCGCAGGCCCGCCTCGTCGACAAGGTCGTCGCCGTGCTGCGCGACGGCGGACTGATAGCCTACCCCACTGATTCGGGCTACGCCCTCGCCTGCGCTCCCGGGAACAAGGAGGGGCTGGATCGCATCCGCGCCATCCGCCGGCTCGACAGCAAGCACAACTTCACCTTCGTGTGCGCGAGCTTCGCCCAGGTCGGTCCGGTGGCGATCGTCGGCAACAACGCCTTTCGTCTCATCAAGCGTCTGACTCCCGGACCGTGGACCTTCATCCTCAAGGGCACCAAGGACGTGCCCCGGATGACGCTCAATCCGAAGAAGCACACCCTGGGCGTGCGTATTCCGGACCACGCGATCACCCAGGCTCTCGTCGCCGGCTTCGACGCCCCCATCCTGTCGTCGACCTTCATCCGCCCCGGGAGGAACGAGCCGGAGAGCTCGGGGTGGGAGATCGAGGACGCCCTGGGCCACCTCGTGGACGTCGTCATCGAGGGCCCCGTCGGCTCCACCGAGCCCACCACCGTCGTCGATCTGACCGACGACGCTCCCGAGGTCATGCGTGAGGGATCGGGGGACATCGCTCTACTGTGAGTGCGGGGCCGGCTGGACCGTCGGCTCCGCAGGTCGCGCTCGTCTCCGTCTCGCATTGTCTCTTGCACGGGCTCGTGGTGCTCTTCGGGGCGCCACGGGCCCGTGCGCGTGAGCGCCTCCTCGATGGCGGTCGCGGTCGCCGCAGTCGCCGCGGGCCGTCAGGCCGGCTCGATCGCGGAGTACGAGCCGGTGTACCGGCTCCGAATCCTCTGCAGGAAACCCGGCGCCCACCAGTTCCAGCGCCCGAGCAGGCCCATGGCCGCGGGTACGAAGAGCATGCGCACCACCGTGGCGTCCAGCCCCACCGTGACCGCCAGGGCCAGGCCGATCTCCTTGACGATGAGCAGCTCGCCGGACACGAAGCCGAGGAACACGATCACCATGATGAGGGCCGCCGAGGTCACGATGCGTCCCGACCGCTGCAGCCCTCTCTCGACTGCGGTGTCGTTGTCGTCCCCGCTGTCCCAGTACTCCTTGATCCTGGCCAGGATGAAGACCTCGTAGTCCATCGCCAGGCCGAAGCCCACGCCGACCGCCGTCACGATGACGTACGCCTCGACGCCGCCGATCGGGGCGAAGCCGAGCAGTCCGCTGAGATGACCGTCCTGGAACACCCATACCAGCACGCCCAGCGAGGCCGCCAGCGAGACTGCATTGACCAGTAGTGCCTTGATCGGCACGAGCACGGAGCCGGTCATGGAGAACAAGAGCACGAAGGTCGCCAGCACCAGCGCTCCGGCCACCCAGGGCAGTCCGTGGATGAGGATCTGCTGGAAGTCGAACTGGCTGGCGGCCTGGCCCGTGATCCAGGCGTCCGCAGGGGCGTCCAGGGCGCGGATCGAGGCGACGGCGCGCTCGGCGGTGGTCGAGGACGCCTCGCCCTCGAGATCGAGATAGACCACCGTGTAGTCGCCTGCGGTCGCCGACCGCAGCACTTGTACGACGCCGTTCGCGGAGGCGACCTGATCATTGATGTAGGACATGACCCGATCACCGGTCGCGGCGATGATGAGCGTTGCGTCCTCCTCCGTGGCCGCCGGATAGTCCTCCTGCAGGGTCGTCAGGTACGTGCGCTGGTCGGATTGGGGCGGCAGGAGCTCGGTGGTGGAGGTCAGCATGTGCAGTCCGCGCAGGGGCGAGGCGAGAACCACCAGAAGTGCGATGCAGGCGACGAAGACGACCCAGGGCATCCGATGGACCTGATGGGCGATCCAGGCGAAGGCTCCGGAGTCGGAGGAGTCGCGGCCCGACGGCCGCCGGCGCGCGGCCGGCCTCAGGAGCCGCTGCAGCGCGGCGGGACGCAGAAGCCGTCGTCCCAGGAGCACCAGCAGCGCGGGGACCAGGGTCAGAGCCGCGGCGACGGCGATCAGGGTGACCGCCATGCCCGCCACCCCGATGGACCAGAGGATGCCGGTGCCCATGAGCACCAGGCCCATGAGAGCCGCAACCACCGTCAGTCCGGAGAACAGCACGGTGCGTCCCGCCGTTGTCAACGTCGCCGCCATGCACTGGGCGATGAGCGGGTCCCGCCGACCGGTGCGTGGTCGGCGCAGGCGCCCGTCGCCCGTGGACTCGATCTCATCCCGGCTGCGGGCGAGCTCCTCGCGATAGCGGGATGTCAGAAGCAGTCCGTAGTCGATGGACAGACCCAGACCGATGATCGAGATGATATTGACGACGAAGGACTGCAAGTCGGTGAAGAAGCTGAGCGCGTAGAGCACTCCCAGCGAGCCGGCGATCGATGCCAGGGCTCCGAGCAGGGGCATGCCGGCGACGAGGAAGCCTCCGAAGACCAGGACCATGACCAGCAGCGCCAGGGGCAGGGAGATGAGCTCTCCTCTGATCAGGTCCTCGGCGACCTGATCATTGACGGCCCGGGACATGAGCGCCTTGTCGGAGACGACCCCCGTGGCCCGGGGGCTGATGGCGCGCAGCTCCTCGGGGACCGCGCTCAGCCGGTCCTCCACCCTGCGCGTCAGGCTCGCGACCTCCTCCTGGTAGGCCTCGTCGTCGGCGGGGGCGACCTTGTCCCCGTTGGGGTTGACGGTCACGATCATGAGGAAGCCATCCAGGTCGGTGGACGCCAGGGCCTGCGCCGCGGGCTCGGAGAGCATGCCGGGGACGACGAAGGGGTCGAGCACATTCTGCTCGCCCACCAGGGCCCGCAGATCGGCATGCGCCTCGGCCAGCGCGGAGGCGATCCGCTGCTGCATCTCGGTATCGGAAATGTCGACACCGGTGACCAGCAGGCTCACGGTCTGCGAGTCGCCGGCCAGGGTGCGCAGGATCTGCTCGCCCTGGGCGCTCTGGGTGCCCGAGACCTCCGGGTCGCCGGCCTCGAGCCGATCGAAGAGGGCGGTGCCCCCCAGGCCGCCGAAGGAGACGACGAGGAGCGTGACGGCGAGCACTGCCCACGTACCGACGACGTACCAGGCGTTCTTGACGACGCGACGGGAGAGCCAGACGAGCATGCTTGCATTGTCGCAGACAGGCGCCCCTGGTCGTCGCAGGGGCGCTCCGCGGTCCGCGTCCCGATCGCCGGCGCCGCATCGTCGGGACCTGCGGGGCCCGTGGAGGGTCTAGGGTCTCGGGCATGGACCTGTTCGAGAGCGCCGGAACGGACGATACCGGTCTGCCGTCGGACGCCCATGCCCCGTTGGCCGTGCGCATGCGCCCGCGCGAGCTGGACGAGGTCGTCGGCCAGGATCATCTCCTCGCGCCGGGCTCCCCGTTGCGGCGCCTGGTGGAGTCCTCCGGCGGCGACGCGCGCGGCGCCGGCGTCTCCAGCGTCGTCCTGTGGGGGCCGCCGGGCACCGGCAAGACGACCCTGGCCTACCTCGTCGCCAGGGGGAGCGGGCGCCGGTTCGTCGAGCTGTCCGCGGTGAGCGCGGGTGTCAAGGACATCCGTCGGGTCGTGGCGGACGCGCGCCGCCGGCTCGTCGCCGGCGGTGAGGAGACCGTCCTCTTCGTCGATGAGGTCCACCGCTTCTCCCGCTCCCAGCAGGACGCCCTGCTGCCCGGCGTCGAGAACCGCTGGGTCGCGCTCGTCGCCGCCACCACCGAGAACCCGAGCTTCTCCGTGGTCTCGCCCCTCCTGTCCCGATCCCTGCTGCTCACCCTCCAGCCCCTGGATGCCGAGGCGATCCGAGCGCTGGTCGATCGCGCGATCGCGGATGAGCGCGGGCTGGGCGGTGCCGTCGCCGTCGATGACGAGGCCCGCGAGCAGATCGTGCGCATGGCGGGCTCGGATGCGCGCAAGTCCCTGACCATCCTCGAGGCTGCGGCCGGCGCGGCCCTGGCGGAGGGCGCTCCAGTGCCGGAGCGGGCGCGGGGCGGGTCGGATCCGGCCGACCCGGCCGATGGGGAGCGGGTCCGCCCGCTCGTCACGCTGGCGGATGTCGAGCGCGCCGCCGATATCGCCGCCGTGCGCTACGACCGGGCGGGGGATCAGCACTACGACGTCGTCAGCGCCTTCATCAAGTCCATGCGCGGCTCCGATCCGGACGCCACCCTCCACTACCTGGCGCGAATGGTCGCCGCCGGGGAGGACCCCCGCTACATCGCGCGGCGCATCACGATCCACGCGGCCGAGGACGTGGGCCTGGCCGACCCCGCCGTGCTCACCACCGCGGTCGCCGCCCAGCAGGCCGTCGCGCTCATCGGCATGCCCGAGGCCCAGCTGGTCCTCGCCCAGGCCGCCCTGGCGGTGGCCACGGCGCCGAAGTCCAACGCCGTCACGCTCGGCATCGGCCGGGCCCTGACGGATGTGCGTGCCGGCCGGGGCGGCCGGGTTCCACCGCACCTCCGCGATGCCCACTACGCGGGCGCCGAGCGCCTGGGGCACGGTCGAGAGTACCTGTACCCGCACGACTTCCCGCACGGCGTCGTCGCCCAGCACTACCTGCCCGACGACCTGGCCGGACAGCGCTACTACGAGCCGACCGGCAACGGCTTCGAGAGACAGCTGGCCTCCCGCCTGGAGGCCGTGCGCCGCATCCTGGACCGACGATGAGCGCGACGACCGTTCCGGGGAATCCCGCGGGGGGCTCGGGCGGCGCGCGCAGGACGGGCCTGGTCCTGCTCACGGGAGCGGGCGCCGGCTTCCTGTCCGGTCTGTTCGGCGTCGGTGGCGGACTGGTCATCGTCCCCGCGCTCATGACCGTGCTCGGCATGAGTCAGCGTCGGGCGGCGGCCACCTCCCTGGCCGCCATCGTGCTCACCGCCGCCGTCGGCTCGGTCTCCTACGGGGCGCGCGGCGAGGTCTCGCTCCTCGCGGCGGGACTCCTGGTCGTCGGCGCGCTCGTCGGCGCGCAGGCGGGAGTCCTGGCGCTGCGGCGCCTGCCCGAGTGGACGCTGCCCTGGATCTTCATCGGCTTCGCCGTCCTCGTCGTCGTCTCCATGCGATTGCGCGCGCCCGTTCGCGAGGCGGCGCTCGTGCTCGACGGACCGCGCGCCGCCGCCCTGATCGTGGTCGGGGTGGTCGCAGGCATCCTGTCCGGGCTCGTCGGCGTGGGCGGGGGCGCCGTCATCGTGCCCGGCCTCGAGCTTCTCGTCGGCGTGGGCGACCTCCTGGCCCGGGGCACCTCACTGCTCGTCATGATCCCGACCGCCGTCACCGGGACATGGGCCAATCTCAGGCACGGCGTCGTGGACCTGAGGCCCGGCCTGGTCGTCGGGCTCGGCGCCGTCCTCGCCGCCCCGGGCGGAGCCGCTGCGGCCGCTCGTATCAGTCCGGCGACCGGCACTCTCCTGTTCGACCTGTTCCTCCTGGGCGTCGTCGTCAGCACGCTGCGCAGGGAGCGCGCGCGTCGGCGCGCACGGGTTCGGGCGATCGGGCCCGGGCTCGAATGACACCGAACGGCTCCGGAGAACGCTGGACGGCGCTGGACGAGGCCGAACGACGCTGGCTGAGGATCGGCTCACAACCGGGCTCCGTAAGGTGCGTGTGGGACTCGTCGAACGGTAAAGTGCCCGAGTTGTCGTTGCGCGCGGTGCTTCTGAGTGCCGACGAGTCTCGGGGTCTCCTCCAGCGCCGGGTGACGTGCGCGGCGGCAGTCCTGGGGTCTCAGCCCGCGCAGGCCGGCCCCGCGTCCCGGGCCTTTGCCAGTGACGTGCGATTGTCCATTCCGACAGGAAGAAGAACGAAGAACCATGAGCTCCTCCCGCTCCCGCCGTCAGGTGCGCCTGTCCCGCGCCCTCGGCATCCCGCTGACCCCCAAGGCCGTGCGCTACTTCGAGAAGCGCCCCTACGG
>RBWB01583883.1_pt1 | contig 11009 bp, 9 predicted proteins | sample 2014201 | NCBI WGS metagenome assembly RBWB01 (sample SAMN10133834, study PRJNA383868) | Human oral metagenome, whole genome shotgun sequencing project. | isolation source: supragingival plaque isolated from 88 juvenile twins | host: Homo sapiens | place: Australia
AGCCATGGAGGGCTTGCAGCAGCTCAATCCAAAAAAAGAGACGGCCAGCAACGCTATGATTATGTTTCTCGTGCTCAACACGAGCGGACTCACCATCATTCCCGTTTCGATTATGGTCTACCGCGCCCAGCAGGGCGCCGCCAACCCCACCGACGTGTTCATCCCCATCCTACTGGCCACTTTCTTCTCTACGCTCGCCGGAATCATCGTTACCGCCTTGTTTCAGCGCATCAACCTCCTCAACCGCACCCTCCTTCTCGGATTGGGTGGTGTTTCGCTTGCAGTAGCAGGCATCATTTGGGGATTTGCCTCGCTCGACAGCGTGATGATGAACCGCGTAGGTACCACCTCGGCCAATGTGCTCCTGTTCACCATCATCATTGCTTTCATTCTCGCCGGACTTCGGAAGAAAATCAATGTGTACGAAGCCTTCATCGAAGGCGCAAAAACCGGCTTTGAAACAGCGGTGCGCATCATTCCCTATCTCGTGGCCATTCTCGTAGCCATCGGCGTGTTTCGCGCCAGTGGAGCGATGGACGCTCTGATCGACGGCACAACTTGGCTGGTGGCGCGCACGGGCTTCGATGCCCAATGGGTGGGTGCACTGCCCACGGCACTGATGAAACCGCTCTCCGGTTCGGGCGCACGCGGTCTGATGGTCGATGCCATGACCACCTACGGCGCCGACTCCTTCGTAGGTCGCCTCTCCTGCATCTTCCAGGGGTCTACCGACACCACGTTCTACATCCTCGCCGTCTACTTCGGCAGCGTGGGCATTCGCTACACGCGCCATGCCGTGGCGGCAGGGCTGCTGGCCGACTTGGCCGGCGTGATTTCCGCCATCGGCATCTGCTATTTGTTCTTCGGATAAATCATCTACTTTTTCAATACATCGTTATGAAAACTCCCATCTCTACCGAAAAGGCACCTGCTGCCATCGGTCCCTACTCGCAAGCCATCGAAGCCGGCGGCATGCTTTTCATCAGTGGTCAACTTCCTGTCGATCCCGCTACGGGCGAATTTGCCCAAGGCGGCATTCGCGAATTGACCACCCAGTCGCTCACCAACATGCAGCACATTTTGGCAGAAGCCGGACTGACGCTCGACAATGTAGTAAAGACCACCGTTTTCCTCGCCGACATGGCCGATTTTGCCGCCATGAACGAGGTGTATGCCTCTTTCTTCAAAGCTCCCTTCCCGGCTCGTTCGGCCGTGGCGGTGAAGACACTGCCCAAGGGCGCCCTCGTCGAAATCGAGTGCATCGCTGCTCGCTAACCGCCCTCTTTCCTCCGCCCTATCCTCCTCACGCGCGCGTGCGCGTCTCCTACAATAGGGCGTGTTTTTTGCTTTCACTCCTTCACCCACAAGATAAAGCGCTGATTGTCTTCATCTTGCGGGTGAAGGTTTTTTGATGGACCTGCCCTCACCTGCTTTCACTCCGCCCTCCCAAATGCCGAGCAAAATCGGGGAAGGTGAAGGCAGTGAAGGCAAAAAACGAGGGTATGTTGTAGTGTGATGCGCGCGCGAGAGGACGAGGGGGAAATCCTATCCCTCCCACATCGCCCAGAAACTATAGAACTCCGACCCCCTTTCTACCGCCCACCCTCCCCGAAACAACTACCTCAGAGCTAAAATCAACTACCTCCCAGCTGCGTGAAACTATCTCTGAGCTAAATTCCCTCTTCTCCATCCTCACCGCACGAAGTGTTAAAATTGAGTTAAAGTCGGGCCTCACCGGCTGATTTGGAGGGTGAGATGTCTATATATAAACAGGGGGGAACAAAAAAAGGGCTGACCCTTGACAAGAAGTTCAGCCCGGCAGAAAAATTCTAAGGGAGATTTATTCGAGATAAGTGTAGCCATAGAGACCGGCGCGATAGGTGGAGATGAACTCCTTGCCTTCCTCAATGGTGATTTTGCCTTCGGCGATGGCTTTCGACACCCAACTTTCCAGGCGGCGCACCAAGCGCTTGGGGTCATACTGGACGTATTCGAGCACATCGGCCACCGTTTCGCCGTCGATGGTCTTGTCGATGGTGTAGCCGTCGGGCGACACAGAGATGTGCACGGCGTTGGTGTCGCCGAAGAGGTTGTGCATATTGCCCAAAATCTCTTGGTAAGCGCCCACGAGGAAGACACCGATGTAATACTTCTCACCGTGGCGGAAGGTGTGGAGCGGCACGTAGGCCGTCTGCTGGTTGTGATTGACGTAGGTGGAGATTTTGCCATCCGAGTCGCACGAGATGTCCTGAATGGTGGCGCTGCGCGTGGGACGATCGTCAAGGCGCTGAAGAGGCATGACCGGAAACAGCTGGTCGAGCGCCCAACTGTCGGGGAGCGACTGGAAGAGGGAGAAATTGCAGAAGTATTTCTCCGACATCATCTTGTCGAGCTTGCGCAGTTCGTCGGGGGCGTGCTTGAGGTGATGCACCAGTTCGGCCACTTCGGCACAGATGCTCCAATAGAGGCTTTCGATTTGAGCACGGGTGCGGAGGTCGAGCAGTCCGTGGCGGAAGAGGTCGAGCGCCTCCTCGCGGATGTCCTCGGCATCGTGCCAGTCCTCCAGCATGGAGCGTGTGGAGAGTTTATCCCAAATCTCGGTGAGGTCGTGCACGAGTTTGTGGTCGTCCTCAGCGGGATGGAAATCCTCGCGCATGTGCGGCACGTCGGAGGTTTCGAGCACTTCGAGCACCAGCACGGAGTGGTGGGCGGTGAGGGAACGTCCGCCCTCGGTGATGATGTTGGGGTGCGGAATTTCGTTCTTGTTGGCCGCCTCAACGAGGGTGTAGACGATGTCGTTGACATACTCCTGCACGGAGTAGTTGACGGAGCTCTCGGAGTTGGACGAGCGCGTGCCGTCGTAGTCGACACCGAGACCGCCGCCGCAGTCGACAAACTCGATGTCGAAGCCCATCTTGCGGAGCTGAACATAGTATTGCGCCATCTCGCGGAGGGCGCTGGAGATGAGGCGGATTTTGGGGATTTGGCTGCCGATGTGGAAGTGGATGAGTTTCACGCAGTCGCGCAGACCCATCGTTTCGAGGCGGTTGAGAGCTTCGAGGAGTTCGGCACTGTTGAGCCCAAACTTAGAAGCATCGCCGCCGGACGATTCCCATTTGCCCGTGGAGCGGGAAGCGAGCTTGATGCGGATGCCCAGATTGGGGCGCACGCCCATCTTTTCGGCTGTACGGGCAATGATGTCCAGTTCGGGGAGCTTCTCGATGACGAGAAAGACGCGTTTGCCCATCTTCTGCGCCAAGAGGGCGAGTTCGATGAAGTTTTGGTCCTTATGGCCGTTGCAGATGATGAGCGATTCGGTGTCCATGTTGGTGGCCAAGACCGCGTGGAGTTCGGGCTTCGAGCCGCATTCGAGACCGAGGTTGTACTTCTTGCCGTGGGAGATGATTTCCTCCACCACAGGGCGCATCTGATTGACCTTGATGGGATAGATGATGAAGTGCTCGCCTTGGTATTCGTATTCCTTCTCGGCACGCTCAAAGCAGGCCGCGGTTTTCTCAATGCGGTTGTCGAGGATGTCGGGGAAGCGCAGCAGGACAGGCGCAGCGACATCGCGCTCTGCCAACTCGCGCACCACTTCGTAGAGGTCTACTTGGGTGTTGTCCTTGCGTGGACGGACGTAGGCGTGTCCTTTTTCGTTGATGCCGAAATAGTTGACGCCCCAACCTTTGATGTTGTAAAGCTCCTCGGAGTCTTCAATTCGCCATTTTCTCATTGTGCGGGGATGGTGGGGATGAAAGGGGGTGGATCAGAGATGGGGTAGGATGAGCTGCACGACGTCGTCGACCTTCTCGTAGGAGTCGAGGATGTCGACGTTGATGGTATGGTGCGCCTTCTGATAGTGGGGCGTGCGTTCGGCCAGTTGCTCTCGCACGAAAAGGTCTAATTCTTCCGGCGTTTTGCCTTTGAGCAAGGGGCGTTCGCCTTTGCTGATTTTCAAGTGTTCGCAGATGGTGTGGGGCGAGGCTTGAAGGTAGAAGGTGTGGGCCACGCTGTTCATGTAGTCCATATTGTCGAAGAAGCAGGGCGTGCCGCCGCCACAAGCCAAGACGATGTTCTCGAACTCGGCCACTTCGTGGAGCATGCGTCGCTCCAAGTCGCGGAAGCGAGCCTCGCCCTCTTCGGCAAAGATTTGAGGAACGCGCTTGCGGAAACGCTCCTCGATGTACCAGTCCAAGTCGTAGAAGGTGCATCCCAAGTGCTTGGCGAGGGCACGGCCGATGGTGGTCTTGCCCACGCACATATATCCAATCAGAACGATACACTTCATAAATTACTTCTTGGCCGCCCGTCGGCGCGTGGTTGTGGGCTTTTTGGCTTCGGCTTCGATGATGGCGCGGCACTCTTCGAGGGTGAGGTCGGCCGCGGTTTCGGCTTTTGCCTTGGGGATTTTGTAGTTCTTGCCTTGATAACTGATGTAAGGACCGAAACGGCCGGAGCGCACTTCGAGTTCGGGGGCTTCGGCAAAGGAGCGCAAGTGGGTCTTGGCCTCGGCCTCGCGCTTTTCGAGGATGAGGGCTGTGGCGCGCTCCAAAGTAATCTCCAGCGGGTCTTCCCCCTTGGGGATGGACACGTATTTGCCGGCGTGCTGCACATAGGGACCGAAGCGACCGGCACCGATTTTGACAACTGTGCCTTCAAACTCACCGACGATGCGGGGAAGTTTGAAGAGGTCGAGGGCCTCTTCGAGGGTAAGGGTGCTCATGCTGAGTTCCTTCGGCAGTTTGGCAAAGCGGGGCTTTTCGCCTTCGTCATCGACGGCACCGAGCTGCACCATCGGGCCGAAACGGCCGATTTTGACACTCACCGGCTTGCCGGTCTTGGGGTCGTCGCCGAGGAGGCGTTCGCCCACGCGGGTTTCGGTGTGTTCGTTCATCACTTGCTCCACGCGAGGGTCGAACTCAGCGTAGAAGTTGCGGATGAGGTCGATCCAATTCTTTTCGCCCTCGGCCACATGGTCGAAATCCTGCTCCACATTGGCGGTGAAGTGGTAGTCCATGATTTCGGGGAAGTTTTGCAGGAGAAAGTCGTTCACCACGATGCCGGTGTCGGTGGGCACCATCTTGCCGCGGTTGCTGCCGTAGTTTTCGGTGCGTGTCTCGCTGGTGAGGCGGTCGGCTTTGAGGGTGAGGAGGGTGTAGGGGCGGGGTGTGCCTTCGCTCTCACCACGGCGCACGTATTCGCGTTGCTGGATGGTGGAGATGGTGGGGGCGTAGGTGGAGGGGCGACCGATGCCGAGCTCTTCGAGCTTGTGCACCAAGGAGGCTTCGCTGTAGCGAGCGGGGGCTTGCGAAAAGCGCTCTTGCGCCACGATTTCCTCGCGCGCCAGTTCCTGCCCTTTGTGCATGGGCGGCAGAAGACGGCCTTCGTCGCTCTCGGTGTCGCCGGTGTCTTCGTAGCTCTCCCGATAGACGCGCAAGAAACCGTCGAACTTCACCACTTCGCCGGTGGCCACAAAATGGTAGTCGCTGCCGCTGACGGCGAGGGTGGCGGTGGTTTTCTCCAACTGTGCATCGGCCATCTGGCTGGCGATGGTGCGCTTCCAGATGAGGTCGTAGAGGCGGCACTCCTGGGGCGTACCCTCAATGGTGGTGCGGAACATGTCGGTGGGACGAATGGCCTCGTGGGCTTCCTGCGCTCCCTTGGCGTGGGTGTGGTAGTTGCGGCGCTTGTGGTAGTTGTCGCCGCCCATGAGCTCGGCGATGACGGGAGCCGCGGTGTCGAGGCAGAGTTTGGAGAGGTTCATCGAGTCGGTACGCATGTAGGTGATGAGTCCTGACTCGTAGAGGCTCTGCGCCACACGCATGGTGGCCGAAACGGAGAAGCCGAACTTGCGGGCGGCTTCCTGCTGGAGCGTCGAGGTGGTAAAGGGGGGCGCGGGGGTGCGCTTGGTGGGCTTGGTGCTGATGGCACTGATGGTGAAAGCGGCCTCGCGGCAGTGTTGCAAGAAGGCTTCGGCCTCATCGGCGGTGGCGAAGCGGTGGTTGAGTTCGGCTTTGAGGGTGGCGGTTTGACCGTTGTCATCGGGCACGGCAAACTGTCCCGCGACGCGATAGGAACTTTCGCTTTTGAAGGCTTCGATTTCGCGCTCGCGCTCCACAATGAGGCGCACCGTCACGCTCTGCACACGGCCGGCCGAGAGGTTGGGACGCACCTTGCGCCACAACACGGGCGATAGACGGAAACCTACCAAGCGGTCGAGCACGCGGCGTGCCTGCTGGGCATCGACCAAATTGAGATCGATGGTGCGAGGATGGGCGATGGCTTCGAGGATGGCAGGCTTGGTGATTTCGTGAAACACGATGCGGCGTGCCGTGGCGGGGTCGAGCTGGAGCACTTCGGCCAGGTGCCACGAGATGGCTTCTCCCTCGCGGTCTTCATCGGAGGCGAGCCAGATGGTGTCGGCCTTCTTGGCTTGGGTGCGGAGTTCGCTCACCACGCGTGCCTTGTCGGCCGGAATTTCATATTCGGGCTGGAACGTCTCGAGGTCGATTCCAAAGTTTTTCTTCTTCAAGTCGCGGATGTGCCCAAAACTGGACATCACCTTGAAATCGTCGCCCAAAAAGCGCTCGATGGTCTTGGCCTTGGCAGGGCTCTCCACGATGACTAAGTTCTTCTGCATAGTTCTCTGATTTGGGTGCAAAATTACGGAGCGCAAGGCAAAGCACCAAAGGTTTTATCTCTTTTTTAAGTTATCCTACGCCTTTACTCTACCGTCCGCAAAGCCAAGGCAGCATCTTCCGCCGCTTCCATCAGTTCGCGCTCGCCGGGTCCTTTGTCGTTGATGCCCACGAGGTGGAGCACACCATGCACGAGCACACGATGCAGTTCCTCGTCATAGGGTTTTCCAAGCAGTTCAGCATTGGAGCGTACGGTGTCGAGCGAGATGTAGAGATCGCCCGAGAGGACATTGCCTCGTCCGTAGTCGAAGGTGATGATATCGGTATAGTAGTCGTGCTGCAAGTAGCGGCGGTTGACGTCGAGGATTTCCTCGTCGTTGCAGAACACGTAATTGATGTCGCCCACCACCCGCTGATGACTCTCTGCCACGCGTCCAATCCACTCGGTGACGGTGGTTTGGTCGATGTTGGGCAGGGCGATGGAAAGACTGTTGTAAGTAATCATTGTGTGGGAAGATATCAGCAAGAGGAGTTGAAAGGATTAAAGTGTGGTGATTTAGAAAAGCAGCGGTTCATCGGCCGAAGTCATCCCCCGCAAAGGGGTGCGGCCGAGATGCTGGTAGGCCAGTTCCGTCACCTCACGTCCACGCGGAGTGCGGCGGATGAAGCCCTCTTTGATGAGGAAAGGCTCGTACACCTCCTCCACCGTACCGGCATCTTCGCCAATGGCGGTGGCGATGGTGGTCACGCCCACCGGTCCGCCCTTAAACTTATCGATGATGGTGGTAAGGATTTTGTTGTCAATCTCGTCCAACCCGTAGCGGTCGATGTTGAGCGCTTCGAGGGCATAACGGGCAATCTCCAGATCGATCGCTCCGTTGCCTTTGACTTGCGCAAAGTCGCGCACGCGGCGCAACAGGGCGTTAGCAATACGCGGTGTGCCACGGCTGCGGCCGGCAATCTCGGCCGCAGCCTTCGGGTCGATACCCACCGCCAAAAGGTGGGCAGAGCGCAACACGATTTCGCGCAACGTTTGCGCGTCGTAGTATTCCAGGTGGAGGTTGATGCCGAAGCGCGCCCGCAGCGGTGCGGTGAGCAGACCGCTACGCGTGGTGGCGCCCACCAAGGTGAAGGGGTTGAGATCGATTTGGATGGAGCGCGCCGCCGGCCCTTTGTCGATCATGATGTCGATGCGGTAGTCCTCCATCGCCGAGTAGAGATATTCCTCCACAACGGGGGAAAGGCGGTGAATTTCGTCGATGAAAAGCACATCGTTCGCTTCGAGCGAAGTGAGCAACCCTGCCAAATCGCCGGGCTTGTCGAGCACCGGACCGGAGGTGAGCTTGAAGCCCACCCCGAGTTCGTTGGCAATGATATTGGAGAGGGTCGTCTTTCCCAAGCCGGGAGGGCCGTGGAGGAGGGTGTGGTCGAGAGGTTCACCGCGCTGTTTGGCCGCTTCGACAAAGACGCGGAGGTTGTCCACCACCTTCGTCTGCCCCGTAAAGTCGTCAAACGAAAGGGGGCGTAGGGCATTTTCAAATTCACGTTCGGTGGCGGGCGGTGTGCGCTGTTCGGAGCGGATGTCAAAAGTATCTTCGTTCATCTTTGTCATCGTTGTTCATCAGATTTCAGGAGCGGTCGCATTGGGCGGCTTCGCACACAAATTCTTCTTCATCCTCATGGGCGAGATCGGTGGCGTGGTAGTTCTTCACCGCACGATAGCGCAACAGGCGCAGCTTCGTCCTCGAACCGATGGGCAGACGCTCCACGCCCAACTGTGTCTTCCGGAAATAAATCCATCGTCCCAGCGCGGGCTGTTCCGTTGCAGGCAGACCGGTGGGAACTGCCGTAACAACCGCCTGCACCTCGTCGCGACAGTCGCATTCGTACTTGATTTCCACTTCGTAGCAGCCCGCAGGTGCTTTCACCCAGTTCAGGCCGTCGTCAGGCACAGGCGTAGGAGAGTCCCCCTCGCTGCTGCACGCCGTCACGACAGCCAGCGTCCCGAGGCTCACAGCGCCCCCCAAGAGAGCAGCCATCAGCACAAAGAAAAAGCGTTTCATAAAGAGCGCAGTAATGTATTATTCAAAAAACGGAGCCAAATCTCAGTTGATTTGACTCCGATGTATCTTATCTATTCCAGAAGATTAAGCGAGCTTGTTGATGTGGAGCATAAGGCTCGACTTGATGTTGCCGGCTTTGTTCTTGTGAATGATGTTGGTCTTGGCGAGCTTGTCGAGCATCTTCTGCACTTTGGGCAGGAGTTCAACAGCAGCGGCTTTGTCAGTAGTAGCGCGGAGCTTGCGAACGGCGTTGCGCATGGTTTTGGCATAATAGCGGTTGTGCAAGCGACGAGTGGCGGTCTGACGAATTCTCTTTACAGATGATTTGTGATTTGCCATTTTATTCTTTACTTTTTTGTTGTTACGAAAAATGAATAGAATTTGACTGCCGGCACTCTTCAGCAGGAGGAAATTAGATCGTCATCCCGACGGTACTGCTTCGGACGTAGCCTTTTTTCAAATAAAGGAAGGGAATCCTTTCGAACTCCCTCCGCGTGTCGTTTTTAATAGTAGTCCCTAGGAGAGTCGAACTCCTCTTTAGAGAATGAAAATCTCTCGTCCTAACCGATAGACGAAGGGACCATTTGCGCTTAGGAATTGACAGCGTCTCACTCGTTGTTCGTGTGGGGCGTTGTTCCCTGTTTGCGAGTGCAAAGGTAGTACCTTTTTTCTTTACAACAAAGAGAAAGGGCTTTTTTTTTGCAAAAAAGTGCTTTTTTCTCGCTTTCCCATCGTTTTTGGCGGCTTTTTGGGGCAGCAACGGCCGCAGTTGTCTTCTTTTTCGTACCTTCGCTTCATGAACGTAAAGTCTCCCATCGTCGTGCTCAACACCCTCCGTTATGCCGACGACAAAATCATTGCCGAATGCCTCAGCCGCAGCGAAGGCCGCGTCACTTTCCTGGTGCGCATCTCCCACGCCAAGCGGGCCGCGGTGCGCCACAGCCTCTTCCAACCCTTGGCGCTGCTCGAAGCCGAATGGACACCTAAACTCCGCGGCGGACTCATCTCGCCCAAATCGGCCGTGGTGCTCACGCCCTATGCCGGACTGCACAGCACACCGGTCAAACAGATGGTGGTGCTCTTCCTGAGCGAGGCACTACTCCACATCCTCCGCAACGAGGAAGGCAGCGAACTCCTGTTTGACTTCATCGCCCACAGCTTGGAGTGGTTCGACACGGCCCCGAGCGGCTACGCCAACTTCCACATCGTCTTCCTGATGCGGCTCGCGCGCTTCCTGGGCATCATGCCTTCGCTCGACAGCGCCACCCTGCCCCACTTCGACTTGCTCGAAGGGCAATTTCGCGCCACACCGCCTCCTCACCGCCACTACATCTCGGGGCGGGAGGCCGAAGCCTTTGCCCAGCTCATGCGCATGAACTTCGGCACGATGCAACTCTTTGCCCTCTCGCGCACGGAGCGGCAGCGCATCCTCTTTCTCATCCTCGAATACTACCGCCTGCACCTCCCCGTCTTTCCGGAATTGAGGAGTTTGGAGGTGCTGAGCGAGGTGTTCGACTGAGCGGTTCAGAACGAAGCACGAAACATAAAGCGGATGCCCCATTTCTGCGTTTTACCATAGACCGACTGCGGCTCATTGATATAAGTCACGCGGCGCACATACTGCACATGTAGGAGTTTGAAGATGTTGTGCACGCCGGCCACCAGCTCCACATAGGGGCGGTTGCGGTCCATCACACGGCTCTGTTGCTCGTAGACATCGTGGTTGAAGCGTGCAGGAAAATAAAAGAGGTCGGTCGCATTGGCATTTTGCGCCAAATAAGGGTTATTCTTGTCGGTCAGCGTTCCCCACAGCGCATTCACTCCGATATATTCACGCCATTTCAGGCGGTGGAGCAAAGGGATGCGATTGAGGATTTTCCCATTCAAATCCCACGAGCCCATAAACGAGACATAGCGATCGTTCATAAACTCCATGTTCTTGATGAGGTTGAACATCCCATCTTCTTTCACAAACGAGGTGTTCGCCCAAGGCATACAGAGCAGCGGGAAAGGCACACGGTTCCATTGCGCACCGGCTTTGAGATGGGTTTCGATCTTGCCCCACGACTTTACCCACCAACGCTTATAAATCCCCACTTCCGTGTTGTTGTAGGTGTAGTCGCTCCACGCCCCTTTCAGTCCCACGGTGTGCGAGATGCTGAAGATGGGCGCATTGCGGTTGGCACGGATGCGGCGCTGCTTGGTATTGATATAGGTAGCGCCGGGCTGATATTCGAGCAGCACACTGAAGTCAGACATAGAGATGTCGCGCACATTGCTCACCGCCGGGTTGAATCCCGCTGCCACA
>RBWB01583885.1_pt1 | contig 11007 bp, 23 predicted proteins | sample 2014201 | NCBI WGS metagenome assembly RBWB01 (sample SAMN10133834, study PRJNA383868) | Human oral metagenome, whole genome shotgun sequencing project. | isolation source: supragingival plaque isolated from 88 juvenile twins | host: Homo sapiens | place: Australia
ATTAACGCTAATAATTCTGGACTGCAGTATTCATCAAAAAATTCTCTTCCCATATTCTCTCCAATAAAAAAAACCGCCCATAAGAGCGGCCTTGTTTATAAATCTTCTTCCTTAACGAAAACTCCGTCAATTATTTTCCCTTTACGGTCTTTTATCTGCTCGTAAGCGTGTTGTATGCAGTCTCTAAAGATAAGCCCATTCTTCTTCGCAATGCATTGCAAGCTAGATACCACACTAAGCGGCGACTCAAATCCTAAATCAGCGTATTCATATAAATTGAATATATGTTCAGCAAAGCGTTCTTCGTAGTCGCCAAAAGTGAATACATCCATCTTTTCTGATTTATTCCCAACTTGCTTGTTGATTATTGTTAGCACAACGAAACAATCGCCGATAGCATCTTTAATCATTTCATGGTTATTTCTCGAAATCCCACCACAAAGTTCGCCAAATTCTTCCATCAGCTTGATAAATTGTTTTTGTGGGGTAGAACCTAATATAAGATTTCTATCTTCCGCCCATTGTTCAATTTTTCCAATTAATTCTTTTTCTTTCATATCACACCACCAATCTGATAATTTTCCACGCTACGCCAAGAAATAATCCTATTCCAGCTCCAGCCATTGCAATAACAAAGGCTCCAGTTAATAAATAAATTAACCATTCTGTAAATGCTTTCATATTTACTCCAACATACCTTTCATTAATTTTAGCCACATTTCAGCACCTTCTCTTGTGCGGAAGCAGTTGCCATTTTCTGCTGCATATCTGTCAAATAAATTGCTATATCTATACTCATTTCTGTACCCAATACAACCGCCATTAATATAATAGTAACTCTCTGTTTCTTGAGGTTTAAATGACTTAGGTAAATCCTCAATGTTAATCTTTGGCTCTTCCCACTTTCCGATTATGTCAAATTGCACTGAGGCATTTGAACCCGCCTCATTCCATTCAACATCTATATATTTACATTCATCTCCATCTTCATTGAAAACAATTCCGTTGAGTGGTTTTTTACCTAATTTACCCATTAAAACTGGGTAGTTTCTAAGGTCATACACTACAAACGCTTTTTTTCCATTTCTAAGCATCACAGGTTCGCCATTCAAGGCTGCTTTTAAGTCAAACTTTTTCATTTTATTTCTCCTCAATTTTCATGAATAGCATCCAGTGTGTATTGTTTGCTTTTCCCGATTTATGCCCGATTATTGGCGTTTCACCAAAGAGCGAAATAATCTCGCTAACTGGAACTTGAGTTTCATTCCATTTAAAAATAAGAGTTCCATAATCGTCTAGCACTCTCATACATTCCTGAAAGCCTTTTAATAACTGATTTTCCCAATCTTTATCTAATCTCCCATATTTTTTTACTAACCAGGAATTGTCACCGCCTTTTATTAAGTGAGGAGGGTCAAAAATAACGCATTTGAAAGATTTATCAGGGTATGGCATATCAGTGAAGTCATGGATCACATCAGGCGATACTTCTAAATGTCTAATTTTGTCACGATCCTTAAAACTTAGTTTTTGTTTTCTTATATCTGCAAAAAGTACATTTGGATTATCCTTATCAAAGTAAAACATTCTACCGCCACAGCAAGCATCTAGAATTGGTTTCATCTTATCTCCTTTAAAACAAAAGGCGCTCCAAGTGAGTGCCTATTGGGTTGTTAAATATTAATTCACCACGGTTTGCAAATATCAGGCACTTCAATAACCATAATTTGCTCTGGTTTAATTCTTTTGTACTTAATCCAATATTGGACGATTTCCAATGCCTCTCCCTCGCTGACCGTTTCTCTAGTCTCTCTAACCATTCCCCACTCACGCCCAAATTGACACTCAATGACAACGTATCTTTTGCCATTTGATACTTGTATGTCCTGTCTAAACATCTTTTACTCCACGAGAGATAAGCCATATTTTCAAATTAAAAAAGAAAGTATCCTCAGATAACTTTCTTTCGGTGTGCCTATCAAAAATAATAAGGGCATAAAGAATGATTAGATAGGCAATCATCATATTTAATACGGTTTCCATATTGATCAACTATCATTTATTTTTTATTACAGCTCACTTACCTTGCAAAGCAAGGAACTCACTTTGTTTAATTTCGGTTAGGTATTCTGGTATTTCTGGGAATTTATCACCGCCAAAACTCTCTGAGTTTTCTGGTATCGACACAATAAAGTTGTCACTTGCAACGCCACATACCGATACAAAACCAGTGCGATCACCAAGCACCCAGCAAGTAAGTTTTAATTTTCGCAACATAAAATCATTAAAGCTTGGGTATTGATTTAAGATATCTCTAACGCTTTGGATCTTAGCGTTAAATGCCTTACCAGCTTTTGTTCTACCATTGCCATTGATGACAACTTTCTCATTTTCTAGCATTTCGAATTTATAGGTCTTATCCTCTTTTATTTTGGCATATTCAGGATTATCTAAACTACAAACAATACCCCATATACTACTTTCGCTCCCTCTCCATCCTTCATAAAATGGGATAGTGTCAAAAATAGCTTCAAGTTTTTTATCTCTGACCTCTCTATCTTTTCGCCATTTCTCATCTAATGATTTAATAGGCTCAACGCTTAATGCACATTTAAAATATCTAAAATTTGGTTTCATTTTTTACTCCAATAAAAAGTGTGGTCTTTTTTCACATTACTTAGCGGTCATAACATCAACAACTGGTAATGCATTCACCGCACCGCCAGATTGGATTGAGTGAATAATTCGTTCCGGTGTTTCTTTCACAAAGATAGTGCCATCTTCAAATTGAATAGCTGTGTCATTTTCATCTTTAGTGATAGTTTGAATTTGTTCTACATTGATGAAAATATCTGATTCATCCGTATTAGTTAGTTTGATAAATTTAGCCATGTGGTTCTCCTACATTTGTGCAGCTCGATTTAATCGGGTCATTGTTTGTTGGTGGATATAAATTTGAGTTTCAAATTCACGAAGTGCGGTCAATTTTGGAATTAATTTTTCGTCATTGATTAATGCGTGATAGCCATCAATCAGACTTTTAATTCGTTTTTTACCAATTCCTTTGCAGTGTTGATATTTCTCTAATCCAACTAATCGCATATCGGCAAAATCATTACAGCCATTTTTACGAAGGATCGTCCAAGTTGCTTTATCTGAATAAGCTGTTGGATCTATTTCACGTAATGCGGCCATTCCTTCTTCACGCAACGCTTTAATCTCAAATGGGGTTTTGAGCGTTGTTTCCACTTTCTTCCAGGTTAAAAGTTTCTTGATGTAATCATCTGTAAACTCTTTTTTCTCTGGTGATGCAATAAGGAAAGGGGAGAGCACATGCTCTTCGTTTACATCGTTTAAAATGGCATTGATATTGTCATTGACGTAATCAGTCATTTCAGGTGCGGTGAATGCAAATTGGTTAGCAAGAGATTGATATTCAAATTTTATATAACCTCTTCCAAGTTGATCACGGCAAATAACACCGAAAACAAACGACCATGGTCGAGATTTGTTATACATCAGTTCGAAATCTTGTTCAGTGGCCGTTGTTCTGTCTTGTGGAATATTATTTTTTATCCATTCAGTGCCGTCGTTTCCTAATCCAATAACTGAAAGCACAAGAGAGTTGCGACATATTCTGTCGCTCTGCCGTTTGATATTGGCATTTTTATCGTGCTTTTTACGCGGTTTCTTACTTGTCGCCATAGTTTAAAATCTCAGTTAAGTGTTTAAATTGGTCAAGATATGCTGATTCAGCTTGATGTGGTTGCCAAAAAACAATTGTGATATTTGCCGGAGAGATACCGTCCAATTGTGGCCACTCTACAGAAGCCGGTGGAAGTAACTGTTCTTTTTCCGTTGCAAGCATCGATAAATCCATAGATTTAATTGCTGGCAATTTTTTATACTCAACATTAAAACGCTGGTGGATTGCTAAATTAAAGCGATCTTCAATATTGCGATAAGGCTCACTTAGCAAATGTTTGAGCGGAGTCGGAATATCTTTCAAGTATGCTTCTGCCGCATCGTGCAGTAGGAAAAGAAATGCAAGCTCAGGCAATCCCATTTCTTCAAAAATGTAGCTACCAAGTACACAATGCTGAGCTACGCTATAAGGTTCAGCAGTTTGACCAATAAAGCGGTTTTCAAAACTAAGGTTATGCGCAATATCACGAATATCAATTTCGTTAGGATCCGGCTTGATGTAGTCAATGGTATGGCCATAATAGGTATTAATGCGGTACATAGATTTTTCTCGTTTTAAGTTTCACTTCTTCTTGGTGCATCTTTTGGCACCATTCCGCACGGCTTATGCACCAGTGCTTATTTATCTCTTTTCCGGTTAGCTTTGATGCTTTTTTCAAAAGCACATAAGAGGATAAATAATTTTTCTTGCGTTCTTCCTTGGCGGCAAGTTCGCTGTTGGTTTTAAAAGGTAGTTTCATTTCAATTCCTTATTAATTTCAGCTTGTTTAATAGATACGTAAGCACGAGCCTGTTTTTCGCCTTCTTCGGTTAAATTCTTTTGATACTCACCGTTTTCAGCAATCCACTGCACTCTCGCTCTTTCACGTTCTAGTGCTGTTGGCTCGCTTGCAAAACAATAGGAGATTCCGCCAATCAGGAAGGTGATAAAAATCGCACAGGCAAGCTTTGCTAAAGGGCGTGTAATTTCTGCGAATACATCAGTAAATTTTTCCATTTTTTGTTTCCTTTTTAATCAATTTAGTGAATTTAGGGTGTAAAAATCCGCCACACGGATTTCTTGTGGAAAAGTGCGGTCGGATTTTCCGTTGTTTTAGAAGTCGATTTTTACGGCTTTTGGATTAAAGCCTCGCAAGTGTTTTAATACACGCCAGTTTGTCATTGGGTCGATGTTAAAATCGCTTGTGATGCGGTTTAAAATTTGATTGGTTGAACGTAACACGCTTAAATATTCGTAAGCCTGTCCGTAGATTTGCCCGCTCATATTTGAGCCTAAAACGTTAAAGGCTCTCTCAATATGTTGGAATGTGCCGACGCCACGTTTGAAAGCGAACCATAACCAAGCAAGCTCTTGAAGTTCATACTCAGTAAATTCAAAGGTGAATTTCTTTTCAGGTTCTGGCAAAGATAACTGTTGTGCTTGGTTGCGGTGCATTGCTAAGAACGCACGTAATACGATCAAGTGGAATTTTGGGCTGATCCACATGGCATAGGCAATGACAAGCTCCTCGCAAGCGTAAGTGCCTTGAAAGTTGCCGCCTCGAATGATTTTTAAGGCGTGTTGGTTGTCTTTTTCGATTTCGGCAATTAGTGCTTTTGTGGTATCAAGGCGCACAAAATTAGATGGTTGATGTTTTGATTTTCCGCCACTGGCAATATGTAGATCGTTTAATGCATAAAGATTTTCAAAAGTGCGGATAGATTGAGATAAGATTTGTAAATTTGACATGTTATGCCTCTTGCGTTTTAGTTAGTAAAGATCACTTAGTAGGTGATCGGGTTTCAACTACCAACGCAAGCTGGCGGAACTATTTCCCTTTCGGTATTGTATTTCGTTCTCTCAACCCGATCTTTGATCTATTTTCGTTCCTCAGATGTGAGGATCTGAAATTTAGGCATAAAAAAACCGCTATGCTGTCGGGTGCGGAAACCGCTTGCGTTTGTTAGTTGCGGTTATCTTATCCGTTGATGGCGGTTTTTGTCAAATTAAATTGTAAAAGTTTTCATTACAAGCTGTTTATAGGCTTCAACGGCATAAGCAAAGCGATTATCATCATCTAGATTAACTGTAACCTTAAATAATCCGTCATCAAAATCTATAAAGCGCAAGATGAGGGTATTTTGTTTTAATGTAAATTCAATACGAATAAATACGCTTTGTTTTGGATAGGTATTTGGTGATCTTTCAAGGGTGAGGGAAATACCAGCTTCAGCTATTGGGTCACCTTGTTCATCAAACATTATAGGTAACTCCATTACATGAATGTGTTGATGTTCGTCACTGTCTAATTCCAGCAATTTGACATAAGGCACGGTAGTGGAAACTTCGTTAATCGTTGCGTTGTAATATTTATCACTTAGCCCTAAGTTTTGGCTTATTGCTTGGCAAAATTCGCTGATAAGTTGACGCAAATTATTACGGCGTTTATTGAGTTCGTCATTATACTTTTGTTGTTGGTCGCAGAGTTGTTGGTAGGTTATCATGGTGTTCTCCTGTGAATTTGGGGTACAAAAAAAGCCACTTAATTGTAGTTACCGACTTTCTGTTGAAAGTAAAATTTGTTTAAAAATCAAATGTTATATTAACTAATATAAACTGGATATACTATATAATTTGTCCCGAGCTTGGTATGTACATTACCTTTATTTACATAAATTTCATGAGCAACATCGTTTTCAGATAAAATTACATACCTATTAATTGTACGTTTTTCAATATATCGTTTTAGTGCTTCTTCATCCTTAAAAATTACATCCTCTGAAATTTCTATAAAATCTGTTAGTAAGTCGAAGCTATTAAAGCATACAAATAACCTGTTTCTTTTCATTTTAACTCCTTTTTTAATAAATTATATATTTTGTTTTTTGGCATATTGAACAAAGTGTAAAACTAGTGATGTTTCTACTTGAAAGCGGCTTTAGCTGGTGGCTCTATCGAATATTCCACCTATAAAACCATCCCAATCTTTCGATTTAAGGGCTCAATCTTTCGATTTAAGTGGGCTTTTTCTTATTAAGAATTGACAAGAACCATTAAGGTGCCTTTCTTTATGCTTGTAAGGCTCAAGTCCCTTATTGTCACCACAACACATAAGGAATATAATTTTCACAACCACAACACAAAATAAGGAGAACATTGTGAAAAAAATTGAAGCTGACGCAATAGCTATTGCAATGGCTAGAGATATATTAAGAACTAACTCTTCTCAATATTTGAGAGATATCAATGAGTACACAGCAGAGGATATTGCTAAGTTTATTTCTAGACTATCTACAGAGCTACAAACATCTATGGATGGAAATCTTACTAGCGACGATGTATTTATTGCCCATAAAGGTCAATAAATGTAAAAGCTCGACATAGCGCTTTAGCAATATTATCCGGTGGCAGATTTGTATTTTTAGCCGCACTTTCTAATACAGCCTGTTTGATTAGTCTTTTATCTTTATCAGATAGGCTTTTTTCTTTTTCTTTTTCCATATTTAAACCTCTTTATTGATTGACATTTCAAAGCGAACTTACCAAATTCTGATCTAGCTATCCTTAAATTGGTAATCTGCAGTTTACCCAGACCTTTGATGGAACATTTAATAAATTCGCTTTGAAGTGGCGCCCTATACAAGATTCTAACTTGTAACCTATCGCTTAGAAGGCGATTGCTCTATACGATTGAGCTAATAGGGCATAACCGATCCGTGGGCTTGTTACCATTTCCCCGACCGAACTCGTATCCTCTAAGGGATTGCTTAAAGATATAAACAGCGCTGCCATTGACCTGCCAACCACATCACTTCGGTTAAACACGCAGTACAGTTTTCTGCTCTGGGGTTACTCGACTTAAACAGCCGATAATTTATATCCCGCACGAGACCAAGTTTTTAAAGAACGTTTCAAAGTGTTTTGCTTTGTTGTGGTTAATTCTACTTAAAGTAGATATTTATGCAACTAAAATTTGCATAAAAGTAGAATTATTTTCTATTAAAAGTAGCATTTGTTTGATTTTTAAGGGAAAATATTTTGTTAGCTGGTGTTTGAATGCCTATTTTTTAATCAGTGAATATTGTGATTTGAGATGCTGATCACGGAATGTGCTAATTTTTTTAAGTAGAATGACCGCACTTTTTAATGGAGGTTATATGAGGAAAATATTTGTTCCGATTGTTGCACTTGGTCTTTTTGGATGTGGAGTTAGTACGTCTGAAATGCGTGCGTTAGAATTTAAAAGCTATCCAATTACACAAAGCGAAGATCATGTAAAACAATGTTTGCTTGATAAGCTAAATAGCTTTAGGCCTGATCGCATGTTGATAAATGAATATGGAAAGCATACAGAAATATTTATTGGGGCAACACAGGCGGGGAAGTTTAGAAGTTTTTATTTGTTTGATATTTTGCATAATGAAATTAAGATGTCTCATTATGATGGTGTATTTCCAGCATTATCTAAAAGCGAAGCTGATAGCATTGTAACATCCTGTCTATGATTAATTGAACATTTGAAATAATAAAAAACCGCCACACAGGCGGTTTTGTTTGCTATTATCTATAATATATATTATTTACTGGTATAGATTCCTCTAATTGGAGGGATGTATATAGGAAAGCATTATCAATTATCTTGTTTACAGTTCGGCTTATATGCCGCATAAAAAAGTCGTTATCATTGTTAAATAATTCTTTAATATTTTGTTCATTAGCAAGATTCTTATCTATAACTTCAAAGCCTATTACAAATTCGCAAACCAAATCTGCATCATTTGAAACTGATAGATCAAATTTTAAAGGGAACAATGCCACCGTTCCCAAAGTCTGTTCGATAATTTTTGGATTTGCTACACCTAGTCCGAAATCTACCTTAACTCTCCCGTCGCGGCCATTTTCCGGTTCTTCTCTCATTTTTAGATTCAGTGACCTAACGAAAAAGTTTAAGAATACCAATCTTTCCTCTGTTTTCATTGATGAACCACCTTTGTTTCGTAATATGTTGAATCACTACCTACAAAGCGGACTGCACTTTGAAGATCAACGTTTGTGTTAACAACGGAAATTTTTCTTATATTCATCTTAAGCTCTTTTTCCATGAATTGGTATGACAATGGTATTTGTCTCTTTGTCGCGGCTATATGATGTTCCAATGCCTCTTGTACGATAGAATTTAAAGACATGCCCTCGGATGAAGATAATATTGCGATTTCCCTATGTAATTGCGGTGGAATTCTAACGTTAAAATTCCCTGAGAACGGCTTATCAGGCTCAATGCCTTCTTCTTCGCAAAAGGCAAGATAATCATCAACAGCCTCTTTGAAAGCATTTTCTAATTCATCAAAATTACTACCTTCATAATTTACAAGGTCATTAATACAGAGGATTTTACCGAAAAATACTCTATCTTCTACGGAAGATTCAATGCTTCCGCAATACCCGCGATAGGTTAGTACATTGCTCTTTTTCATAATAAGTTCATATCTTCTAATTTTTCTATAACTTGTTTGATTGCGTATATTTTTAAATGTTTATGAGGGTGCGGTTTGTGTAGAAATATTTTATTGTTTGTTTCCTTGTGAACAAATTTCCTGCTAGATCCGCTATTGGTTTTCTCTTGGAATCCAAAGAAACTCAATAACGAAACTAACTCATCCCATGTAAAATTTGTGGGAGGAGGCTCTTGTAGAAGATGTTTTAAAAGTTTATCAATTCCAGCCATTTTTGCAACTAAAAAATAGTACCATAGTTATAATAACAAATTACTTTTTATTCAAGTCTCGGGCAATCACTACAACAACACCGAGTACCAAAACACTTTACCAAGCACTGAAATGTCTTGTAACTCTGCTATTTCGTCAGGGTGCTCATCACTGTTATAGCTGCGGATTTTCACCTGTTCATTAGGCATATTGTAGAGTAGTTTTATTCTCAGTAAGCCACCGTGGTTTATGGCGTATATTTTCCCATCTCTAATGGTTTTATTGCCCAAATCAATCCCCACCGTTGTTCCATCCGGAATAACAGGTTCCATGGAGTTACCGTCAGCAATTACACACACAGCATTTTCAAACTGCACACCTTGTTTTCTTAATGTGGCTTTAGAAAAACGTAATTTAAAATTGTTATAGTCTGCGATGTCATCAGCAAACCCATTACCCGCAGCAAGGCGAACATCTTGATAAAAAGGCACTGCCACTTCATCACTATTTAATGGCGTGTTTCTATCCCATAAGTCAAAGGATCCAAGCTCTTTTATGTTTGATGTAACTTTTGTTTCAGTTGAGTCAGTAGAGCCATATTTCAAATAAGCAGGACTAACTCCAAAGTATTCAGCCATAGATTCAATTTTGTCATCTCTTGGTGTGGCTGTGCCAAGCGTATAACGTCTGGCCATTTCATAGGTTACGCCTAGAGCCTTTTGAAGATCTCCTATTCTTTTATTTTGCTGAGCCATTAATTCATTAATTCGGCTTGCTAAATCTGACATATAACCCCCTTATTTCTACTAAAGGTAGAGAATACGCAAATAAAATAGTTGATTCAATTCTATTTTTAGTAGTAGAATTATGCTACTTAAAATAGAAAAGAGGTTAAGATGCTACCAATCGAAAAAGCTTATGAAATCGTAGGCGGTATTTCTGCCATGGCTCGGCACTTCAATATCACACCTTGGGCAGTATCAAAATGGCGTGAAAAGGTACCAGCTGAACGCTGTGCAAAGATTGAAGAACTTACTAATGGCAAAGTTAAAAAATCTGAATTACGCCCCGATTTGTGGGATTAATTTATCAGTAAAAATCAAAAAGAAAACCATAAAAATAAGGCAAAAATTATGGCAATGAAACAAACAATTATAGAGATGATTGAACAGATACCCGGTGGTAAAAGTGCGGTAGCTGGATTCTTAGGATTTACTGAAAGTGAATTAAATAATCGTCTTTATCAAACAAAGGGCCAACGGTTCAAAAATGAAGAGTTAATCGCTATTCAGCTTGAATATGGTTGCACACAATTTATTGAAGAATTATGCCGTGCCGCTGGTGGACGTTTTGTACCAGATACCTGTGCAGATGATTTAGATGCAGTAGAAATGGCAAATATTCAATTACATGAGTTATCAGCTCGTGGATTGTTATTTGAAGCATTAGAAAGAGCACTTGCTGATGGTGAGATTACCAGCTGTGAAGAAGATTTGATCCGCAAGTTATTAAATAAACATTTAGCTGCAACACAACATTCTATTGAGTGTGTGATTTCACTTAATAAACGGCAATAAAAAACCACGGCGGCCACCGTGGTTAATTACACTCACAAGG
>RBWB01583886.1_pt1 | contig 11006 bp, 10 predicted proteins | sample 2014201 | NCBI WGS metagenome assembly RBWB01 (sample SAMN10133834, study PRJNA383868) | Human oral metagenome, whole genome shotgun sequencing project. | isolation source: supragingival plaque isolated from 88 juvenile twins | host: Homo sapiens | place: Australia
TTTTTTATTTTTTTAATACTTCAATGTATACATTATAACCATTTATATCATAATTATTTTCTTTATATTCAGTTAACTTAAGTTCATTAGCTAAAGTTTCTCTTTTTATTATATCTTCATAAGAATATATAGCTTCTTTAACTAAGTTTTCATTTGTATTGTAATTTACTACTATTCTATCAGTAACATTAAAATCTTGTGTTTTTCTAATATTTTGAATTTTACTAATCATTTCTCTAGCTATACCTTCTTCTTGTAATTCTTTAGTAATATTAGTGTCTAAAATTATATATGTATCATATACTCTTGCAGCATTATAATTTTCTTTAACATCTACTCTAACTTCAACTAAATCAGGAGTAATAGTATAATCATCTCCTAATACTGATATAATTATATCTTTTCCACTAGATAATGATTTAACATCTTTATCTTCTAAATTATTCAATATATCACTAACTAATTTAATGTTCTTACCAAATTTAGGTCCTAATTCTTTAAAGTTAGGTTTAATACTAATATTCATATAATTACTCATATCAGATACGAATTCTATGTTCTTAATATTTAATTCTTCTTTTATTAAATCTATTAAGTCACCTATTATTTCTTTATTAGAAATATCTAATATTGCTCTTGAAAGAGGTTGTCTTATCTTAATCTTAGAATTTTCTCTAACTCCTCTTCCTAAAGTAATTAAATCTCTTACTAAGTCCATTTTTTCTTCTAATTTTAAATCTATATATTTATCTTCACATACTGGATAACTATCTAAAAATACACTTTCTTTATCAGTTAAATTCATGTATATTTCTTCTGCTAAGAATGGTGAAAAAGGTGCTACTAATTTAGATAAACCTAAAAGTATATTGTAAGTTGTTTTATATACCACTTTTTTACTTAATTCATTACCTTCTACTTTAGACCAGAAACGTTTTCTATTTCTTCTAATATACCAATTAGATAAATCATCATTAACAAAGTTAGTTATTTTCTTAACTGCTTTTGTTAAATCAAACTCTTTCATAGAATTTTCTATATATTTAATTAAATTATTATATTTAGATATAATCCATCTATCTATTTCTTCTAAATCTTTATCATTTATTTCATAAGAATTAGGATCCATATTATCGATATTTGCATACATACTAAAGAAATTATAAGTATTTCTAAGTGTTGAAAACATCTTAGTATTTATTTCTTTAACACCATCTTCATCATATCTAAGAGGAGTCCATACTGGAGATGCTGACAAGAAGAACCAACGTATTGCATCTGCTCCAAATTCTTCTAAAGCTCCAAATGGATTAACTGCATTACCTCTTGATTTATGCATTTTACTTCCATCTTTTGCAAGTACTAAATCATTAACTAAAACATTTTTATATGGTGATTTTTTCTTTAAAAATACTGAAATTAATAAAAGTGAATTAAACCATCCTCTAGTTTGATCTATTCCTTCACATATGAAATCTGCAGGAAAATGTTTTTCAAAGAAATCTTTATTTTCAAATGGATAATGACAACTAGCAAATGGCATAGCACCACTATCAAACCAACAATCCATTACTTCTGGAATTCTTGTCATTTCTTTTCCACATTTTTCACATTTAATATGAATATTATCTACATATGGTCTGTGTAAATCTATATCTTTTATTTCTTCTATTGCCTTTTCTTTTAATTCTTCAATAGAACCTATCATTTCTTCATGACCACAACTACACTTCCATAGAGGTATTGGTGTTCCCCAATATCTACTTCTAGATATTGCCCAATCAACCATATTTTCTAACCAGTTACCAAATCTTTTTTCACCTACATAACTTGGAAACCAATTAACTGTCTTATTAGCTTTAATTATTTCATCTTTATATGCTGTAGTTTTGATATATAAACTAGGAGAAGCATAATACATAAGTGGTGTTGAACATCTCCAACAATGTGGATAATTATGTTCTATCTTTTGCTTTTTAAATAATTTATCATTTTCCTTTAAATACTTAATTATATCTATTTCAAGTTCTGGATCTAAAACAAATCTATCTTTCCAAAGTCCTTCTTTATATTTACCTTCAGGATTAACTGGATTAACAAGTTCTAAATCATATCTTAAACATACATCATAGTCATCTTGTCCAAAAGCAGGAGCCATATGTACTATACCTGTACCATCTTCCATAGTAACATAAGTATCATTTGTCACTATAAAAGCTTTTTTACTCATCTTTATAGATGGTATTAATTGTTCATATTCTTTATATTCTAAATCTTTACCACTATATTTTTCTATTACCTTATATTCAGTTCCTATGACTTTTTCTACTAATTTTTCTGCTAAGATAAACTTATATCCTTTAGATTCTACTTTTACATATGTTTCTTCTGGATTAACACAAAGTGCAACATTAGCAATTAATGTCCATGGTGTTGTAGTCCATACAAGAAAATAACTATCTTCATCTTTTAATTTAAAAGGAATATATACTGAATTAACTGAAACATTCTTATAACCTTGTGCTACTTCATGAGATGCAAGTCCAGTTCCACATCTTGGACAATATGGTAGTATTTTAAATCCTTCATATATTAAACCTGCTTTATAATATTCTTTTAATATCCACCATTCTGTTTCAATAAATGAATTATCATATGTAATATAAGAGTTTTTAGTATCGATTAATTGTCCCATTTTATGAGTAAAGTCAACAAATGCTTCCTCATTTTTTAAAACACTATCTTTACACTTTTTATTAAATTCTTCTATTCCATACTTTTCAATATCACCTTTTCCAGTAAATCCTAAAGCTTTTTCTACAGCAACTTCTACTGGAAGACCATGTGTATCCCATCCTACTCTTCTATCTACTTTATATCCATTCATAGAGTAGTATTTGCATACAGAATCTTTTAATAATTTTGCCATCATGTGATGAATTCCAGGCATACCATTTGCAGTTGCAGGTCCATCATAAAAAACAAAATCTTTTTCTTTTCCTTGATTACTTTTGTTTAATATATCGTGCTTATCCCAGTAGTTATATATTTTTTCATTAACCACACTAACTTTCTCTTTATCAAGTTCTTTAAACATATTCTTTTCTCCCTCCTAAACAAAAAAAGATGATACCTTATAAGGGCGAAATGCCGCGGTACCACCTTAATTTATTACTCATTCATTTTAACGGTTTCTAACCGGCTTTAATTTCTTAAAGCACATCGAAAGTGATTCAAATTAAAGGTTTTATTGATTCTCACCAACCATCAATTCTCTTGTAAAACTAACTCTAATTTCGTCTTTCTCATCTGTTTTAATGATAATAATTTAACATATATATTTATTTTTTTCAATTAATTTTTAAATATTAATTATTTTTGGATAAAATCATTAAATAAGTATCTATATTAACTCCATTTTTTTGATAAGAATTAGTAATTTTTTTATATTCCTTAAACCCTAATTTTTTAGCAAATTCTTCTGATTTTTTATTTCCAGTATCATATCCTATAATTATATTAGAATATCCTTTATCAAATAAAAACTCTATTACTTTTGTAACAGCTTCTAACATATATCCTTTTCTCCAATAATTAGGATGCATATTAAAAGATAGTTCAATAGAATTAAGACTTTTAATTTCTCTATCAGCTGTAATATTTCCAATCGGAGTATCTTGATTTAAAAATATATACCAGTCAAACATTTTTTCTTTGGCTATATCTTCATAATATTTTTTAGAATCTTCTCCTATAAAATCAATTGGTTCCTTTACTTTCTCTATTATTTCTTCTCCTAAAATTCCTCTACACTTAAGCATAACGTATTCATATACTTTAATAGAGTCTTTAGACGTCCCCTTTTTTAATACCAGTCTTTTAGTATATAAAGTTTTTGTATCATATTTGTCTAATAACTTTTTATTTTCTGCTTCTAAGTTTTTCATATCTAACATGCATTAATACAATTCATATTTTCTAACAAAGTTTAAATTATCATCTAATTCATAAACTGTAAGAACTCCTGTTTTAATCTCTAAATTAACTATATCTTCATCACTAATATTTTCGATGTATTTTGCTAAGCTTCTGAGTGAATTACCATGAGCTGCTATTAATATAACATCGTGATTAACAAAAGATGGTTTTATTATGCTTTCATAATAAGGTACTGCTCTTTCTAAACACATTTTTAAACTTTCTCCAAGTGGTAGATTATCTATTCCTTTATATAATTCATCAAACTTAGGATTTCTTTTATCATCTTCACTTAGTAATGGTGGTAAAACATCATAGCTTCTTCTCCAAATTTTCACTTGATCAGCACCATATTTATTTGCAGTCTCTTCTTTGTTTAATCCTTGTAAAGCTCCATAATGTCTTTCATTCAATCTATAGTTTCTAAGTACTGGTATACCTAAATTATCATTATTTTCTAGTGTTAAAAATAAAGTTTGATTAGCTCTTTTAAGTACAGATGTATATGCTATATCTATTTTTATATTATTTTTCTTTAATATTTTACCAGCATTTCTAGCTTCTTCTTCTCCTTTTTGGCTTAAAGTTATATCTGTCCATCCAGTAAAACGATTCTCCTTATTCCATAAACTTTCCCCATGTCTTAACATTATTAATTTTTTCATTTTTATTCCTTTCTTGCTTTATAAATATTTTTTATATAAAATTTATTTAGATGCACCTATAACTCAGTGGATTAGAGTGTTTGGCTTCGAACCAAAAAGTCGGGAGTTCGAATCTCTCTAGGTGCTCCATATGAATTTACAAGTAACTAATAGTTACTTTTTTCTTTTTCTTAATACTTTAGCTTCATTTTTTTGAGAAAAATTATTATAAATATTTCCTGCTAATTCTTTGGCATCTAAATTATTTTCATTTAAATTTTTATAAGCTACATAATTTTCTTTTTCCTCTATTGGATTAGAATTTGTTCCAATTAAAGTATAACCATTACTATCAAAGAAATTTAATGCTTTATCTTCATCTAAATTTGTTTGAATAAATAACATGTTTTTATCTTTTGATTTTAAATAATTAGATAATTCATCCATTGAAATTTTAGTTATCTCTTTTGATACTTCATCTTCAAATATATAAATACCATTTATTTTAACTGTAGAAAAATCACAATTTTGAATAGTAAAATAACCTAATAAATATCCATCATCCTTAATAGATAAAATCTCTTTTTCTCCTGTTTCAAATTTATCTAAATTTTTTTCAATCAATTTTAAATAAAATATATCTTGATCTAATAAAAATTCATTTAAAACAATATTTGCAATACTAAATTCTTCTTTTAGATTTACTTTTTCAAGTTTTAACATATTTTTATTTTTCACCTTTCAAATAATGATAATGACATACTGCTATATATTTATCATTTCCACCAATATCAACTTGCTTTCCTTCTTTTACTTTTTTACCACTTTCATCTATTCTCATATTCATAATTGCTTTCTTATTGCAAAATTTACAAATATTTTCTATTTCTTTTATTTCTTCTGCTAAAGTTAAACATGCCATTGTACCTTCAAATAAATTATTTTGAAAATCTGTTTTTAATCCATAAGCAATAATAGGTACATTATTTTCTATTACAAAAAATTCTTTTAGTTTTCTATTACAAAAAATTCTTTTAATTTTTCTAACCACTCTTTCTTAAAAAATTGTGCTTCATCTATCAATACACAAACTGGATTATCTTTTAAACTACAGATATTTTCAATATCTTTCATACTAGATATTGCTATTGCTTCTTGTTGATCTCCTGTTCTAGAAGTAACTCTTCCTACTCCATAACGATCATCTAGTTTAGAACACAATACAATAACATTATCTCCTCTAGTTCTATAATTATATAAAGTTCTAAGTAACTCTTGAGACTTTCCTGCTCCCATAGTACCATATTTAAATTTAAATTTAGCCATAATACACCTCTAGTTTCATTATATATTCTTTTTCACTTTTTTTAAACAAAGAAAAAACTCTTCACATAGAAGAGTTCAATTTCTTAAATGGTGCCCAAGGCCGGACTTGAACCGGCACGAACGGTGAAGTTCCCAGGATTTTAAGTCCTGTGCGTCTACCAATTCCGCCACTCGGGCAATGGTGCCTTGTTGGAGGCTCGAACTCCAGACCCCTTGATTAAAAGTCAAGTGCTCTACCGACTGAGCTAACAAAGCAACTGGCTGCCTCGATTAGATTCGAACTAATGTATGGAAGAGTCAAAGTCTTCTGCCTTTACCGCTTGGCTACGAGGCAAAAATATGGTGGAGGGAGATGGATTCGAACCACCGAACCATAAGGAACTGATTTACAGTCAGCCGCGTTTAGCCACTTCGCTATCCCTCCATAAAAATGGTGCCGAAACCAGGACTTGAACCCGGAACCCACTGATTACAAATCAGTTGCTCTACCAATTGAGCCATTTCGGCACTAATAAATGGTGGGCGATTACGGACTCGAACCGCAGACCCCCTGCTTGTAAGGCAGGTGCTCTAACCAACTGAGCTAATCGCCCATTTATTAGCTAATCTATATAAGTGATTAACAATTAAGATTATAATATGATTTTTTTGTTTTTACAATACTTTTTTTAATAATTTATAAAATAAATTAAAAGGATAGCTAAAACTATCCTTCTTTTTTCACCATTTTATCTATCATTCCACAATATTCATTAGATGTTCCATAAGCAAAACAATCATAAACTTGTCTTTCTTCTTCTTTAACTTGTTCTATTTTTAAAGCTTTAATTGCTATAGCATCTTCACCTTTTTGATTTTTTGCTTTAACAAATACACCTTTAATATCATAATATTTAGAATCTTCTACTCTCATAGATTTATCATATTTAACTGTAAAACCTACTAAAGTAGCATCTGCTGCACAACAAGTAATGTAATACTTACCTATTGCAAAATAACCAATTGGAATATAACTAGCTTCTCTTACAACAAATCCTCTAATATTAACTGTTTTACCATACCATTTTTGTGGATAATTATTTATTTCAAGAGATGCTTCTACATAGTTATAATCTTTAATAGTTAAATCTATTTTACTAAGATCATATTTAGTATTATTTTTATCTTCTTCTGTTGTTAATAAAGTTAAATTAGTACTTTTATTTTTTATAATTTTAGTATTTAAAGCACCATCTCCTATTAAAAACAATGTTAAAAATGGTATAAATAGTATTAAAATACGAAAATCAAATTTTTTCTTTTCTTCTAATATTTGTTTCTTTTTTGTTTTCTCTTCTGTTAACAATATATATGTAGCAATTATCAAAAATATAAATACTGTAATTAAGTTATAATTTATTATCTTTGGAGATAAAAATTTCTTAGTAAGATTTAATAAATGTAATATGTAAAATAACATAGAATACATTATTAAAATTATAGAATAATTTGTCTTTTTCATATTTTCACCACACTTACTACAATAAATATTGTTATAAATATTAAAAATATTAAAGTAAATACAAATTTTTTCTTAAATCCACCCATTAAAACAATAGTATTTTTAATATCTATCATAGGTCCTAATAATAAATATGCAAGTATTGCTCTATTATTGAAACTTCCCATCATACTTTTAGCAACAAAAGAATCTGATGTAGAACATAAAGACATTAAATATGCAAAAAGCATAAGTGATATTGTCGAAATAAGTTCATTTTTAAATAAACTAGCTGGCACTAAATTTTGCATTAAACTAGCAATTAAAGCACCTATAATTAGATATTTTAATACATCAAACATATCTTCTATAGTATGTTTTAAAATAGATTTTAAATCACCTTCATCATGATGATGACCACAAGAATGACAACTGCAAGAATGATTATGATGATGGTGTTCTTCTTCTATAAGTGGATCTTTATCTTTATAAATAATTGCCATAATAATCGATACGATTAATGATACTAATATTCCAAGTAAAAATCTTAAATAAAAGAAATTTAAATTTTTATTAAATGCTGTATAAGTAGCAAATAATACTACTGGATTAATAATTGGAGAAGATAACATAAATGATAATATTACATTTAATGGTACCTTCTTCTTTAATAATCTTCTTGCTATTGGTATAACTGCACAATCACAAGCTGGTATAAAAAATCCCATTAAAACTCCAACTAATGCAGCTAATATTTTATTTTTAGGTATTATTTTTACAAATGTTTCCTCAGACACATATCTATCTATTATTGCAGATATAAGTGAACCAAGAAATAAAAAAGGTAATGCTTCAAAAAATATTGAAATAAAAACTATTGTAATATTTTTAATCATTCTTAATTATTTTCTCCACTATCTTTTTTAAAGTACTCTTTTTTTCTTTTACTCTCAAATCTATTTTACCCTTTTTATCAAGTCCTAATACTTCTACTTCTACTTTATCTCCTACACTAAATTTATCTTTAATGTTTTCTATTCTTTCTTTTGATAATTTAGAAATATGTACTAATCCTTCCATTCCTTCCCAAAATTCTACTATACATCCAAAGTCTTTTATTTCTTTAATAACTGCTGGATATACTTTTCCAAACTCTAATTCTTTGACAATATTATCAATCATAGATTTTGTTTTTTCTATTATCTTTTTATCTTTATGATAAATAATAACTTTACCATAATCATCTATATCTATTTTAACTGCTTTAACATCGTTAACACTAACAACATTACTTGCTTCTTGAATAATCTTAGTAATAGTTTCTCCACCTTTACCAATAACTTCTTTTATTTTTTCAGGTTTAATATTAAATGTTAACATCTTAGGAGCATATTCACTAAGTTCTTTTCTTGGTTCTTTTATCGCTGACTTCATTACTTTTAATATTTTAAGTCTAGCCTTTTTAGCTTCTTCTAATGCTTCAGTTAAAATTTCTTTCGTAATACCTTTAATCTTAATATCCATTTGTAAAGCACATATACCATTTTTTGTACCTGCTACTTTAAAGTCCATATCTCCTAAATGATCTTCCATACCTTGAATATCAGTTAATACAGTATAATCATCTCCACTAGTAATAAGTCCCATAGCTATACCTGCTACCATATCTTTAATAGGTACTCCAGCAGCCATTAAAGACATACAACCTGCACATATTGATGCTTGTGAACTACTTCCATTTGATTCAAGTATTTCACTTACTACTCTTATAGTATATGGAAATTCTTCTTCATTTGGTATTACTTGTAAAAGTGCTCTTTCACCAAGTGCTCCATGACCTATTTCTCTTCTTCCAGGAGCACCATATCTTCCTGTTTCTCCTACTGAAAATTGAGGAAAATTATAATGTAAGATAAATCTCTTACCTTCTTCTTCACTAAGGCCATCTAATATTTGATATTCATTTAATGCTCCTAAAGTAGTAATAGATAAACTTTGAGTTTCTCCTCTTGTAAAAAGTGCTGATCCATGTGTTCTAGGTAAAAAATCAACACTAGCAGATAACTCTCTTATTTCATCCATTTTTCTTCCATCAGGTCTTTTCTTTTCTTTAACTACAATATTTCTAAATAATTCGTATTCTAAATTATTAAAAGTATTTTTATATTTTACTATAAGTTCATTTAATTCTTCTTCTGGAACATTCTTATTAGTTTCTTTTTTCTAAATAATTCATATTCTAAACTATTAAAAGCATTTTTATATTTTACTATAAGTTCATTTAGTTCTTCTTCTGGTACATTTTTATTAGTTTCTTTTACATATTCTACTATTTCTTCTTCTATTGAAGATATAGCATCATATTTCTCTTGTTTTTCTTTTATTCTTAAAGCAGCATCAAGTCTAGATTTAACTTCATTAACCTTTTCTTTTATTTCATCAGTTATAACAAGTTTTTCATATTCCATCTTAGGTACTGCTAATTCTTTTATTATCTTTTCTTGAAATTTAATTAATTCTTTTATTGCTTCATGTCCATACATTAAAGCTTCTATCATTTCTTCTTCTTGAAGTTCTTTAGCACTAGATTCAACCATATTAATAGCTTCTTTTGTACCTGCTACTGTTAAATCTAAAACTGATTTATTTTGTTCTTCTACAGTTGGATTAATTATAAGCTTACCATCTACCTTAGCTACTACTACAGAAGCTATTGGTCCGTTAAATGGTATTTTTGATAAACTAACTGCAAGTGAAGACCCTAAAGTTGCTGCAAGACGAGGATCACAATCTTGTTCAACAGATAAAACAGTATTTATTATTTGAACACTATTTCTAAAATCTTCTGGAAAAAGAGGTCTCATTGGTCTATCTATCATTCTAGCTGCTAGTGTAGCTTCATCTGTTGGTCTACCTTCTCTTTTAATAAAACCACCAGGTATTTTACCAACTGAATAAAGTTTTTCTTGATAAAGTACTTGTAATGGGAAAAAGTCTGATAATAAATCAACTTTTTTAGCTACTACAGCACAACTTAAAACAACAGTATCACCATATCTAACAAGAACTGAACTATCAGCTTGTTTTGCTACTTCTCCTATTTCTATTTTTAAAGTTTTTCCTTTAAACTTAGTTTCATAAACTTTTTTCATACATTCTCCTTTTAATAAAAAAGACACTCAAAAAGTAAGTGTCTATTTTCTTAATCCTAATTCTTTTATAACTTTTCTATATCTATTAACATCTTTAGAAGCTAAATATTTAAGTAAATTTTTTCTTTGTCCTACTTTTTTTAATAAACCTCTTTGTGAATGATAATCATGTGTATTTTGTTTCATATGTTCAGTTAAACGATTTATTTCTTCTGTTAAAATTGCAATTTGTACTTCAGCTGAACCTGTATCATTCTTAGATGTTTGAAATCTTTCCACTATTTCTTTCTTTTCTTCTTTTAATAAAGCCATTTTTTCCTACCTTTCTTTTCACTTTTAACCAAGTTTTAGTCGGAAAATCTCTAAAACCTCGTTAAAGAACAATATTAATATATACTATTTTTTTTATTTTTTCAAGATATTAAA
>RBWB01583893.1_pt1 | contig 10995 bp, 15 predicted proteins | sample 2014201 | NCBI WGS metagenome assembly RBWB01 (sample SAMN10133834, study PRJNA383868) | Human oral metagenome, whole genome shotgun sequencing project. | isolation source: supragingival plaque isolated from 88 juvenile twins | host: Homo sapiens | place: Australia
AATAATTATGTAAATGCCCACTAATGAAATAATTATATTTAGATTTACCATACATCTCTTTAACTTCATTTTGCATTAAAAACTGTTTCTGTTTTTTATTTTCTGTATCTAAATGCCCCAATCCAATCAAAGAATTTCCATATTCTATGTATTTCCTACTCTTTATTTCACTATTAAATACAATATTTCCTTTTTCAAAATTATAATGTTCTAATGCTTTTACTAACATATAACTTAATAATTTATCGTGGTTTCCTTGAATTAATATAACATTAACTTTATCAAAAAATACACTTAATGTATGTAACGTTTCTATCATTAGTTTTAATCCAAAATCAAACATTTTATATACATCTACTTCTGTATCTTGTGGAGTACCTTTTGTAGTTGTCTTATTAATTGTATCAATGTTAAAATAATCCTCTCCAATAACAAATACACATTCCTCCGCACTCGTTTCATTTAAAAAAGTATCAATAGCATTATTAAATCTAGTTCTAGCCATCTCCATATCATAATTATCACTAAACTTATTCAAATGTAAATCTGCTATGTCAATTAATATCATATTCTCATTATTATCTCTTTTATTTAATACTGGTCTTGTAAAATCAACTTTATCAAAGCAACTGTCAATAACATTCTTTAATTCTTCAACATCATAATCTAATTTATCTCTTTTCTTGAATTGGCATTTAACAGAATATAAAGGTATTGTTCCCTTCTCCTTATTAGGACTATCCCACAATGAATAATTTAATTTCTCAATCTGCCATTCTTTAATATCCAAATTAAATTCTTTCAATATATCTTTTTCATTGATATTATCAATATTCAAATGAATTATTTTCTCTGCTCTAATTTTACCATTTATAAAGTCAATTTCTTTCTTATCACTACCTAAAACAATCGTATTTGACTTTCTTGGTTGTTTATCAACATTTTCAATAAGTTCCCTACCTAAATCTTTTTTAGATTGTTCTACAACCTTATATCCTCTATAAATTTTATTTCTTCTCTTTTCATTGGGATAGTTAGGTAAAGTTCTCAACATATTATCCATTATAAGTCCATTCTCTTTACAAAATATTCTTAATTGCTTATAATTAATATGATGTAAAAATTTACCATTATAATACAATTTAAAATGTTTATTCTTCAATTAATTTACCACCTTTTTTCTCTAATTCTAACTCTTCTTCGGTTAAATATTTAACTTTAAAATTACCAATACTCCATATATCTACTAATTGTTGTCCTTGTTTCTTACATAATTGATATATTTCTTTATAGTGAGTTCCCTTTTCCATCTCATTATACATAACACCTTGTATTACATCTTCAAGTTGTGATATATAATTTAATGTATTAATATCAACTCTTTCTCTATCTCCTTTTTTCAAACCTAACAATTTATTTACAAGCATTGAATAAGTCATATATAACTTATCATAATTTTTACTACCTTGCTGTCTTGCATAAGGTATTAAAGTTTGTATTCTATCTGTAATAGTTCTTCTTACAAGTTTTCCATTCTCTCTAACTTTAAACCATTCAAAATCTTTTTTACTTTCATTTGAATACCTAAGTCTATAAATTTCTTCTTCTAATTTATCAATATATTCAAATAATTTACTTCTTACAAATTTACTTTCTCTTGTTAAAATTTGTTTTGCTTGAGATGTAGTTAATTCATAAAAATAATATCTTTGATTATTTTGTGGGTGTATGTAAGGGGTATGTATTATTTTTTGCATACCCTCACAAACACCATAAATATCTGTATTAAATTCATCTCGTATATTATCTAAAAGACTTCTATGTTTTAATTCTGTAAATTTACCTTTTTTAATTTCTGCTTCCGTTAATACATCTAATTTCTCTTTTAACTCATATTCTTCACTTCTTAATTTATTAATTATTTCTAATAATTGTAAACTTGATATTCTTTTATTATCAATTAATCTTAAATCTAATATATTCATTTTAAATTATTTCCCTCCTTAAATTTTCTAATCATTAAATTTGATTTACCATTTTGTCTTGAAATACCATTAAATTTTATAGTATATTTTCTTAATTTATCTTCCTTATTCTTAATTTTTCTCATATCAATCTTTCCAAACATCTGTTTCAAATACTCTATATTTTGTATCTAACCTTACCCTAAACTTACCAAACTGCATAATCTTATCGTGCTTTAAAGGTACTGTTTCATCAACCTTTTCAACATAACCATAATCTTTTAAATCTTTTAAATATGCTTTTAATTGTTCAAAATCATAGTTAGTTTTCTGTTCCATAAAATTTTCTTGTTTTATAATAATATTACTCATTACTTAACTTCCATTTCTCTTTATCCTTTTTTAATACTTTATTTTTTAACCATCTATTCAATAAATATCTTTCATTTCTTCTACTATTAGGTCTATGTCCTAATAATAAATTTCTATCTTCCTCTAATATCTCATAATAATCAAATAAATCATTTATATAAGATTTATTTACAATATAATTTTCAATATCTGAATTATCACTAACAACATCATCTATAATGTCAAGACTGCTTGAATTTTCCTTTTTTAATCTTTCAAAAAATTCCTTAACCAATGTCCTAGTTTTCATCTTGACACAATGTACTATATACCCTTTAATATTGTCAATCTCATCTTCCCTTGCAAATATCTTCTTTTCTAACCTCATAATAAACATTATCAAGTCCTGTTTTAAATCATCTTTATCTATAAATGTATTTTTATAGATATTATATAACATTAAATCTAACATTTTATCATATTCTTCATAAGTAAAATATGTAAATTCATAACCAGTATAATCTTCTTCCAATTTTTTCATATTTTACTCCCCTAATGATAGTTTAGTATAAGGCTCATATACTATAAAACTCCCATAATAATCTAATATTACCTTTACTTTAAATTTTACAATTTTATTTATTAATTTACTTATTATAATTTCCTCCTAATTCTATAAATATATTTCTAATATCATATCTGTAATTTTTCCTTAAAATTTCTTGGTCTACCTTAATATACCTACCCCTTTCCTTATATTTCTTTATATTAATTGTTTTAGTATTGTTTTCATCTAAATATTTAATAATATTCTGTACCTCAATAAAATATGTTTCTTCCAGTTCTCTAAACTCTATGATAAAACAACCATAAACATTAAATCTTTTATATCCATTCTTGTTATGAATTATTTTATTAATATCATTTAACTGTCTTAAACTATGTTCTGTAAAACTAAAAGACTTTCCTTTTACACTCTTTAATTCAACAAACAATAATTTATTCGCTAAAAATATCATACAATCACAAACATTATTTGTAGTAAATTTTGTCTTTTCACTATTAGCAAAACTAAAAGGACTATCCTTAAATCTATAAAATAATATATCTTGTTTATCACAAGACTTCTTTATATTATCTTGTAACACATAACCTTTATTTCTCATTAATGCTCCTTATCTCCTACATATTCATCATAAAAATTACTACAATCTGTAATTTTATTATCTAAAATATAATTAGTAGGTATTTCATTTAAATTATAGATTAATTTATTATTAAAATATAATTTAATATCTTTTACTTTCTCATTTTCTTCTTCAATTCTATATTTATGTATAAAATAAATAAAATTTCTTCTAACTACATAATTTTTCTTCATATAAGAATTATCAATTATTTTTATATTTTTATACAATTTACAATAATTTACAAATTCTTTTTTGTTTCTAGTATCATAAATATACCCTATACTTAAAATAAGTATAAAAGGTGTAGATACTAAAATAAAAATACAAATATTTTCAATTATATCATAAAATTTTTCACTCACTATTTATTAACCTCTTTTTCATATATTTACATTTAATTTAAATTATATTAGTATTCCATTATAATTATTTTACCATATAAATAAAAAAATGTCAAGCCTTAATTTATGACTTGACTTTTTCACTAAATTTCTTTATATATTTTAATATAATCTTCCTGCTCCAACACATATCAAATATACAACTTTTCTCATTTACATATTTTGTATTATTATCAATAAAATAAACATCAAACTGTTCATTCTTAAACCATTTATTTATTTGAATTAATAACTTTTCTTTTTCTTTATCACTATCAAAACAAATAAATATTTTTCTAACTCCTAATTCTTTTAACAACTCTATTTGTGAATTACTAACATTGCTTCCACCTACTGCTAAAGTATTGTATAATCCACATTGAATACTTTTCATTACCGACTTTTCACTTTCAACTAATATAACTGTTCTAGTTTTTTCTATACTATCTTTACATAAGTCATAACCAAATAATACTTCACTCTTTGGATATACAAGTATTGGATAATATTTTGGAATATTTTTAGGTACTTCACTATTATTATATCTTCCAATCATACCTACTAATTTTCCTTTAAACTCAACAGGTATTAATACTCTATCAGTTTCCTTGTCATACTTAATATTAAATAATAATTGTGTAGGCTCATTTATGTTATCATTTAAAAATAAATCACTAATTGTATTGGGAAATAAATCTAATAATCTATTAGGATATTCTAATAACTCTTTTTTCTCATATTCAATATAGTCATCATTATCTATCTTTTGTATCTCATAATCTAACTTTTCAATTAAACATTTAAATTCAAACATTATTAAATGTTTATTCAAATTAGTTATAATACTCAATAAATCTAATACATTACCTTTTTCTGTACTTTTAAAATCATAATAAACCATAGAATTTAAAGATAGTGATAACCCATTAAAATTATCACTACCTATACTATCCATTCTTATACTGCTTTCATCAACATTAACAGTATATCTAATATTTTTATTCTTTAAATATTCAAATAATAAATGTTTATTATTCCTAAGTAATTTTATAAAAGTATTATCATTCATATTATACACCTACATTACAAAATTTATAAAAACTACATAAATTCTCACAAAAGAATTTATCATAATTATATGGTATTTTATTTGTATCTAAATTTTTCAAATTATCAACCTTAATCATTTTTAAAATATTATCAAACACATATTTCAATGCTTTCTTTTTATTCATAACATTATAATCAATAAACACTAAACAATCTTCAAAATCAATATTATCTTTTTTAATAAAATCTTTTCTTTCACAATTTGTATACCTAATATTCCCATTTTTAAATCTTGTAATTTTTCTAACATATTTTAAAAAGTTCCAACCAATCCTATTAACCTTATATCCCATTTTTTCCAAAGCAAGTGCATACAATATTAATTGAAAACTATGTAATTCTAACTTATATCCTTTATATATTGTACTTGTCTTATAATCAATAATATCTAAACTACCATCTTCATTCACTCCGATAAAGTCAATAATACCATTGAATATATAATTATTAAACATTGGACTTTTAAACAGTTCTCCTAATTCAAAATAAATTTTTCTCTCTTGAAAAAAACTAACATATTCTAATTTAGTAAAATTCTTAAAATAATGTAACATATTTGAATTATAATTATTCTTATACAATTCATTCTTATTAAACATTTCTTCCCTTGTATTAGGATTTTCACATCTAGTATAATCTAAGAAATAATAAGGATTATTTTCAATATTTTCTAACCACTCATTTATAACCTCATCTTTTATAATTTCATCTCTATATAATCTTTCAATCAAACTATGTGCTAATGTACCTAAAAAAGTATAAATATTATTACTATCTTCCAACTTAATTCTGTCAACATATTGAAATTTATATTGTCTATAACAAGTTTCAATAACATTCAACATTGAAAATGATATTATTTTCTTATTCTCTTTTCTAAATTCCTTTAATCTATTTTTTGCTAACTTTAAATCTTCTTCTAAATTCAACATATCTCTCTCCTTTAACTTTTTAATAAATTATACCATATAAATAAAAATTAGTCAATATTAATTGACTAATCTTCCAATAATCTATTCTTATGTCTTTTTTTAATAACTCTATCTTTATTCTCACTTTCAAATATATGTGATATGCTTTCAGTCTTTTTAAAATACTGTGGCAATATCAAATAATAATTATCTCTTAAATACTCCCAGACTTTATACATTCTAGTATTAACTTTACAATACTGGTATCTATTATTAATTTCATTTATAATATCTCTTGAATTGTAAAGAAAAAACATAGTATATTTTTCATCTTTATATTCTTTTCTTAATTTATTGAATAACATATAATATTGTTTTGGTACTTTAACATTCTTATCATTAAATGAATAATAATATTGTAACATTTTATTTATCTTTTTATTAAAATCTTTCTTAATACTTTCAAAATAACATAACTCATTGTGATAATATCTTTCTCCTAATTTAAAAGAAAAAGATATGTCGACAATCTCTTTTCCACAATGACTGCACTTCATATCTTTCCCTGCCTTTCTAACTTCTAAAGATTTCATCAAATAAATCTTCTTCATCTTTACTTTCTTCAGTATCTTTATTTTCTTCTACTATTTCTGTTTTCTTACTTTCAATTTTTTCACCTTTACTTTCAGAAGTTTCATTAAATGTATCATCAATATCTTCTTTCACTTCTTCTTTATTTTCTTCAATTTCAGCTTCTACAACATCTTCCTTTTCATCTTCTTTTTCTTCAACATCATCAAAACTAATTTCTTTTTCATCATTTTCTTTTAATGTATCGTCTTCCATATTTAAATTATCTTCAAATCCAATATCATTATTATCATTTTCAAATACATTATTTTCATCAGATGACAATATATTTTCTTTATTAATCATAATCTTACTTAATAATAATTTACCTCTAGTTTCTTTATTAGTTGCAAGTTCAATATTTTTTAAGTTAGTTTCTAAGAACTCTGCTTTTGTAACTGTTTCACTAACTTTTAATGCAAAATCTGAAGAATATTCAAACTCATCAATGTAGTATTCTTTAAATCCTCCACCTTCACTTAACTTGATTGCATTTCCAACCCTTTTAACCATCTCTTTTGCTTGTTTTTCTAAACCTTTTTCAATTAATCTCTTATATGCTTCTCTAAACTCAATAGGTAAACTTTCCAAGTCAGGTTTATATTCAGTTTCCTCTTGTTTAGTTGTATTAATAACTGGTTTATAATGTACCTTAATTCTACCAATCTCATTAGCCATTAAATCCTTGATATACCCCATAATAACAGGATTTTCTTTCAATGGCATGCTTTCCATAACTCCATTTAATAACCATTTATTATTAAGTTTCAATTTCTTGCTTGACTTATAATAAAAATCTTTTCTACCCTTATCTTTTGTACTTAAATTAATAATTTCATAAGGTGTTATTGTACTACCTTTTAATTCTTCTCTCTTGTATGCAAATACTTCATAAACTTTTAAATATTGTTCTTCTTTTTTTGTCAATATTTCAACAGAATTAATCATATATTTATCATACATATTATTCTTAAAGATACTTCTATCAACAGTACCTTTAATTTTATATAAAGTATTTTTATTTTTTTCAATATTAGGTATTAATTTAATCAAAGTGTTTACAAAATCCCTACCGTGATAAAAAACCTGCTCATCTTTACCTTTTATTAATTTATATGTAGATTTATAAAGGTCTTTAATTTCACTTTCTGCATATTTTAATTTACCTCCATTAAAATCATACACTTTATTGTTTCCATTTTTATCAACTTCATTTAATGTAAACTTAACAGGATTAGCAAACCCATTTAACTCTAAATAAAAATCTCCTTGATTTTCAACATTACCTTTAAAAACTAATTTAGTAAACCCTTTACCATTATCTCTAACAGTACCTCTTATATCATTTCCTTTATTGTCCTTACCATCTTTCAATATTTCTAATTTTCCTAAAAACTCAAAGTTTATTCTAAATTGATTAAATGCCATATTTAAGCACTTCCTTTCATTATATTTATTTCATATTTATATTATCATATTTTTTATAATTTGTCAATAATTTTTTTATAAATGTATAATTTTACTTCCAAGTCTAATTCCATTTATTATTTTTTCAAAACTATCTTTTACTTCTTTTTCTGTTTTGAAAAAGAAATATGCTATCTCTTTTCCATATCTATTAAAAACTAATTCATACTCATTATCTTCTTCATAATAGCGATATTCAATATGTTCAATATCATCTATATTAATCATTTCTTTATCTTTAATTAACCACATTACTTATTACTCCCCTTTAAAATTAATTTTCCCATTCTATTTACATCTTTTGTTGTACCTTGTAATTCTATCTTTAACCCTTTTTGAATATTAGGGTATTTTTCATTCACTACATCAACTGCTTTAGCAAATAAATCACTACCCCAATTTTTCTGTCCTGTACTCGATATAGTTTTAATTTTATTTTTCCAACCATATTTTTCAAGGAAATCTAAAGTAGTTTGTGGTACTTCTCCCTGCATAATAGTATATGTAATTAAATGATATTCAATACTATTCATTAATTCAATACTACCACTCAATTTATAGTAACCATAATCATCTAATATTTCATTTATATTATGTACTGCAATTTTATCTCCAAATTTTTTCTTAACTTTATCACAAAACATTTTTGTATTTAAAGTCATTGTATCATAGAATAATACATATTTCTTACCTACATCATTTACTAATAACATAATATTACCTCCTAATTTCTAATCTCAAGATAATAATACCATATAAATTTAAAAAAGTCAACTACTTTTTTTTAAGTAATTGACTAAATATTTTTTAACTATTAATGTTATCTTCAATATTCCAAATAATATTTAATAAAAATACTGTACCTACGAAGGATAATAAAATTAAAGCAATTAACATTAAAATATCTAATAAATATGTATAAAATGTTTTAAAACCATTATCATATCTACTAAATATTATATTACTACATTTACCATCATAGGTATAGACTAAAATATCTAATGCAATAACTAAATTTAAAATAATTCCAATAACATATATAACAACTAACAGTATACTAAAAACTATTGTATTCATCATATTGCCACCTCTAACTTTAATTTATAATTATTAGGATTATATCCTATTAAATTATAATCACTTTCTTTAAAATTTAAAAAATTATCCCAAGCAACCTTTAATTTTTCAGTTTTTGTCATATTATTATTAATATTATTCTCTATATTTATTTCAAGTTTAACTGGTTCATTATCTAATGACTGTTCAACATAATCAAATAAATTATTATCTTTCCAATGTTTATCATAAATATGACTATTCATTACAAAATGTGAAAAACTTCCTACATCCAATCCACAACATTTAGCAATTAATTGATGTAAGAAAGCATACTGTACTGTATTCCAACCACCAAAAAGACTTGCAACTAACATATCTCCACTTCTTTGAGTTAAGTGCATATTTAATTTATTATCTATTATTGTATAAGATGTCATAAATGCACAAGGAGGTAAATTACTTTCCTGTATCTCATCTAAATCATATAAATTAATCATCATTCTTCTATCAGTAGGATTATCTATTATAGTTTGAAATAAATATTCAACTTGATTTAAATATTTTTTATCTCCAAATACTTCAGGATATTTATTAATCATTGACTTATACTCCTTGTTTGCAATAAATCCATACGTATGTCCTATCGACCCTGTATTTTTATATTCCCAACTGTTCCATATCATTGAGTTTAAATCTTTTAATTTATTACTTCTTTTCTGAAATATCCACAAAATTTCGTTAATTGCCTTTTTATAATTTATTTTCCTAAAATTTGTTATAGGAAAATCATTCTGTGGATTATCTTCTTTAAAAAATACTTGAGATATACTTACTGTTTTTGCATTAACTCCATCACTCCATTTTGCCCTAACTTCGTTACATTTACCATAATATAATACTTCTTCTAAATATTTCTTATATGTTTTATCAATATTTCTCATTATTTTTCTCCTCTCAATAATTTATAAAATACTTCAACCATTTTTTCATAATATCTAAATGTTTCAGTAGTACCATTACTATATTTCTTCTTATCCAACACCCAAACTCCATTATCTTCTACTTTTAAATTTTCTTTATTAGCAATCCTATCTAACTTTTGTACTGTTACTTTTAAATCATATCTATCCAATAACATTTTACATATTTCAGTAGCACTATATGATAATTGTTCTATCTTTGGTAAAGGTAAAATATATTCATTGGCTAAAGTATTAGCACTATAACTTTGTAATATATCTTTATAAGACTGTATTTTTACACTTTCCGATAATTCTTTAAATAATTTTGCTTTTTCTAATCTTAATAAATCTTTTTCATATTCAGTTGGTTCATATTTCTTTAAAATCATTACATTATTAAATTCTTTTAATTTATTCTCTAATTTATGTATATATTCTAACACACCTTTTCTAACATACTTACTTTCTCTCATAAGTAATTGCTTTGCTTGTTCCAAAGTTATTATATACATTTGATTTTTCTTTCCTGTATTATCTTTGTATTCACTCAAGGAAATTTTTCCTTGAGTAATTTCTTCTTCAAATTCATCTCTAATAATTTTTAACAAATCATTATGTTTTAATTCAGTATATCTACCATTCTTTAGTTCAACTTTACCTAATTCCAGTTCATTCTCAACTTTATAATTATATTCCATTTCTCTGTATCTATTAATTTCCTTTAATAATTCTAAACTTGTTACTTCATCTTTATTCCTTAAATTATTCATTTTATTTTACCTCCAATATATTATCAAATCCATAATTTTTTAATAAATTATTCAAATTATTTACATTACCACATAAAAATCCATATTCTTCTCCATTAGTGTTCAATACTGTTATATGATATTCCTGTAAATTAATATTAATATTACAACTAAAATCTATAATCTTATATCCTAATCCATTATAATCAATTTTATCTTGTT